>Ga0308157_10006767_pt1 | contig 13566 bp, 13 predicted proteins | sample PhyBR1_FD_201035 | JGI IMG/M metagenome (GOLD analysis project Ga0308157, IMG submission 201035) | Phyllosphere microbial communities from UC Gill Tract Community Farm, Albany, California, United States - DLSLB.R1 | ecosystem: Host-associated > Plants > Phyllosphere > Unclassified | place: USA...
CTGCAACCAGTGTGAAAGTAGGTTATCGTCAGGCTAGTTATATAGAAAAACCCCGCTTAGATATGATCTGAGCGGGGTTTTTTGCTTTCAGGCGCCCAGCGCCACCAGCTTTTCAAACAGTCCTTCGACCGAATCCGCGATCCGCTCGAGACTCGCTTCACGCAGTTGCGCCGTGTCGACCACATGCTCGCTGCGCGAACCAGCCCATTGCAGCAATGCGCTACAAGCTTCTGGATGATCGAACAGCCCGTGCAGATAGGTCCCCAGGATCTGGCCATCCGAAGACACTGCGCCTTCGCCGCGACCATCGATCGAAAAAGCAGGCATCTCCATGGCCGCGCCATGCGACACACCCATATGAATCTCATATCCGCTGACCCGCTGGGCTGCGCCCTGCACACCAAACGCACACAGGCCTTCCACCTTGGTCAGCCGCTTCTCGCGCGTCAACTCGGTATCGATATCCAGCACACCGAGTGCTGACGACACACCAGGCACCCCTTCGACCCCATGCGGATCGCGCACGGTCCGCCCCAGCATCTGGAACCCGCCGCACACGCCAATCACCTTGCCGCCATACCGCAGATGACGCGCGATCTGCTCACGCCATCCCTGTACCTCCAGCCAGGCCAGGTCGCCACGGGTGTTCTTGCTCCCCGGGAGAATAATCAGATCGGCGCCAGGAATCGCCTCTCCCTGCCGCACGAAGCGCAGGTCGACATCCGGATGCGCGCGCAATGCATCGAAATCCGTGTGATTGCTCATGCGCGGCAGGCTGGGCACCACGACGCGAAACGCGCCTTTACTGGCTTGCGCCGCTTGCACCGCATCCTCGGCGTCGAGGAACAGCCCGTGCAGATAAGGCAGCACCGCCAGCACCGGCTTGCCGGTCTGCTGCTCGAGCCACTCCAGCCCCGGCTCGAGCAGCTTGATATCGCCCCGAAAACGGTTGATGACGAAGCCGATTACCCGATCGCGCTCCGACTGCGACAGGCAGGACAAGGTGCCGACCAGGTGCGCGAACACGCCGCCGCGGTCGATGTCCGCCACCAGCACGACCGGGCAGTCGACCGCTTCGGCGAAGCCCATATTGGCGATGTCGCGGTCGCGCAGATTGATCTCGGCCGGGCTGCCCGCGCCTTCGACGATTACCGTCTCATACTGCGCCAGCAGGCGCGCATGCGACTCGAGCACCGCTCCCATCGCCACAGGCTTGTACTGGTGATAGTCGCGCGCATTCATGTCGGCCCGTACCTGGCCGTGGATGATGACCTGGGCACCGATATCGCTCGATGGTTTCAACAGCACCGGGTTCATGTCGGTGTGCGGCTCGATGCCGGCGGCGATCGCCTGTAGCGCTTGCGCGCGGCCGATCTCGCCGCCATCGCGCGTCACCGCGCTATTGAGCGCCATATTCTGCGGCTTGAACGGCGCAACGCGCATGCCGCGGCGCTTGAGCAGGCGGCATAGCGCCGCCACTACCGTGCTTTTGCCGGCGTCCGAGGTTGTGCCTTGTACCATCAGGGTGCGGTAGGGGAAGGCGCTCATTTAGGCCGCCGCTGGCGTGCCTGCTCCAGCACGTCGCACATTGCGGCCGTGCCCTGGACCATGCGCGGCCCGGCGCGGTTGAGCAGATGGCCGTCCAGCGTGAACAGGTTATTGCTGCGCACCGCCGCCAACGTGCCATACGGCTTCCACAGATCCACGCCGCCGTAGTTCTTCTCGGCGGTGGCGATGATCGCTTCGGGATTGGCCTGTAACACGCTCTCGATCGACACGATCGGCGCAGTGACCGTCAGCTTGTCGAAGATGTTCTCGCCGCCGCATAGCTTCATCGCATCGGTGAGGATGTGCTTTCCGCTCAGCGTATACAGCGGCTTGTCCCATACCTGATAGAAGGTGCGCACCGGCGCACGACCCGCATACTTCGCGCGTAGCCCGGCCAACTGCTCGCGCAGCTGCGTTGCGGTGGTCTTCGCCGCGGCATCGGTTCCCAGTAACTGGCCCAGGCGCAGCACACTGTCCGGGATACCGTCCAGCGTCTGCGGATCGCTCTGGAATACCGGAATGCCCAGGCGGCGCACCATCTCGATCTGCCGTTCGGAGCTGTTATGGCGCCAGGCCACGATCAGGTCGGGCTTCAGCGAGATCAGGAATTCCATATCGACTTCGCGGTTCGAACCGATCCGCGGGATGCGCTTGGCCGCCTCGGGATAATCGCTGTAGTTCACAGCGCCGACGATCTGGTTGCCGCCGCCCGCCGCGAACAGCAGCTCGGTGACGCTCGGCGCCATCGACACCACCCGCATCGCCGGCTTGCCGATCGTGACAGGCAGCCCTGCATCATCCTTGACCGTAATCGCCTGCGCATGAGCGGCCATGCCCGCCGCGACCACGCCGGCCAGCAGCATCGTTTTCTTCATTGCTTGCTCCATTCTTGAAGTGCTAGTTCGAGACGCCGCCATTCATCCTCGCTGGCCGGCAGGCCAACGCGGATGCCGCGCGCCGCTTCGCGGAACAGCCGGCACCAGATGCCGCGCGCGGCCATGTGTTCGTGGAAGGCTTCGGGCTGCGCTTCCGGCCACCAGCGAAACAGCGGCGTGCCGGCGCCGGAAATGCCGTGCTCCTGCAGCAGCCGCGCCATGCGTTCGCCGCCATGCGCCAGACGGGCTTGCGTAGCGCGTTGCCATTCGGTGTCGCGTAGCGCCTGCACTGCTATCTCCTGTGCCGGACCGCTGACCGCCCACGGTCCAAGCAGGTCCGCCAGGTCCGTCAGCACGCGCTCATGCGCCGCGACGAACCCCAGTCGCAGGCCCGCCAGTCCGAAGAATTTGCCGACCGAGCGCAGCACGATCAATCCCGCTTGCGTCGCATGCGGCGCCACGCTCAGGTCGGCCGCCGTATCGCCGAAGGCTTCGTCGACGACCAGCCAGCCGCCACGCGCATGCAGCCGCGCCGCCCAGTCGAGCAGGCGCTCGGGCAGGATAGTTTCACCGGTCGGATTATTCGGATTGATTACCACGACGACGTCGCTGTCGTCGACTGCCGCATCCAGTTCGGCATACGGCACCAGCCTGCGCGTGTGGCCGTGCAGCCCCCAATGGTGCGCATGCTCCGCATACGACGGCGCCGATACCGCAACCCGCGATGGTGGACGCAGCCGCGGCAGGGCCTGGATCGCTGCCTGCGTGCCGGCCACCGGCAGCAATTGCGGCGCGCGATAGTAAGCGCAGGCCGCGATGAGCAGCGCCGGATCCGGTTCCGGCAGGCGATGCCAGGCCGCGCTGGACGGCGCCGGTGCGGGATAGCCATGCGGATTGATGCCGGTCGACAGGTCGACCCAGTCGTCGCGGCCATAGTGCCGCGCGGCGTCGCGCAGGTTGCCGCCATGTTCAAGCATGCGGGGCTCCGATCGACAGCAAGACCGCTAGCAGGCAGACGACGCAGGCCCACAGCAAGGTCGTGCGCAGCACCAGCCGCCAGGCGCGCAGGATGTCGCCGGCGCAGGCCGCAGGGCCGGCGCCCAGCGGCGGGCGTTGTTCTACTTCGCCGTCGTAGACCGCTGCGCCGCCCAGCGACACGCCGAGGGCGCCGGCGCCGCTGGCCATCACCGGCCCCGCGTTCGGGCTGCTCCAGGCCGGGGCCTGGGTGCGCCAGCATTGCCAGGCGCGCGCGCGGCCGGCGCCGGCCAGCAGCACATACGACAGCGCGGTCAGGCGTGCCGGCAGATAGTTCAGCGCATCGTCGATGCGCGCTGCGCAACGGCCGAACAGGTTGAAGCGTTCGCTGCGATAGCCCCACATCGCATCGAGCGTATTCGCCAGGCGAAACAGCACGGCGCCCGGCCCGCCCAGCAGCACGAACCAGAACAGCGTGCCGAACACGGCGTCGTTGCCGTTCTCCAGCAGCGACTCGGCGCTGGCCTTGGCCAGGTCGGATTCGCTGGCGTTCTCAGTGTCGCGGCTGACGATGCGGGCGGTGAGCGCGCGTGCCTGCGCCAGGTCGCCGGCGCATAGCGCCTGGTAGATCGGCAGCGTATGGTCGCGCTGGCTGCGCAGGCCGATGCAGAAATACAGCAGCACCGCGTGCAGCCACAGGCCCGCGATGTCGGTCAGGGCAAGAAATAGCAGGCTCAGTGGCAGCACGGCGAGCGCCCAGGCCAGTCCGCCACGCGCCAGGCGCATCCGGCCGCGATTCAGACGGCGTTCGATGAAGCTGGCCAGGTTGCCGAAGCCGACCAGCGGATGCCAGCGCCGCGTTTCGCCCAGCAGCAGGTCGAGGGCGATGCCGGCCACCAGCAGCAGCGCGATGGACGTGAAGGAAAGCCCGATCAGCACGGCGCGCCCTTCAATACCAGCGGTAGGCCGGCCGCTACCAGCACCGCGCGGTCGACATGTGCCGCCACCGCCTGGTTCAGTCGGCCGGCTTCATCGGCGAAGCTGCGCGAGATCGCGCCCCACGGCACGATGCCCATGCCGACTTCGTTCGACACCAAGACCGCATCACCCGCCAAACCTTCATCCAGCAAGTCAAGCAGCGCCGCGCGCTCCGCATGAAAGCGCGGCGGCAGCTCGACCGCGCCGACCTCGGGATACGCGCGGCCGTCGCAGAACATCAGGTTGCTGAGCCATAGCGTCAGGCAGTCGACCAGCACCAGGCGCTGCGGCGCGCACCAGGCACGCAACACCTGGGCCAGCGCCAGTTCTTCTTCGACGGTGTGCCACTCGGGCGGACGCCGTTCGCGATGGTGGGCAATGCGCGTGGCCATCTCGCCGTCGCCGGCGCGCGAAGTCGCGATATACACGACTTCCTTGCCCGAATCCCGCGCCAGGCGCTCGGCATAGGCGCTCTTGCCCGAGCGCGCGCCGCCGAAGACCAGGGTGGCGCTCACGGCTTCGCTCCGAACAGCGCGGCCACCGCCCGCGGATTGGAAGGGAAGTAGCCGTGGAAGTAAGAAGCGAACAGCGAGCCGAAACGGTAGGCGGCTTCGCCCTGGGCGCCGGTGCGCTGCTTCACGGTATGCGTTTCCGGCGCTACGGGAGAGTCCAGCAATGAGTAATGGAAGGTATGGCCGCGGATATCTCCCTGAGGCGTCGGCATCGCATGCATGCCGAGCCCACCCAGGCGTTTCTGCATCCTGACCTCGCCCGCCAGCAGGCCAGCCATCTCATAGCGGCGGCCCTCACTGTCGGTGAGGCCATCGGCAAGCGCCATCATGCCGCCGCATTCGGCCACGATCGGCACGCCACGCGCGTGTGTCGCACGAATCGAATCGCGCCAGCGCTGGGCGGCTTGCAGCTTGGCGCCGTGTAGTTCGGGGTAGCCGCCCGGCAGGTAGACCGCATCGGCGTCGTCCGGCACCGCTTCGTCCGACAGCGGCGCGAAATACGTGATGCGGGCGCCGAGCTGCTCGAGCAGCTCGAGATTGGCTGGGTAGACGAACACGAAAGAGGGATCGCGCGCGATCGCGATGGTGCGTCCCGCCAGCAGCGGCTGCATCGACTCCGCAGCGTCGGAACCGGGCGCCATGAGCGGCAGCGCGTCCCACGCGGCTTCATCGAAATCGATGCTGTCGGCCAGCGCGTCGAGGATGCGGTCGAACTCGTCGACTTCATCCGGCAGCACCAGGCCCAGGTGACGCTCGGGCAGCGGCTCGTCCTGGCGCGGCAGGGTGCCGATCAGCGGGATATCGCGCAGCGACTCCTTCACCATCGCCGCATGGCCGCTGCTGGCGATCCGGTTGGCGATCACGCCCGCCATCTGCACCGGGCCATAGTCGCGCAGTCCCTGCGCAACCGCACCGGCGGTCTGCGCCATCGCCGACGCGTCCAGCACCGCCAGCACGGGGATGCCGAATTCGCGCGACAGGTCGGCCGCAGATGGCGAGCCGTCGTAGAGGCCCATCACGCCTTCGACCAGGATCGCGTCCGCCTCGTGCGCAGCGGCGGCCAGGCGCCGGCGGCAGGACTCGACGCCAACCATCCACAGGTCGAGATTGTGCACCGGCGCGCCGCTGGCGCGTTCAAGCAGCATCGGATCGATGAAGTCGGGCCCGCACTTGAACACGCGCACCCGCTTGCCCATGCGAACCAGGCGCCGCGCCAGCGCCGCCGTCACGGTCGTCTTGCCCTGGCCGGACGACATCGCCGCCACCAGGGCCACGCGCGCGCCGCTCACCATTCAGTTCCTGCCTGGGCGCCGATGCCCGACTTGAACGCATGCTTGACGACGTTCATTTCGGTGACGGTATCGGCCACCGCGACCAGCTCGGGCGGCGCGCCGCGGCCAGTGATCACCACGTGCTGCATCACCGGGCGGTCGAGCAGGTCGGCGATCACGGTGTGCACGTCGAGGTATTTGTATTTCAGGGCGATGTTCAATTCATCGAGCACCACCATGCCGATCGCCGGATCGGACAGGAACTGCCGGGCCAGCGCCCAGGCTTCCTCGGCCTTGGCGATGTCGCGCTCGCGGTTCTGCGTTTCCCAGGTATAGCCTTCGCCCATCGCATGGAAGCTCACCTCGTCGGGGAAGCGGCGCAGGAAGGTTTCTTCGCCGGTCGACAGGGCGCCTTTGATGAACTGGACCACGCCGACCTTCATGCCGTGGCCGAGCGCGCGCGCCACCATGCCGAACGCGCTCGAGCTCTTGCCTTTGCCGTTGCCGGTATTGACGATGACGATGCCGATTTCCTTGTCGGCCGAAGCGATCTTTGCGTCGACGACCGCCTTCTTGCGCTCCATGCGGGCGCGATGGCGTTCGTTCAGGGCGGCGGTTTGTTCGGGTGTCATGTCGGTCATGCGGAGCCCTCCTTGGGGATGAAGATGCGGCGGCCTTCGTGCTCGATCATGTCGATCGGGTGGCCGAGGTAGTCGCCCAGCAGCGCCGGGCGCATGATCTGGTCGTTGGCGCCGGCGGTCCAGCGGCCGTCGCCCATCAGCAGCAGCGCGTGTGTCGAGATGCGCGCCGCCAGGTTCAGGTCATGGCCGACCATGACCACGGTCCGTTGCTGTTCGCGGCACAGGCGGGCCAGCAGTCCCATCACGCTCACCTGGTGCGCCAGGTCGAGCGCGTTGGCCGGCTCGTCGAGCAGCAGCAGCGGCGTTTGCTGCGCCAGCAGGGCGGCGATCGCCACGCGCTGGCGCTCGCCGCCGGACAGGGTGCGCACGTCGCGCGCGGCCAGGTCGTCCACGTCCATCGATGCCAGCGCCTGCATCGCGGCCTGGTGGTCGTCGCTGCCTTCCCAGTAGCGGTTGGCGTGATAGGGGTGGCGCGCCGACAGCACGCTTTCCAGCACCGTGTAGGCGAAAGCGTCGTGGCGCGATTGGGCCAGGAAGGCGCGCTCGCGCGCCAGTTCGGCCAGCGGCCAATCGGGCAGGGCGCGGCCGTTCACCTGGACCGATCCGGCGCTCGGCTGCTGCAGCCCGGCCAGGGTACGCAGCAGCGTGCTCTTGCCGGCGCCGTTGCGGCCGATGATGCTCCAGCATTCGCCGGCTTGCGCGGTCCAGTCGAGGCCCCGCACCAGCGTGCGCTGGCCGATGGATAGTCCGAGGTCGTGGGTCGAGATCGTGTTCATTTGCGTAGCCGGTGCAACTGGTAGAGAAAGACCGGCGCCCCGATCATCGCGGTGATGGCGCCGACCGGTAGTTGCTGCGGCGCGACGATGGTGCGCGCCAGCGTATCGCACAGCACCAGGAAGGCGCCGCCCGCCAGCGCGACGGCCGGGATCAGGACCCGGTGGTCGGGGCCGAAGGCGAAGCGGCAGGCGTGCGGCACGACCAGGCCGACGAAGCCGATCGAGCCGGCGCTGGTGACCGCGCTCGCGGTGAGCAGGGCCGACACGAAGAACAGGCCCTTGCGCAGCGCGCCGACACGCACGCCCAGGGTCACCGCGTTTTCGGCGTGCAGTGCGACCATGTTCATGGAGCGCGCATTGCGCATCGCATACAAGAGGCAGCCGGCCAGCACCAGCCAGGGCACCAGCCGCAGCGGCGCGCCGGCCAGGTCGCCGATCAGCCAGAAGATCATGCTGCGCAGGCGCCCCTCTGGCGCGATCGCCAGCATCAGGGTCACCACCGAGCCGCACAGCGCCGAGACGATCACGCCGGTCAGCAGCAGCATCGAGGCGCCTCCTTCGGCCGCCTGCCCGCTGCGCAGGTCGCGCCGGGCGAGCAGGTACAGCAGCAGCGCCACGCCGATGGCCCCCGCCAGCGCGGCGGCGTCGACCACCAGCATGGAGGCAGACAAGAGCAGGGCCAGCAGGGCGCCGACCGACGCGCCCGACGAGACGCCCAGCACATACGGGTCGGCCAGGGGATTCCTCAGCAGCGCCTGCATCATGAGGCCGGCTAGTGCCAGCGCGCCGCCGGTTGCGAATGCCACCAGAGCGCGGCTGGCGCGCAGCTCGAGCAATGAGGCGGAAAGGGAGTCGGGCTGCCCGCTGGCCAGCTGGCGCAGGGCGTCGGGAATCTCGTGCAGCGGCACCCGGATCGACCCGGTCATGCCCGCAAACAGCAGGGTGGCAATGGAAAACGCCAGCATGACGCCGACGATGAGCGTGGCGCGCTGGTGGAGCGGAGGGACGGATGCTTGCATGCTGGCCCTGTTGATTGATCGAATGCCCGCGACATGGCTGCCGCGGGCGTGGGGTTATAGCTTAACGGATGCCGTAGCGCAGGGCCGCAAACCAGGTGCGGCCGCTGGTGCCGTAGTTGCGGGCGATGTCGTACTGCTTGTCGGCGACGTTATCCAGGCGCATCAGCAGCGACCAGTCGGGCGTGAAATGCCAGCTCGTGTGCAGGTTGAGCAGGCCATAGCCACCCAGGCGGCGGGCGTTGGCCGCGTCGTCGAAGCGCTCGCCCGACACCGTCAGCTCGGCGCCGGCCGTGACCGTGCCCAGCGTGTAGTCGGCGCCGAAGCTGGCGTGCTTCTTCGCACGGCGCTGCAGTTGCTTGCCGGTGGTCTCGTCACGCGGATCCTGCCAATCGAGGCTGGCGCGCAGGTCGACATCCATCAGGCGCGTGCTGCCGGCCAGCGAGAAGCCTTCGAGCTTGCCTTCGTTGACGTTGTAGGCGCAGCTGCGGTTGACGCCGTCCGGGCACGGGGTGCTCGACACGATCATGTCGGTCAGGCGGTTGTGGAAATAGGTGGCGTCCAGTTGGTAGCCGTTGCCGTCGTAGCGCAGGCCCACTTCGCGGTTGCGGCCCTTTTCTGGCTTGTTGGTTTCCAGGCCGTAGCCGGGGAAGTACAACTCGTTGAAGGTGGGGGCGCGGAAGCTCGTGCCGACGCTGGCGGTGGCGCGCAGGCCGTTGCCGAAGTCGTAGCCATAGCCGGCGGCGCCGGTGTTCTTGCTGCCGTAGACCGAGCGGTCATGGCGCGCGCTGACGTCGACCAGATGCTGGCCGCGCTTGGCCGAGTAGGCCGCCGCATACGAGTTGGTGATGCGCGAGCGCTGCATCGTGGGTACTTCTTCCTTGCGGTGCGTGTACAGCAGTTGCAACGTGTCGCGGCCGATGGCGATGTCGTTCTGCCAGCTCAATTCGTCCTGTTCGGTGTCGATCTGGCTGGCGCCGGATGCCGTCGCATTGGTGAAGTTGGCCGACTTGTCTTCCGAGCGCGCGTATTGGAGCGTGCTGAGCCAGTTCGGCAGGATCTGGTTGCGCATGAAGACCGCGGCGGTGTTCAGGTCGTTGTCGCTGTGGACATCGTAGTTGGCGGTGCCGCTGTCGTAGCGGCTGAACAGGCGGCTGGCCAGGAACTGGGCGCCGATCTCGTGGCCCGGGGCCAGCGCCATCGTCACGCGGCCGTTGGCGTTGCGGCGGCGGTAGCCGTCGTCGTCGGGGTTGTAGCCCGAGGCGCCCGGGCGGGTAGACGAGTAGCCGTCCGAATCCTCGTAGCCGGCGCCGAAGGCGTAGCTGATGGCGTTCGGGCCGCCGCTGCTGCCATAGATGCCGGCATCGGCCTGACGGGTGGCATTGCTGCCGACGCCGACCGAACCGGTCACCACCGGGGCGCCTTCGCCCTTGCGGGTGAAGATCTGGATCACGCCGCCGATGGCGTCGGCGCCGTACAGGGTGCTCAGTGGGCCGTAGACGATCTCGATGCGGTCGATGGCGCCCAGCGGGATCGCATTCCAGCTGGCGGTGCCGGTGGTGGCCGAGCCGAAGCGCACGCCGTCGACCAGCACCACCGATTGGTTGGCGTTGGCGCCGCGGATGAAGACGCTGGTGGAGGTGCCGGCCGGGCCGTTGCGCGAGATCTCGATGCCGCGCTGGCGACGCAGGATGTCGGCCACCGAGCCGGCGCCCGAGCGCGCGATCTCTTCGGCGCCGATGACGGTGGTGTCGGCGATGACGTCGCTGGCGCGCTGCGCGCTGCGGGTCGCGGTGACGACGACGGTGTCGGCGGTGGGGATGGCGTCAGGTGCGGGCGCTGGTGAAGGAACGTCTGCGTAGGCGGCGGACGAGATGACGGCGAGGGCGAGCGAGACCGCGGCGGCTTGCCGGGTTAATGGAAGGTTCATGAACTGCTTCTTATCAAAGGCAACCGGCCGACGTCCCCGTAGGCCAGATTGAAAGGCATCGCATGCGGCGATGCCACCTTTTGGCCGGTATCCGGGCTGACAAGTATGGCCGTCCGACCTTCCCATGCATCAGCACAGTGGTATGAGGAGACAGTTTGCCGCAGGGCTCGAGGAGAGCATGCGGCACTTGCTTACCGTTGCGGGGGCAGCACACGTTGGCCCTTGATGGGGCTTCGTGTTTCCCGTTTAACTGCGACTGCGAACGCAGGCGCGAGCACCAAAACGCGCTCATTATAAGGCGTTGTCAGGTTTCCAGCATCATCACTTCGCCGTAGTCAATCCGGTGTGGCGCCTGGGCCGCACGCAGCGCGGCGTCGGCCAGCGTGCCGCCGCGGTGCAGGGCGTGCAGCAGGCGCATGGTGCCGGCGTGGCAGATCACGAGCGCCTGCGCCGCCTGTGTCTGCGCTGCGCGCCGGATGTCGGCATCGAAGCCGGCCACTCGTGTGGCCACGTCCATCACGCTTTCGCCGCCGCCGGGACGGTAGTGGAGCAGGTCGGCGCTCCAGGCGTCGATCTCGTCGCGGGGGATATCGTCCCAGCTGCGCAGCTCCCAGGCGCCAAAATCCATCTCGGCCAGGCGTGGATCGAAAGCTGGCGCTGGCGAGAGCCGGTGGGCCAGGACGGCGCTGCGGGCAAGCGGGCTGGCATGAACGGGCATGGCGCCGGGCAGGCCCTGATCTCTCAGCGCTGCCAGCACCCGTTCGACGTCGGCCTGGTTCGCGGCAAGGTCGCTGCGGCCGTAGCAGTGCCCGGCCGGCACCTCGGGCCGCGGATGGCGCACGAGGTAGAGGCGCATCAGGCTAGCGCGCCACGGCCGAGCGTGGCCAGCACCGCGATATAGATCGCCACTTCGGCCAGTTGCTGCACCGCGCCGAGGCAGTCGCCGGTATAACCTTGCAGGCGCCGCGTGAATTTGCGCGCGAGCCAGCTGGTCGCGAGCAGGGCCGCGACCACCGCGGCGACGATGGCGGCCAGGTCGAGCAGGCCGATGGCCAGCAGGCAGAGCGCCGGCAACAGCACGGTGAGCGTGGCGATGCCGAATTCCTTGTCGCTCATGCGCACCGCCAGCGGCTTGGCCTTGCCCTCGGCGCGGGCGTACTCCATCTGCCAGATCAGGGATGTGGCGGCCAGGCGCGAGAGCGGGTGGGCCAGCAGCAGGGCGCCGATGGCGCTGGCGGGCGGCAGGCTGGCCAGAGCGACAAGCTTCGCGCCGAGCATGCACACGATGCCGATCGCGCCATAGGCGCCGACCCGCGAATCCTTCATGATCTCGAGCGCGCGTTCCTTCGTCATGCCGCCGCCCAGGCCATCGCAGGTGTCGGCGAAGCCGTCCTCGTGGAAGGCGCCGGTGAGATAGATGGTGGCGGCGGTGGACAGCACGGCGGCCACTGGCGCCGGCAGCCATTGCGCGGCCACAAGGTAGACGGCGCCGCCGATGGCGCCGACCACGAGGCCGACCAGCGCGAAGTAGCGCGAGGCGTGATTGAGCCAGCTTGGGTCGAAGCCGACCCAGCGCGGAATCGGCAGCCGCGTGAAGAACTGCAGCGCGATGAAGAACAGGCGCAGCTGGTGCGTCATGCCGAGCGTTCGCTGACCTGGGCCGAAGCGAAGGTGGCCATCTCATTGAGGAAGTTGGCGGCGGCATGCAGCAGCGGCAGGGCGAGCGCGCTGCCGGTGCCTTCGCCCAGGCGCAGGCCGAGGTCGAGCAGCGGGCGGGCGCCGAGTTCTTCGAGCAGCAGGGCGTGGCCATGTTCGCCCGAGCAGTGCGAGAACACGCAGTAGTCGAGGATGTTCGGCTGCAGGCGCGCGGCGACCAGCAGGGCGCTGGTCACGATGAAGCCGTCGATCAGCAGCACCTTGCGCAGCTCGGCCGCCTTGAGCATGGCGCCGGCCATCATCGCGATCTCGAAGCCGCCGAAGGTGGCCAGCACCTCGAGCGGCTGCACGGCGTGGGCATGGTGCGCGACGCTTGCTGCGACGACGTCGGCCTTGTGGCGGATGCCGTCCGGCGTGAGGCCGGTGCCGGCGCCGACGCAGCGCGCCACCGGCTGGCCGGTCAGTTTGTGCATCAGGGCCGCGGCGGAGGTCGTGTTACCGATGCCCATTTCGCCGAAACCGACCACGGTGCCGGGCAGGCCGCGCGCCAGGGCCATGCCGTGTTCGAGCGCGGTCGCGCATTCTTGCGCGGACATCGCCGGTTCGATTGCGAAATTGCGGGTGCCGTTGGCGACCTTGCGGTGCACGAGCCCTGCGCGTTTGCCGAAGTCGTGGTTCACGCCGGCGTCGACCACGTGCAGCGCGCAGCCGTTCTGGCGGGCGAACACATTGATGGCCGCGCCGTTGCCGAGGAAGTTCTCGACCATTTGCCAGGTGACGTCTTGCGGAAAGGCGGAGATGCCTTCGGCCACGACGCCGTGGTCGGCGGCGAAGACCAGGATCGCCGGTTGTTCGATACGTATCTCGGTCGAGCGCTGGATCAGGCCCAGTTCGGTGGCGAGCGATTCCAGCCGTCCCAGGCTGCCGAGCGGTTTGGTCTTGTTATTGATGGCGTCGGCCAGGGACTGGGACAGGGCGGCGTCGGCGGTAGGGACGATTGTAGGAATCATATAGGCGTATGTAAGAGAAGGTCGCTGAATGCGGCGGCTAAGATATCACAATCGTAAACCTTGCAAGCCGGCCTTCGACTTGCTATAGTCTCGCTCCTCGACGCAGACGCCACCTCACGGTAGCGAAAACGAAGAGAAAAAAAGAGGTTGACGAGCATCGCGAAACACCTGATAATCTCGCCTCTCTGCTGCTGACGAACACAACGCTTCGTAGCAAACGGCAGGTGCAGTAACCGAATTCTGATCTTTAAAAATTAACAGTCGATAAGTGTGGGCGTTTGATGAAGGTGCCAAGAACTCCGGTTCTTGATTACTTAAAATATCAAATGTTCACGAAAAAGAAATACGTTGTCTCAGCAATGAGATGACGGTCAGTAT
>Ga0308157_10006768_pt1 | contig 13565 bp, 13 predicted proteins | sample PhyBR1_FD_201035 | JGI IMG/M metagenome (GOLD analysis project Ga0308157, IMG submission 201035) | Phyllosphere microbial communities from UC Gill Tract Community Farm, Albany, California, United States - DLSLB.R1 | ecosystem: Host-associated > Plants > Phyllosphere > Unclassified | place: USA...
CGTCGATGATGCGCGCCAGCGTCTGGGCCAGCAGCGTCTTGCCCGAGCCGGTCGGCCCGATCAGCATGATGTTCGACTTGGCCAGCTCGACGTCGTTGTTCTTCGTCGCGTGGTTCAGGCGCTTGTAGTGGTTGTGGACGGCGACGCTCAGCACCTTCTTGGCGTGGCTCTGGCCGATCACATAGTCGTCCAGGACGTCGCGAATCTCCTTCGGAGTCGGAACGCCGTCCTTGGTCGTCTTGAAGGCGATCTTGTGCTCTTCACGGATGATATCCATGCACAGTTCGACGCATTCATCGCAGATGAACACGGTCGGTCCCGCAATCAGCTTGCGGACTTCGTGCTGGCTCTTGCCGCAGAACGAGCAATAGAGCGTGCTTTTGGCGTCTGTGCCGGCGGCTTTGGTCATAGACCCTTCTCACTCCCGCGATCCGGCCCGACATGGGACGAAAGGCGCTTACCTCGTCATTGATCCGTGAATCTATGCACGAAGGTCTTCAAAAAAAGACAATCACCCATCACACGTTCCGCCACAACCCTGTTGCGACACGACAAAGCGCGAACAGGGACGGACAGGACAGTTTGTATGGGGATCACGGCTAATGTCTGACATGGGCGCCGCACAATCGTTTCGCCAGTCCCCCGCCGGGGACCGTCCTATCGTCGCTTTCGATTTCGACGGCACCCTGACGATTCGCGACAGCTTCACCGCCTTCCTGCGCTGGCGGGCGGGCGCGGCGGGCTGGGCCATCGGTCTGGCCAAGATGGCCCCCGCGCTCGCAGCCTATGTCGGCGACCGCGACCGGGGCCGGATCAAGGCCGCCTCGGTGCGTGAATTCCTGCTGGGCGTGGAGCGCGCCACGCTGGAGGCCGAGGCGGAACATTACGCCGATCAGGTCTGGGATCAGTTCATGCGCCCGGACGCCCTCGCCTGCTGGAAGGCCTGGGGCGACAAGGGCGCGCACCGCGTCATCGTCACCGCCTCGCCGGAGACGACCGTCGCCCCGTTTGCCCGCCGCCTGGGGGCCGAGGGCCTGCTCGGAACCCAACTGGTGTTCGACGCTCAGGACCGCGTCACCGGCGCCTTCGCTGGCGAGAACTGCCGAGGCATGGAAAAAGTGCGACGCCTGCGCGAGGCCTATGGCGACGACATGACCCTGGCCGCCGCCTATGGCGACACCTCGGGCGACAACGAAATGATCGCCATCGCCGCGGAAAAAGGCTTCGGCGTCTTCACCGGCCGCCCCTGAGAGACGCCCGAACGCGCAGCGGGCGGTCAGTGGCCGTCGGCGTCCACGTCAAACACCATGGCCCGACCGCGTGAGGTCGGGTTCCAGCCCGCCTCCATCGCCGAGACTACCGCGTTGCGCACCGCATCGACGTTGACCCGCTGCTTTTCGACGTCCGGCCGGCCATTGGGGCGCAGCGGCGGCGGGAACTGGATGATGGCCTCGCGCTTGAAGTCGACCAGACACAGGGTGACGGCCATCCCCTCCCACACCCCGCCCGACTTGGGCTGGGGCTGGCGGCGGATCTCCCACTCATAGATGTCCCCGTCGACTTCGACGGTGCCTTTGGAATCGCGCGTGTATTGCATGGCCGCCTGATAGCACGGGCCGCAAAACGATTCGAGGCGGAGCCCGTCGCCGGGCCCCGCCTCGTTCAGTTCAGGACCTGAAGGTCAGGCTCAGGGCGCTTTCACGCCATCGTCGTCGGCCTGGGTGCGCTTGTCATAGACGTGGTCCACGATGCCCCATGCCTTGGCTTCTTCGGCGGTCATGAAGTGGTCGCGGTCCAGGGTCCGCTCGACTTCTTCATAGGTCCGGCCGGTGTGCTGGACGTAGATTTCGTTCAGACGGCGCTTGGTGGCGATGATGTCCTCGGCGTGGCGCTCGATGTCCGAAGCCGTGCCGCGGAAGCCGCCCGAGGGCTGGTGCACCATGACCCGCGCGTTCGGCAGGGCGATGCGCTGGCCGGCTTCACCGGCGGTCAGGATCAGCGAACCGGCCGAGGCGGCCATGCCCATGACCACGGTCGAGACCGGCGACTTGATGTATTGCATGGTGTCGTAGATCGCGAGCGCCGAGGTCACCTGACCGCCGGGGCTGTTGATGTACATGCTGATTTCCTTCTTCGGGTTTTCCGATTCCAAGAACAGCAGCTGGGCGCAGATCAGCGAGGCCATGCCATCCTCGAACGGGCCGGTCAGGAAGATGATCCGCTCGCGCAGCAGGCGCGAAAAGATGTCGAACGACCGTTCGCCGCGGCTGGATTGCTCCACCACCATCGGCACCAGGTTGTTGGAGATGTAGTCGATCGGATCGCGCATAAAGGCCTTCTCGAATGCTTGAGGGCAGCGACTCACAGAGCGCACGCCTGTCCCCTACGATATCGCGTTGCAGAGGGCACTGCGCAAGGCGTCACCTTGGATTCAGCATGACCTTAATTTTTCACCCCACCCTCCGCCTTCTGGTCAGCGCGCCGGACTTCCCTCGTCATACTCGATGCGTGGTCATGCGAGTTGATGCGTTCGGAATAGGCCCCATAGAGCGATGCCAGATAGGCTCGATCCCAATCCGACAGCCCATGAACCGATCCAGGGCGGCTAAAGAGATTCAGCACCGTTTCATGCCGACTGGTGTCGCCCGCCGCATCGATTTGGGCCAATGCCACCAGCGCAAGATAGTCGCTCAGTTCAGATAGAAGAACGTCTTCTGTCTTGGCCAGGTCAACTATGATGATCACCTTATTCATGTGATCGGCAATGGGTCGCCCCTTGTTGACCAAACCTTCGCCCGGTACAAATATCGGATCGACATCCCCTGGCATACGAATGGCACGCTGCCCCGTCGCGCCGACAACGGGCATGCTGACATGCCACCAGCGCACAGGTACGTCCGCGCTTTGAAATAGCTGTAGCGCTCGCGCGCCTCGATCCAACTGCGAGCTCCAACCGCTTCGGAATACCTGCGGCTCAGCCTCCACGAGAGTTGAAGCCAAGCCTGACCCATCATCCGTAAAAATGATAACCACGTTCGGCTGACACCCCGGCGCTCCGACTCTCAGACCGTAAGAGGCTGCTACGCCTGCAACATGGTCGATCAGAGGCTGAGCAACCCGCTGTTCGATGTTCACAGTCCCGATGCACAGAGCATAATGCCAGCGCGCTAGCCCACGGCCAGGCGGCGGCGCCGCCACATTCTCAACGAAATGCTCGACCTCGTCACGCAGACGACGCCTGGAGACTTCCACGTCTTCGATCTGAACCGGCGCATCCTCGACACCGCTGACGCCTGGAACCTCTTGGGGCCCCGCCCCAACAAGGGCCCCAGCCATCAGCGCGACCGCCCAAGCCGACATCCTCGCGCTCCACATGCACCGACAAAAGCCACCGGTACATTAGGGGAGTGCTGCAAAAATGCAAAAAGGGGCGGTCCGCATGGGACCGCCCCTCAATCGCTTCTAAGGTCAGAAGAGAGGGTTAGCCCTCGTCTTCTTCCTTCAGCAGCTCTTCCTTCGAGATCGGCGTGTCAGTAACGTCGGCGACGCCGACGATCAGGTCGACGACCTTCTCTTCATAGATGGGCGCGCGCAGCTGGGCGGCGGCGTTCGGGTTCTGGCGGTAGAAGTCCAGAACCATCTTTTCTTGGCCCGGGTAGTTGCGAGCTTCGGCCATGATGGCGCCCGACAGTTCCTGGTCCGTCACGCCGACGTTGTTGGCGCGGCCGATTTCGGCGAGCACCAGACCCAGGCGCACGCGGCGCTCGGCGATCTTCTTGTACTCGGCCTTCAGTTCGTCTTCCGACTTCTTGGCGTCCTCTTCCGGCAGGCGGCCGGCGTCCTTGTCAGCCGACACCTGGGCCCAGATGCCTTCGAACTCGGCTTCCACCATCTTCGGCGGCAGGGCGAAGTCGTGGGCTTCGTCCAGTTGGTCCAGCAGGGCGCGCTTCAGCTTGAAGCGCGCGGCGCCGGCGTACTGCTGGTCCAGGTTGGCCTTCAGCAGCTCTTTCAGCTTGTCCAGCGACTCCAGGCCGATGCGGGTGGCGAACTCGTCATCGATCTTGGCTTCGGCTTCAGCCTTGATGGCCTTGACCTTGACGTCGAACGTGGCGGCTTTGCCGGCCAGGTTCTTGGCCTGGTATTCTTCCGGGAAGGTGACCTCGATGGTCTTCTCTTCGCCGACCTTGGCGCCCTTGAGCTGCTCTTCGAAGCCCGGGATGAAGCGGTTGGAACCGATCACCAGGTCAGCGTCTTCGGCCGAACCGCCTTCGAACACTTCACCGTCCAGCTTGCCGACGAAGTCGATGGTCAGCTGGTCGCCTTCAGCGGCCTTGACCGACTTGCCGGTCTTGTCCTCGTAGGACTTGGCCTGCGAGGCCAGTTCCTTCAGGGCTTCGTCCAGGTCCTCGTCCGAAGCGGTGTAGGTCGGGCGCTCCAGCTTCAGGGTCTTGGGGTCGACCGGGGTGAAGTCGGGCATGACTTCCAGCGACATTTCGTAGGCCAGGTCTTCCTGACCGGCGATGACCTTGTCCATGTCCGAGATCAGCTTCATCTCGGCCGGAGCGGCCGGACGCAGCTTGGCTTCATCCAGGGCCTTCTGGCTGGTTTCGTTCAGCGAGGCGTTGATGATTTCGCCCATGAAGTCACGGCCGAAGGTCTTCTTGACGTGCGCGGCCGGCACCTTGCCCGGACGGAAGCCCTTGAGCTTCATCTGGGGCGCAACTTCCTTGATGCGCGCTTCCAGCTTTTCGTTCAGCTCGGCTACCGGGATGGTCACCGCGAGCACGCGGCTGAGGCCTTCGTTCGACTTTTCGACGACTTGCATGGTCGGGATTCTGACGCTCTGTGGCGACGCCGAACGGCGCGCGCGGTGGATAAAGCAATAGGGCCGCCCTTTTGGAGCGGCGCCTCGAAGCCCGCCCTTATGTCGAGAAGGGGCCGAAAGGTCAACGCGCGCGGGTTCCTTTGCCGCCATCCCCTCGCTATCTGAAGGACCATGAGCCAGCCCGCCTCCCCCATCGGCGTCTTCATCACGCCCGTCACGCCGCTGCAACAGAACTGCACCACCGTCTGGTGCACCCGGACAAACAAGGCCGCCGTGATTGATCCGGGCGGCTCGAGCGATGCGATTCTGGGCGAGATCGCCCGGCGCGGCCTGATGCTGGACGCCATCTGGATCACCCACGGGCACCTCGACCACGCGGGCGGCGCCGCAGACATGCAGGAAAAGACCGGCGTGGACATCATCGGCCCCCACACCGAGGACCAGTTCTGGATCGACCTGATTCCCACCCAGGGTCAGAAGTACGGCCTGCCCGACGCCCGCACCTTCACCCCGACGCGCTTCCTGGCTGACGGCGAAACGCTGGCCCTGGGCGAGACGACGTGGGAGGTCTTCCACTGCCCCGGCCACACGCCCGGCCATGTCATCTTCTTCAACCGCGAGGCCCGCTTCGCCCAGGTCGGCGACGTCCTGTTCCAGGGCTCAATCGGCCGCACCGACTTCCCGCGCAGCGACCACGGCGCCCTGCTGCACGCCATCACGCAGAAGCTGTGGCCACTGGGCGACGACGTGACCTTCGTGCCGGGGCACGGCCCGCACTCGACTTTTGGGGCCGAGCGGCGATCCAACCCCTATGTGTCGGATCAGGCGATGTCGCGCGCGCCCATCGCCCGCCCGGCTTCGGGCCCTTCCTGATCTAGCGCGCGGCCAACAGACCGATGATCACCCCGATCCCAAGCGCATAGAACGACGCTCGCATCGGTTCGTCGCGAATGGCGTCGCGCGCCCGTTTGACGCGCCGGTCAGCCCAAGCGCGCGCCTCTGCAGCGTCTTCACGAACCGCCTCATGAATCGGTCGCGGCTGGACGCCCCTGGCGATGATGGAGTCCGCCGCCTGCTCCAGTCTCAGGCCCTCGGTCGAGGCGCCGTTGATGATCTCCTCGGGCAAGGCGGATGTGCGAGGTTCTGCCATGAACAATCTCCGGGGGTTTGAGGGGTCGTTTTTCAACCCGTCGGCGCCCCGCAGGTTCCTGATCGAACGCGCCTCGCTGGTTGCTCGCTCGCCTCTCCCCCTCCGCAGTCGCGCCAAACCGGCCGCCGACAGAACAATGAAATCGTTCTTGTTCGGAACCGCATCGACGGCGCCGGGTTCTTTCCGGCAAGCGCCACCGTCTTTGAAAGGAACAGCCGAAATGGCCGAAGGTCAGCCCACCCGCGGGTCGGGTGTTTCCAAACGAGGATTCGCCTCGATGGACCCCGAACGCCAGCGCGAAATCGCCCGCAAGGGCGGCGCCAGCGTCCCCAGCGAAAAGCGCAGCTTCTCGCAAGATCGCAGCCTGGCGGCCCAGGCAGGCCGCAAGGGCGGCGAAGCCTCGCACGGCTCGCGCAACAAGACCGACAGCGACACCCCGCCCAAGGGTTGAGCCCTTCCGTCTGACATCAAGGCGGCGCAGTCATGGCTGCGCCGCCTTTTTGCCGTGCATTGAAAGGCTCAGGCTACCAGCAGAGCCAGACCGACCGCCGGATCAGGCCCCACCTCGAACACCTCCAGCCCCCAACCGGCCCCATGCGCCAGCGCCGTCACCGACCTCCGGTCGAACTTGCGCGAGCTTTCGGTGTGGATGGTCTCGCCCTCGGCGAGACGGAAGGCCAGCTTGCCCAGATGCACCGTCATGGGTCGTGTCGCCTTCAGGTGCATCTCCATGCGCGAATGCTCGGCGCTCCACACCGCGACATGAGCAAAGGCCTCAGGCTCGAAGTCCATGCCCAGTTCGCGATTGGCGCGGATCAAAAGGTTGCGATTGAAGGCGGCCGTCACGCCTTGGACGTCATCATAGGCCGCGACAAGAACCTCGGGCGACTTCACCAGATCGACACCGAGGATGAACAGGCTCCCATCGCCCAACACCTCGCGCGCCGACCGCAGCAAGGCGACCGCCGCCTCGGGCGTCAGATTGCCGATCGTCGATCCAGAGAAGAAGCCGATCCGACGCCCCGGCCCCGCCTCGACGGGCGGCGGCGACAAGTGCTCGAAGTCCCCGACCATCGGTAGAACCTTCAAACCCGGATAGTCGGCCCGAATGCGCTCGGCGGCTTCGTTCAGGGCGGTCGGGCTGATGTCGATAGGGACGTAGGCCGCCAGATCAGGCGCGGCGTCCAACACGATGCGCGTTTTCTCGCTGGCGCCCGAGCCCCACTCCACCAGCACCGCGTCCGGCCCGAACCGCCCGGCCCATTCCGGCGCGACCCAACGCAACAACTCCGCTTCCTGCCGGGTAGGATAGTATTCCGCAAGACGCGTGATCTCTTCGAACAGGCGCGACCCCTCGGCGTCATAGAACCACTTGGGCGGCAGGGCTTTCACCCGGCGCGACAGGCCGTTGATCATGTCCTGGCGAAAGGCGTCATGGGCGCCTTCATCCTCGACCTGCGCTCCGTCCGTCGCCAAGCGGACCCCGGCGAACATCCAGCGCTGATGGGGATAGTAGAAGTTGCGATAGCTGGGCCGCGCATGCCCCTCGGGCGTAGCGAAGGCCCCGCCGCGCAGGACCATCTGATTGGCCATGAACTTGCCGTTGTATTCCGCCGCGGTCCCCTCGGTCGGACGGAACCCCGGATAGGGGGCATAGGCGCTGGCCGTCCATTGCCAGACCTCGCCCGCAAGGTTGGAGAAGGCCGCCGGATCATGCCGCGCCGCCTGTTCCCATTCCGCCTCGGTCGGCAACCGCCGGCCCGACCATCGGGCAAAGGCGTCGGCCTCATAGAAGCTGACATGACGCACCGGCGCCGCCGGATCGACGGGGCGCCGCCCGCACAGGGACATGGCGCTCCACCCGGCCGCCTCCTCGCGCCAGTAGAGGGGAGCCGTCCAGCCTTCCGCCCTCACCCGAGCCCAACCGTCCGCCAGCCAGAACTCGGCCCGCCGATAGCCGTCGTCATCGATAAAGGCGATCCAGTCCTTGTTGGTGACCAGGTCCGCCGCCAGCGAAAAGGGCTCCAGCCAGACCCTGTGCGCCGGCCCCTCGTTGTCGAAGGCGAAGCTGTGGCCGTCTGCGCCGATCTCCGTCAGCCCGCCCTCAAACGAAACCCAGCCGCCGCTGCTGGCCTCGGTGACGCCCCGGCGCGGTTCGACCGCATAGGCTGCGGAGTCCAGGGGCGACCGTGACATCAGGTTCAGCATATCCATCAGGAACAATTCCTGATGCTGCTGCTCATGGTTGAGCCCCAACTCGAACAGGTAGCGTTCCTGCGCGCTCAGACCCTCGGCCAGCCGCGCCTCCATCCGGCGGTCGATCTCGTCGCGATAGTCCATGACCTGATCCAGCGACGGCCGCGTCATCAGCCCTCGTTCGGGCCGATCGACCCGCTTGCCCAAGGCCTCGTAGTAGGAGTTGAACAGTTGGTTCAGCCTCTCGTCGACGGCGACATAGTTTGGCCGGCGGGCCAGGATCATCGTCTCGAAGAACCAACTGACATGACCCAGATGCCACTTGCCCGGACTGGCTTCAGGCATGGACTGGGCCCCTAGGTCTTCCGCCGTCAGGCCCGCGGCGAGACGCCGCATCTGCGCCCTCACCCGCCGATAGACCGCAGCGTCCTGTTCAATGGCAGGGGATGCCCGAAGGGGTTGGCTCATTCGCTCAATGCTCGCTGAAGGCTGATCCATCCGCTCTTTTGAATGCCGCCTGACGCACGCGGTTCCGTGTGTTCAAGGGGCGTCGCTGCGCGGAACGGTCACGCAGAGCCCGCGTTTCCGCCACGCGCCCTCCACTATCGGATCGCGCCGCCCGGCTTCAGGATTCCCGTTGCATGCCCCATGTTCGCGTGCCTGACGGGCCGCAGGACAATGGCCCGAGCTATGCCGCTTCCCGCCGCGCCGTCGGCATCGTCGATCCGGTCGACTGGCGTCATGCGATCACCGACCTCCTGCCCTCGTTGCGCGCCTTCGCCTTCACCCTGTCACGGAACGCCGCCGACGCCGACGACCTGGTGCAAGAGACTCTGACAAAGGCCTGGGCGCACCGGGCGCGGTTCGAGCCGGGCAGTAATCTGCGCGCTTGGCTTTTCACCATCCTGAGGAACAGTTGGTACACCGGCGCCGCCAAACGCCGCCGCGAAGTGCCCGACGAAGAAGGCCGCTACGCCGCCAGCCTGACTGCCGAGGCCAGCCAGGAATGGACCGCCGAACTGACCTCGCTCCAGGCCGCGCTGAACGCCCTGCCGCCCGAACACCGCGAGGCCATCGTCATGGTCGGCGCGGCCGGTCTATCCTATCAGGAAGCAGCCGATATATCGGGCTGCGCCGTCGGAACCATCAAGAGCCGCGTCAACCGCGCGCGCCATCGTCTGGCCCTATTGCTGGAGATGGAACCCCCTGTCGAAGCTGACTAAAATGTAATCCTCAGGGACAGCTAGGCAGGAGGAACGACCCCTCGTTTTCTCGGTTCCCTGTCTCAGAAACCGGGAGAGTCGACCATGATGAACCCCATCGAAAACGAAGTCCGAAATCCGTCCGACCAAGAAGCGCTGTCGCCTGCCCAGGCAGACCCGCCACAGGTCAAGAAGACCGGTTTCGCCCACTGGATCAGTCAGCACTTCGGCGCAGAGCCGCCCCATCGCCACAGCGAGAATTTCTTCATCAGCGACGTAACGGAAGGCGGCATCGGCTCACACCATCGCCATCAGCGGTTCCGGCCCGACAAGCGCCAATAGCGGCTGAAGACCGGCTCGAGGCGGCATGAAAACGGGGCCTTGGCGACCGCCACGGCCCCGTTCTTATCTAGCGGCGCAGCCCGCCGTGCTTAGCGTATTCCAGCCGCGCGATGGCCCGGTTGTGCACCTCGTCTGGACCGTCTGCGATCCGAAGCGTCCGGACCGTGGCGTAGAGTTCGGCCAGGGGGGTGTCGCCGGAAACGCCCGCCCCGCCAAAGGCCTGGATGGCGTCGTCGATGACCTGCAACGCCATCTTGGGCGCCGCCGTCTTGATCTGGGCGATTTCGGACTTGGCGCTCTTGGCCCCCACCTCGTCCATCATCCAGGCGGCCTTCAACACCAGCAGGCGGCACATCTCGATATTGGTGCGGGCCTCGGCCACCCGTTGCTCCCACACCGAATGCTCGGCCAGGCTTTTGCGGAAGGCGGTGCGGCTCAACAGGCGCTCGACCATCAGTTCCAAGGCTCGCTCCGCCGCCCCGATCACGCGCATACAGTGGTGGATGCGGCCTGGCCCAAGCCGCCCTTGCGCGATCTCGAAGCCCCGGCCCTCGCCCGCGATCAGGTTTTCGACCGGCACGCGGACGTTCTCAAGCACCACCTCGGCGTGACCGATCGGCGCCTCGTCATAGCCGAACACCGACAGCATCCGTTCGACACGGAAGCCGGGCGTGTCGGTCGGCACAATGATCTGACTCTGCTGCTGGTGCGTGGCCGCCTCGGTGTCGGTCTTGCCCATGACGATGGTCACGGCGACGTTGGGGTGGGCCATGTTGGTCGACCACCACTTGCGACCGTTGATCACATAGTGGTCGCCGTCTCGGACGATGCTGGTCTGGATATTGGTCGCATCGGACGACGCCACCTCCGGCTCGGTCATCAGGAAGGCCGAGCGGATCTCGCCCGCCATCAGCGGCTTCAGCCAGCGTTCCTGCTGCATGGCGTCGCCGTACATGTGCAGGACTTCCATATTGCCGGTGTCGGGGGCGTTGCAGTTGAACACCTCGGCCGACCAAAGCCGCCGGCCCATCAGCTCGGCCAGGGGCGCGTATTCAAGATTCGTCAGCCCAGCGCCGTGTTCGCCCGGCAGGAACATGTTCCACAGCCCGGCTTCCTTCGCCCTGGCCTTCAGCGCCTCCATCACCGGGGCCTGGACCTTGGGATTGGCGTGGACCTGGGCGCGGTATTCCGCCTCGGCGGGGACGACATGCTCATCGATGAAGCGCGACAGGCGTTCGCGCCACATCAGGCCGCGTTCGGAGGGGGCGAAATCCATGATCGTGTCCTCAAACTCTTCACCGCGCCTCTGCGAGCGCCGATAGCAAAACGGCGCGGCCCCGAGGGAGCCGCGCCGTTCTTGTTCTGGTTGCTCAGAAACGCATCAGCGCTTCAGCAGCGGCGCCAGCTTCTGGGCGATCATCATGTCGCCGGCGATCTTCAGCTTGCCCTGCATGAAGGCCATCATCGGGTCCAGCTTGCCTTCCGACAGAGCGATGAAGTCGTCCCACTTCATCGAGACAGTGGCATCGGCGGGCTTGTCGTCGTTCGACACCGAGTTCGGCACCGATGCGCCGTCGATGAAGATCTTGCCGACGTCGCCAAGGTCCAGCTTGACGGTCTTGCCGAGGCCCGAGTTGTCGCCGACGGCGCCGCGGATGTGTTCAGTGACGGTGGTCAGGTCCATGTGCGTCTCTCCCAAGAGCAAGATTGAGGCGCAGGCGTAGCCCGCTGCGAAGGCGGCGCCAAGATCACGCTAGGGAAAGCGGCGACCGGTCGCGCCGTATCGCCGCCCCGCCTGTTGCCTAGAAGCTGGCCTTCAGCCCCACTACGAAACGGTCGTCGGTCAGCGGTCCGTCCACGTCCGTGTCATGATACCGCACGTCCACCGCCAGATTGTCGGTCAGGGCGTAGGCCAGGCCGACGTTCCAGGTCGTGTAGTCATCGGTGACATTCAGCCACTGACGGCCGACCGCGCCGGACACCGTCCACTTGTCCGCCAGAGCATAGGCGGCGTTCGCCTCCAGATAGGTCGCCTCGTCGTCCACGCCGAAGAAGTCGGGCGAATAATAGACTGCGGCGCCGACCGTCGCCGGTCCGATGGCCCGCGACGCCGCCGCCTTGAACTCGACATAGGTGTAGTCCGCCGCACTCGGCTCATTGACGTAGAAATAGCCGACGACGCCGAAGTCCAGCGCATAGCCCGCCGCCTCGGTGCGATAGCCGCCGTACAGATCGACCTCGGCGTCCGTATCATCGCCAAAGTCCACCATGGACGCCCAGGTTCCGGCGTAGAAGCCGCCGAAGGTGGCGTCGATCCCGCCTTGGAGCGCCGGGTCCTCGTCTGTCTGGCTGGCTCCACGGAAAACGTAATCGCTGACCACGCCGATGTTGAAGGCCACCTCTGGCGCGGACTGCGCCTGGGCGGCGCCCGCTCCAACGGTCAGCGCCAGCAACGACGCGCAAGCAAGTGCAAGTCTCATGACATATCCCCTCAAAGTTTGATTGATTCCGGTCACGCCTACTCATCCGACCGCTGGTGGAGCGCGGCCGGGCATTGGTTCCCTTGGCAGGTTCTTTGGGAATGGGACGCGGCGGGGAGGCGCCGCGTCCCGCCCCGCGCCTAGACGCCGTCCAACACTTCGCCGTGCAGGTGAGCGTCCAGGCCTTCGGTTTCCTGTTCGTCCGTGACGCGCAGGCCCGTGGTGTATTTGCAGATCAGCAGGATGATCAGGGTGCCGACCGCGCTCCACAGGATGGTCCAGACCAGACCCAGGGCCTGGGCCCCGATATTGGCCCCTTCCGACAGGCTGTTGATCGCCGTCGAGGCGAACACACCGGTCAGCAGGGCGCCGACCAGACCGCCCGCGCCGTGCAGGCCGAAGGCGTCCAGGCTGTCGTCGTACTTGAGCAGCTTCTTCAGCCAGACCGACGAGACATAGCAGGCCGGACCGGCGATCAGGCCGATGATGACCGCGCCCTTGGGATCGACAAAGCCCGCCGCCGGGGTGATGGCGACCAGGCCCGCGACCACGCCCGACAGGACGCCAATCAGCGACCACTTCTTCTTGTAGACGACCTCGACGAACTTCCAGGCCAGCGAGGCTGCAGCCGCCGCCAGCAGGGTGTTGATCAGGGCCGCGCCCATCAGGCCGTTGGCCGCGCCCGCCGAACCGGCGTTGAAGCCGATCCAGCCGACCAGCAGAAGCGAGGCGCCGATCATGGTCAGAACCGGATTGTGCGCCGTGATAGGCTCGACGCCGTAACCCTTCCTCGGCCCGAGGAACAGGGCGCAGACCAGGCCCGCCACGCCCGAGTTGACGTGGACCACCGCGCCGCCGGCGAAGTCCAGAACGCCTTGCGCGCCCAGGAAGCCCCCGCCCCAGACCCAGTGGGCGATCGGCGCATAGACCACCAGCGACCACAGGGCCGTGAACAGCAGCATCCCGGAGTATTTCAGCCGCTCGGCGAACGCCCCGGTGATCAGCGCAGGGGTGATGATGGCGAAGGTCAGTTGGAACGACACCCAGAGGAACTCCGGGATGCCCGGCAGCAGGCTGTGCGCCGTGTCCACCGTCACCCCGTTCAGGAACAGGGCGTCCAGGCTGCCGATATACTGGTTGATCCCGGCGTCGCCGTTGGTCCCGAAGGCGATGGTGTAGCCGGCGATGAACCAGGTCAGCGACACCACCGCAAAGGCGGCGACCGACTGGGTGATGGTGGCGATCACATTTTTGCGGCGCACCATGCCACCGTAGAAGAGCGCCAGACCCGGCAGGGTCATCAGCAGGACCAGGGCGGTGGAGGTCCCCAGCCAGGCCGTGCCCGCCGCATCCAGCTCCAGCGGAACCTG
>Ga0308157_10006769_pt1 | contig 13564 bp, 17 predicted proteins | sample PhyBR1_FD_201035 | JGI IMG/M metagenome (GOLD analysis project Ga0308157, IMG submission 201035) | Phyllosphere microbial communities from UC Gill Tract Community Farm, Albany, California, United States - DLSLB.R1 | ecosystem: Host-associated > Plants > Phyllosphere > Unclassified | place: USA...
TTGCCACCACGACCTTGCGGCTGCGGCCTGATCTCGAGTTGGACCCCGGCTCAAGGCCGGGGTGACACTGTGGTTTGTGGAGCCATCGAAAGACCAAATGCGCGGGTCAACGCGCAAACTATCCAGCTCCTATCGATCAAGAAGACCAAAAATGTCCCGCCCCATCGCTGCCCTGATGCTCCTGATCTGCACCATGCTCTGGGGCTTTGCCTTCGTGGCGCAGAAATCGGCCATGGATTCCATGGGTCCGCTGACCTTTGCCGGCGTGCGCTACATCATCGGCGGGCTGCTGGTCCTGCCGCTCGCGCTCTGGGAACGCAACCACCGCAAGGTCGAACTCACCCGTGCTAACTGGCTGCTGATTCTTGTCATGAGCGCTGTCTTTTTCATGGGCTCCTGGCTGCAGCAGGCAGGCCTCGCCACCACTACGGCCACCAATGGCGGCTTCCTCACCGGACTCTATGTCTTCTTCGTGCCCGTGCTCGGCTTCCTGCTGTTCCGAAGCTGCCCGCATCCGATCATCTACGTCTGCGTACCACTGGCCCTGATCGGCATCTATTACCTCAACGGCGGCGGTCTCGACACATTCAATGGCGGCGACGGCCTCATCACCATCGGTGCCGTCTTCTGGGCGCTCCATGTCATCCTGCTCGGCCGCATCGCCAGCAGCACCGGCCTGCCGGTCTTTGTCTCGGCCATCAGCTTTCTCTTTGCAGGCTTGGTCGCGCTGAGCCTCGCCTTCATAGTCGAAACGCCAACGCTGGAAGGCATTACCGGCGGCTGGATCGAGATCGCCTATGCCGCCGTGCTGTCGACCGGCGTCGCCTTCACCTTCCAGGCCATCGGCCAGCAATATGTGCCGCCCGCCAACGCGGCCGTCATCCTCTCCGCTGAGACGCTTTTCGCCGCGCTCGGCGGCGCACTTCTCCTCGGCGACCGTCTGCCGCCAATAGGCTACGCCGGCGCAACCCTGGTCTTCGCCGCAATCCTCGCCGTCGAAGCCCTGCCTCCGCTCTGGGCTAGGCGCAGAGCGCATATTCCGCGCACGACCAATTAGTCGGCGTAGCGATACATCTGATAGGTCTTGCAGGCGATCACGAAGGCACAGCCGCGTATCGTCAGCTGATCCGGCCCGACCTGCGTGATCGTGCCCTGCCCCGACTGCCCATAGACATGCAGATCGCCCTTCCATCGGTTGGGCCCGGTCGGCGTTGCATGATCGATCAGCAGCGTATTGAGATAGGGCAGGTTTTCCGGACTGTCCGCCCCATTGCCCAGCCAGATCAGCGTCGCGCAGAGCTGGTCCCCCTGCGGCCCGCACAGCTCGACCCGATAGCGGGAATCCCGCATTTCGATTTCCCAGACGCCTTCGGGCGAGGCCATCGCCGGCGCCGCCAGAAGCACGACCGAAAATAGCGCCGCCAGCACCCGCATCATGGGATGACGCGATACATTTCGTAGCTCTTGCACACCACGAGCAAGGCGCAGCCCGACAGCGTCATGTGGTCCGCGCTGTTCTGCACCACGCCACCATTGAGATTGAAGCCCATGAAGGTCAGCTTCCCCTTCCACTCGGTCGCCGAGGTCTGCTTGAGACCCGTCGCGATCGGCGTATTGAGGTATTTCTTGTAGCGCTCGTTATAGTCCGCATCCGAAAGCCAGACCAATTGCCCGCAGATCTGCGTGCCGTCGCCACACAATTCGAGCTTCACCCGCGTGTCCCGGCTGTCCAACTCCCACACGCCGTTTGGCGACGCCTGGGCCGCGCGCGCGCCGCCAATCGCCAGGGACAGCGCTGTCACCAATCCAAGAATTTTCCGCAACATAGTCAGTCTCCAGATGAGCATCGCCTCAGTCCGCAGCATCGCGTTTCGCCCCTGAACGTCGCCTGAACGCCTCCGTCACCCCAATGTCATGCATCGACAATACCATGTCGTCAGTTCCGGTCACCCCATGGCCCGAACCTGCCGCGCCCCACGTTCCCCACGTCGCGCCCGGCCCTTTTGAAGAACCCGGTCGCCAACCCCGGTTCTTCACCGAAACGCTCGGATATTCTGGCCGCCTTCGGGCGGTCTTTTTTTGTGTGGAGCCGCGAGACTTTCCTCTCGCGCGCCGCCATCGGCTCCGGCACAACCAGACCATGGCCAAGCTCTATTTTCACTACGCGGCGATGAATGCCGGCAAGTCCACCTTGCTGCTGCAGGCCGCCCACAATTACCGCGAGCGCGGCATGCGTCCGCTGCTCTACACCTGTGCCGCCTACTCGGGTGGCCAACCAGGCGTCATCAGTTCGCGCCTCGGCATTGCCGAACCAGCCGACCTCTATGATGATCCCGATGACCTGTTCACGCGCATCCGCGACGAGAACGAGACCTCCAAGGTCGATTGCGTTTTTCTCGACGAGGTACAGTGCCTGACGCGCCAGCACGTCTGGCAATTGGCCCGCGTCGCCGACCGCCTCAACATTCCGGTCATGTGCTACGGTCTGCGCACCGACTTCCTCGGTCACCCTTTTGTGGGCTCGGCCGAACTGCTGGCCATTGCCGATACGCTGCGCGAGATTCGCACCATCTGCGAATGCGGCGCAAAGGCCACCATGGTCGTTCGTCGCGACCAGCATGGCCGCGTACAGACCGAAGGTAGTACAGTCGAACCCGAAAAAGCCGACTATATCTCGCTGTGCCGAAAGCACTGGGAAGAAGCCTTTGGCCGCTGGCCCGTGAAAGGACCCTGATCATGACTTCAGATGACGTCGAGCCCAAGGGCACGCTGACCATCCGCACCCTCGCCATGCCCGCCGATACCAATCCCGCCGGCGACATCTTCGGCGGCTGGGTCTTGAGCCAGATGGACATTGCCGGCTCCATCGCCGCCGTCGAACGCGTCAAGGGCCGCACCGTCACCGTGGCGGTGGAAGCCATGACCTTCATCGCCCCGGTCAAGGTCGGCGATGTGCTCTGCATCTACACAACGGTCGAACGCGTCGGAAACACCTCCATCACTGTCGGGATGGAAGCCTGGGCTCGCCGCAACCGCCTCGCCGATCGCGTCAAGGTCACCGAGGGACGCTTCGTTTACGTTGCTCTCAACGACGACGGTAGCAAGCGCCGGATCGACCCCGCCTGAACCGTTCATCTTCGTTCAGACAGCATTCATCGGGCGAGTGTTTTATCACTTTCACAGAGGCACTTGTCCTCATCACATCTGACCTTGGGTGCCGGAACTCTTTTCTCCGTCATCCCGTTTCTTGGGCAAAACAACTGGCCGCCGAACAAGCGTCGCTCCATCCCGGGGCCGGCAGGAACCAGAAAACAGGAGCCGCTCAACTATGAACCGTCATACCCGCAAGATGCTGCTGAATGTCGCCACCGGCGTTGCCGTTGCCGCGACCGCCCTGGTGGTTTTCCTGCCAGCCGCCAACGCGGCCCCAGGCACCGTGACCAGCAATGTCAACGTCCGCTCCGGCCCAGGCACCAACTACGGCGTCGTCGATACCGTGCGCCGCGGCACGCAGGTCGATGTGCAGCAGTGCCAGGGCTCCTGGTGCTATATCGCCAAGCCCGGCCCGGACGGCTGGGTGTCGGCCACCTATCTCAATGCCGGCGGCGGTGCTCCGGTCAATCCGAGCCAGCCCGGCATCTCCTTTGGCTTCGGCGGCAATGGCGGCCCCAACATCACCATCGGCATTGGCAACGGCCAGCCGCAGGTCCAGCCACCGCGCCCGCCGGTCCAGCCGCCTGTCGTGCGGCCGCCGGTAGTTCAGCCGGCATACGGCGAAGTGTGCTTCTTTGACGGTACCCGCTATCGCGGCGCTAGCTTCTGCCTGCAGTCCGGCGACAACATGCGCAATCTGGGTGATTGGGCGGACATGATCTCCTCCATCGACAATCCCGATGGCCTCAATGTTCAGGTCTGTTCGGAAGCCAACTACCGCAATTGCCGCACCTATACGACCAGCGCTTCGGCTCTGGGCGACTTCGACGACTACATCGTCTCGGTCCGTGTGCGCTAACTTTTGCGTAACGAATGAATAAAAGGGCGCAGCCAATGCTGCGTCCTTTTATTTTGGCCTATTGGAGCTTGCGCCCGACCGCGCTAGGTTCCCTCGCCAAATGCAGAGGATTCCATCATGCACTTCCTTGCCCGCCTTCTGACAGCAGTCGTGCTTTTTGCCGCTGCCAGCACCACCGCCAGCTTTGCCCTCTCCGAGTCCGGCACCCACGCCTGGAGCACCGATACGCTCACCCTGCGCAATGGTCCGGGCCGCGCCTATGCCGTTTCCGGCAGCGTCCAGGCCGATAGCGCCATCAAGGTCCTGCGCTGCCAGCGCAATTGGTGCCTGGTCGACAGCGACACCGGCCGCGGCTGGTCCGTCAAGGGGCCGATCGATTTCGGTGACATCCCGGCGACCTATGATCGTGGCGGCACGGTCTGCTTTTATACCGGCACCAACTATACTGGTGCTGAATACTGCTACAGCACCGGCAATGTCATTCGCGACCTGGCCCTGTCGGGTCTGGATAATGCCTTCGCCTCGGTCCGCATTGAAGGCACCAATGTCTCGGCCTGCCGCGACCGCTTCTTCCAGTCCTATTGCGAGCGTATCACCGTTTCGCAGCCCGTTCTGGATCAGTATCTGGTGCGCAATCTGTCTTCGATCCGCGTCCACTGACCACAGTCAGTCCACCGGTCATCATCACGCCTGTTTCCTTCGCCCCTGACTGATGTCATGAGGGGCGAAGCACCTTTTCTGCGTTAGGGGGACGCCATGAGCTCGAACACCGGCCTCAATTCCATCTTTGCCAATATCGTGGCCGCCATCGGCGGTGCCGCAGTCGCCATCCGCCATTCCGGCGACGGCCCGCGCCCGCCCGTCTTTGGGCCCAACCCCAAGATGCCCGCCCCCAAGGCCCAAGGCGCCATTCCCACGCTCAAGATGCCGACCGCCATGGGCTGGGAAGCCAATCGCACCCCCAAGGCTGCGCCAGGCCTCAAGGTCAACGCCTTCGCCCGCAACCTTGTCCATCCGCGCAACATGCATGTCCTGGCCAATGGCGACGTGCTGGTCGCCGAATCCATGGGTGAATCGGGCAAGCCTGTCGGCATTTTCGACCATGCCATGGCCGTCACCATGAAACGCGCCCGCGCCGCCGGCACCAGCCCCAACCGCGTCACTCTGCTCCGTGACGCCGATGGCGATGGCGTGGCCGAAACAAGTCATGCCCTGATCGAAAACGTCCGCCAGCCCTTTGGCATCGTCTACCTCGATGGCACGCTCTATGTCGGCGCCAGCGACGCCCTGCTGGCCTATCCCTACGAGCTCGGCACGACGAAGATCACCGCCCAGCCGAAAAAGCTGATGGACCTCATCCCCGGCGGTCACTGGACGCGTAATCTCATTGCCAGCAAGGACGGCCAAAAGCTCTATGTCGCCGTCGGTTCGCAGAGCAATATTGGCGATGCCGGCATGGCCGCCGAAGAGAACCGCGCCTGCATCTTCGAATATGACATCGCCAGCGGCACCGCGCGCATCTTCGCCGGCGGCCTGCGCAATCCCGTCGGCATGGCTTGGGAACCGACCACCGACACGCTCTATACCGTCGTCAACGAACGCGATGGCCTCGGCGATGAAACCCCGCCCGACTACCTGACCTCGGTCCGCGATGGCGGTTTCTATGGCTGGCCCTTCTCCTATTGGGGCGTCGTCGATGACCGCGTCACCCAGGACCCTGCCCACCCCGCAGCCACCCAGGACCACCCCGACTTTGCACTCGGCGGCCACACGGCGTCCCTCGGCCTTTGCTACCTGCCGGAAGGCACCCTGCCCGGCTTCCCGGCCGGCATGGCCATCGGCCAGCATGGCTCGTGGAACCGCTCCAAACTCAGCGGCTACAAGCTGACCTTCGTCACCTTCGAGAACGGCAAGCCCACGGGCCTGCCCCGGGATATCCTCACCGACTTCCTCTCGCCCGACGAGAAATACTCTTACGGGCGTCCGGTTGGCGTGGCGCTGGCCAGCGATGGCGCAGTGCTGATGGCCGACGACGTCGGTGACGTCATCTGGCGCGTCACGGCCGCCTGATGCCCAACACTGTGACCACCCTTGTCGCCGGCCTGTTCCTGGCCGGCGCCGCCAGCCTTGCTACGGCACAGGAAACCCTCACCATCGGCGTGCAGGAAAGCGGCACGGTCCAGTGGGAGATCGAAACCATCAAGGCGCTGCATCTCGACGAGAAGCACGGCATCACGCTCGACATCCGCCCGCTCGCCGATAGCCGCGCCGGACAGGTCGCCCTCTTGACCGGTGCCGTCGATGTCATCCTCTCCGATTTCGTCTGGGTCTCGCTGCAGCGCGCCGATGGCAACATGGTCACTATGGTGCCTCACTCCCTGGCCGTTGGTGGCCTGATGGTGTCCCAGCAGAGCGGCATTGCCGCGCCTGCCGATCTCGCCGGCAAGACCATTGCCGTCGCTGGCGGCCCCGTCGACAAGAACTGGATCATTCTGCAGGCCTGGTACAATCAGGCCACGGACCAGAACCTGGTCGATGACATCCGCGCTAACTATGGCGCCGCGCCCCTGGTCAACGAACTCCTTGCCACCGGCAGCGTCGATGCGGCGCTGAACTTCTGGCAGTGGAATGCCCGCGCCAAATCCGCCGGCATGACCGAACTGGTCTCCGTTGCCAGCATGCTCGAGGATCTTGGCGTCTCCGAACAGCCGCCCCTGTTGGGCTGGACCTTCACAGACGAGACAACTACCGAAAAGACTGCGGCCCTCACCGCCTTCCTCGATGCCTCTTTCGAGGCCAAGTCGATCATGCGGAGTGACGACGCGGTCTGGTTCGACCTTGCCGACCTGATGGTGGGCAAGACCGACGATCTCGACCTCTGGGCCCAGCTACGTGACGACTATATCGCCGGCATCGTCAGCGGTTACGATCCAGCCAACACCGGGCCTGCTGAGGAAACCTTCGCCCTGCTGGCCCAATATGGCGGCAGCGACCTCGTCGGCACACAGAGCGAACTGGCGCCCGGTACCTTCTGGCAAGGATACCGGAAATAACCGCCTCCCGGCGCAATTGGGCAGCGTTGGAACATCTCTCGCTGCCCCTCTTGCTGCTGCTCTGGCAGGTCCTCGCCATGGTCCTTGCCCACCGCTTGTTTCCGACCCCCGTCACCGTCGCGCAGGAATTGTGGCACCTCGCCACCGAGGGCCGCCTCCTGCCGGATCTGGGCAAGACCCTGTTCCGCGCCGGCACCGCATTCATCCTCGCCATGCTGGCAGGCACAGCGCTCGGCATTCTGCTCGGCCGCCAGACCTGGCTCGACCGGCTCTTCTCCGGCTGGTTGATTGTGAGCCTCAATCTACCCGCCATCGTCGTCGCCATCGTACTCTACATCTGGCTCGGACTGACCGATCTGGCGCTGATCCTCGCCGTCATCGTCAACAAGGTGCCGCTGGTCATCACCACCATCCGTGAGGGAGTCCGCAGTTTCTCCGCCGACTATGACGAACTCGCCACCGCGCTGCGCCTGTCCAACTGGCGCCGGCTGAAGCTGATCTTCTTACCCCAACTTACCCCGTTCATCCTCGCCGCGGCCCGAACCGGCCTGTCGCTGATCTGGAAGATCGTGCTCGTCTTCGAAGTCCTCGGCAGCGATGGCGGCGTCGGCTACCGCATCAGCGTCCTGTTCCAGTTCTTTGATATCACTGGCATTCTGGCTTACGCCGCCGCCTTCATTCTCATCGTCGTCGCTCTCGAATACGGCATCCTGCGCCCTCTCGAACGAAAGCTTCTGCAGTGGCGCCAGACCTGAAGATCAGCATCATCGAGAAGCGTTTCCCCGGCGCCGTCACACCGGTCTTTGCGGATTTCGAGCTTGCGCTCGAGCCGAGCAGCGTTACCGCCCTGCTCGGCCCATCCGGCGTGGGCAAGTCGACCCTGCTGCGCCTCATTGCCGGCATCGATCAGAAATTCACTGGCAGCATCGCCATCGGCGACCGCCCCGCTGCCGCAGCGCCGCCACCGGGCATGCTCTTCCAGGACGCCCGCCTACTGCCCTGGCTTACCGCCCTCGACAATGTCCGCCTTGCGAGGCCCGACCTCCCGGTCGAAACGGCTCGCACTGCTCTGGAAAACGTCGGCCTTGCCGCGCACGCCAATGCCTGGCCCCACGCCCTCTCCGGCGGCATGCAACGCCGCGTCGCCCTCGCCCGCGCTCTCTGCACCAACGCAGGCCTGCTGCTGCTCGACGAACCCTTTGTCTCGCTCGACCGGGCCCTGGTCGCCGACATGCGCCAGCTTCTCGCCGGCCATATCGCGCAGACCGGCGCCACGGTTCTTTTCACCACCCATCAGCCCGAAGACGCGGCTAGTCTCGCCAGCCGGATCATCACCCTCAATGGTCACCCCGCAAAAGTGGTCAGTGATACGGCAGCTCGACCTCCGGCGTATCCAGCGCCACCGCCGGCTGTTTGAACCCCATGGCAATCCAGGCCCCCAGCAGCTTGCCGTAGAACTTGGTCGTCTCCCAGCCACCCGCCGGCACGCCATCCTCGGGTATAGTCCCCACCGGCGCATCGCCCACCTGCGTGCGAATATCCAGCACCGGCACCGCCTGCCCATGCCAGAGATTGGCATAAAGGCTCACCCAATGCCCGCCCTTGAATTCGGCCAGCACCGGCGTATTGCAGCAACTCGCAAACACCCGGCGCGTCTGCGCTTCCGGTCCCAGCCGGAAATTGCGCAGCCACTCCTTGCCCGCAACGATCCGCACCCGGTCCTTGCGATAAAGCACATAATGCGAGCTGCCACTGGCGCCCACGACGGGCTCTGCACCAGGCAGCGCTGCCATCCGCTCAGCCCCATCCCGGCAAGATTTGCAATGGCATTCCGCCACGATGATCGGCTCGCCCGTCAGCTCGATCTTCACCTTGCCGCAGTTGCAACCGATCGCGCTCATGCCTCGGTCTTCCGCACAAATGGAAACACCGCCCGCACCTTTTCATCGCGCAGCCACAGCGCCAGCCACACCGCTGCACCCAGATAGATGCTGAACAACGTGTGGCTGAACAGTGGGTTATCCACCCGCAGGTTTGCCGCCAGCGATCCACCCAACAGGCCCGTGGTCAGCACCGCTCCCAGCAGCGCCGTACGCGGAACCAGAAACAGCACCACGCATACCACCTCGATCACCCCGATCAACACCAGATACTTGACCGGCCACCCCACCACCTCCATGGCCGACACGGCCGCATCCATGGTGACAAATTTCGGAAAGGCCGAAGCCACCGCCAGAAACAGGCCAACCAGCCCGCTCAAAACCCAACCCGCAATCTTCACGTTCAACACTCCCACCAGCAGCCCCGCGCCGCCTCATGCCCTCACGACGAAACAGAGCATGCGCTTTCGACCGGGTCGAGGGTGATTTCGTGAAGTCCCGCTATTGCCTCGACAAATTGGCCCTCTAAGATCACTTCGCACAGTCTGTTCGGGCCGCCATGGATTCCAGTCTCAACGCTGCCGCTCTGGCCCTGGCGCATGGCGATGTCCTCGGCGCCCTCAATCGCGTTGCCCTGCGCACCGATCCTTCCGCCCTCGCCATCCACGGCACCGCCATGGCGCAACTGGGCGATTTTGCCCAGGCGAGAACGCTGCTGCGCAAAGCCGCCCAAGCCTTTGGCCGGCGTGAAGAAATCGCCCGTGCCCGCTGCGTGCTGGCCGAAGCCGAAATCGCCCTCGTATCGCGTGACCTGGCCTGGCCCGATCAGCGGCTTGAACAGGCGCGCACCACCCTCCTCCGACGCGGTGATGCCGGCAATGCCGCCCACGCCACCTGCATCTCCGCGCGCCTCCATCTGCTCCTCGGCCAGCTCGACCGCGCCACCGCCGAACTGGCCACGCTTAGGCCCGTCGACCTGCAACCGTCCACCCGCGCCGCCTGGTGGCTCACCACGGCTGGCATTCACGTCCGCCGCATTCACGCCCGGGCCGCCCACCGCGCCCTGAGCGAGGCGCGTGACGCTGCCCATGCCAGCGCCATTCCCGCCTTGCTCGCCGAAGTCGAAGCCGCTCAACAATCCCTCGCCGGCCCCGCAGCCTTCCTCACCGCAGAAGACACCACGACGCCCGCCACCCTTGCCGATGTCGAACAGCTCTTTGCATCGCAAACTCTGGTCCTCGACACCCTCCGCGCCACGCTGCGCCAAGGCGAGAAGATCATCTCCTTCGCCTCGCGCCCGGTGCTCTTCGCCCTGCTCCACAGCCTCGCCTCGGGCGCTGATGTCAACCGCGAAAACCTTCTCCGCCAGGCCTTTGGCGCCCGCCATGCCGATGAATCCCACCGTGCCCGCCTGCGCGTCGAAATTACCCGCCTGCGACCCCTGCTCGAAGGCTTGGGTGAGATCACCGCCACCAGCGCCGGCTACCGCCTCAAGACCACACAGCCGATTGCCATCCTGTCCCTCCCTGGCCTCGGACAAAATAGCGCCGTGCTCGCCCTGCTGTCCGACGGCGAGCTCTGGTCCAGCTCTGCCCTTGCCCAGGTCCTGCAGCTCAGCCTGCGCACCGTGCAGCGCGCCCTCGACGAACTGCAGCGTCAGGCCCGCATCCAGCCCATAGGCAATGGCCGGGCGCGCCGCTGGACCATTCTGGCCCTGCCCGGCTTCCCGACCACGCTCTTGCTACCTGTGCAGACCTAGGCCCGCTTCACCACCCGGATCAGGCCGCTATTGCCGCCCCCGCAATAGAACAGCTCACCGCCATCAGACTCCACGCCGGAAACACTCTTGCCCGGCATGTCGAGCACGTCTACCTCCCGCCCATTGGCCGGATCAAGCCGCGCCAGCCCGCCATTGCCGTCGTCCGAATAGCCATGCCACAGCTGGTCATCCACCCAGGTGACACCGGTGACGAAGCGATTGGTCTGGATCGTCCTTTGCACGGCCCCGCTTTCGGCATCGATCTGGATGATCTGCTGTTCGCGATACTGCCCCACCCAGAGCGACCCATTGGCCCAGGCCATGCCCGAATCCTTGCCGCCGCCCGGTGCAGGAATGGTCGCAATAACCGTGCCGCTCTCGGGATCGACCTTCTGAATCACCGCATCCGCGATCTGGTAGAGATAGCGCCCGTCGAACGCCGTCCCGGCATGTCCCGCCACCGCCAGCGACCTGACCTCGGCCCCACTCTTGGGATCGAAGGCGCGCATGGCGTCGCCCGTCGCCGCCCAGACATGCGTGCCGTCATAACTCACGCCATGCACCGGACCGTCCTTGCTCGCGCTAAATTCGCCAATGATTTCAGCCTGCTTTTCCATTTTTCGCTCCTTGCTCTGATTTGCCCGCCTGCTCGGCAACAAAAAGCTCGATCGAGTCGCGAAAGGTCCCGACGTCAGCCAGCTTACGATCGTCGAACGCGTGTAGCAGTTCAACTGCCTCCCGCTCGCGCCGCTTCTGTCGCCACCTGTCGATCCATTCCCGCAACATCGCCTAACTCCTCACGCACCCCTTGGGCTGACGCAGCAAGACCTAGCAGCGCCTGTGAAGGGACCGGGAGTTACAAGGCTGGCGCGATTAGCCCATCTTATTGAGGCGCCTCAAAATCCCTCCAGGATTCGACAAAAGCCCGCTGTCGCGCCATTCTTCCTGTTCGGATGGGGGATCCGGTCAGCCTGATCGAGGGGCGCTGATGCGCGAGCAAACCACGCTGCCCAGCGTCGCCACCGGCGATGCGCTGGAGCTGATAGGCCAGATCTACGATGCATCCGTCGCGCCCCAGAGCTGGCCGACAGTGCTTGAGTCCTGCCGCCAGTTCGTCGGAGGCGCTTCGGCTGCCATCTTCCGCAAGAGCGTCACCGGCCACCGCCGCCAACTGCTCCACGCCGATGGCCGCCTCGATGCCGAATTGACCAAGGATTATTTCGCCCATTGGGCACCCACCGATCCCAGCAACACCGTCCAGGTTTTCTCGCCCATCGAACAGGGCACCATCACCAGCCGCAGCCTGACCCCGCAGGATTTCGCCGAAACCCGCTTTGCCCGCGAATGGGCCTTCCCGCAGGGCATGATCGACATTGGCTCGGCCACACTCGACCGGCATGGCGACTGCGCAACCATTTTCGGCGTCTTCCGCCACGAGCACCACGGCCTGGGCGACGAGGACATGCGCCAGCGCATCACCCTGCTCGCGCCCCATATCCGCCGCGCCGTCGCCATAGGGACCATGCTGGGCATTGCCGCCCACGAAGCCGACACCTTCCGCCAGACCGTCGATGCCCTCGCCGCCGCCGTGTTGATTGTCGATGCGGACGGACGCCTGCTCCACGCCAATCAGGCCGGACAGACCCTGCTCACCCATGGCCAGCTCCGCCTCGACCGTTCCGGTCTGCGCAACCTCCTGCCCCAGCCCGGCGACCTCGCCCCGCGCTCCACCTGGCTTGAAACCGCCGGCGGAACCCGCCTCGCCCTCCACATCCTGCCCCTGACCGGCGCAAGATCTTTGCTTGGCCTCGCTGGCGACGCCGTCGCCGCGCTTTTCATCCAGCCCGCCCGTTTCGACCCACCCTCCGTGCCCGAAGGTCTCGCCACCGCATTCGAGCTGACCCCGGCCGAACTCCGCGTCGCCCTCGCCACCATCCGCTTCGACAAGGTCGCCGATGTCGCGCACCACCTCGGCCTCTCCGAAGCGACGGTAAAGACCCATCTTGCCCACATCTTTTCCAAGACCGACACCAGGCGCCAAGCCGACATCGTCAAGCTCATCGCCGCCTTCTCCAGCCCGCTGCTGCCACGGCCGTAAAGTCACGCCCCTCATCCGATCGGATGACGCGCCGCCTCGCTCCACCCATTAGACACCCGCTCCGTACCCATCACGGAGTTCATCATGTCTTCTGTCCAAGCCCTGGCCGAACAGCCGGTCGATTTCACCGCCATCAAGCAGCGCCAGAACGCCGCCTGGTCCTCTGGCGACTATGCCGTCGTCGGCACTACGCTACAGATCGTCGGTGAACAGCTCTGCGAAAGCCTCGACCTGCGCTCCGGCGCCATTGTGCTCGATGTCGCCGCCGGCAATGGCAATGCCACCCTAGCTGCCGCCCGCCGCTTTGCCCAGGTCACCTCCACCGACTATGTGCAAAGCCTGCTCGACAAAGGCCGCGCTCGCGCCGCAGCAGAGCACCTCGCCGTCACTTTCGCAGTGGCCGATGCCGAAGACCTGCCCTTCCCCGATGCGAGCTTTGACTATGTCCTCTCGACCTTCGGCGTCATGTTCGCGCCTAATCACCATCAGTCCGCGGCCGAACTGACGCGCGTCACGCGCGCCGGGGGCCGCATCGGCCTCGCCAACTGGACGCCACAGAGCTTCATCGGCCAGGTCTTCAAGACTCTGGGCAAGCACGTCGCCCCACCCGCCGGCGTCTCCTCGCCCGCGCTCTGGGGTGATGCCGCCCATCTCGCCAAACTCTTCCCCGGCATGGCCATCGAGCTCACCGAGCGGACTTTCAACTTCCGCTACCGGTCGCCCGCCCATTTCGTAGAAATCTTCCGCACCTATTACGGCCCG
>Ga0308157_10006770_pt1 | contig 13562 bp, 13 predicted proteins | sample PhyBR1_FD_201035 | JGI IMG/M metagenome (GOLD analysis project Ga0308157, IMG submission 201035) | Phyllosphere microbial communities from UC Gill Tract Community Farm, Albany, California, United States - DLSLB.R1 | ecosystem: Host-associated > Plants > Phyllosphere > Unclassified | place: USA...
GTCCTCGTCGATGACGGCATCGGGATTCTGAGTCGTGCTGGTCATGAGTGGACCTCCTGGATCGAGTATGCGACGACCGGGTGATCATCTGCAACTCTAAGATTGCATGAGGGGAAGATTAGTGCAACTTCATGATTGCACTTTGGGCCTCTCGACCACGCCAACACGGCAATCACCCGATCAAGAGCGTCAGGTCTTGCCCCGCCGTGTCAGAGTCTCGCCAGTCGCATCGTCGCAGTGGCACTGTGCGCGGCCATGCCCTCGGAGTCTGAGATCACCTGCACGGCGTCCGCGACATCCGGCGTGGCCTCGCGCGCGACGCGCTGGTAGGTCAGCGGCTTGAGGAAGCGCGAGACCGAGAGGCCGGCGCTGTGCTTGGCTCCGCCGGCGGTGGGCAGCACGTGGTTGGTACCGGCCATGCCCTTGTCGGAGTATGCGACGGTGCTCCACGGTCCGATGAACAGCGATCCGTAGTTGCGCAGAGTGTCGTGATACCACTCGTCGTCGGCGGTGAGCAGCTCCAGATGCTCTGGAGCGAGGTCGTCCATGAGCGTCACGGCCGTCTCGCGATCCTTCGCGACTGTGACGACGCCGTAGTCGCGCCAGGCCGCACCGGCGATGGGCTCGGTGGCAAGGGTCTCGAGCTGCCGTTCGACAGCGGCGATGACCTCACGCCCATGCACCTCCGACGTCGTGATCAGAGCGGCGGGTGAGTTGGGGCCGTGCTCGGCCTGCCCGAGCAGATCGGCAGCGACGATCTCGGGGTCGGCAGTCTCATCGGAGATCACCGCCACCTCTGAGGGCCCGGCGAGCAGATCGATCGCCACCGCGCCGAACAGCTGCCGCTTGGCTTCGGCAACGTAGGCGTTGCCCGCCCCCACGAGCATGTCGATGGGCAGCTCGCCGAGCAGTCCGAACGACATCGCAGCGAGCGCCTGCACACCGCCGAGCACGAACACCCGGTTCACGCCGGAAAGGTGGGCGGCATAGACGACAGCGTCGTTCGCGCCGCCGTCCGGCTGCGGCGGCGTGCACGCGATGACGGTCGGCACGCCGGCGGCCTTCGCCACGCCCACAGTCATGAATGCACTGGCGGTGAGTGGGAAGCGTCCGGCCGGGAGATAGGCGCCGACGCGCGAGACCGGGATGTAGCGGGCACCGGTCACGACGCCGGGCACGAGCTCGGTCTCGAAGTCGGTCAGGTGCGCCCGCTGCTCTGCGGCGAACGCGAGCGTGCGCTCCGAGCCGAGTTCGATCGCCGCACGCAGGTCCGCAGGAAGCCGATCGCCGCTCGTCCTGATCTGCTCTGCGCTCAGCTCGATGCCACCGCCTTCGTAACGATCCAGCTTGCGCGCGTAGTCGAGCACGGCATCCATGCCGCGGGACTGGATGTCACTGAGCATCGCTGAGACGGTCTCGATGACCGCGGGGTCGCGCTGCGCGGCCGGCGCGTCGATGAGAGGAGTCTTGAGATGGTGGAACGAGCCGTCGAGGCTTTCGAGGACTGCTGGGGTGTAACGCATGCAAGCAGGCTAAGTGCATCGAGATCATCGGACAAGGCGTAGAAACCTACGCTAACCACAGGGTTTACCATTGGCTATGACGATCACCCAGCTGCGAGCCTTTCTCGCTGCTCTCGAGCACGGCTCCTTCACTGCGGCCTCCGCACATCTCGACCTGACGCAGGCATCCGTCTCCGAGCTCGTCTCCCGGCTCGAACGCGAGCTCGGCGTCGCGCTGTTCACGCGTGGGAGCCGCGGACTGGTGCCGACGCAGGCTGCACTCGAGCTTCGGCCGCACGCCGCGCAGGCGGTGAGCGCGGTGCGCAATGGCATCGACACGATCAGCGCCCTGACCTCGCTCGAGCGCGGAACCTGCACCTTCGGTGTGCTTCGCAACGCCGCCTACTACGACCTCGCCGACCTGGTCGAGCACTTCCATCACCGGCATCCGAACGTTCGCGTCCGCCTCATCGGCATCAACTCCGCTCTCGTCGCACGCTCGATCGCCGACGGCGAGGTCGAAGCGGGACTGCTCGTGCTTCCGATCGATGAAGACGGCCTCGACGTCAAACCGCTCTTCCGCGACGAGGTGCTCTACGCGTCGACCGCTCTGCCCCACCACGCCCCACCGGTCACGATCGAGCAGGTCGCCGAGGCGAAGCTCGTGCTCTACGACGCCTTCGCGAGCTGGAACGATCCGACCCGCCGTCAGCTGCGCGAACGCGCACGCTGGAACGGCGTCACGATCGAGCCCGCGATCGAAGTCGAGCACGTCGAGACGGCACTCAGCCTCGTCGCCGCCGGAGCGGCCGACACCATCGTGTCGCGCACTGTCGCCGAATCGCCAGGATTCCCCGCCACGATTCGCACCGCCCCGTTCGCGGAGCCGATGTACGACACCATCGCTCTCGTGCAGCGCCAGGGTGTGCTGCTCTCACCGGCCACCCAGCGTCTGGCAGACATCGCAGAGCGGATGCTGCGTGAGCGCATCGACGAGCATCAGGGCCGCACCGCCCCGGCATCGGTGGCTCAGTAGAGGGCTGGGCGGCGATCGGCGAACAGATCGTTGCGCTCGCCGAGCGCTTTGTCGCGCGCATTCGCGAGCGACAAGGTCGCGAGCGTCAGTCCAGAGGGGAACGCCTCGTCGATCCAGCCCTGTTCGTCCACGATCGCCGTTCCTCCGGTCCACTTCACGCCGCGCTCATCGCCGTGCCGGTCGGCGATCACGGTCGGCAGCCGTGACGATCGCGCGGCAGCCATCGCCTGGATGAGTTCGGGCGGATGCTCCTCTTCTGGTCGCGGGACGAGCGGCCAGTTCACCGGCAGTGCAAGGATGTCGGCGCCGCCGAGGGCCAGATTCCGGGGAACCTCGGGGAACTCGTTGTCGTAGCAGATGGCGACGCCGAGCCTGCCGAAATGCGTGTCGACCAGGATGCCGGCGTCATCACCCGGCGTGAACACCAGGCTCTCCGCACCCCAGAGGTGAGCCTTGCGGTAGTCCGCCAGGCGAATCGAGGAGGTCAGCACCGCAGCGCTGTTGAACAGGTCGGCGCCACCGGCCTCGCAGTACCCGACGACGATGACAACCCCCTCGGGGATGGCTTCGTGCACGGCATCCCACCGCTCATCGTCCCGGCTCAGCGCGAGCGACTCTGCCTCAGCGCGATCGGTGAAGACGTATCCGCTCGTCGCCAGTTCCGGCAGCACGATGAGGCCGGCGCCGCAGCCGGCGGCATCCTGGATCGCCCGCACGATCCTCGTCAGATTCCCGTCGAGGTCGCCGATCCGGATCGTCGGCGAAACCGCCGCCACCGTCAATCTGCTCATCACTCGCCCTTCCTGCCATCCACCCGCGAGGGTGCGAGACGGCGCCTGCCGCCCCGCACCCTGACCGCGGACGTGACTGTCAGTCGTCCTCCGTTGCGGTGACCATCACTCCGAGCGGCGCGAGATACCCGTTGGGGTCGATGGTCAGGTCGGCGGCCTCTGCGGCCGCGACGACCTCGGGTGCCCACTCGAGGTACACCCGGTCGTCACCGCCGTTGATCACCAGGATCTCGCCGGGACCGGACTCGCCGTCCTCGACGCACACGTACGAGCGCCAGGCGCCCTCCGGCACCGAGAACGAGTCACCGGCACCGAGCGTCACCGTGGTCGATGCGTCGCCGTTGAGGGTGATGTCCCAGCGCCCCGACTTGATCAGCAGCGCCTGGGTGCGCTGATGGCGGTGCTTCAGCACGCCCTGACCCGCCGCGGCGCGAACCCAGGCGATGTTGAAGGAGTGCGGCTCGTGAATCGCCGGCACCTGGCGGCGGTTCTCGCTCATGCCGTAGCCGATCACGAGTGCGAGTTCGGCAGCGCCACCGTCGACGGCGGTGCACAGCAGTGCGTTACCGACGTACTTGCGGTCCCCCGGCTGGATGACGCGCGAACGCAACTCTTCGACGGAGTACGACGTCAGCTCGTCGATGTACCGCTGCTTCATCGGCGTGATGAGCGGCACACCATCGGGAATGGCGTCGCCGGCGACGGTGTCGATGAGCTGGTTGTCGGCCGTGAGGTGCAGCCCGTACGACTCCGCCTCCTTCAGCACTGACGGACCCCAGATGATGCCGCCGTTGTCGTCACGGCCGAGCACCGTGTAGAGGATGCCCTCGTCCGGGCCCTCGTTCGTGAAACCGCGGAAGATCCAGGTCGGGATCGAGATGATGTCGCCGTCGTGGCTGACGTACTCGCCCTGCTTGCCGTCGACGCCCCAGCGGAGCCGGAACTCGCCGCCGAGGTTGATGAAGACCTCAGCGGTGAAGTGCATGTGCAGATTGTTCGAGATGCCTTTCGGCATTCCGGCGGCGCCGGTGTTGAACCCGTGGTTCTCGGTGAGATTGACGAACTGATCGGAGTTCTGCGAGACCCCGGCCCCGATGAAGGAGTAGTTCTCCTTCTGATCCGACCCCGGGGTGCGGCAGTCGATGAATGCCGAGTTGCACGGCACCCAGTCCGAGCGTCGGATGGTCCGGCGTGCGATCTCGGTGTCATCGACGATTACGTCGCTCATGATTCCTGTTCTCCTTCTTCGTCCGGTGGACGTTTGATTCAGTAGATGTTGGACGGGCCGACCGGCTCATCTCCGCGCGATCCGATGATCTGCGCGCGCAGCGCGATGTCATCCCAGATGCGCACTTCCTTGACGATGGCCCCCTGATGCAGCGTGAACTGCGAGATGCCGAGCACGTCGACCGGCTTACCCGTCAGCGGCCCGTAGTTCGCCACCCCGTTGTAATCGCCGACGAACTTCCACGTCACCGCGATGCGGAGGCCCGCGTACCGCACGTCGTAGTTGGCCTGGATGTCGCGAACCTCGAACTGTCCGCCCGGGAAGGACTCGAGGAAGCGCAGCAGAGCGCGCCGGTACCCCTCGGGGCGGATGACGACGCGGTTGCCGACGGTCTGCAGCACAAGATCGCGCTGGAAGAACTTCTCGACCTTCTGCAGGTCGCGCTCGTTCCAGACGGTCTGGATCATCTCGAGGACCGTCTCCACCTCGGAGCGGTGATCATCCGGCCGGGGGCCGGAGTCGCCCACGGCGATCGGATCTGCCGGCGCTGGCTCGGTCCACGAGCCGCTGTAGCCGCGGAATGCCTGCGCCCGCGCGAGCTCCTCGAGGTCGTCGCCGTTCTCGAGGGCCCCGGCGAGGGTGTCGCGCACGACCCATTCCTCGACCATCCGGCCTCGGCGGTAGAGGCAGTTGGCGATCGTGTAGCTGTACTGCGAGGTGAGCAGGTGACCGGAGAGCACGAGGTGCGAGCTCAGGAACGCGTCATCGCCGCGCGCCTCCCAGATGACGTCAGCGGCCTGGCCCGTGCGGTCGGGCGTGGCTGAGATCCGCATCAGGGTCCCTTCGATGACCTCGTCCCGCGTTGTGGACGTGCCGTAGGCGCCGTGCACGATCGAATCCGGCTCATAGTTCTCGCGGATGTAGCTGATCGAACGGTCGACCCAGATGAGGTCAGTGACCTCACGGATGAAGTCGTCGGGATCTTTGTATGGCTGGTATGCGACCGGGTCGAGAGGCACGCTGTTTCACTCCTTAGACATCATCGCCCGCGATTCTTCGATGATCGCGTGTCGATGTAGGCAGTGTATGCGTATGCACAGCGCTACGCAACAGGCAGTGTGAAGACACACGAGTGTCACGACAGTGGGTCAGCGTTGCGGCGCTTCGGCGAGCGTACGCCTCGGCAGGAACGTCGAATCGAACCCGCGGTGCTCGATCGGGGCATCCGGCTGCTGGATGCGCCGAACGATGAGATCAGCGGCCGCGCGGGCCATTCCGGCGATGTCGAAGCCGATGGTCGCCAGGTCGATGATCGGCCACTCAGCCTCGGGCAGATCGTCGAAGCCGATCACCGAGACATCGTGCGGCACGCTGAGCCCCGCGCGATGCGCGGCATTCAGAGCGCCGTACGCGACGACGTCGTTGCCGCAGAACAGCAGCGTCGGCGGATCCGGCTGCTCCAGCAGCTCGGCCGCCGCAGCCTCGCCGGCGCTCGCACTGTAGCGACCCCGACGAGTATCGCGCTCCGACAGCGACAGGCCGTGAGCGGTCAGCGCCGCGCGCAGCGCGCTCTCCCGCCCCTGCGCGGTGCTCGTGTTGCTCGGCCCGAGCACCGCTCCGATGCGGCGATGACCGAGCTCTGCCGCACGGGCGACAGCTGCCGCATAGCCGGGCATCGGATCCACGATCGCCGCATCCGCGTCCACGAACGAGCCCGTACGGTTGAAGTACACGAACGGCAGCCCACGGTCCTTCAACCGCACTGGAGCCACCGATTCCATCAGGGTAGTGGCGAGAAGGACCCCGTCGAGCCCGTTCGCGATCAGACGTTCGGCGACAGTGTCGTTGTCGGCCGATTCGGTGTGCAGCATCAGCTGATAGCCGAGCTGCTCGAGTTCACGGTGCACCGGAGCGATGATGTGCGAGTAGAACTGGTTGTCGACGTCGGTCAGCAGCAGTCCGATGCGACGGGTGCGACCCGAGGAGAGTGCGCGACCGGCCTCGCTCGGCACATAGCCCAACAATCGCGCTGCGTCGCGCACCCGACTTTTCGTCTCGTCGGACACACGGGCATCGTCACGGAGTGCACGCGAGACCGTCGGTTGCGACACTCCGGCCAGGCGCGCCACATCCCTGCTCGTCACGACCATGGATCGCCCTCCCCTTGGTTGAAGGGATTCTAACGGTCTTGACCTCCGTATGCATACGCGGTCATAATCAAGACATACGTATGCAACGAGAGGAAACGGAAATGCCCCGGCATCTGAAGAGCGCACCGAGCAAGACCTTCGCCGACACGGCGCAGAAGGATGTCGCCGAGCGCGTGGGGGCGATCATCGCCGACATCCGCAGCGACGGCGACGCGGCCGTGCGCCGCTATGCGGAGCAGTTCGACGGCTGGAGCCCGGAGTCGTACCGGCTCTCCGACGAACAGATCGAGCAGATCATGGGTACGCTCGACCCGCAGGTGATCACCGACATCGAGTTCGTTCAGGCGCAGGTGCGCCGGTTCGCCCAGGCGCAGCGCGACTCGCTCGTCGACCTCGAGGTCGAGACACTTCCCGGTGTCCTACTGGGGCAGAAGCATGTTCCCGTCCGCGCCGCCGGCGCCTACATTCCCGGCGGGAAGTACCCGCTCACGGCATCCGCTCACATGACGATCATCACCGCCAAGGTCGCCGGCGTCCCGCGCGTGGTCGCCTGCACTCCGCCTATCCGGGGCGAGATCCCTGCCGCGACGATCGCGGCGATGAAGCTCGCCGGCGCCGACGAGATCTATGTGCTCGGCGGCGTGCAGGCCGTCGCGGCCATGGCGGTCGGCACCGACACGATCGAACCGGTCAACCTCATCGCGGGACCCGGCAACGCCTACGTGGCAGAGGCCAAGCGGCAGCTGTTCGGCGAGGTGGGCATCGACCTGTTCGCCGGGCCCACCGAGATCCTCATCGTCGCCGACGAGCATGCAGATCCGTTCTTCACCGCTGTCGATCTGCTCTCGCAGGCCGAGCACGGACCGGAGTCACCGGCCGTACTCGTGACGACGTCGCAGAAACTCGGCGAAGAGGTCATGGACTGGATCGAACGCCTGCTGCCGAACATGCCCACCCGCGACTACGCCGAACCCGCGTGGCGCGACTGGGGCCAGGTCATCGTCGCCGACGACCTGGATGAGGCCTACCGGATCGCCGACGGCTTCGCGTCAGAGCATGTGCAGATCTTCACCCAGAACCCGCGCGAAGCGCTGACGAAGATGCACGACTACGGCGCGCTCTTCCTCGGTGAGAACACCTGTGTCTCGTACGGCGACAAGGTCATCGGCACCAACCACGTGCTCCCGACCCTGGGAGCCGCCCGCTACACGGGTGGCCTGTGGGTCGGCAAATACCTGCGCACCGTGACCTATCAGGAGGTCATCGACGACACGTCGTCCGCCGAGCTCGGTGAGATCTGCGGACGAGCTGCGCGCGTGGAGTTCTTCGAGGGCCACGCGCGGTCGGGCGATGCGCGCGCCTGGCGTCACACCGGAACGAGCTTCGACTGGATCACCGAGAGTCACGCGGTGGAGGCGCCGACACGATGACCGACCTGAACGGACGAACCGCCGTCATCACCGGCGGCGGCAGCGGCCTGGGGTCGGCGATCGCCCGATCGCTGCACGCACACGGAGCCGAGGTCATCCTCGTCGGCCGCAACGAGCAGAAGCTCGCCGCCATCGCCGCTGACCTCGGCGAGCGCGCGCGCTGGCTGAGCGCTGACGTGTCGGATGCAGCATCCGTCGATGCGCTGCGCGATGCGCTGGCCGGCACCGAGGTGTCGATCCTGGTGAACAACGCCGGCATCCCCGGTCCGGTCGCCGCCCTCACCGACATCGAGGTCGACGCCTGGGACGAGGTCTTCGCCGTCAACGTGCGCGGCACCTATCTGCTGTGCCGTGCGCTGCTGCCGGACATGATCGAGCGCGGTGACGGCGACGTGATCAACGTGGCATCCGTCTCGGGAAAGCGACCGCTCGCGCATCGCACCCCGTACTGCGCGTCGAAGATGGCGGTGATCGGCCTGACCTCGACGCTCGCGTACGAGGTGGGGCCGGCCGGCGTGCGCGTGAACACGCTTTCGCCCGGCCCGGTCGCAGGGCCCCGGATGGAGCGCAATTTCCGCCTGGAGGCGGAGCGGTCGGGGTCGAGCGTCGACGAGGCGGAGCAGGCGTTCGTCTCGCGCTCAGCTCTCGGACGGATGGTCACCGAAGAAGAGGTGGGTGCCGCGGTCGTCGCGATGCTCGGGATGCCGGGCATGTGCGGTGCTGACGTGGATCTCTCCGCCGGGATGGTGGCGTGATGGCCTCGTTGCGCGCGCGAGCGCAGACGGGCGAGAAGCTGATCGGTGCCCTGCTGCGGATGCCGTCGGAAGAGCTCGTCGAGATGATCGCTATCGCAGGGATGGACTTCGTGCTCATCGACTGCGAGCACGGCCCCGCCGACGTGATCGCGTTGCGGCAGCACATGGCTGTGGCCGCGGTGCACGAGGTGCCGGTGATCGTTCGGGTCGGCGAGAACGATCCAGGGCAGGTCCTGCGGGTGCTCGACCAGGGCGCCGAGGGGATCCTCGCACCTCACCTCGACACCGGCGCCCAGGCCGACGCCCTGGTCGCGGCGACGATGTATCCGCCGGTGGGTCACCGCGGCTTCGCGACGTACAGTCGAGCGGGTCGCTTCGGCGAGGTCGACCCCGCCGCCCACCGCGACTGGTATCTGGAGAACACGCTGATGCTCGGAATGATCGAATCGCCGCTCGGCGTCGCGAACGTCGCCGAGATCGTCGCGAGCGCGCGCCTGGACGGCATCATGATCGGCCCGGCCGATCTGGCCGCAGCAACCGGCGCGGATGCTCCGCCTGTTCCGGATGCCATCGCAACCGTCAATGCGGAGCTGAAGCGCACCGGCTCGATGCGGATGGACATCGTCGGTACCAGAACCGCGGCCGAGGCCGCGTTCGCGGACGGCGCGACGTTCGTCGTCTACAACCTCGCGTCATCCCTGATGACTCATCTGCGTGGGCTCACCGCGGCGCGCGACTGAAACACTCGTCACACCCGGTGCTTCGCGCGCCACGATCTCAGGAGCCGCCCGAACTCGGCCGGCTGCTCCATCGGCAGCAGGTGCCCGGCGTCGAGTGAGACCAGCCGCGCGCGCCTCAGCTCCGCGGCGATCTCAGTGTGGAAGTGCGGCGGGCAGATGACGTCTTCGCTCCCCGAGATCACCAGGGTCGGCATGCCGAGCCCAGACAACCTTCCGAGCAGATCTGCTCTCGTCCCCTGCATCCGCAATTGCGAACGCAGTCGCACCGCTCCCGTCTCACTGCCCATCTCACGCACGCGCTCGGCCAGAGCCGGGCGCTCGCGAGACGCGCGGCCGGACAGCAGCGCGGGCAGGATGCTCTCCTGCAGCGACCCGGGATCTTCACCGGCGTCGAGCCGCGCGATCCAGTCGTCCCAGCCGTCCCGCTGCGCCGAAGTCGGCGCCTTCGCGTTGGTGGAGATCAGGCACATCCCGGCGACGCGCTCGGGCGCTCTCACGCCCAGAGCCATCGCGACGATCGCACCGAGCGAGAGCCCCGCGATCACGAACCGATCGGGCAGTTCCTCCAGCAGAGCGTCGACCTGAGCATCCACGCTCTCCTGCGAGAGGTCGGCCGTGATGGCGTCGTCGAGGCCGGTGTCCGTCCAGAGATCGTCGGTGCAGTTCATGCCGGCCAGCAGCACCAGCGGATGCACGTCAGCCCTTCACAGCACCGTCGCTGAGGCCGGCGACGAGATACTTCTGCGCGACGAACGCGATGACGAACACCGGGATCGTGAGCAGCATGGACGCCGCTCCCGCCTGTTGCAGCATCGGCAAGGTCTGACCGAGCTGGGTCGCGATGAACACCGGCACGGTCTTCGACGAGGTGTCGGTGAGCACGAGCGCGGTGAGGTACTCCTGGAACGCGAACAGGAAGACGAAGATGCCGGCGGTGAGGATCCCGGGGCCCATGAGCGGGATCATCACCTTTCGCAGCATCCCGATCCTCGTGCATCCGTCGATCATGGCCGCCTCATCGAGCTCCTTGGGGATCTCGGCGAAGAAGTTGCGCAGCAGCCAGATCGTGAACGGCTGGTTGATCGCGACCAGGGCGATGGCGAGCGCGAATGTGGTGTCGTAGATGCCCATGGCGCGGCTGATGTCGTACATCGGCAGCACGACCGCGAAGCGCGGCAGCGCCCGGAAGATCAGGGCGAGCACCAGCAGAAGCGCGGAGACGTAGCTGGGGAATCGGGAAAGTGCGTAGGCCGCGGGGATGCCGATGATCAGGGCGACGATCGTCGACACGACCGCGACGACCAGGGTGTTGACGAGATAGTCCGCGAAGTACGTCGTCTCCCACAGGTCGACGAACGCCTGGAAGGTGGGCTCGTACCCCCACAGCACCGGCGGGTTCGAGAAGGCGACGTCGGTCGGCTTGGTCACCGAGAGCGTCATCCAGATGAACGGGCTGAGCACCACCACGCACAGGATTGCGAGCAGGATGCCGGTGACGACCGGTGGACGTCGGCGGGAACGGCTCCGGCGCTTCGAGGATCCGCCGGTGACGATGGCCCTCGTCGAGAGCTCGGTTGCGGTGAGACTCATCGTTCGGCCTTCGCTTCCTTGAAGATGCCCCGGATGAACGGGATCAGCATGATGAGGATGAGGATGATCGTGAGGACGTTGATCGCGCTGCCGAGACCGAGCTGCTGCGCCCCGTCTGCAAAGGCGACCGAGTACACGTACATCATGATCGACTCGTTGCCGATGGCCTGAGCCTGCGGCGACAGCGGGATGAGGTTGTCGAACATCCGCAGGACGTCCATGATCGTGATCAGCGTGACGAAGCCGAGCACACCGCGGATGGTGGGGATGATCACATTCAGGTGGGTCTGGAACGTGTTCGCACCGTCGATGCGGGCGGCCTCCTTGAGTTCCTCCGGCACGCCCTGGAGACCTGCGAGGATGATCAGCATCGCGAACGGCAGCATGTGCCACACCGTGTTCGCCGTGACGAGGATGGCATTGGGTACCTGGTCGGTGAACCAGAGCACCTGAGTGCCGCCGAAGAAGCCGATGAGGCGGTTCACGACGCCACCGAAGTTGTCGTCGAACAACCACGAGTACGCCACCGCGCCGACGAGGTTCGGCAGCACGTACGAGACGAGCATGATACCGAGCACGAGAGGCCTGGATGTTGTGATGCGGTTGATTCCGTTGGCGACGATGTACCCGAACACGAGCAGGATCACGGTCGTGACGACGGTGACGGCGACAGTGAACATCACCGCCTTGCCGAAGCGCACATCCGTGAGCGCCGCAGCGAAGTTGTCGAAACCGACGAAGGTTCCCGGTGTTCCGTACCGGACCTGCTCAAGACTCCACTGCACCGTGCGCACCAGCGGGAGCACGAGTAGTGCTCCCATCACCAGCAGACTCGGGAAGAAGAGGATCCAGAACTCACGTGCCTTCATGGCGTCCCTCCTGGACGGACTGTGGCCCGAACAACGTGCTCAGGCCACAGTCGTCATCTGATCGATCGCGGGTCAGCCGGCGACTCTCTCGCTGGCTGCCTGCATCTGAGCAAGGCCCTCGTCAACGGAGATGTTGCCCCCGAGCACCTGCACCAGGATCGGACGGATCTCGTTGGTGACAGTGGCCTGGATCGGGGAGACGATCGGCGGCATGGCGGTCGCCATCGATTCGTTGGCTGCCGCACCGTACGGCGAGTTCTCCTCCGTGACCATACCCTCGCGGGCGGGGTACGCTGCGGGGACGGATGCTTCGGATGCGTCCTCGCTGACCGCGGATGCCATCATCACGAAGAGCATGTCGTGGTCGAGCTTCGTGTTGAAGGGGATCGACCAGCCGTCGATGGAGAGACGGTTGTAGGAGTACTCGGCGCCGGCGGTGACCTTCGGCGCCGGCGCGAAGCCGATGGAATCAAACAGCTTCGAGTTCGATTCCATCGTCAAGTCGACCATGCGTCCGGAGAACATGATCGACATCGCCGCTGTGCCGTTGAACATCTGCTGCTGCACCTTCGGCTGGTCGAAGGTGGTCACCTGCGGGTCCATGTAGGGCGTCAGTGCGACCATCGCCTCCAGAGCCTGCTTGGCTTCCGGCGTGTCGAGCGTCACGGCGCCGTCAGCGGTGACGAAGTCGGTGCCGAGCGAGTTCATCGCCGCCTGGTAGCTGGTGGTGACGTCGCTGGTCGCAAGCCATGGCAAGGCGATCGGATAGTCCATGACGCCCGCCTGCTTGATCTCCTCGGCGGCGGAGATCATCTCGTCGAATGTCGTCGGCACCTCGAGACCGAGATCGTCGAAGACGTCGGTGCGGTAGGCCATGACGTACATCTGCGCCTGCATCGGCAGAGCGTAGAGCTCACCGTCGTACGACATGCCCTCGCGCATGGACTCACTGATCTCGTCGAGGCCGTAATCGGCGGCGTACTTGTCGTACAGATCGTTCAGCGGAACCAGCTTGCCCTCTTCGGCGAAGCCGGGGATGACGAATCCGTAGGTTTCGATGATGTCGTACGTGCCCGTGTCGCCAGCGAGGGTTGCCGTGGTCTTGGTGACCTGTCCGCCGAAGTCGATCGGATCGTGCTTCAGCGTCACGGAGTCGGTCGAACAGCTCGAGACCATCGTGTCGGTGAAGGGATCGATCGCCGACGAGTTGTACGCCAGGACGTTGACCGTAGTGCTGCCTTCGGGAGCGGTGTAGTCGCACGACACCGTTGTCGCGTTCTCATTCTCGGTGCGGGTGCCTGCGCCACAGCTGCTGAGGGCGACAGCGCCCACGGCGGCGAGTGCGAGAACCGGCAGGATCCGATGCTTCATGTGTGCCATGCCCTGATGGTATACGTATGCACCGGATTTAGGGAAGCCTATGTTGGAGGAATTTCACATCGTTGACATACGTATACGGCCGCTGTCAGGC
>Ga0308157_10006771_pt1 | contig 13558 bp, 12 predicted proteins | sample PhyBR1_FD_201035 | JGI IMG/M metagenome (GOLD analysis project Ga0308157, IMG submission 201035) | Phyllosphere microbial communities from UC Gill Tract Community Farm, Albany, California, United States - DLSLB.R1 | ecosystem: Host-associated > Plants > Phyllosphere > Unclassified | place: USA...
GGCATTCGTCATGCTGCGCGAGCAGTTGCACGCGTATCACCTGCTGGGCGGGGCAGTAACGCTGGCGGGTGTGCTGATGGCCCAGACGGTGCAGCGTCCGTTGATGCGCCGGGCGCCCGCCGCGCCGCTCACCGCCGCCGCGGCGGCCAAGCGCTAGCAAGCCGGTTCACGGCGATTCACGCTGGCGCGCCCGTTCACGGGCGTTCAATACAAGCGCCTCCCGCTGCGCGATAGTGCGGCTCTTTAGCGGGAGCGCTCATGAGCCTTTTCCAGAGAACCACCATTGCCCTGGCGCGCAGCCCGATGATGGGCCGCGCGATGCGGGCGATGGCGGCCCGGTCGTCACTGGCCAGCCGCTTCGTCGGTGGCGCGGATGTGGATGCCGCGGTCGGGACCGCCTTGCGGTTGCGCGAGGCGCACGGCATCCGGGCCTCGCTCTTCTATCTGGGCGAGTACGTGGCGGATCCGGCCGCCATCGAACACAACGTCACGCAGTCCATTGCCGCCTGCGAGGCGCTGGGCAGGGCGGGCCTGGACGTGCACGTGTCGGTGGACCCCACCGCCATCGGCTACATGGACAGCGACGCGCGGGGCGAAGCGAACGCGCGGCGCATCGGCGCGGCGGTGTCGCGGGCCGCGGGTGGTGGGCAGGATTGGGTGGTGCTGGACATGGAAGATTCCGGCATCCGGGATCGCACGTGCGGATTGCATCGCGGCTTGCTGGAAGCGGGCTTGCCCGCTGGCCTGACCCTGCAGGCGCGGCGCCGGCGCACGCCGGAAGACCTGCACTGGGCGATTCGGCAGCGGACTTCGCTGCGCCTGGTGAAAGGCGCTTTCCCGGAGCGCGAACTGGACCACGACGGTCGCGCGCGCATCGACCAGGCGTACCTGGACGCGGCCTCCATCATGTTGTCGCCCGAGGCGCGCAAGGCGGGCTTTCTACCCGTCTTCGGCACGCACGACGACCGTTTGGCCGGCGCGATCATGACGATGGCACGTGAGCGCGGCTGGGCGCCGGACGGTTTTGAATTCGAAATGCTCTATGGCGTGCGGCCCGATTGGCAGCTGGCCCTGCGCGGCTTGGGCTATAACGTCAGGGTCTATCTTCCGTTCGGCGGCGACTGGTGGCCGTATGCCATCCGCCGGGTGGGGGAAAATCCCCGTAACGCGTGGCTGCTGGCCCGCTCCCTGGGTGCGGACGGGAGCTACTTCAGCTAGCCGCAAGGGCTTGTACACCATGGCGGTTTCTCAACATATCTGGCATTGCGGCGCGGGCTTGCCCGCCGACGTGCTGATCGCGGATCTTCGCGCGTATCGCTATGCGCCGCACTTCCACGATGCGTGGTCCATCGGCGCGATCGAACACGGCAATTGCACGTTCAGCGTGCATGGCCAGGCGCATGCGGCCGGCGAGGGCGACCTGGTGGTGATCGCGCCCGGCCAGGTCCATACCGGGGGCACCTCGGCCACGCCGCTGGCGTATCGCATGGCGTACATCGACGCCCAGTGGTTCGACGACCATGCGCGTGCCTTGTTTGCCGACGGGGCCCGATTGCCGGGGGCTGTCATCACCGCGCCCGGCCTTAGCGCGCAATGGCTGGCCGCGCTGGCGCCGGACCCGATGCCGGATGCGGTCCGGCGCCAACGCCTTTCCGCTGCGTTGTTCGGGCTGTTGGCCGAGCACGCCGAAACCGGCGACCCGGCGCGGGCCGACGTGCCCGACGTCTGCACGCTGCTGCGCGAGCGCATGGCCGCCGATCCGTCCTGCGCGCCTGACCTGGAAGCGCTGGCGCAGGCGCAGGACCGCCACCGCACGACGCTCGTCAAACAGTTTGCCCGTCGCTACGGCCTGCCGCCGCAAGCCTGGTTGCGCAATTGGCGAGTGGCGCGCGCGCGGACGCTGTTGCGCGACGGCTTGCCGTTGGCGCAGGCCGCCCAGGCGGTGGGGTTCGCGGATCAGGCGCATCTGACCCGCGTGTTCAAGCAGGTCTACGGCAGCACGCCCGGCGTGCTGCAAAGGGCTGGCGCGTCCCATACATTGTGAGCGCGGGGTGTCTCCATCCGGTAGTCGGAGTACTTCTGCGTGAAAAATGCGGCGCCCAGCCGCTCTGCCGCCAGTAGCGGCTGGCGGGGATCCGCCGCGACTTCACCGCGCCGATTGCCGGCGCCATGCACATAGCCCACAAAGTCGGAATGGGTGTAGCGCGCGTACTCCTGCACCTGGTGCACGATGCCCAGCGCCGCGCCGGGATAGGTCTCTTCGGACGCGACTGTCAGGCCCAGCCGCTTGCCGGTCATCGCGGCCTTGACCCGTTCCGGTTCGGGGCCCGAGCCGGCGTAATGGGTGAACGACCGGTCGAAGAACGCTTTGGCCTGTGCGGACATGCCATACCAATAGACCGGCGTGCAGAGCAGAAGGCCGTCGGCCGGCAGAAAATGTTCCAGGAACAGTTCGGCGTAGCGATCCGCGGGCGGCGAGCCGCGCCGCAGGTCGGGCAGGAAGCCCTGGATGTAGTCGTCCAGGAACAGCAGGGTGGTGGAGATGCCCGCCGCATCGGCGCCACGTTGCGCGGCCGCGGCCAGCGCGGCGCTGTTGCCGTCGCGCCGGGGGCTGCCCACCAGGATGAGCAGCTTGTGCTTGTGGTGATTTGAATTCATGCCTTGCCCTCGGGGTTCGGGGGATTCTTCGTAGGAAAGAGCAACTGTAGGTATGCACGAACCCGGCGACAAATGACGATTCCTTGGCTAAGATGAATTCATTTCATGTGTTGGCCACATCCATGTTTGCTTCCCTTCCCGTCACGGCGCTGCGGGCCTTCGAGGCGGCGGCCAGGCTGCGCAGCTTCAAGTCCGCCGCGGCCGAGCTTGCGGTGACGCCCACCGCGGTGTCGCATCAGATCAAGGCGTTGGAACGGCAGGTAGGGATCGCGCTGTTCGATCGCGTGCCGCGCGGCGTGCGGCTGACCGATGCCGGCGCGCGCCTGTTCGTCAGCGTGCATGGCGCATTGCTGGATATCGCCCAGACGCTGGATGCCTTGCGGCCGGCGCCCGCGTCGGGCGCGCTGACGGTTTCCACCACGCATTCCTTCGCGGCGCTGTGGTTGGTGCCCCGCCTGGGGCGCTTCTACGATGCCTATCCGCAATACCAGTTGCGCCTGGATGCTGGCGCGGATCCCGTGGACTTGCTGCAGGACGCCAGCGTGGACGTCGCGATCCGGTACAGCGCGCGCGCCTATCCCGCCCTGCACGCCGCCTGCCGGTTGCCCGAATGGTTCGGCGTGTACGGCGCGCCCTCGCTCGTCGCGCAAGCCGGAAAGCGCGCGCCAGCGCTGGTGACGGTGCGCTGGCGCGATTCGCAACTGTATGACCAAGGTTGGCAGGCCTGGTGCGAAGCGGCGCGCTTGCCGTCGTGGCGCAAACCGGCGGCGGTGCATGCCTATACCGAAGAGCATTACGCCCTGCAGGCGGCCATCGCGGGGCAGGGCATGGTGCTGGCCAGTTCCGTCATGGTGTCGGACAGCGTGGGGGCGGGCACGCTGGCGGCGTATCGTCCTGATGTGCGCGTGGCCGGGTCCGCCTATACCGCGCTGTGCGCGCCGGGCCGCGAACGCCATCCGCCCGTCAAGGCGTTCCTGGACTGGTTGAGCCGCGAGTTCCAGGCATAGCGCGGCCGTTCGTGCCCAGCGTGCCTGGCATGGACTTCGGCATGGATTTGGGCGTGGACTTCGGGAGCAGTGGCAGCGCAGCCAGCATGCTCAACCCGGCGATCACCCAGGTGGCTGGCCAGGAGCTTGCGGCGACCACGTGGGGGATCGCCAGCGGCGTCAGGAACAGGCCCAGGTAGACGCAGCTGTTGGCCATGCCCAGCGCCGTGCCCGCGCGGGGCGCGCCGGCCAATGTCGCCAACTCGGTATAGGCCACGCCGTGCCAGGCGGATGCGCAGATGCCTGCCGCGGCAAGCAGGCTGGCCGCCGCCAGCACCGCGCCGGGGCCGGCCGGCGCGCCTTCGACGCCCCACGCCGTCGCGCCCAATGCCGCGAACAGCAGGCAGCTCAGCCAGGCGCAGCGGCGCAGAAACCCGCGCCGGTCGCCACGGCGGTCCGTCCAACGGCCGCTGGCGATTCTTGCCACCATGGCACCCAATTGCACGGCCACCATCACCATCGTCAACGTGCCGATGCCGGCGTGGCTGAAGTCGTGCAGAAATACCGTGGCGAACGTCAGTACCGCGAATTGCGGGCAGCACATGATGCCGATGGCGACAGCGGCCCGCCAGACGCGGCCGTCCCGCAGCGGGGAGGCGGCCTCCCGCGCCGGAGCGGTGGTGGCGGACGCCGCCGACGAATCGGATTGAGCCATTCCGGCAATCCGGGCCGGCGCCGCCCGGACGCGCTCCGGCTCACGCAGCCACACCGCTGCCAGCGCGGCGGCCAGGCCGCACATCACGCTCAGCGCGCCGAATACGGCGCCAAAACCCGCGTGCGCCGCCAGCCATGGCAGCAGCAGGGCGCCCAGGCCTCCGCCCAACGGCACGGCGGTTTGCCGGATGCTCATGGCCAGCCCGCGTTCCCCTTCGTCGAACCAGGCCATCACCGCCCGTCCGCTAGCGCCGTTGACGCTGCCGCCCAGGATGCCGACCAGCACCAGGCCCAGCGCCAGCAGCCACAGCGCGGGCACGCCATTGACGGTGGGCGAGGCGAACCCGCTCATCCAGGCCAGCGCCGCCGCGGTGGCGCCCAGGCCGGTGAGCAGCACCGGCCGGTCGCCCCAGCGATCGGTCAGCAGGCCCCAGGGCAATTCGAACAGGGCCACGCCCAGCCCCAGCAGGCCCAGCGCCAGGCCCAATTGGTCGTTGTCCAGCTGGTAACCCGACCGCATGAACACCGCCGTCGTGGGCAGGCCGGCCGCCGCCGCGGAGAAGGCGGCATTGGCGGCAACGCCCACCGCCAGCACCTTCCAGCGATGGGAGGGCCGTTGCGCATCGGCCGTTGAAGCGTGGGGGAGAGGCGGGATCATGCAAGGCTCCGAAAGCGCCAAAAAAGGCATAAAGAAGGGGGCGACAAGGCGTCAACCCTGGCGTCAAAGAAATCGACCCGGCTAGTCTGTGCTTCTGTTATCGTTTTGAAAATCAGGAAATATTGTTCAAACAGTTCAAAAAATCGGGACTATTGATGCGAACGGTCACCTTCGACCTGGATGTGTTGCGCAGCTTTGTCGCGGGCGTCGACCTGGGTAGTTTCGGGCGCGCCGCGGACCGGCTGGGGCGCTCCACGTCGGCCATCAGCGCCCAATTGAAGAAGCTGGAAGAGCAGGCGGGCGTGCCTTTGCTTCGCAAGGAAGGCCGCGGCCTGGCGCTGACCGAGGCGGGCGAAACGATGCTGGCCTACGCCCGCCGGCTGCTGGCCCTGAACGACCAGGCTTCGCGCGCCGTGCGCGGCGCCGAACTGCAAGGGCGCGTCCGCCTGGGCTTGCAGGAAGACTTCGGCGAAATGCTGTTGCCGCAGGTGCTGGGCCAGTTCGCCAGGGCGCATCCCAAGGTCAGGATCGAAGCGCGCGTCGGGCGCAATGCCGATCTGCTGGAACGCGTCGCGCTGGGGCAACTGGACCTGGCGCTGGCCTGGGACCACGACGCGCGCATGCCGCATGGCCAGCGGCTGCTGGAGCTTCCGATGTGCTGGATCGGGCCGGCGGCGCCCGTCGCGTCCCTGTTCCACGACGACGGCGATCTGCCGCTTGTGGCCTTCGAGGCGCCGTGCCTGTTTCGAGATGGCGCGACCCAGGCGCTGGACCGCGCGGATCAGCCCTGGCTGGCGGCTTTCACCAGCCCCAGCCTGGCGGGCTTGTGGGCGGCCGTTACCGCGGGCTTGGGGCTGGCGGTGCGTACGCCGTTGGGCTTGCCCCCAACCGTTCGCGCGCTGCCGCCGGGCGAGCACGGTTTGCCGGCCCTGCCGTCAATCGCGCTTTCGCTGTATTGGGCCCAGGCGCAGCCCGACCCCGTGGCCGCCGCGTTGGGCGATATCGTGCGGCAGTGCATTCATGACAGCGCCCCGCGCGCGTTGGCCGGAGATACCCGCCGTGAATCGATTCCATGAAATGACCGTGTTCCTGGCCGTGGCCGAGGCGCAGGGCTTTGCAGCGGCCGCCCGGCGGCTCGGGATGTCCGCGCCCACCGTGACGCGCAGCGTCGCGGCGCTGGAACGGCGTCTGGGCGCGCTGCTGCTGGTTCGCACCACGCGCAGCTTGCGCCTGACCGAAGCCGGCGAGCGCTACGCCGCCGACTGCCGCCGCATTCTTGACGAGGTGGAACAGGCCGACGATGCCGCCGCCGGCGTGATGGCGGCGCCGCGCGGCGCGCTCAGCATCACCGCGCCCGCCTTCTTCGGCGAGCTGCATGTGATGCCGGTCGTGCTGGGCTATCTGCGGGCGCACCGCGACGTGTCGGTGCGCACTTTGCTGGTGGACCGCGTCGTGAACCTGCTGGACGAAGGCGTCGATGTCGCCGTGCGCATCGGCGCCTTGCCGGATTCAAGCCTGACCGCGGTGCCGGTGGGGCACGTGCGCCGCGTGGTGTGCGCCGCGCCGGATTTTCTGCGCCAACACGGCGCGCCCAGGGACTTGGACGCGTTGCCGCGTTTTTGCACCATCACCGCGGCCATGGAAGGGCGCGGCGTGCAATGGCGCTTCCAGCAAGACGGCCAGCCCCGGCGGGTGAACGTGGATTCGCAGTTGACGGTCACGTCGTTCCAGGCGGCGGTGTTGGCCGCCTGCGAAGGCTGGGGGCTGACGCAAGTGGTGTCGTATCAGGTGGCCCGGCATCTGGCCACCGGCGCCTTGCAGGTGGTGCTGCGCGACTTCGAACTGCCCCCGTTGCCGGTGCACGTGGTGTACCCCGAGGGCCGGAAAAGCTCGGCAAAGGTGCGCAGTTTCGTCGAGTTCTGCGTGCAGGCCCTGCGCCGCGACCTGGCCGCGCTACCGGCCTGACGCGCCGCAATCGTCCGCTCCCCGTCACTTTTTCGGGACGACCCCCGCGTTTCTTTCACCGTGCGCAAGAGTGTCTTGCGGCGGCTGGCTGTTCTCGCCCCGCGCATGCAGGATCAAGATGGAGCCACGATTCATCCTCTTGAGAACTTCCATGACGACCGCTCCGTTGACCTTCTACAGCTTTCCCTTGTCCGGCCACGCGCACCGCGTCGCGCTGATGCTGTCCCTGCTTGACGTGCCGCACCGCTGCGTCGATGTGGACCTGCGTCAGCAAGAACAGAAGCGTCCTGAATTCCTGGCCATGAACGCGTTCGGCCAAGTGCCGGTGATCGATGACAACGGTGTGGTACTGGCGGATTCCAATGCCATCCTCGTCTATCTGGCCAAGCGCCATGGCGGTGGGGCCTGGCTGCCCGAGGATCCCGCTGGCGCGGCCCGCGTGCAACGCTGGTTGTCGGTGGCCGCGGGCCCCTTGGCGAGCGGCCCGGCCGCGGCCCGACTGGTGACGGTCTTCGGCGCGTCTTTCGATGTCGAGGCCACGCTGGCGCGTGCGCATGCCTTGCTGTCCGTCATGGACGGCGAGCTTGCGCAGCACGAATACCTGGCAGGCAACGCGCCGACCATCGCGGACGTGGCCTGCTATACCTACGTGGCCCATGCGCCGGAAGGCAACGTGTCGTTGGCGGACTATCCGCATGTGCGCGCCTGGCTGGCCCGCATCGAAAGCCTGCCGCGCTTCGTGCCGATGGCCAGCACGGCCGCGGGTCTGGTAGCCGCGTGAACACCGGCGCCATGCCGGCAAGGAGCACGTCATGAACGTTTCTGGTCCTGTCCTCGATTCGCCGCCCTGGCACGCAGGCGAGCGGCGGCTGCAAGCCCGCGCGGGCGTGGCCGACCGCATGGCGCAAATCGGCCCCAAGGTCGTGCGCGACCATATGCCGGACCAGCATCGCGAGTTCTTTGCCCAATTGCCTTTCCTGGTGATGGGCACGGTGGATGAGCAGGGCGATCCGTGGGCGGGCGTGCTGGAAGGGTTGCCGGGATTTGCGATGTCGCCCGACGCGCGGACCCTGCGCGTGGCGGCCGTGCCGGATGCCGACGATCCCCTGCTTGCCGGCGTGGGCCCGGACCAGGCGGTCGGTCTGCTGGGAATCGAACTGCATACCCGGCGCCGCAACCGCATGAATGGCCGGATCGCGGCCTGGGACGGCAAGCGCTTCGATGTCGCCGTGGCGCAATCGTTCGGCAATTGCCCGCAATACATCCAGTCGCGGGATTTCCATTTTTCGCGCGCGCCGTCATTGCGCTTTCCTGGCGCGGCACGCGTGCGCGATGGGCTGGACGACGCGGCGCGCGCACTGATCTCGGCCGCTGATACGTTTTTTGTCGCAAGCTATGTCGACGCCGACGCGCGCGGCGGCCGCGCGGTGGATGTGTCGCATCGCGGCGGCAAACCCGGCTTCGTGCGCGTCGACGGTAACGTGCTGACGATTCCCGACTTCTCGGGCAACCGCTTCTTCAACACACTGGGCAATCTGGCGGCGAATCCGCGCGCGGGTCTGGTCTTTATCGATTTCGCGCGCGGCGACATCCTGCAACTGTCGGGACGGGCGGAAGTGATCCTTGATAGTCCCGAGATCGATGCCTTCGCCGGGGCAGAGCGCCTGTGGCGCGTCGACGTGCGCCGCGCGGTGTGGCGGCCGGGGGCGCTGGCGCTGCGGTGGACGTTCGATGCGTATTCGCCGACGGCGCTGGCCACGGGGCAGTGGCCGGCGGCCGATGCCGATTCGTCGGGGCAGGCGCCCGGGCCCTAAGCGCCCGGCGTGGTCTTTTGCACCACGGTGTCTTCCGGGTCCAGCAGCCGCCCGTCTTGTGCGCGGATCTCCAGCCGGCGCACCGTTTGGCCGCGCTTGCGGTCGATTAGCGTGGAGTGCGCTTCGGCGGGAGCGTAGTAGTGGTCTTCGCCCCATTGGCGCAAGCCCACGATCACCGGAAACAGGGCGCGGCCCTTTTCCGTCAGCACGTATTCCTGGTAGGCGCTGCCGTCCGATGCGGGGACGGCGGTAAGAATGCCGTGGGCGACCAGCGTGCGCAGCCGGTCGCTAAGGATGTTCTTGGCCACCCCCAGGCTCTTCTGGAATTCGCCGAAGCGCCGCAAACCGTCGAACGCGTCGCGCACGATCAACAGCGACCACCAGTCGCCAATCGCGTCTAACGAGCGGGCCACCGGGCAGGCGGCGCCTTCAAGGCTGGTGCGTTTGACCATGTCGGGCCCTTTCAACAAGAGGATGGCGATGACGGCGGATCGAACTTAATGGTTGCATTATAAAACCTTAAGATCTAGCATTCTGGTTTCGTAATAAAACCATATTGGAAATCCGATGCCTTCCCTATCCGACGCCTCCGAACGCGATGCCGCGGCGCCGATGCCGACATGGCTGGTGATGCTGCTGGCGGTGGCCTGCGCACTGAGCGTGGCCAACGTGTATTACGCGCAGCCCTTGCTGGACGCCATCGGACGCGAGTTCATGCTGGACGATAGCGCCGTGGGCATCGTCATCAGCGCCACCCAGCTTGGGTGCGCGCTGGCCTTGTTGTTCGTCGTTCCGCTTGGGGATCTGCTGGACCGCCGCCGGCTGATGATCGGACAGTTGGGGTTGCTGGTACTGGCGCTAGGCGCCGTGGCGTTGGCGGGCAACACGCCGTGGCTGTTGGCGGGCATGGTGGCGTTGGGCCTGCTGGGCACCGCGATGACGCAGGGCTTGCTGGCCTTGTCCGCCGCACTGGCGGCGCCAGCGGAACGCGGCCGGGTCGTGGGCGCCGCGCAGGGCGGGGTGGTCATCGGCCTGCTGTTGGCGCGGACGGTGGCCGGGCTGGTCGCGGACGCGTGGGGATGGCGCGCGGTGTATCTCGTGTCGGCGGCGCTGGCGGCTCTGTTGGCCTGGGTGCTGATGCGCCGCTTGCCGCAACGCCGCTTGCCCGTGGCGAACCTGTCGTACTGGGCGCTGCTGCGGTCGCTGTATGCGCTGTTGGCAACAGAACCCGTGTTGCGCGTGCGCGGCATGATCGCGCTGCTGATGTTCGCGGCGATCAGCGCGTTCTGGACGGCGCTGGTGTTGCCGCTGGCCGCGCCGCCGTATTCCCTGTCGCACACGGCCATCGGCGCGTTCGGACTGGTGGGCGTGTTGGGCGTGCTGATGGCGGCGCGCGCCGGCCGGTGGGCGGACCGCGGGCTGGGACAGCGCACCACTGCGGCGGGCTTGCTGCTGTTGTGCCTGGCGTGGGTGCCCATCGCCATGCTCGACCAAAGCCTGTGGGCGCTGGCGCTGGGCGTATTGATCCTGGACGTGGGGCTGCAAGCGCTGCACGTGACCAACCAGACGATGATCTTCAGCATCAGCGCGCAGGCGCATAGCCGCCTGGTGGGGGCCTACATGATGTTCTACGCGGTCGGCAGCGGACTGGGGGCCATCGCGTCGACGGCGACCTATGCGCGGGCGGGATGGCTTGGCGTCTGCGTGCTGGGCGCCGGCATCAGCGTGGCGGCGCTGCTGTTTTGGGCGGTGACGTTGCCGCGCAAGACGGCGGCAGCGGCGCTGCGGTGCTGAAACGGCAGTCCTGCAAGCCCTGCGCGCCAATGCGAAAGACCGCGAAATCGCGGTCTTTCGGTCTGGCGCCTACAGGTACGGGTACGGACGGGTACGTTTACGGCTGGATGTCGTAGTCCTTGGCGCCCAGCACCACGGCGGCCAGCCCCGGCGCCTGCGTCAGTTTGTGCAGCGCATAGCACTGGACCGTGGCGATCTTGGCCTGGTGGAACGCGGGGTCTTCATGCTGGCGGTCCAGGCTGACGAGCAGCGCGCGCGCCATCTGCCAGCCGGCCAGGGTGGTACCGGCCAGCAGCAGGTAGGGCACCGCCGAACCGAACACGGCGTTCGGGGCGCTGGCGGCGTTGGCCAGCACGAAGTCCACCACATTCCCCAACGCCAGACGTGCCTGGCGCAACGGCTTCAGCACCAGGTTGGCGGCCGGTTCGCTGCGCGATTCCAATTCCGCTTCCGTCTGGCGGACGGCCTCCAGCAGTGCTTGAGCCACGGCGCCGCCGTCACGAAGCGTCTTGCGGCCGACCAGGTCATTGGCCTGGATGGCGGTCGTGCCCTCGTAGATGGTCAGGATGCGGGCGTCGCGGTAGTACTGGGCCGCGCCGGTTTCTTCGATGAAGCCCATGCCGCCATGCACCTGCACGCCCAGGCTGGTCACGTCGATGGACATTTCGGTGCACCAGCCTTTGACGATGGGCACCAGGAATTCCTGAACGGCCAGATGGCGTCGGCGCGCGTCGGGATCGGGGTTGGCGTGCGCCTGGTCGGCATGGCCGGCGGTGACGTAGGCCAGCGCGCGGCCGGCCTCCGTCAAGGCGCGCATGGTGCCAAGCATGCGGCGCACGTCGGGATGCTGGATGATGGCCACGGCCTCGCGCGAAGATCCGTCCACCGGGCGGCTCTGCACGCGCTCGGCGGCATAGGCCAGCGCGTGCTGATAGGCGCGGTCGGCAATGGCGATGCCCTGCACGCCCACGGCATAGCGGGCGGCGTTCATCATGATGAACATGGCGTCCAGCCCACGGTTTTCCTGGCCGACCAGATACCCCAGCGCGCCGCCTTCGTCGCCGAACTGCAAGGTGGCGGTGGGGCTGGCCTTGATGCCCAGCTTGTGTTCGATGGACACGCAGGCGACGTCGTTGCGGGCGCCCAGCGAGCCGTCTTCGTTCACCAGGAACTTGGGCACCAGGAAGAGGGAAATGCCCTTGACGCCTTCGGGCGCGTCGGGCAACCGGGCCAGCACCAGGTGAAGAATGTTCTCGGTCAGGTCGTGATCGCCGTAGGTGATGAAGATCTTGGTGCCCGACAGGCGGTAGGTGCCGTCGCCCACCGGTTGCGCCCGGGTGCGGATCATGGCCAGGTCCGAGCCCGCCTGCGGCTCGGTCAGGTTCATCGTGCCGGTCCATTGGCCCGAGATCATGGGGCCGATGAAGCGCTTTTTCAGCTCGGGCGATCCGGCCGTCAGCAGCGCCTCGATGGCGCCATTGGTCAGCAGCGGGCACAACGCGAACGACAGGTTCGCGGCATTCAGCATTTCGGAACACGGCGAACCGATCAGGCCGGGCAGGCCCTGGCCGCCATACTCCACCGGATGCGACATGCCCTGCCAGCCGGCTTCCGTGTATTGGCGGAAAGCCTCCTTGAAACCGGGCGAGGTGGTGACGGCGCCGTCGCGCCAGGCGCTGGGCTCGCGGTCGGCGGGGTGGTTCAGCGGCGCCAGGACGTCGGCGGTGAAGTGGGCGGATTCTTCCAGCACCGCCTGGGCGGTGTCGGGCGTGGCCTCCTCGAAACCGGGCAGGGCGGCAACTTGCGGCAGTCCGGCCAGATGGTTCAACACGAACAGCATGTCTTTCACGGGGGCTTGGTACGTCATGGCGTCGGAGCTCCTGGATAGGGTTGTACGGGGCCGGCGTTCAGCCGGCCTGATCGGGTTTGGAACCGGGTTTGGAACCCGGTTTGGAATCCGGTGCGGGGCCGGGTTCGGCGACGTCGATGGCTCGGGTCGCGCCCACTGCGGCGCGCAGTTCGAATTTCTGGATCTTGCCGGTGGAGGTCTTGGGCAATTCGCCGAAGCGCACGGCGCGAGGCACCTTGAAGCCCGGCAGCAGCAGCTTGCAATGCGCGATGATGGCTTCGGCGGTGGCGGTGCAGCCGGGCTTGAGTTCGACGAAGGCGCAGGGCGTTTCGCCCCATTTGGGATCCGGCATGGCCACCACCGCCACGGCCGCGACGGCGGGGTGGCGGTACAGCGCGTCTTCGACCTCGATGCTGGAGATGTTCTCGCCGCCCGAGATGATGATGTCCTTGCTGCGGTCTTTGATGCGGACGTAGCCGTCGGCGGTCATCACGCCCAGGTCGCCGGTATGGAACCAGCCTCCCGCGAAGGCGTCTTCGGTGGCGCGCTCGTTCTTCAGGTACCCCTTCATGCAGATGTTGCCGCGGAACATGATCTCGCCCACGGTCTGCTCATCGGCGGGCACCTCTTGCATCGTGTCGGGGTCGCGCACTGAAATGCCGGCCTGCAAGTGGTAGCGCACCCCCTGGCGAGCGGTCAGCAGGGCGCGGCGCTCGTCGTCCAGCGCGTCCCAGGCGTCCTGGCGGGCGCAGACCGCGGCCGGCCCGTAGACTTCCGTCAGCCCGTACACATGGGTCAGTTCAAAGCCGATGTCGCGCATCTTGGCGATGACGGCGGGCGCGGGCGCGGCGCCCGCCACCATGGTGCGCACGGTATGCGTGATGCCGGCGCGCATCTCGGCCGGCGCATTGGCCAGCGCGCTTTGCACGATGGGCGCGCCGCAGTAGTGGGTGACGCCTTCGTCGCGGATCAGGTCGAACACGGTCTTGGGGTCGAACTTGCGCAGGCACACGTTCACGCCGGCCCGGGCGGCGACGGTCCAGGGGAAGCACCAGCCATTGCAGTGGAACATCGGCAGGGTCCACAGATAGACCGCGTGCTTGGGCATGTCCCATTCAAG
>Ga0308157_10006772_pt1 | contig 13557 bp, 15 predicted proteins | sample PhyBR1_FD_201035 | JGI IMG/M metagenome (GOLD analysis project Ga0308157, IMG submission 201035) | Phyllosphere microbial communities from UC Gill Tract Community Farm, Albany, California, United States - DLSLB.R1 | ecosystem: Host-associated > Plants > Phyllosphere > Unclassified | place: USA...
AATCCACTAGGCGGGCACCCCCGCCTAGTGGACTCTGGCACAATGATCTTTGGAAAGCGCCGCCAAGCGCTTTTTCCATCACAAACCACTCGGAGCCGGAGGGCTCCAGGCCGATTGATCCGCCAAGATCAGCCGGCCAACTCGCCGAAGCTGCATGCCTCTAACAGGGCTCGTGCAGACTACGAAGGGCGCTGGGAGGTCACTCTCCCTTCGACCCAATCAGGGTAAGACGCTTTGGCGGATGGATTTTTTGACGTTGGGCGACAAGGACACGGGCGGCTGGGCAACCAGCTTCAACCCTGTCAATTTTTATGGGCAGCTCTGGGTGCAAACCCAATCTGTCCCTTGGGATGTGTCGAAGCCTGCAAGGGATAAGCGCATGACAAGGACTCGCATGTGGGTGTCGGCACCTGGAGAAATTCAGGTGGGCCAGGGAGGAGAAATCTGGACTTGGCGGTACCACGGGAAACCGTGGATCGGCGGATAGCTTAAGCATGTAATCGCATCCATTGGGATGCGTCGAGGGGATTAACTTGGTAAACGGGTTGCAGCCGCAAGGCAGAGAGTCACGTTGAAGTTTTTTTGGTTTATGAGAGCAGCTATGGAACATCGGGCCTCAAAAACTGCGACCGGTAAATGCACTGCATTGGCCGGTCGTGGGTAAACGTAGTTAACCAAAGAAATGAAGTGAGCAATCGGGTTAATCGGAGAAATTGGCTAACTTGGGAAAGTCTTCACCAGCATTTGGCGATGCCGTTCGACCTGACAAGTCGGATGAATAAATGGAAAGACCGGGAGACTGGATGAGTAGAGTGTTTGAGAATATCGGTACAAAGCGAAAGCCTGGGGATATTCAAAAAAGCATGAAGCTGAAAAGCTTTAAGACAACTTGCTGGGGCGAATCTGGCCCATGGTCGTGATGATCATGTTATACGGTGAAATTGTTTTCGAAAGTCTGGGGCGAGTAAAAAGGTGTGTGAATCGGCCGGGCAGGTCGATGTGATGGGTGAAAGTCGCAAATACCCTTGGCGGGGTATTTGTTGGACGGCTGTGGTGGCCGTCTTGAAACTGTGCAGAGAAGCGCTGAGAAGTGATTCTTGAAGCGACAAACCGCAAGGTTTGGGACGCTCCTGGTTAAAACGGTGTGAGAGCCGCAAACAGGAGTGGGGTGTTACGCACGAGTCGAGAGGTTAATTATCAAAATTGTTTTTGATAATCCAGACCAACCCCCAAGGCCGCATTTATGCGGCCTTTTCTTTTTGCCTTTTCTTTTTTCCGACATATCCCCATCAGTCACAGAAGGACTGACCTCTCACCAGTCCACAACATTTCTGCCTTTCACGCCAACAAGCGCGCCCCCATCGAGAGACGGGCCTCACCTTTCAAATTGGCCAGCCAGCCCGGCTGGCCCAAATCTCGGCTCGTGCCATGGCAAAACCTGCAAAACCCAGCGCTTCGGCGCTGGGTTTTGTCTTTTCTGGATTACACAAATCGCAGATTGGCATTGCAGACGGCGTGCAATGCCATAGCTTCTGGAAAAAAAACAGGGCCAGTAATACAAACTACTTACTTGATTACTTGTAAAAGAATTTATGGAAAAAATTTCCCTTCTTATCGCTCCTGCATTGATTTTGATTCCTGTATTTCAGGATTACCCACATGGAGGAACACTATTTATTGCACTGGTGGCTTTGGTTTTGAGAAGTCAAAAACCACCGCTTTAAAAAACGCTCAACCCAAGCAAGGTGCTCACAGTTTCAAATCACCTTGCTCGCTTTTATATTGTTTTGCGGAGGGTGCTTTTGCACCCTGGCGCTTGTCATTTTTTCCGCTCAGTTCATCAGCCATGCGCTGCTCCAGTAGATCGCGCGTTGCCGCTTCAAGCCGCGCCTGGGACGCATGCAAGGCCGTATTGATGCTGGCCAGGTCATGCGTTAAGGCGTCGGCTCTGCGCTCGGCCGCTTCGAGCTTGGCATTTGCGGTGACCATCTCACGCTCGGCTTTTTCTGCGGCTTGGGCTGTCGCGGCTTCGGCTTTTGTCGTCCTGGCGTCCGCCTCTGTTGCTCGGCGCTCGGCCGCTTCGAGCTTGGCAGCCAACACAGCGGCCTGTTGCTCGGCTTGCTGACGTGCTGCGCGCTCAGCGTCTAAGACACCCCTCACGGCTACCAAATCGGCCTCCAGGCGTGGCATTGCCTCCAAACGTAGTTGGGCCTTGGCCAACTCCGTGCGCGCCAGCTCGGCCCCGCTGCGCTCGCGTGCAGCTTCATCGCGTGACACCGCCAGATCCAATTCGAGCTGACCGGCCCGGCCCTCGTGTTTTGAAACTTCGGCCTGCAGCGATTCAATCGCTTGAGTTTGAGATTCGTTTTCGATGACCTGCCGTTCGTTCTCTGTCGCCAAGTCCAACGCCTCTTGCTGCTGGTCGGCCAGTTCGGCTTCAAGTGTTGTGCGCGCTGCCGTCAATTCGGCGTCCATGAATTCCAGCAGCACCCGTTGCAGTCCTGCGGGCAGCACCAAGGCGGCGCTGATTTGCCGCGTTTGACCGGATTTCCAGCGGCCTAGCAGCTTGTTGATGGTGCCCATCGAGCCGGTGTTGCCCAAACGTTCGCGCACGGCTCTGGAGGTCGGCTTGACGCCCTCGACTTTCATGGCATCGGCAACGGCGGCGATTTGCTCAAAAGTGACGGTTGATTCTCGGCCCATGGCTTTACTCCTGATTTTGATACGTTACGTTATTATATATTTGTTATGATACGTTATGTTATGAATTTCAAACTATTTTTGAAAAAGAAGTCGCCGCAAAAAACAGTATCCAGACGTAGCGGTTTCCTGCCAGGTGGTCGATACCATCGAAAGCATGACCAATAACAACAAGCTGGACAACACCCCTGAAGCCTTCATCGCCCTGTGGCAGGGCGTGACCGCCAGCGAACTATCCACCTCTCAAAGCTTCATCATTGGCCTGTGCGAACTGCTGGGCGTGCCCCGGCCGCATGCCACACCCGCCCAGGACTACATGTTTGAGCGCCCTGTCACGTTCAAGGATGCCGATGGCACCGGCCGCCCTGGTAGAGCCGATTGCTATCTACGGGGGAAATTTGTCCTTGAGTCCAAGAAGCTGAATTTTTCCGTGGCCTCAGAACGCTTCAGCCGCAGCATGATTGGAGCCCACGCCCAGGCGCAGAACTACATCCGTGCTTTGCCTGCAGACGAAGGCCGCCCGCCGTTTTTGCTGGTCATCGACGTGGGCACCGTCATCGAGGTCTATGCCGAGTTCAGCCGCAGCGGCGGCTCCTACATTCCCTTCCCCGACCCCCGCAGCCACCGTATCGCGCTGGCCGAGCTGGTCAATCCCGAGGTGCGCGAGCGCCTGCGCCTGATCTGGACCGACCCCGACCGGCTCGACCCGGCCCGCATCAGCGCCGAGGTCACTGGCATCGTGTCGGCTCAGCTAGCCGAGTTGGCCAAATCGCTGGAAGATGCCAGGCATTCCGCCGAAAATGTGGCTGCCTACCTCACGCGCGCCCTGTTCAGCATGTTCGCCGAGGACGTGGAACTGCTCCCCAAAGGCGCTTTCCTGGGCCTGCTCAAAGCCCACCGCGAGGCGCCGGCCACCTTGCAGCACATGCTGCAGGCGCTATGGGCCGACATGGATCGGGGCGGCTTCTCCGGCGCGCTGGCCAGCAATGTCCTGAAATTCAACGGCAAGCTGTTCAAGGGCGCTGACGCGCCCGGCTACAGCCTGCTGTTGACGACCGCGCAAATTGATTTGCTGATCAAAGCGGCCAGAGCCAACTGGCGCAAAGTGGAACCGGCCATCTTCGGCACGCTGCTGGAGCGCGCGCTCAACCCTGCCGAACGTCACGCCCTGGGCGCGCACTACACGCCGCGCGCCTATGTCGAGCGTCTGGTGTTGCCGACCGTGCTGGAGCCGCTGCGTGCCGAATGGGCCAACGTCCAGGCCGCAGCCCTGGTGCTGGTCAATGAAGCGGCTGAACTCGACAGCAAAAAGCAAAGTGATGCCAAGCTGACCGAAGCCCGCACCGAAGTCAGGCGCTTCCACCACCGCCTTTGCTCCCTGCGCGTGCTCGATCCAGCTTGCGGGAGCGGCAACTTTCTGTATGTCACGCTGGAGCATTTGAAGCGCTTGGAAGGCGAAGTGTTCAACCAGTTGGACGAACTGGGCGATACGCAGGGCAAACTTACGCTCGAAGGCGAAACCGTCACGCTGCAGCAGCTGCGCGGCATCGAACTCAATCCGCGCGCTGCCGCCCTGGCCGAACTGGTGCTCTGGATCGGCTACCTGCAATGGCAGATCCGTACCTTCGGCAATGCCGGTGTCGCTGAGCCGGTCGTTCACAACTACGGCAACATTGAAAACCGCGATGCCGTGCTGGCCTGGGACGCTCGCGCACCGGCCCTTGATGCCCACGGCCAGCCGCTCACGCGCTGGGATGGCGTGACCACCAAAACCCACCCGGTGACGGGCGAATCCGTGCCCGACGAGGCCGCCCAAGTGCCGCAATGGCGCTACAGCGGTGCGCGCCAGGCCGACTGGCCGGCTGCCGATTTCATCGTGGGCAATCCTCCCTTCATTGGCGCGTCCCCCATGCGTGCCGCGCTGGGCGATGGCTATGTCGAGGCTTTGCGCCAGGCATGGCCTCAGGTGCCTGACAGCGCCGATTTCGTCATGTTCTGGTGGTCGCGTGCCGCTGCCCTGGTGTCAACCGGAAAGGTCGAGCGCATGGGCCTGATCACCACCAACAGCCTGCGCCAGACCTTCAACCGGCGCGTGGTTCAGGCCGCGCTCGGCCAGTCCACCGCCCTGGCCTTTGCCGTGCCTGACCATCCGTGGGTCGATAGTGCCGATGGCGCTGCCGTGCGCATTGCCATGACAGTGCTGGAGCCGGGAGCCGGCGAAGGCCGCCTGCAGACCGTGACGAGTGAAACAGCAGGCCAGGATGGTGAAGTCGTGGTGACCATGGACGAGCGCCGGGGCGTGATTCACGCCGATTTGAGCGTGGGGGCGAATGTGACGGCTGCCGTGGCGTTGCAGTCCAATGCAAATATCAGCAGCCGTGGTGTCATGCTATTTGGAGCCGGCTTCATCGTGACGCCAGCTGAGGCCGCCACTTTGGATCAGCCAGCCATCATTCGTGGTTATCGCAACGGGCGCGACCTGACCGACAAGCCGCGCGGTGTGCAGGTCATAGACGCCTTTGGCCTAAACGCTGACGAACTGCGCATCCAATATCCAGCCGTGTACCAGTGGCTGCTGGATCGGGTCAAGCCCGAACGCGATGCCAACAGGGATGAAAGCATTAAGAAAAATTGGTGGTTGCATGGGCGTCCTCGCAGTGAAATTCGCCCAGCTTTAGCTGGTCTACCTCGCTACATCGCCACGGTGGAAACCGCCAAACACCGCCTGTTCCAATTCCTCGACGCAAGCATCCTGCCCGACAACAAACTGATTGCTATCGCCTTGGACGATGCATTTTGTTTGGGCGTACTGTCCAGCAGCCTGCACATCACTTGGGCGCTTGCTGCAGGAAGCACTCTTGAAGATCGCCCTGTTTACGTCAAAACTACCTGCTTTGAAACCTTCCCCTTCCCGGCTGCAGATACCGGCCTCACGCCCGCGCTGACCGACAAAATCCGCAAGTTGGCCGAACAGATTGACGCTCATCGCAAGAGACAGCAGGCTGCGCATGCCGACGTGACTCTGACCGGACTCTACAACGTGCTGGAAAAATTGCGCAACGGCGAAGTTCTTACTGTCAAGGATAAGACCCTGCACCAAAACGGCCTCGTCGGCGTCCTGCGCAGCCTTCATGACGAGTTGGATGCCGCCGTGCTGGCAGCCTATGGCTGGAACAACACGGCCCCCGACGCACTCCTTGCGCGCCTGGTGGCACTCAACGCCCAGCGCACTGCTGAAGAAGCCAAAGGCACTGTCCACTGGCTGCGGCCCGCGTTTCAGGCTCCAAGCCAGTGCCAGCAAACGGGGATCGCTATGCCTACGCAAGTTACCCCTGCGCTACCCCTCAAAGGAAAAGGCAAGGGCATCAAAGCCAGCACGGCCCAGCCCTGGCCCGCCAGCATGCCCGAACAGGTCAAGGCTGTGGCTGACGTGCTGGCCCAAGCCGGAACTGCCCTGGACCTCGACGCCATCGCCGCGCACTTCAGCAGCCGTGGCCGCTGGCGTGAACGCCTTCCTTCCATCCTTGAAACGCTGGTCGTCCTGGGACGAGTCCACGCCCAAAGCGCAGGTCTTTGGGTCAACGTGGGTTAGCCGGATATTCAATCCAAAAGTTCAGCCTTCGCCGGTTTCGGTTCAGCGTCTGCAAAGTGATTCTGTGCGTTGTCAAGGCTTGGCGGCATTCCCCAATTCAAGGCGCATCCTGATGACAACCTGCATTGGCACCAGGAACCCCTGTGCCTGTTGATACCGCATGGAGCCGTCATAGATAGGACGCAACAAAGGGGTTGCATCCAGCGGAAGTTCTTGTTTTTCCTGCATTTCTTCCATCCTGCTGATCACAGGCTTGGTGAAACCCTTGAGGCTTTTATCTTCTGACCGGCCAATAAGCGCAAACACTTCAGATCGACTCACCTTGCCACCGTTTTCGATAGCTCGTAAGACTGTCTTTTTCTGATTTTTTGGCAAGCGGTTGATGAAACCAGCAAGGTCATGAATTTGACCCCACCCCTCGTCAGGAACCTCTTCTTTCTCAAGGCTCTGCAGGTTTTCATCCACGATGGTTTTAAAAATTCCATTGGGTTCATTCTGGGCAGAAACACTTTCACTGGAGTCCTGAGCTTGAGCTTGAGACTGAACTGCGGCCCGAACCGCAGCAGTGATCTGTGTCAGAAGCCGATCTTCATTAAGAGGCTGGGCGACGGCAAAATTAAACGTAAGACTGATAGAAGTGAGCATTTGAATCCTCAAAATGGTATGTGTATACGAAAAAAGCAATTTCATTATCACATAACAACTCATTAACTCAAAGAGTTTTATTTCTTTATTGAGATTTTTGACTTGATTCAGATACACTCAAATGAGTAACTACTCAAAGGTTCAAATGAAGATCATCGCCATGTTGAACGAAAAGGGCGGCACCGGAAAAAGCACCGTTGCCACCAACTTGGCAACGGCGCTTCACCGCCAGGGGAAAAAGGTGGTGCTGATCGACGCCGACCCGCAAGGTACTGCCCGCGACTGGCGTTCTGCCAGTCCAGAGAATGCCGACCTTCCTCCGGTGGTGGCCATTGACCGGCCACAGATGCTGGCCAGCTCACTGAACGGGCTGTCCGCCGATATTGCCGTGATCGACTCGCCCGCCAAAGCCGAGCAGATGGCCGCCGCCATCGTGCGCGTGTCCCATGCGGCCCTGCTGGTGCTCCAGCCATCGGGCGCCGATGTGTGGGCCAGCGCGGCAGCCGTGAAGATGATTCAGGCCCGCCGTGATGCTGGCGGTGAAATTGACGCGGCCTTCCTGGTCAACCGAATGAGCAGCACGACAAAGCTGTCCAGGCTGATCAAGGATGGCGAATGGAACGAATACGGCATTGAGCAATTTACCGCCACCATCGGCAACCGCATTGCCTTTGCTCAGGCACTGACCGATGGCGTAAGTGTTTTTGACTTGGCAGACGCCACCGCCAAGGCCGAGATTCTGGCCGTGATTAAGGAAATGGAGGCCGCAAAATGGCTTTGAAATCAAAACCGCTCGATCAAGTACGTCCTGATGTTCCTGTCGCCGCCGCCGCGCAGGATGAAATTGTTCGGGTGAACCTGAATGTTCCCAAGTCCACCCGCACGGCCTGGAAAACCGCTGCCCTTCGGCAAGGCATGACACTGGCCGAGTTGATCAATGAAGCTATGAGTAAATACTCAAATGATCAAATGATCAAATGATCAAATGAGTATTTGATTGTCTCAACGGGCTGATCCCGGCTTCTTTTGTGACATGGGCATTGCGCGAGGCCGTGACCTTCAGGGCGTCAGCGCTTCATGTCGTCAACGGCGACATGATTGCCCTTGGGCGGCGTCAACATGCCCAACAGGTCCAGTATGGACTTGTTCTTGACACGCACAAGCAGCCGCCCGTCATCAAGCGCATGCCAAACGAGCCGTGTACCAGGAACAGCACCAATAACCTTGCGTATGTCAGCCGGAATCGTGGTCTGCCCCTTCGCAGTGATGGTTGATTCACTCATCGCTTCAGTTGCGTGTGGAAATTATGAGTAAATACTCAATTGAGTAATTGTTCATATGTTCATTTTGTGCTGTCTTGGCTACCGAGGCAATCCTAAATGGACTTTGATGGCATCCTCGACGGCCAGGATGTCCGCCTTCGATAGCACGCCGAGCTGACTCTTGAGCCGAGCCTTGTCAGCGGCCATGATCTGATCGGCCATGGCCTTACTGTGCTGCCCGCCAACCGTCACCAAAGCCTCGCCGGGGTACTGGCGGCTCGTGCTGCTGGTGAGCGGCACCACGACGACGCGCGCCAGGTTCCGGTTCGCCGCATCGTTGCTCATGATGACAGCCGGGCGCGTCTTGCGAATCTCGCTTCCGACAGCCGGATCGAACTCCACCCACCACACCTCACCGCGCTTCATCGGCCCCATCCACGGCCAGGGCGTTGCACCACTCCAGCGCCTCGGCTTCTCGCTCCTTGTCCGCCGCCATGGCCCGATAGCCGTCATCGAGCGACGTATCGAGTACATGCGGCCTGAGCAAGTCCTCGATGAACTGGCTCATGCGCCGCTTGCCCACCGTGCGGTAAAGCCCGTCATACACCGCTTCATCGAGCGTAATCGTCATCCGCTTGTGCATGTCAATCTCCAAAACAAGTTATACGCATAACGTATTTTATTCTTTTGAAAAAAATCTCCCCCCGACCCCCTCTGAATGCGGGACCGGGGACGGTGTTGCCCACAGCAATCCCTGCGGGACCGGCCTGCCGGCCTTTGCCATGGACAACACCGGAGAGGGCCTGTAGCCGGCCCCCCGCTTCGCGGGACCCCCGCGGCTTCCTTCCAATAAATTGGAACTAAAAACGGGGTCAAAAAACCGCCTAAAGGCGCTGTTATCTGATCTTGGTTATTTCGTAGTTGTCTCAAACTCAGGTAACATTCGCCAAACTCCAAGGCGCCCATGCTCGCATCCTTCGACCAGCCCGACCTCTTTGCACCCGAACGCTGGCCGCGCCGTCCCTATTGCACCGATGATTTCGAGCAAGGCTTAAAAATTCGCTCGCTCAAGCAGGCGTTGACCAAAAGCTATATCGAAGCCAATCCGCCGCATCTGCGCGTCTGGAGCCTCTACGACATTGACCGGCCTGCCGGTGGCTTGGCATGGGAGGATGCCAACCTGCCCCCTCCCAGCTGGGCCACGGTCAACAAGGCCAATGGGCATGCCCATCTGGCGTATGGCCTGCGCGCGCCCGTGCTGATGGCCTCGATGGAGGCCCGGCAGGCTCCCCTTCGCTACCTCAATGCCGTGGAGGCAGCATTCCGGGCCAAGCTGGGTGGCGATGACGGCTTTACCGGCCTCATCACCAAGAACCCAGCGCACCCCCTGTGGTGGACACTAAAAGGCCCTGAACTGGCTTATGACTTGGGCGATCTGGCCGAATGGGTGGATCTGGACAGATTCAAAGCCCAGCAAGGCGTGAAGGTGGCAGAAGTCGGCCTGGGCCGCAATGTCACCGTGTTTGACTTTGTGCGCCTCTGGGCGTACAAAAAAGTTCGGGAATACAAAGGAGTGCAAGGCGGCTTTGTCCACTGGCAAAAAGCAGTCTATGACCGCTGCATGGCACGCAATGGCGACTTTTCGAATCCAATGGATCATCGAGAGGCCTACCACATTGCCCGAAGTGTGGCCAAGTGGACCTGGACCAAATACACAGGTCATGACAAAAACATATCCGATATACAAAGACGACGACGTAGCGGCTCAATTTCAAAAGGTACGTATGCCATGTTAAGGAGTCTTACTGATGCATGATCAGCTTGATGAAAGGTTAATTTTTCTTAACATGGCAACATCTCATCAAAAACAGATGGGATACAAAGAAAGCTGGATTTATGTTGTTTTCAAAAAGAAATTTGGGATTTGGCCAAATGATCTTTTTAAAGAAAAGACACCTATAGAACCCAACTCGGATTTCTTAGAGTGGGTGAAAAATCAACGAAATGTTGATTTCAAAAAGGAAGGTGAAAACCTGCTTTTTATTGAGCAGGCTAAATTAAATGCCCTTCATAAATTGCATCATCCAAGAAAAGGGAAAACAGCAAATCAGCTTGCGAAGAGTTTTGGCATTACTGCACGTACAGTGCAGCGATATACAAGCATCCCACGCGCTGAATATGAGGACAACAGCCTCACACGCTTAAAGCCTTGGGAAGACCTAGGCATGAGCCGAGCCACTTGGTACCGTAAAGGCAAGCCGCTGCAGGCTCCAGCCAACCCCAACGGAATTGCATGAACACAAGGTACGAAGCAGACGTTGTGGCATGGGCCAGCGAACAGGCTCGGCTCATTCGCATCGGCCGCTTTGATCAGCTCGACCTAGCGCATATCGCAGAAGAAATTGAAGACGTGGGCAAAAGCGAACAACGTGAACTGGCCAGCCGCATGGCTGTGATGCTTGCCCATATCCTCAAATGGAAGTTTCAACCGCAAAAACGCTCTGTCAGCTGGACCCTGGCGATCAAGGAACAGCGCCGCTTGCTGGTGCGCCGGATTCAAAGAACACCCAGTCTTGGCCCGATGCTCGTGGACCCCGAATGGATAGACGAGATATGGGCGGATGCCAAAGCGCTCGCGGAGAAGGAAACCGGACTGGACATGGGCGCATTTTCAGAAGAGTGTCCCTGGGCCATGACCCACGTCCTGACGCAAGACTGGCTACCTGAATAAGGGGTTTCAACCCCTGCGAGCCAGCTGCCCGGCTACAATTGAAATACCACAATTGTAGTAAAGCCATCCCCATGTCTGCTACCACTTCAATCCGAATCGATCAATCGCTCTACAACCAAGCAAAGGCAGATGCCGCAGCTGAGCACAGAACCATCGCTGGCCAAATCGAGTTCTGGGCAAAGGTCGGTCGTGCGGCCCTGGACAACCCCGACTTGCCGGTAAGCTTCATTGCGGAAACCTTGACCTCGATGGCTGAAGCCCGTGAGGATGCAACACCGTTCGTACCCCGAAGCCGGCTGCAGTGAGCGACTACGCAGTCGTCCAGACGCGCCGTTTCGCTCGTCAGTACAAGAAGTTGCACGATAACGTCGCGGGCGACGTTGACCAAGCCGTAGCTCACGTCGCATCCAACCCCGACAGCGGCGAGCGCAAGAAGGGCGACTTGGCGGCCTTGCGGGTGGTGAAATTCAAAAGCCAGGGCCAGCTCTACTTGCTTGGATATACGGTGGAGGAGGCCGTTCGGCTGATCTACCTGGAAGCTGTCGGGCCGCACGAGAACTTCTACCGGGATCTGAAGCGAGGGTAGCTTCAGAAAACGGAAAATAAAGCACGTTTGCTGAAGTGCCCCGGCATCAAAAGATTTCTGCGCTGACCAGGCTACTGGACATGACTTCACCGCCGTGGATTTTCGGATCAAACGCCTTGAGCTTTTGCGCCAGTGTCAGCTTGGGCTTGCCAGCGACACGCACAAAAAAACCACCCTTGACCACTTGGACTGTGATCGGTGTCCCGCGAGCAATATGGGCCGCCTTGGCAAGTGGCGCTGTGATCCGCATGCCCAGGCTGTTGCCCCATGCCTGGATCGTTTGACCGGTGATAACCGGCGGTGCTGCTGAACTCATTTCATGCTCCTTAAATGTTGCAGCTCAATGCGCAGGCTCTGTTAATTCAGCATCCCGCACGCGCTCCAGCTTCCGCGATGGCCGCATTCATTTCCTCAATGGAAACAGCCCGTTTGGCTTTTCCGAACATGCCCTTTAAATGCTGGGGTTCGTCAAGCCTGGGCTCCAGCATTTCGGCAGCAACAGCGCATTCATACGCCTTGACCAATGCCTCCAGTTTTTCAAGGCGGTCGGCTTCTGGCGTACCGGACTGTGGATTTGTCTCCACCAGGGCAGAAATTATTTCGAGTGCTGCGCTGTATTCTTCTGCACTTTTAATAGGTTGAATATTCATGAACCAGCCCTCTCAAATAAAAATACTTTTAAAATAAAAAGCCGTTAAGACAATTGACGATTTTTTATAATCAGAGCATCAGCGAAACAATTTCCGGCAAATCATCTGCGATATAAGCCGCGCAGGCGATTTTCAAGGCTTCGCTTGGCATTTCCCTGATCTACGCCTTCATGTTATCCGAAAGCCTGTCGAAAATCAGCGAAGTCTCGATGCTCTGCTGTGGATTAATGATAGGATTATCCATCAACTCAATAATCCGGCTTGGCTTACCCTAGGATTTACCAGTTGCGAAACACTTTCAAAGTCAGCGTTCCTGGCGGCTTATTCAAACAAAATACTTTTATTCATGTAGCGCCTCGCGCAATAAATTCAAAAACAGTTTTTCAATTGCTAGTCAGCAGCTCGGGCATTTCTTTTACCGTGTTCTTTTTCTTGGCGCCTGATTTTCTAGCCGGTGTTGTAAAAGTCTTTTTCTCTGCAATGCCCATGAATACCCCGACATCCGCCTTGCGCCGGAGATAACCGTGGCCCGCTGGTGTCTCGGGTAAAGTCTCTCCCGGACGGCGGCGCTTCCACTCGTCCTTGAAGATCTTCTCCAGCGCCTTGGCCTGTCCCCGGCTGCCCGCAAACCCCATCGTGCCCCAGATCGTTTCGAGCGACCTTTTGACATCCTGGTCACGCTTGGACCGGATGGCCAGCACCAGGGAGTCCCGCAAATCGTCGTAGCGGTCGGCCCGGTAGCGCCACGTCCAGACGGGTTTTGGCGCGTGTTCCTTGGTCTGGCGCACCAGCTCGTAGCCCGTCAGCTCAATCTTTTCGTCCCGGAACGCCGCATTCTTCCATTGCTCCGAAGGGTCCAGCGCGGCTTTCCTGGGCTGTCCTGGCTGCGCTGGATCATCCCTGGCGGGGTGGACGACCAGAATCCAATGGACGTTCTCGCTCTCGGGCTTGGACAGCCAGAACATCAGGCGGCCCGTCGCCTCGCCTTTCTCGCGGGCGCGAAACGCCTTGAGCTTGTCGTCAAAGACCGGGTGCAGCCGGGTCATCTTCTCGGCAAAGGCAGGCACCTTGGCCGTGGGGATCACGCCCTGAATGAACACGCTGTGGCCGGTGCGCACGTAGTCCTGGATGCGCTGCATGTACGCCGCTTTGGAGGTGAAGACCCATGTTTTCATTTTTTTGATGATACCAAACATATAGTAAAAAACTGTTTTGTAGTGGATTGCAATGCAATCGGTTGCGCTTGCGCAACCCAATTAAAAGATGTTCCACTAGGCGGGCACCCCCGCCTAGTGGACTCTGGCACAATGATCTTTGGAAAGCGCCGCCAAGCGCTTTTTCCATCACAAACCACTCGGAGCCGGAGGGCTCCAGGCCGATTGATCCGCCAA
>Ga0308157_10006773_pt1 | contig 13557 bp, 7 predicted proteins | sample PhyBR1_FD_201035 | JGI IMG/M metagenome (GOLD analysis project Ga0308157, IMG submission 201035) | Phyllosphere microbial communities from UC Gill Tract Community Farm, Albany, California, United States - DLSLB.R1 | ecosystem: Host-associated > Plants > Phyllosphere > Unclassified | place: USA...
GCCCAGCAGGAATCGACACACCAGGCAGAGCAGGCGCGACAGGCGCAAGCGGCCCAGGAGGAGGCGCAGCGCAAAGCCCGGGAGGCCGAAGCAGCAAAGGCTGAACAGGCGCGACAAGCGCAAGCCACCGAGCAAGCGGCCAGACAGGAGCAGCTCCGCGCAGAACAAGTAAAAGCAGAACAGGCCAGGGCAGAGCAAGCTAGAGCAGAGCAGGCCAGAGTAGAGCAGGCTAGAGCAGAGCAGGCTAGAGCAGAGCACGCCAGGGCAGAGCAAGCCAGGGCAGAGCAATCGCAAAGCCAGTCGCGCAGCGACGCTGCTGCGTCCGCGAGCGCGGGGGCACGTGAAACGCAGCCTGACCACGATGAAAGTGAACGCGCCAGACTGGCTGCCGGCGTAGCTGGTGCGGCGGGCGCGGCTCATTTGGCAAGTGCACAGGGTAGTGCCGATCATCAAGCGGCTGCAGCGGCCGGCAATGCGGCAGCCAAAAACGTGAGCACTAGCTCGGGCGCAGCAACGGATGCGGGCGCTGGCGAACAAAAAGCCGCGGCTGGTCATCATGGTGCCCAGACAAATGGTACTGGCAGCAGCGGCGGATCGGGTTCGCCGCCGGATGCCGCCGATGGTGGCGGTTCTGCTAGCCCGCCACCACCGCGGAAGGAAAAAAAGAATGCGCCGGTGCTGCTGATTGCCGTTGTGCTGGCAGCCATCGCAGCAGGCGCCTATTTCGGCTTTGGCGGTCAGCAAGAGGCCGACACCCCTCCTGTGGCAACCTCCAATGAGCCAGTGACGCCGCAGGCGCCGGCTACAACCCCATCGGCGACTGCCGACCAGACCGGCAAACCTTCTTCAGGCACGTCGCCGTCGCCTTCCGAGGCTGCGCCAGCAACTGATGCGGCCACCACTGCAAATAATGCTGCGCCGACAGATGCCGGTAATACCGAGAGCACGGCTGCACCGGGTGCGACCGGACAGTCTCCGTCGGCATCCGAGCCAACGGGAGAAGCTGCGGGTCAGGACCAGGCCGTCAGCAATACCGCACCGGTAACCGATTCGGCGCAATCGGCGGCGAGCACATCGCCTGCCACTACTGAGCCGGCTTCCGGTTCAGGCACTGCGCAGTCGGCAGCAGCAGGCGGCGCTGCACCGTCGGCAACGGGCGCAAGCCCCATGCCCACCGAGCAAAGCAATGCGCTGAGTGCCACTGGTGAACCCTCTACGCAGACCCCAGACGTTGCCGGTAGCGCTGCTGCCAACGATCAGGCCGCTGCAGAGCAGGCACGTCGTGAACAGGAGGCTCGACGCATCGAAGAAGCAACCAAGGCGGAAGAAGCGCGTCTGGCTGCGGCAAGCCAACAACCGCCGTCCACGACGACGCCTGCAGCAGGTGCGGCCGCAGACACAGCTGCGAGCACTCCAGCGGCGCCTGATACAGCCACATCCGCAGCGCCTGACGCAGCCACTGCGGCCACCTCGTCGGGGCGCACCAGTACGTTTGCCCAGGATACCCCTTTAGCCACGGCTGGTAGCACCAGTTCTGCTGCCGGAGCAGAGGCGCCGACAGAAAGCGGCACGCCAGCGGCTACCGGATCTGACAACGCAGCCAATACCAATGCGACTACGGACAATCAGGCAACAGCCAGTGCTGCTGCCGGTGCTGCCGCCGGTGCAGCGGGTGCGGTTGCTGCGGACCAATCATCCACAGCGCAAAACGTGGCGCCAACCTCAGGGGCAAACGAGTCCGTTGAAATGAAAGCGGCGGATGCTGCACGCGAAGAGGAGGCGAATCAGGCCAAAGAGCAGGCGGCGCTGGAGAAAGCCCGCCAGGAAGATGCGCGCCTGAAAAAAGAGCGCGAACGCCGGCGTGCCGCCGAGACACGTGCCGAGCGCAGCGCAGGCACTACACGCAGTACGTCAAAAGGGACGGTTTCCTTTGTGATACGGCCGTGGGGCAATGTGTTCATCAATGGACGCTCTCGCGGCGCCAGCCCGCCATTTCGCAGCTTGCGGCTGGATCCCGGCACTTATAATGTCATGATTACAAACGGGGACCTGCCGCGCTATGTCCGGGTGATTACCGTCAAGGCCGGTGAAAATATCACAGTTGTGCATCAATTCCAGTAACATGCGAGGTACGATCAATCACTAATACGGATGTTCACGGAATGAAAAGGGTAGTATTGTGCAGGTTTTTTCTTCCTGGAGCCTGTGCTGCGTTCTTGCTGCTGCATGCCTATCCGGCCTTGGCGCAAAGCGCGGGCGGCTATAAGCCCGAGTATTCGCTCTCCTTTGTATCTGATGAGCGAATTGCCATCGGGCGCACCGCCAAGCGCTGGCGCGAGCTGGTGGCAGAAAAAACCGAAGGGCGCGTAAACATTCGCATGTATCCCAACGCTTCGCTGGTCAAAGGCGAGCAGACCCGTGAAGCGACGGCGGTACGCCAGGGGGTGGCTGATATGGCTGTCGCTTCGGCCAGCAACTGGTCAAGCCAGTTTCGCGCGCTGTCGATATTTTCTCTTCCCTTTTTTGTTCCGGATATCGACGGGACCGCGGCACTGATTCGCGGTGACCTGGGCAACCTGGTGCGTGACAATATGGACAAGGCGGGCATTGTGACCCTGGCCTGGGGCACGTCGGGCTATCGGCAGCTAAGCAATGCGCTGCGGCCGGTGCAGGCGCCTGCCGACTTGAAGGGCATGCGTATTCGTGTGATTGGCTTGCCACTGTTCATGGACTTTTTCAAAGCCCTGGGCGCTGCGCCGGTGCAACTGAATCTGACCGGGGTGCCCGATGCGCTGCAGAAAAAGGCCATTGATGGCCAGGACAATCCGCTATCGGTGTTTACCGGTTTCAAGTTCAATGAAATGGGTCAGAAATACCTGACGGTGTGGAATTATCCGGCAGAGCCGATCTTTATCGCAGTCAATAAGAATGTCTGGAATAACTGGTCGCGTGACGACCAGCAACGCGTGCGCGAAGCAGCCGAGCAGGCCATGAGCGAAACTGCACCAATTTTGACGTCTCAGGCAGCAGCCCAGGCAGTGGATGAAACGGTTGGCCAGCTGGAGCAGGCAGGTGTGCAAGTGACAAGGTTGACTGATCAGCAGAAGGCGGCATTCAAAAGTGCCGCGACCGGGGTGCTGCAGAACTGGTCCGAGAGAATCGGTCAGGACCTGATTACCATCGCCAATGCCGATATCAAACGCGGGCCGACATTGCCGCCGGCCAGTGATCCGGCTGCCGTTCCACAGTCCGGCGTGCCGGCGTCACCAAATCCGGAACCCCCGCCGGTTGATGAGGCCGCCCCGGCGGCCACCGGTGGCCAACCGGATAAGGCTGGCCAGAGCACGCCCGCCGGCGCTGGCGGCTAACGCCAAGGCAGAACTTTTCAAAGCGCAATGGCACGTCGGACCAAACGGTCGTCCCCCGACCTGGGACGGAGCAGCGGGCACGAAGGTTTTGCCCGATGATCCGACTCTGCCGCAACTACTAAGCGATTGTCATCAGGCTCGCATTGCCGCCGGCCGCCGCGGTATTGGTGCTGATGCTTTGTTCGTGCACCAGGCCGCTGATGGCATAGCGATGCCCCTGCGCTATTTCATCAGTTTGCAGGCCCTGGGCAATAACAATCGGCCCTTTTTTTGTGGCCAGTTGCAAGTTCAAGCGACGCAGGGTGTCGCCATCGCCTTCGAACAATGCCGCATCCAGGACGGCATCGTCTATGTGCTCTTCGGCAATAAATTCAATGCGCTGACGATTGTCGGCATTGGCCACTGCGCCGATCCACTCCCGTACTGAAGGTGCATCCACAAACAAGGCCCGGTTGCCGGTTTCAAGAATTTGCTCCAACTGCAGGCGTGCGCCTTCGACTGATGCAGGCCAGGCCAGCACCGTGCCCCGGGGCACCAGGCGGTAGACATTGGTCTCTCCGGTGGGGCCGGGCAAGAGCGTGCCGGCAGGATTGATGCCCGGCAGATCAATGCCTCTTGGCATATCGTCGTTGCCCTGCGAGAGCAGGCGATACAGGTACAGGGGACCACCCGCTTTGGGGCCGGTTCCCGACAGACCCTGGCCGCCGAAAGGCTGAACCCCTACCACAGCGCCCACGATATTACGGTTGACATAAATATTACCGGCATGGATACGATTGCTGACGCGGGCGATGGTCTCATCGATGCGCGAATGGATGCCGAAGGTCAGACCATAGCCGGTCGCATTGATTTTGTCGACCAGTGCATCAAGCTCCTGTCGCTTGTAGCGCACAACATGCAGTACAGGGCCGAATACTTCGCGCTCAAGTTCGCTGATGTCATTGAGCTCGATGATTGCCGGTGAGACAAACGTGCCTTTTTCGGTAGACGCGTCCATTGGCAGTTGTTCCACTGCATGTCCTGACTGGCGCATTTTGAGTATATGGCGTTCGATAATCTGGCGCGCCTGCGTGTCGATGACCGGGCCGACATCGGTAGACAGCAGATCGGGGCAGCCAACGGATAATTCCTTCATGGCGCCCTTGATCATGGTCAGTACGTGATCGGCTGCGTCTTCCTGAATACAGAGTACGCGCAGGGCAGAGCAGCGCTGGCCGGCAGAATCAAACGCGGAGTTGAGCACATCGTAGACCACTTGTTCTGCCAGGGCAGATGAGTCTACGATCAGGGCGTTCTGGCCGCCGGTCTCGGCAATCAGCGGGATCGGATGCCCATGGTTGTCCAGACGGCCAGCCAGCTTGCCGGCAATAATGCGCGCCACTTCGGTGGAGCCGGTAAACATCACGCCGCGAATATCCGGGTGTGACACCAGCTGGTCACCCACGGTTTCGCCTGCGCCTGGCAGCAGCTGTACCGCTTCTTTGGGGATACCGGCTTCATGCAGGATGGCCACGGCCTGCGCGGCAATCAATGGGGTCTGCTCGGCCGGCTTTGCCAGTACGGTGTTTCCGGCTGCCAGCGCTGCGCTGACCTGTCCGGTAAAGATCGCCAGCGGGAAGTTCCAGGGGCTGATGCACAGCACCGGTCCCAGTGGACGATGATGGTCTTCATTGAAGTTGTCTTCGATCTGGTCGGCATAATAGCGCAGGAAATCTACGGCTTCGCGCACCTCTGCAATAGCGTTGGGCAGCGATTTGCCGGCTTCGCGCACGATCAGTCCAAGCAAGGGCTGCATGCGCGACTCGAGCAACTGCGCAGCGCGACGCAAGGCGCGGGCCCGGTCTTCGATGGGCGTGGCTTGCCAGATGGGCGCCATTGTGGCGGCTGCGGCCATGGCCTGATCCACATCCTGCGTACTCGCTTCAATCACTTGCCCGACCACATCGCGATGATCGGCGGGGTTCAGTAAAGGCTTGCGGTTTGCCGTGTCGGCCTCGCCGCTGTCGGCGTTATACAGCGTGGGTGCGGCCAGCCAGGGCTGGGTGGCACCGTTGAGCAGCGCTGCGGCAAGTGAGCCCAGACGATGCTCGTTGCTCAGGTCCAGGCCGCTGGAATTGCGTCTGCTGGGTTTGCCATCGATACTGTATAAATCGCGCGGCAGCGCAATTTTCTCGTGCGGCGCGCCCAGCGGTGTAATGGCGCTGGCTACGTCGATCGGATTGGCAACCAGGGTATTGATATCAATGTTATCGTCGCCGATCTGATTGACAAATGACGTATTGGCGCCGTTTTCCAGCAGGCGTCGCACCAGATAGGCCAGCAGCGTTTCGTGTGTGCCGACGGGTGCATAAATGCGGCAGGGACGATTCAGTTTTTTGCTGCCGACTACTTCGGAGTACAGCGCTTCGCCCATACCATGCAGGCACTGGAATTCGTACTGACCCGGGTAGTAATTATTGCCTGCCAGGTGATAAATGGCAGCCAGCGTTTGCGCGTTGTGCGTGGCAAATTGCGGATACACGGCATCGGGCGCCGACAATAGTTTGCGGGCGCACGCCAGATAGGAGACATCGGTGTAGACCTTGCGGGTATACACAGGATAGCCTTCCAGGCCGTCCAGTTGCGCGCGTTTGATTTCGGTATCCCAATAGGCGCCTTTAACCAGTCGGACCATCAGGCGGTGGCGGGTGCGGCGGCCCAGATCAATAACATAATCAATCACGTGAGGGGCGCGTTTCTGGTAAGCCTGGATCACAAACCCGATGCCATTCCAGCCTTCGAATTCACGCGTCGCACAGAGCGCTTCCAGCAGATCCAGTGAGAGTTCAAGGCGGTCGGCCTCTTCGGCATCAATGTTCAGGCCCACATCGTAGGAGCGGGCCAGGCGCGTCAGCGCAATCAGACGCGGCAGCAGTTCGCTCATGACGCGATCGCGCTGGGAGCGTGAGTAACGGGGGTGCAGGGCGGACAGCTTAATGGAAATGCCCGGGCCTTCATAAATGCCTCGTCCGCCGGAGGCTTTGCCGATGGCATGAATCGCCTGTTCGTATGATTCATAGTAACGTTGCGCATCGGCCGCCGTGGTGGCCGCTTCGCCGAGCATATCGTAACTGTAGCGAAAGCCCTCGGCCTCGAATTTGCGGCTGTTGGCCAGGGCTGAAGAAATGGTCTGGCCCGAGACAAATTGTTCGCCCATCATGCGCATGGCCATGTTCACGCCCTGCCGGATAAGCGGCTCGCCGCCTTTTGCAATCATGCGCGTGAGGGCTTTAGACAGATTCTGCTCGCTGTTGACGGCCACCAGCCTGCCGGTGAGCATAAGCCCCCAGGTGGCGGCGTTAACGAACAGGGAGGGAGAGCTGCCCATATGCGACTTCCAGTCGCCGTGGCTGATTTTGTCGCGGATAAGCGCATCGCGCGTGGCGCGGTCCGGGATGCGCAGCAGCGCTTCGGCCAGACACATGAGTGCGACGCCCTCCTGGCTGGATAGGGCAAATTCCTGAATCAGGCCTTCGACACCACCGCCGGGGCTTTTTTCTTTGAGCGACTTGACCAGTTTTAGCGCCAGTTCCCGTGTCTGTTCGGGCTTGACCAGTGCCGCCTGCTCCAGCAGCAAGGGCACGCATTCGGGCTCGGGCCGGCGATAGGCCGAAGTGATGGCTGCGCGCAGCACCGATTGCGGTTGCACGTCCTGGCCAAATTCGTAGAAGGGCGGCTTGCGGTTGTCCTGCAAATAGGTTACGGCGCCGTCATTGTCTGTGGCGGCAGGGGCCAGATGCCGAAGCTCGTCGGGCGTCAGGCCGCGCTCGATCTGTTCCAGATACGTAATCAGCGCCTGCTTGTGCAGCCAGTGTGGGGTACAGTTCAATTTGTCTGCGTGATATTGAAGGCGGTTTTTCAGGTCGGTATCGACCTTGATGCCTAGTGTAGTAGTCGTAGCCATATGCAACTCAAGTCTGGTTCGGGTAATGACGCTGAGCGTACCGAATCTGTGGCTAAATTAATATTAGGGTTAACCCTTTTATTTTTGGTTAACCGTTGGATTTATTGAATTATTTATTGATGTTTATTTTGTTGGGATACGGGTTAACCACAGGTGTGGCTCTTGCTTAGTGTCGGCCGGTTGTGGCGACAAAATCGTTGCAAGCGGGTGTTCAGGTGGGTCCTGAATCGGGAGCGGGCGCGCTCCAGCGAACCCACATGGCGCAAAGCAAATCACCCGTGTCAGGCACGGGGCTCGACAGGCCCGGCGGCCGGCCGTCGCGGCTCGATCTTCGGTCTGTCCGGTTGATGTTTACAGTAATGTACCGCCCAGCGAGCCGGCTACCAGCAGGCTGCCGGTCCAGATGTTGGCGCGAAACAGCGCAAAGCTGCGCTCCGGTTTCTGTATGTCAAAGGTAGACAGCTGCCAATAGAAATGCACGGCAATAGCCAGCATGGATGCGTAATAAAGCCAACCGAACCCCAACATGATGCCGGGCACGGTCCACAAGATAACGGTGGCGGTGTAAAACCCGATGAGCCAGGTCAAGCCCTGGTCCCTGAAGTGCAGCGCGGTGGAGCGCAGCCCCAGTTGTTCATCGTCCTTCATATCGGTATAGGCATAGATGGTGTCGTAGCCGATCTGCCACGTGACCGCGCCCATCCACATGAGAACGGCAGCCAGCGGTACGTTATTGGTGGTGTCGGACCAGGCCATCAGCATTCCCCAATTGAAAGCGATGCCCAGCACCAATTGCGGCCAGTAGGTAAAGCGCTTGCATAACGGGTAGATGAACACCAGCGGCACCAGGGCCACAGCCAGCCAGCGGCTGTAGCTATTGATGAAAAACAGCAGCAGGGCGGCCGCCACCAGTTGTGCGACCAGAAAGATCATGGCCTGTTTGAGTGAGATCTGGCCGCTGGTCAATGGGCGAAAACGGGTGCGTTCCACATGCTTGTCGAAGTCGCGATCACAAATGTCGTTGACAGTGCAGCCCACGCTGCGCATGAGCAAGGCGCCCAGGCAGAAAACCACAAAGCGCAGCAGTGTGGGCACGCCGTGCTGGGCCTGGATCAGCGCCGCGATGCAGGGCAACAGCGTGAGCCAGGTGCCAACAGGACGGTCCAGTCGGCACAGCCGCGCATACGGACGCCAGGCCGCGGGCAGATAATGTTCCACCCAGTCGTTGTGGTGAATGTCGTTAAGATCAGAGTGAGTGCTGGTCATTGTATATGCTGAGCATCGCAAGGGTTCGCGAGGTATTTGATTCTGAAAAGAGGATTTTAAAGGTTTTGCCGGCCAAGGGGGCTGTGCGGGTGATGCGGCGCAATTTCCTGCAACGCTGGCAGTGCTTTTGGCTGTCAGGGCCCGCTTTGTGGATACAATCAGAGTCCCGCGGTATGGTGTTGCCAGTCATGCCTGCCAGTCAACATCGCCGTCTGTTGTGCGTGGGCGCCTCGCTTTGAGTCGGTCTTCTCGCAATTGCGGCGCTCACTCTATCCAAAACAGATTATGTTCAGTTTCGATCATTCTTCCGGCTTTGAGTCGGTGCCGGCCATGTACGATACACTGGTTTCCCAGGCGCGCTCGCTGTTTGACGGCGAGCCCAGCCATATTGCCAACGCGGCCAATCTGGCGGCGCTGGTGTACCACACCGTGCCCGATCTGAACTGGGCCGGCTTTTATTTTTACGACGGCAACGAGTTGGTGCTGGGGCCGTTCCAGGGGAAGATTGCCTGTGTGCGTATTGCGATGGGAAAAGGCGTATGCGGCACGGCTGCCGCGACCGGCCAGGCTCAGCTTGTGCCTGACGTATTTGCCTTTGCTGGCCATATTGCCTGCGATGCGGCATCCCGCTCGGAAGTTGTCATTCCCTTGTTCAGGGACGATAAACTGATCGGTGTCTGGGATGTGGACAGCCCCAAGCCCGACCGTTTTACCCAAGAGGATAAAGCCGGTATGCAGGCGCTGTGCCAGGTGTGGCTGGATGCTTGCGGCGGCGCCAAAGCGTAGCCTGCCCGGATCGTGCACAGATAAACCCTTATTTGCCTGTGTTTCGATTGAAATGTTCATGGAGATGTCCGTAAAATCCCCCCCATTTCGTTAGTAACAAATAAAGGATAATAATGCCGGACAAGATCGAGTTGATCGCAACGGTGCTGTTTGCGATCGCCATTGTGCACACCTTTTCGGTGCCGTTTTTTGCCAGAAGAGCACATCGGGGCGGGCCGCACTCAGGCTTGTGGCATGCCTTTTCCGAAGTGGAAGCCGTATTCGGCTTGTGGGCGGCCATTCTGATCATCTTCATGGGCGTGACCGGTGGCCTGGACAGCGCTGTCAAATATATGGACAGCCGAAACTTTACCGAGCCGCTGTTCGTATTTGCGATCATGGTTGTTGCTGCCAGCCGGCCTATCCTGGTCATGGTCGGCACTACGGTGCGCTTTCTGGCTCGTGTGCTGCCACTGCAGACCTCCATCGCCACCTTTTTGCTGACCCTGACGCTGGTGCCGCTGGCCGGCTCGTTTATTACCGAACCGGCGGCGATGACGCTGGCAGCCTTGCTGCTCAAGCGTGCGTTCTTTGATCACAGCAGCCATACCCGGTTCAAATACATGGCCGTGGGCGTGCTGTTTGTCAATATTTCCATCGGCGGAGTGCTTACTTCCTATGCCGCGCCGCCGGTGCTGATGGTCGCGGGCACATTTGGCTGGGATACCGTGTACATGGCCACCCATTTCGGCTGGAAAGCGGCGCTTGCGGTGGTGATTAACGCCAGCGTGCTTACTTTCTTGATGCGCAAGGAGCTGGTGGTGGCCGGCGAGCACGCGAATGAGCAGACCCGGAGCAATAGCGACGAACGTGCGCCAATACCGTGGTTTGTCATTCTGATTCATCTGGCGTTTCTGGCCAGCATTGTGATTTTCGCGCACCATCCGGCTGTGTTCATCGGGTTGATGATGCTGTTTGTTGGCTATTGCACTGCCTACGAACACTATCAGGACAAGCTGATGATCAAAGAGGCACTGATGGTGGCGTTCTTTCTGGCCGGCCTGATTGTGCTGGGTGGGCTGCAGCAATGGTGGCTGCAGGATCTGCTTGCCGGGCTGTCGCCCGCGATGCTGTACTGGGGCGCAACGGCATTGACGGCAATTACTGATAACGCAGCATTAACCTATCTGGGCTCCCTGGTGGAAGGCACCAACGAGGTCTGGCGCTATATGCTGGTTGCCGGCGCGGTGACCGGCGGTGGTCTGACCGTGATCGCCAATGCGCCCAATCCGGCGGGCTTTTCCATCCTCAAGGGGTGTTTTCCCGATGAGGCGATCTCGCCCAAATACCTGCTGCTGGCAGCGCTGATTCCGACGCTGGTAGCCGCGGCCATGTTTTTGCTGCCTGTGCAACTTCTGGGAAATACAGGCTTGTAAATTGCGATAAAATAAGGGGTTAATTTGGGGATAAGTCCCGTGGGCTTCCCATTTGCGCCCCATTTTTGGGGTCGTCCCATTGCGGGTTTGTATCCCTTTTCACCTGTTTTTTTGCGAGTTCGTTGTGCCTATTTATGCATATAAATGCAGCGCCTGCGGCCATGCCAAGGATGTGCTGCAAAAGATGTCCGATGCGCCACTGACCACCTGTCCCGAGTGTGGCCAGAGTACGTTTTCCAAGCAGGTTACTGCTGCCGGCTTTCAGCTCAAGGGCTCTGGCTGGTATGTAACCGATTTCCGCGGCGGCGGCACCAATGGCGCCGGCAACGCTGCGGCCAAGTCCGACACGGGCAGTGCCGGTCAAAGCGCAGCTGCACCGGCAGCCGCGCCGACCCCATCCTCATCTGAAGGCAGCGCTGCATAATTTGCCGCCTGCCAGCGGCGGCGCAGTGCCTCTGGCCTGTGCCGCTTCAAGCGTTTACACAAAATCAAAGAATTTCGGAGCATTTTTCATGCGTACCTGCTACACCGGTCAAGTCAGCCTTGATCAGCTGGATCAAACTGTTACCCTTTTCGGCTGGGTACATCGCCGTCGCGATCATGGTGGCGTGATTTTTATTGATCTGCGTGACCGCGAAGGCATTGCACAGATTGTTTTTGATCCCGACAATGCGCAGGCCTTTGCAATAGCGGAAGAGATCCGTAACGAATACTGCATCCGTATCACCGGTCTGGTGCGCCGCCGCCCTGAAGGCACCTCCAACAAGGAGCTGGTCTCGGGCGAAATTGAAGTGCTGTGCCGCGAAGTCGAAGTGCTCAACGCGTCCGTCACACCGCCGTTCCAACTTGATGACGAAAACCTGTCTGAAACGACTCGCCTGACGCATCGCGTCCTGGATCTGCGCCGCCCGCAAATGCAGCGCAACCTGATGCTGCGCTATCGGGTTTCCATCGAAGTGCGCAAGTTCCTTGATGGGCTGGGGTTTATCGATATCGAAACACCCATGCTGACCAAAAGCACCCCCGAAGGCGCCCGCGACTATCTGGTGCCGTCACGGGTACATGACGGGCAGTTTTTTGCCCTGCCACAGTCGCCCCAACTGTTCAAGCAGATGCTGATGGTGGCCGGCTTTGACCGTTACTATCAGATCGTCAAATGTTTCCGCGACGAAGACCTGCGCGCCGATCGTCAGCCTGAATTCACACAGATCGATTGTGAAACCTCATTCCTGAACGAAGAAGAAATTCGTGAGATTTTTGAAGGCATGGTGCGCCATGTGTTCAAGCAGGTGCAGAACGTGGACCTGGATGCGCGCTTCCCGATCATGAGCTGGGACGAAGCCATGCGCCGTTTCGGTTCCGACAAGCCGGACATGCGTGTCAAGCTGGAGTTCACCGAGCTGACCGATGTGATGAAAGACGTTGAGTTCAAGGTGTTCTCTGCTGCCGCGGTCCAGCCGGGTGGACGTGTTGTCGCATTGCGCGTACCCGGTGGCGCCGAGTTGTCACGCAAGGAAATTGACGACTACACCCAGTTTGTCAGCATTTACGGCGCCAGGGGGCTGGCATGGATCAAGGTTAACGACCCGGCCAAGGGCCGCGAAGGCCTGCAGTCGCCCATCGTGAAAAACCTGCATGACGCCGCGATCACTGAAATCCTGCAACGCTCGGGCGCTGCCGCCGGCGATATCATTTTCTTTGGCGCCGACAAGGCCAAAGTCGTGAACGACGCCATGGGCGCCTTGCGTGTCAAGCTGGGCCACAGTGACTTTGCCAAGTCTACCGGCCTGTTCGAAAACAGCTGGAAGCCGTTGTGGGTGGTTGATTTCCCGATGTTCGAGTATGACGAACAAGAGGGTCGTTATTTCGCCGCGCATCACCCCTTTACCAGCCCGAAAGATGGCCACGAAGATTTTCTCAACACAGATCCATCCAAGGCCTACGCCAAGGCATATGATTTGGTGCTCAACGGCTGGGAAATCGGCGGCGGCTCGGTCCGTATCCATCGTGAAGAAGTACAAAGCAAGGTATTCCGTGCCCTGAACATCAGCGACGAAGAAGCCCGCGCCAAATTCGGCTTCCTGCTGGATGCGCTGCAGTATGGTGCGCCTCCGCATGGTGGCCTGGCCCTGGGGCTTGATCGCCTGGTAACCATGATGGCCGGCGCCGAATCGATTCGCGACGTGATTGCCTTTCCTAAAACACAACGCGCGCAGTGTCTGCTTACCCAGGCGCCATCGCCCGTCGACGAAAAGCAATTGCGTGAACTACATATTCGTTTGCGTAATAAAACAGTCGTCGAATAAGCCGGGAAAAAGCCAGAATCTGATTCTGGCTTTTTTTTCGTCCATTTGCGACATGTGTCTGTTGCGCCACTGCGTAACCAGATCAGTGGGCCTATAATTTTGTTATTCTGCTGTTCAGTTCCTATTTGTTTATACGCCAGTGGCAAGGACTTGCTTTCGGGCGAGTACCCGCCACCCGTTCATTGAAATTTCAGGAGAGACGTAATGACAACCGAAGTACAAACCTCACTCGCCGGCAAAGTGGCATTGGTTACCGGCGCGGCCAGTGGCCTGGGCAAGGAAATTGCCGAAACCTATGCCAAGGCTGGTGCCGCAGTGGGCATTGCAGACCTGAATCTGGACGGTGCCAACAAGGTGGCAGAGCAAATTAACGCTGCGGGCGGAAAAGCCTTCGGCATCGCCATGGACGTGACCGACGAGGCGCAGGTCAACAAGGGTGTGGACGATCTTGTCGCACACTTTGGCGCGCTGGA
>Ga0308157_10006775_pt1 | contig 13553 bp, 12 predicted proteins | sample PhyBR1_FD_201035 | JGI IMG/M metagenome (GOLD analysis project Ga0308157, IMG submission 201035) | Phyllosphere microbial communities from UC Gill Tract Community Farm, Albany, California, United States - DLSLB.R1 | ecosystem: Host-associated > Plants > Phyllosphere > Unclassified | place: USA...
CGCTGGAACGCCACGGCTACACGCGTGCCGATTCCTGGCTGGACCAGTACAAGCGCATCCTCAAGCTGTTCGAGCAGGAACTGAAGTAAGCATCAACAAGGGCGCCGCGAGGCGCCCTTGTTGTTTGTGGGTGCTGCGGATGCTTCTTGCATACAGCGAGAGCCCCCCTCCCCAACCCTCCCCTGCGCGTTGCGCAAGGGAGGGGGCCGCGTTGCTCCCTCCCTTTGGCGTAGCCAAGGGGAGGGCTGGGGAGGGGTGCTCTTGATCTTGATCTCGATTTTGCCTTTGCCCTTGCTTATACCCATCACCACCCAAGCCTCCAGTACCATTCCCCGCACGGAGCCCCACCTGCTGGACGCACATGCCAACTACAGAAAACCCCATCCGCATCGTCACCGCCGTCATCCTCGATCCGCAGCAACGCGTGCTGGTCGTGCGCAAACATGGCTCGGATACCTTCATCCAGCCTGGCGGCAAGCGCGAACCCGGTGAGGACGCACTGCAGACACTTGCCCGTGAGCTCCACGAAGAGCTCGGCGTGCAGATCGACGGCAGCAGTGCAGTGGCACTTGGCAGCTTCGAAGACATTGCCGTCAACGAACCAGGACGCCGTGTGCAGGGCGAATCCTTCCTGGTAAGCATCACCGGCGTACCTCAGGTGCAGGCTGAAATTGCCGAGCTGAGGTGGATACCGCTGCAGCCACCGCACGGCGTGAAGCTGGCGCCGCTGAGTGCGCTGCATGTATTGCCTGCAGCGTGTGCAGCGTTGTCCTCCTCAAAGAAAGCCGACTGACCCCTGCAACGATCCACCAGAACATCCGTAGCGAACCACCGTGAATTCACCCAAGCTCCCACCAATCCCGGCCACGCCCTCCGCAGCGACCTCGTTCATCGCCGTCACCGCCAAGCTCTCGTTGGTGATGGCTGCGCTGGCCATTGTCTGGAGCCTGCTGCAACTGCTGGCAGTGGTCCTGATCGGCCGCCTGGACATCCTGCAGGCCATGCAGAACGAAGGCCTGCCGGTAACGCCGGGCATGCTCTGGCTCGGTGAACACGCGCTCTCGCTGAGCGTACTTGGCCTGCTGCTGTCGATCGCGTTCCTCGCGGTGTCATGGGCATTGCTCAGGCACCGCGAATGGGGCCGGATCGGCTTCATCGTCTTCCTGGTGCTGGTGGCCTTGGCCAACTTTGCCTCCCTGCCACTGATCCACGGCATGTTTGAAGCCATGCAGGCAATGGTGCCTGCCGACTTCCTCAATTCTCCAGAAGGCCTGGAAATGCGCGTGCAACTACGCGTTGGCCTGTGGACCTCGCTGATAACTGGCATCGCCGCCGCGCTCGCATTGGCCGGACTGCACGGTTGGCTGGTGATCAAGCTGAGCCGTCCCGACGTCCGTTCCCTGTTTCACTGAATCCCCCGGAGTTTCCATGTCTGTTCCACGTCTACTGTCCGCCCTCGCCGGCGGCCTGCTGGCACTGAGCGCATTGCCGGCGGCTGCCGCCAGCTTGAGCTGCGGCAGCTATAGCGCAGAAGAAGGCTCGGCCCGCTTCGTGATCGAGAGCAGCAGCCAGGCTTCGATGCGCTATGAAGGCCTGGCGCCTACCCAGTATGTAATCCGTCAGCAGGGCGACACCCTGCATGCCGCCGATGTATCCAACGGCTTCAGCACCAAGTACAGCCTCAGCCGTGACGGCAAGCGCATCACCGGCAGCTTGGGCGACTACGTGCTGGACACCAGCAGCAGCTGCAAGACAGCGCCTACGCCGGCCGCAGGCAGCTGCCGTGCCGATATCGACAGCTGCATCGAGAATGCCAGCGCAGCAACGCCGCCGCAGCTGCGCCAGTGGTGCCAGGAAGACCTGCCCTTCGCCTGCGAGCGCCTGCTGTCCAGCTACCGCGATGAAGCACAGGCCGCACAACAGGCCGCAACGCCCGATCCGGATCTGGAAGAGCCTGCGGTCTGCAAGGAAGGCACTCCGCAGTACAACGAAGCGGCCTGCCTGGCCGCGGCCAAGGAAGTCCTCGGCATCGCCATGGCCAAGGCGCTGGCCGGTGCCTTGAGCAGCAACACCGCGGCCCTGCCCGAGCCGCGTTTGAACGAATTGCTGCAGCTGTGCCGCAGCCATCCGGACGCAGGCTTCTGCAGCGAGGTCGCCGATGCGCACTGGGATGCCGGGCGCTACCTGCCTGCGCGCGATGCGCTGCAGCTGGCCTGCAAGGCCGGCGCCGACGAGATGACCTGCAAGCGCGCACAAGCGCTGGCTGCATTGAGCGCTGCCGATCTTGACGTCGGCCCCGCCAGCAGCCTGCCCTGCGGCGACTACAAGGCCAGCACCGGCCTGATGGATGCGCTCGGTTTCGGCAACGATGGCCTGGTCATGATGGGCATCGGCAGCGAGCTGCGCGCACGCCTGCAGGATGGCGCCATCCATATCCGCCACGACAAGGGTGGCGACTTCGTGCTCAAGCCGCTGCGCAACGGCGGCCTGCTCGGCATCGACAGCTGGAACCGCTATGCCGTTTACCAACGCACTGGCGGCAGCAGCCAGTGCAGCGCGCCAAGGGTATTCGTCGAACTGCAGCTGCCGCAGGATTGCCCTGTGGCCAGTGATCCGCAGGCCTGCTGCGACAGCGGCAAGCTGCAAGGCTGCAATACCCTAGGCCACCGCCATGCGCTGGCCGGCGACTGGCAGGCCGCCGCCCCGGCTTACCAGAAGCTGTGCCAGGCCGGTGTGCGCGTTGGCTGTGAGAACCTGCGCAGCGTCTACGAGAATACCGGCGACGAAGACATCCCCGGCAAACTGCTGTCCATCTGCAAGCGCGACGGCAAGACCACCCATGTGGCCTGCGATGTCTACGAGACCACCAACTGGGCAATGGCCGGCCTGGGTGCGCAGCTGATGCGTGCCGCCGAAAACCTCGACAACGAAGAAGACGCCGACGCACCGGCGACGCCCAGCAAGGGCAAATCGCTGCGCAAGTAAGGCAGGAGGCGCAGGCCGCGGCAGCGGCCTGCGCTACAGTACGCACATGAACGAATTCGACCGCGTACGCGACTATCTGACCGGCCTGCAGGACCGCATCTGCGCCGCCATCGAGCAGGCCGACGGCCAGGCCCGTTTCAACGAGGACCGCTGGCAGCGCGCCGAGGGCGGCGGTGGCCGCACCCGCATCCTGCGTGATGGCGTAGTGTTCGAGCAGGCCGGCATCGGCTTCTCCGACGTCGCCGGCACGCGCCTGCCACCCTCGGCCTCCGCCAACCGCCCGGAGCTCGCAGGAGCGTCCTGGCGCGCCTGTGGCGTGTCACTGGTGTTCCACCCCAGCAACCCTTACCTGCCGACCACCCACGCCAACGTGCGCTACTTCCAGGCAGAACTGGATGGCAAGACGGTGGCGGCTTGGTTCGGCGGCGGCTTCGACCTGACCCCCTTCTATCCCTTCGACGAGGACGTGCAGCACTGGCATACGGTTGCCCGCGAATTGTGCGCACCTTACGGCGAAGACCGCTATGCCGCGCACAAGCGCTGGTGCGATGAATATTTCTTCCTCAAGCACCGCAATGAAACGCGCGGCGTTGGCGGCCTGTTCTTCGACGACCTGCACGCTGACTTCGAAACCGACTTCGCTTACCTGCAGGCGGTTGGCGACGGCTTCCTCGATGCCTACCTGCCCATCGTCGAACGCCGCAAGGACACCCCGTATGGCGAACGCGAGCGCGAGTTCCAGCTGTACCGCCGTGGCCGCTATGTCGAGTTCAACCTGGTCTACGACCGCGGCACCCTGTTCGGCCTGCAGAGCGGCGGCCGCAGCGAGAGCATCCTGATGAGCCTGCCACCGCGCGTGCGCTGGGAATACGGCTATACCCCCGACAGCGGCAGCGACGAAGCCCGCCTGGCCGAATACCTGGTCCCGCGCGACTGGCTGGACGCCTGAACTGTAGTGCCGAGCCATGCTCGGCATGGGGCTTTACCCGCAGTCTTGTAGGAGCGGCGTAAGCCGCGAAGCTCATTGTCGGTCCGATTGCGGGCATCGTCGCCACTTCATTGCTGCCGGCTTCGCGGCTTACGCCGCTCCTACAACACCGTTGCCGAGCATGGCTCGGCACTACATCTTGTCTTTCTTGAGGATGATGGTGATGTGGCCGTTGGTTTCCAGCAGTGCCAGATCAACTTCATCCACTTCATCGCAACCGGCATCGCGCATCGCCTTGGAAAAATCGGCCTTGCTGACCAGCTCGCGCTGCAGCACCTTCTGCAGCACGTGGCCATGCCGCGCCAACACCACCGGTTCGCCTTCGATCACCTGCTCCATCATCGGGCTGCGGGTAGTGATCCAGCCGACGACGTAGTTCAACGCGATCAGCGTTGCTGCCAACAGCAAGCCGCCGCCCAATGACGTGTCCTGTCCCAGCAACGCGTTCTGCACGGCGTTGCCCAACAACACCAGCAACAGCATGTCGAATGGGGTGAACTGGCCCAGCGTGCGCTTGCCGGCAATCCGCACCATCACCAGCACCACGACATAGACAATCACCGCGCGCAGGATGAACTCCCACCACGGCATCGCCAGTGCGAACAGGTCGGACATGATTCCCCCTCCATCACTCGATGACATCATCGTCGGCCAGTGCGGATAAAGATGGCGCGAGAAACTGGTCGAGAGCAGTCTCTCGTTGAAATAGTTTCAAATGACACAAAAAGAAGCCCCGCCGACCAGGGGGGGGTCGACGGGGCCGGGGAGCGGGCATTTGGGGAGGAATCCCCGCTCCGAGATCTGCTCCAGGGGATGGGAGAGATCCGCGACAGACGTTGCGTCTGTCGCGGACTATATGAGCATTCCCAACCTTGATGGATCGTGAAGATTCTGCCGCCTTTTCAAAAGAATTAAGGACAGATTCATCTGCCGAATAACACTGGCATTTACTAAATACGGTGTAACGCGACGCATTGTTTCATTTACTAAATGTTTCTAGTTAAGAAACTAGAAAATCAATGAGCTTCGTCCCAATTTTCACCGATTCCAGTGTCCACTACCAAGGGAACACGCAAGCTCGCTGCCGATGCCATTCGTTGCTCGACTTCCGCGCGCAAGGTGTCGATGAATGCGATGTCGGCCTCGAACACCAGTTCATCGTGCACCTGCAGGATCATCCTGGCCTTGTCACTGTGCCCTTGCAGCCAGCCATCCACGCTGACCATCGCGCGCTTGATGATGTCCGCGGCGGTGCCCTGCATCGGTGCGTTGATGGCGGCACGTTCAGCGCCGGCACGCAGGCCCTGGTTGCGGGCGTTGATGTCGTTCAAATACAGGCGGCGACCAAACAGGGTTTCCACATAGCCCTGCTCGCGCGCCTGCACACGCATGCGCTCCATGAAATCGCGCACCGCCGGATAGCGGCTGAAATACAGCGCCACATAATCCTGCGCCTGGCCACGATCAATGCCAAGGTTCTTGGCCAGGCCGAACGCGCTCATGCCGTACATCAGGCCGAAGTTGATCGCCTTGGCCGCGCGACGCTCGTTCGGCGTCACTTCGTCCAGCGCGCGACCAAACACTTCGGCAGCGGTGGCACGATGCACGTCGGCCCCCTGCTCGAATGCGCGCACCAGGCCCGGGTCTTCCGACAGATGCGCCATGATCCGCAGCTCGATCTGCGAGTAGTCGCAGGCCATCAGCTTGCGCCCCGGCGGTGCGACAAATGCCTTGCGGATACGCCGGCCGTCCTCGGTACGGACCGGGATGTTCTGCAGGTTGGGATCGGACGAGGACAGGCGCCCGGTCGCCGCACCCGACTGGTGGTAGCTGGTGTGCACGCGGCCGGTGTCCGGGTTGACCATCTCCGGCAGCTTGTCGGTATAGGTGCTGCGCAGCTTGGTCAGGCCGCGGTATTCGAGGATGACCCGCGGCAGCTCGTGTTGTTCGGCAATCGCTTCCAGCGCTTCTTCGTTGGTGCTGGGCTGGCCCTTGGGGGTTTTCACCAGCGCCGGCAGACCAAGCTCATCGAACAACACCGCCTGCAGCTGCTTGGGTGAATCCAGGTTGAAGGTATGCCCTGCCAGCTCGGTGGCCTTCTGCTGCGCCGCCAGCATGCGTGCGGACAGATCGCTGCTCTGCCGCTTCAGCTCGGCCGCATCGATGCGCACGCCGTTGGCCTCGATGCGCGCGAGCACCGGCACCAGCGGCATTTCGATATCGCGGTACACGCTCTGCAGCGACGGCACCGCCGCCAGCTGCGGGCCCAGCACACGGTGCAGGCGCAAGGTGATGTCAGCGTCTTCGGCGGCGTAGGCACCGGCTTCGTCGATGCCAACCTGGGCAAACGAAATCTGCTTTGCGCCCTTGCCTGCCACGTCCTCGAACTTGGTGGTGGTGTAGCCAAGATAGCGCTGCGCCAGCGAGTCCATGTCGTGGCGGGTAGCGGTGGAGTTCAGCACGAAGCTTTCCAGCATGGTGTCGTCGGCATAGCCCTGCACGTCGACGCCGTGCCGGCGCAGCACATGGATGTCGTACTTGCCGTGCTGGCCGAGCTTCTTCTTGCCGGCATCTTCCAGCAGCGGCTTGAGCGCATCCAGCACCTGCTGCATCGGCAGCTGTGCCGGCGCACCCGGATAGATGTGCCCGACCGGGATGTACGCGCCCTTGCCGGGTTCGACCGCCAGACTGATACCAACGAGGTCGGCGCGCATCGCATCCAGCGCATCGGTTTCGGTATCGAAGGCGAATTCGTCGGCGGCCTGCAGGCGTTCCACCCAGGCCTGCAGATGCTCGCTGGTGAACACCGTTTCGTATTCACCCTTGGCCGCCATCGCCGGGTCCAGCCCGGCAACCGGCTCACTGTCGACGGCCTTGGCATAGCCAGCGGCGGTGCCGCGCAGGCTGGGCTTGCTGTCGGCAGCGACGTCGGGCGCGGCAACCCCACCCAGCTCGCGCAACGCCTGGGTGAAGCCGTAGCGCGCATACAGGCCACGCAGCGACTCCACGTCCTGCTCGCGCAGCTGCAGGTCGCGTGGTCCCTGTTCCAGCGGCACGTCTGTGCGGATGGTGACCAGATCGCGGTTCAAGGGCAGGCGCGGCAGCGCGGCGCGCAGGTTCTCACCGATCTTGCCCTTCATGGCAGGTGCGGCAGCAATCACGCCGTCAAGATCGTTGTACTCGGCCAGCCACTTGGCGGCGGTCTTCGGGCCGCACTTCTCCACGCCCGGCACGTTGTCGACGGTATCGCCCATCAGCGCCAGGTAATCGATGATCTGATCGGCACGCACGCCGAATTTTTCCATCACTGCCGCGTCAGAATCGGTACGGCTGCCGGTCATGGTATTGACCAGCACCACGCCTGGGCGCACCAGCTGGGCGAAATCCTTGTCGCCGGTGGAGATGGTGACTTCCAGTCCATCCGCAGCGGCGGCCAGCGCCAGCGTGCCGATCACGTCATCGGCTTCGACGCCGTCGACACGCAGGATGTCGATGCCCAGCGCCTGCACGATGTCGCACATCGGCTGCACCTGCGAGCGCAGGTCGTCGGGCATCGGCGGACGGTTGGCCTTGTACTCGGCATACATGTCGTCGCGGAAGGTCTTGCCCGGCGCATCGACCACGAAGGCGACGTATTCGGGCTTTTCCTTCAGCGTGGACCGCAGCATGTTGACCACGCCGAACAGCGCGCCGGTGGGCTCGCCATTGGCGTTGGTCAGTGGCGGGAGCGCGTGGAACGCGCGGTACAGGTAACTGGAACCGTCTATAAGGACTAATCTGCTCATGCGCTGATTCTACGCGGCGGACCGTTGCCGCATGTGGACAGGCATAATCGAACCATTCCCACCGAAGGATGCGACCCCATGAAATCCCTGCTGCTGATTCCCCTGCTGGCCCTGGCTGGCTGCGCCTCCCTCGGCGAAGGCGCGACGCCGGTAGATGTCAAAGGTGCGGATATCACGCGCAAGTCGATGGACAACGGCGACACCATCGAGGAATACCGGGTCGGCGGCACCCTGCGCATGGTCAAGGTGACCCCGTCGCGCGGCGCACCGTTCTACATGTACGACCGCGATGGCGACGGCCGCATGGACAGCGACAAGGACGGCACCAAGCCGGTGTACTGGAAGCTGTATAGCTGGTGATCTTCTACCCCCTCCCTTGCGCGAAGCGCAGGGGAGGGTTGGGGAGGGGTGCTTTTGGCGGCCAAGCGTGAATAGCAGCCGGCCCTCTCACCTGCTCCGACAAAGCCCTCGATTCGAGGGCTTTGTTGATTCTTGGTTCTGGTTTCTTTGGGGATACCACGGGAAGCAACCCCTCCCCAACCCTCCCCTTCGCTGTGCGAAAGGGAGGGGACAAAGGCCCTCCAATCGAGGCCTTCACGGCGGAAAGCACCCCTCCCCGGCCCTCCCCTTTGCCTTCGGCAAAAGGGAGGGGGTGGAAGCCTCAGCGGATCACCAGCACCGGCACCGTGCTGCGGGCCAGCACTTCCGAGGTCTGGCTGCCCAGCAGGACCCGGGTGACGCCACGGCGGCCGTGCGAGGTCATCACCACCAGGTCGCTGTTGCAGGCCTTGGCGGTGTCGATGATGCCGTCGGCGGCGTAGCGGTCCAGCACGTGGTGGGTCTGCACGTCGGCCACATCGGCCGCGTGAGCGGCTGCCAGCGCCGGTTGCAGGATCTTCTGCGCGGCTTCCTCGCGGTCCTTCTTGTACTCCGGGCTGGCCTCGTAGCCGGCACTCCAGCCCATGGCGTCGTACATGCCCACCGCCCACGGCTCGGAAACCGTGACGATGTCGGCATGCGCGCCCAGCTGGGCGGCCAGCTCCAAGCCCTTGGCCAGACCCTTGGCGGAAAGCTCGGAACCGTCGGTGGCGATCAGGATGCGCTTGTACATGGCAGTTCTCCTTGCAGGAAAGGGTGGTGGTGACACCATTGCACACCCGATGTTGCCTCCATGCCTTGCGCAAGATCAAACCGGGCCGATCAGGCGCTGACCCATACCTCCCAGTGTGGTCCGCGCAAGGCCCCAAGGGGCGCTGCGCCTACGCGGGTTACAAATCCGTCGCACCTGCAGTGCAGAGCCATGCTCGGCAGCCTTTCACACGGACAAGGGGATCCGACACATCGTCGGCGCCCACAAACGAATCAGATCACCGTCAGATTCGCATACGCCATCACCAGCCACTTGCTGCCGGCGTCGGCGAACTCGACCTGCACGCGTGCATGCTGGCCGTTGCCTTCGTAGTCGGTGACCATACCTTCGCCGAACTTCGGGTGATTCACCAAGGCACCGAGCTTGATCGGGGGCGCTTCGATACTGACGTGACCACCCATCACCCGGTTGGCACCCAGCGAGGCCGGGCGCGAGACCTGCACCTTGGGGCGAACTTCGTTGAGCAGCTCGCGCGGAATCTCGCGCAGGAAGCGCGACGGCAGGCTGTAGTTGTCCTGGCCGTGGATGCGGCGCGATTCGGCATAGCCCAGCACCAGCTTCTGCCGCGCGCGGGTAATGCCGACGTAAGCCAGGCGGCGCTCCTCTTCCAGACGTCCGCTTTCCTCCAGTGAGCGTGCACTTGGGAACAGACCCTCTTCCATGCCCGCGAGGAACACCAGCGGGAATTCCAGGCCCTTGGCCGAATGCAGCGTCATCAGCTGCACACCTTCCTCTCCGGCTTGTGCCTGGCCTTCGCCGGCTTCCAGTGAGGCATAGGACAGGAACGCAACCAACTCGCTCATGTCCTCGGCACCTTCCTCGATATCGTCTTCGCGACGCACGAAGCGCGAGGCCACCGAGATCAATTCGTCGAGGTTGTCGGTACGCGATTCCGAGTCCAGCGCGTTGCGGCTTTCCTTGCCCCAATGCTCACGCAGCGCCGAACGCGACAGCACGTGATCGATGCGCTCGGACAGATCCATCTCGCCGGTCTCGGCGGTGATCTGCTGCACCAGGTTGATAAAGCCGGCCAAGGCGTTCTTCGCGCGCGAGGTCAGGTCGGTGCCCTGCGTGGCCAGCATCGCCGCTTCCCACAACGGCAGCGCCTGCTGGCGCGCGATGCGCCGCACTTCATCCAGGGTGCGCTCGCCGATGCCGCGCGTCGGCGTATTCACCGCCCGCTCGAATGCAGCATCGTCGTTGCGGTTGGTCATCAAGCGCAGGTAGGCCAGCGCGTCCTTGATTTCGGCACGTTCGAAGAAGCGCATGCCGCCATATACACGGTATGGCACCTGCTCGCTGAGCAGCGCTTCTTCGAAAGCCCGAGACTGTGCGTTGCTGCGATAGAGCACGGCGACGTCGCCATAACTGCCACCATCACGCACCCACTGCCGCGCACGCTCGACCAGGTAACGCGCCTCGTCCATTTCGTTGTAGGCGGCGAACAGATCGATCGGATCGCCGTCGCCACTGTCGGTCCACAACTGCTTGCCGATGCGGTCCGGGTTGTGCGCGATCACCGCATTGGCGGCACCGAGGATGTTGGCGGTGGAGCGGTAGTTCTGCTCCAGGCGGATGGTCTGCGCGCCAGGGAAATCCTTGAGGAAACGCTGCACGTTCTCGACCTTGGCGCCGCGCCAGCCGTAGATGGCCTGGTCATCGTCACCGACCACGAATACATGCGCGCTGTCGCCGGCCAGCACGCGCACGAAGGCGTACTGGATGGCGTTGGTATCCTGGAATTCGTCGACCAGGATCTCGCGGAAGCGGGCGCGGTAATGCGCCAGCAACGCCGGGTTGTCGCGCAGCAGTTCATGCGCGCGCAGCAGCAGTTCGGCGAAGTCGACCAGGCCGGCGCGGTCACAGCGCTCCTGGTAGGCCGCATAGGCCTGGCGCAGGGTTTCGCCCCACTGGTCATGCGGCTCGGGCTGGATGTGCTGCGGACGGCGGCCTTCGTCCTTCTGCGTATTGATCCACCACATCACCTGCTTGGGCGGGTACTTGCTGTCGTCCAGCTCCAGCTGCTGGACCACACGCTTCACCATGCGCAGCTGGTCGTCCGAATCCATCACCTGGAAGGCTTCAGGCAACCTGGCATCGGCCCAGTGCAGGCGCAGCAGACGGTGGGCCAGGCCGTGGAAGGTACCGATCCACATGCCGCGGCTGCCCTTGCTCAGCTGCAGGTCGATGCGGTGGCGCATTTCGCCGGCCGCCTTGTTGGTGAAGGTAACCGCGAAGATGCCGTGCGCGGGCACGCCACAGACTTCGGTAAGCCAGGCGATGCGATGGATAAGCACGCGCGTCTTGCCGGAACCGGCGCCGGCAAGAATCAGGTGATGACCAAGAGGCGCGGAAACGGCCTCGCGCTGGGCTGCGTTCAGCCCGTCGAGCAAGTGGGAGACATCCATGCGCCCATTTTACGGGAAGGCGTCCCGGTAGTGCCGAGCCATGCCCGGCAAGGGCTTTAACAGGAACCCGTTTTGTAGGAACTGCGTAAGCCGCGAAGCCGGCAGTGCTGGAAAGGCCTTAAGAGCCAACCCCTCCCCAACCCGTCCGGCCCGAAGGCACAGCCTTCGGTCGTTCATCAGGCCGCGCGCCAGTGGCGCGCAAGCAGGCCTTCTTCACCCCCTTTGCTGCGCAAAAGGGAGGGGGCAAAAGCACTACAGCGTCTGTTTCGCCGCCGCGGCCGCCTGCCCACGCAATTCAGGAATCGCCAGGCTCTCCCACAGGTTGCCGATGCGCAGACTACCCAACACCTGCACGCGCGGCTCGACCGCGCCATCGGCGTCGATCAAGCTGCCGTCGGCTGCTGTGTCCAGACCGATCCCATGCGGGCCGGCGCGGCCGACGCCACTGCCCAGCAACTGCTGCAGCAGCGGATTGCGCATCGCCTGCGCGCGCATTTCCACGCCGGTGGCGTTGACCACGCATTGCACCTCCAGCTGCATCGGCTGACGCCAGCGATCCTGCGCGGTCAGGCGTACGCAGGCGCCTTCGGCAACCGCGGTTTCCAGACGGCCACGATGCAGCTGCAGTCGACCGGCCTGCTGCAGCTCCAGCAGCTGCGCATGCAGCGGCGCGGCGATACGGTGGCGATGCACGTCCCAGTAGCGCACCACATGGCGCAGGAAACGCCGCTGGTCGTCGAATGAAAGCGTTTGCCACAGCCGTTGACCCAGCGGACGGATACGCTCCATCACGCTCTGCCACGGAATATCACGCGTTGCCGCTTCGGCCGCGTGACATCGCAGTGCGTGCATGCGCTGGCGCAGATTCATTGCCAACAACGGTTCCGGATCGTAGTCGGCCGCAGCGCCCTTGGCATGCGGCAGCGGCAGCAGCGCATGCCGCGACATCACATGGATACGGCCGCGATGACCATTGGCCTGCAGCGTTGCCACGCTGTCGGCCATGCTCAGACCCGAACCGATGATCGCCACGTCGGCGTTGCCCGCAATGCCGTCGAGTGACGGGTAATCCCAGGCTTCCACGCGCTTGCCGTCGACCAGGCCGCTGGCACCGCGTGCCGGCAACGGCCGCAGCGCATTGCCCACCGCCAGAATCACCCGCCCAGCCTGCAACGGCCGACCCGAATCCAGGGTCAGCAGCACGCCTTCGTCATTGGGCTGCAGCGTCTGTACCCGTGCAGCAAGAATTTCCAACTGCGCAGGGCTGGCGTCCACCGCCTGCTGCAGCCGGTGGCGCAGATAGTCGGCGTAAAAACGACGCGACACGAACTGCCCGGCCAACTGTTCCCGCGACAGTGCCGGAAAGGCCTGCACCTCACACAGGTAGTCGAGGAAATCCTCGGGTTGTTCAGGAGAGCCGCTCATCTTGGCGGCCGGCACGTTCAATACGTGCTCGTCGCGGGTGGTGGCATAGGCCACGCCACGGGCCAGTGGCAGACTGGGCTCGATCACCAGCAGGCGCAGCGGCCCGCTTGCGCCACGCAGCACGCCGATGGCGGCAAGCACGCCGGCGGCGCCACCGCCAATGATGGCCAGATCACACAATGCAGGGGTATCGATAACACTCATCTGCCCGATTGTAGGCGATGCCGTACCCCTGCCTGATGCTGCACGGGCATGTATTCATGCTCGCAGGGCGGGAACTTTTTCACGGCGCTGAAACACAAAACCCGCCTTTCGGCGGGTTCTGCTTGGAACAGCAGCTCAAACAATCCGTGAGGATTACTTGATCTTGCCTTCCTTGTACATCACGTGCTTGCGAACAACCGGATCGTACTTGAGGAATTCCATCTTCCCCGGGGTGTTCTTCTTGTTCTTGTCGGTCGTGTAGAAGTGGCCAGTGCCGGCCGAGGAAATCATACGGACCTTATCGCGCTTACCTGCCATGATCGTTTACTCCTCAGACCTTTTCGCCGCGGGCACGCAGCTCAGCCAGAACGGAATCAATACCGTTCTTGTCGATGGTGCGCAGTGCATGCGCGGAAACACGAAGCTTGACCCAGCGGTTTTCGCTGGCGACCCAGAAACGGCGCTCGTGCAGGTTCGGCTGGAAACGACGACGGGTCTTGTTGTTGGCGTGCGAGACGTTGTTACCCGTCTGCACTCGCTTGCCGGAAACTTGGCATACGCGGGACATTGCGCACCTCGGTAATGTTGATGACTTCCTTAGCCAGGAA
>Ga0308157_10006776_pt1 | contig 13553 bp, 16 predicted proteins | sample PhyBR1_FD_201035 | JGI IMG/M metagenome (GOLD analysis project Ga0308157, IMG submission 201035) | Phyllosphere microbial communities from UC Gill Tract Community Farm, Albany, California, United States - DLSLB.R1 | ecosystem: Host-associated > Plants > Phyllosphere > Unclassified | place: USA...
GCCCGCCCACCGCAGGCGGGACATGGTTGGATAAATGAAATAAAGAGGATGACGAAAGCCATTTTTCCCACGAGATGCCTGCCAGTAGCACGACACCAAGCTGTATAAAATTCACTCCCAATACTCGGATAGTCCAGGTGGGTACTTCGGGCAGTTTCCACCCGAGGTTGAGGCGTTCGATAAGAAAGCAAATGGCAAATGCGATAAAGATGATGGTTAGCATGGTTGATGGTTTATTAAATTATTTATTTTCCCGCATCTTCAGGACATACTCCCGCATCGGTATCCCGTCAATGATCACCTCTTTCAAAACGGCGTTGCCTTCCCGCACAGCAACTACGGCATAAGCAGGTTTCTTCAGGCTGTCCGTTTGGTTATAATCGCGATAGGCGAGTTCCGCTTCATAGGCTTTGCTTTCTTCCATGTAATAGCGGTCGAAGGGAAATTCGATCCTCACCTGGCCTTCATAGAAATTATAAGCTTTAGCCTTAAAATAATCATTCGGGATATCCAGGGGGTGGTGCGACAGGTGGGTAACATGCGCAAAGCCGTCACTGCCGGTTCTTATGTAAACGTATGTTTCGTCACTATCTGCCCAGGCAGGATTCTTAGCCCGAACACTGGCGCCCTCATAATCCAGCGTAATATATTTTCCCCGGAAGGGATCGGTAGGGTCTATGGGGCGGGTCCTGAATTTGTATTCGGTACCGTTTATTGAAGTCATTTCGCAATCGTATACCATCTTTAGCGGAATGGCAAGCTGGGCCAGGACAGTAAGGACAAAGCCAAGCAGCAGCAGTTTTCTATTTGGTAATTTCATGATCTTTCTTTTTTCGGATGAGGATGTAGTTGGCAAAAAAGAATCCGAGGCCTACGATAACGAACATCAGCCCGCGGATGGCAAAGGACATATTGGTGTCAAAGAAACGGCAGATGATAAGCGCCGAAACCACCAGCAGCCCGAGGTTCAGCCTGCGCAGGTCGTATTCGACGGCAGCATTGCGGATAATGGCAATACCAAGGCCGAGCACCAGCAGGTTGGTTAATATCGTTGCGATATGCGGTGCTGCAAAACCGGTAAGGTAAATAACCGGAAAGCTGAATATCGCAACAAGAAAAGGATCGAAACGTTTCCGTCCGTCCGCTTTCCAAAGGGCGAAATACAGGCTCAGCGCGAGGAAGATGATCTCTACAGGAAGGGTATGCCTGCTAAAAGCCATATTTCCTGTCTGCACTTCCCAAAACCATTTAGACGATGTTACCAGCAACAGTACAACAATGCCCAATTGCGAAAGGAAGCCATAACTGCCCGAATGCATGGGATTCCGCTTCAGTGCAGGCAGGAGGCTAATGCTATACAATAAACCAAAGAAAGCAATGTAGATGACCACATTGAACTTATAGGCAAAATCGAGAAAAAATCCGAGGCATATCGTACAGCTTACGGGTAGTAATAAATTAAGGAAAGAGGTGCTCGCAGCAGTTGGGTATTTACGCAGGCGGTTGATGTAAAAGGGCATTAAGGCACCCATAAAAAAGAGGTACATCCATGGCTTTTCGAGAGATCCGAAGCCGGTTTCAAAAGCGTAATACGTGCTGAATACAATGTGCAGTACTGCCAGCGCATTCGACCTCAGGATGTATACCAGAGGCAGGCAAAGCAGCGTCCATGTGCAGAGGTAGCCGGCAAGGTTTCCGGGGATGTTGTAGACCTGCGCGATTAACGCGATAGATGCTCCTACGGCAAAAAAGAGCAGTACGCCCGCGGGTTCTGTCCACCGGGCTGTTTTTTTAGTAATGAGGGCATAGGCTGTCAATCCCTGGAAAACGATAAGCGGCAACAGGGCCAGCAACGTTTTTGTGGTCTTTGTAAAGGTATCCCAGTTATGGGCAAAGATCAGGATAATGCCAAGGCCGGTAAGCACGGCACCAATAATCCCGAATACGGCGAGCAGGCCGCTGCATTCCGGCGCTTTTTTGGAGGCATAGTACGCCTCTATGTTTTGAGCAGTGGCAGGAGTGATAACACCGTGGGTTACCAGTTCCGGCAATTCTTTGAGTATATCTTTCATATGGAGCAGGGTTGGATTAATAAAAACCCTACACCTCCCCGCCGTGGCGGGAAAGCATAGGGTTACCGCTAAGCGTTACATATTTTGAGCTTCGGCCTGTTTCAGGTCGCGGGTATTTTTCTGTACAGAAATGGCGGAAAATAGGCTTAGCGTAAAGGCCATACTAAAGAAGCCTTTCTCACTCAGCAAAATGTCGGCGTTCCAAAGGCCTACCACCAGCAGCACGATTGCGGCTATTGTAGTAAACCAGCTGATGCCGTAGTACATATCGGTTACGGGTATGCCTTCCATACGGTCGCGCACGCTTTTCTGCACCGAGATTACCGAGAAGAGCCCGAAGAGCAGGATGGTAAAATAGTATCCTTTTTCATTCAGTTCCATTTCGGCATTAAAAAGGCCGATACAGAAGGCGCCCATCCCGATGAGCAGTGCCACCCACGACGCGCCCACAAACGCGGGGCTAGGTTTCAGGGTCTGCACCATAGTATTCATTGACTGTTTTTTCATAGTTTCGGAAGTTTTGTTTACTTCCTCTGGTTTTAGCGGTTCCATAATTTATTGTTTTAAAATTATGAGACAAATGTCCCCCATATCCGCCAGCCGTGAAAATCAATTTTAATTCAAAACTGACGATATAAAACATCTTATTTTGTATTTTTAAGCTCTAAAAAAGTATAACGTGAATAGTCTTTCCGATATTATAAACCTCATGAATGTTGAAGAAAAACAGGCATTTAAAGCATACTTGCGGCTTAAGAACAAGCGTGATGATGCGCAGAATGTCCGGCTCTTCAAAATGCTGGAAACTGACGATATAAATATAGAAGAAAAATTCCTGAAAGGCAAAAATAACAGCGATGCTTACCATGCGCTGCGCAAAAGATTGTACGATACCCTGGTCGATTTTATGGCCAACCGGGCGTTTGAAAAAGGCACATCCGACGCGCATGAGGTATTGCGCCTTATCGTGGTAAGCCGTCTGTTCTTTGAGCATAAGCTTTACAAGGCTGCTTATAAATGCCTGTCTAAGGCCGAAGCCCGGGCAATGCGCCTGGACCATTTCAGCCTGCTCAACGAGATCTACCAGCTGCAGGCACAATACGCGCATTTCCATCCGGCGCTGCCGTTGGCAGACGTTATCGGAAAATACACGGCCAACCGCAAGCTCATGGAGCAGGAGGAGAAGCTCAATCTGGGATATGCCCTTCTGCGGAAGGAACTGGCGGACATCTACCACAAGGGCAAGGTGGTCGACTTCAGGACGCTGGTTAAGGATACAATGCAGGCGCAGGGCATATCGCTGAACGATATCCTTTCTTTTAAGTCGCTGTACCAGATATTGTTCATGGCCAACGAGTATGCTTCCATGAACAGCAATTTTTCGCTTGTTGAACCCTTTACCGAAAAGAGCTATGCCTTTATAGCGGCGAAAGAAGACAAGGCAGAAGTGCACCTGTATTACCATATTTATATTCTCTACCTGCTGGCCAATATGCATTTCCGTAACAGGAGGTTTGAAGAGTCGAAAGCGTATCTTGATAAAATGCTGGAGCAGATGCAAAAGCAATCGGGCAAATACTACAGCCGTTTCATCCTGAGGCATTCGCTGTTGGCAGCGCTGAATGATAATTATTCGGGCAATCCCGGGCCGGCGGCAAAACGGGCAGAAGAGGCGCTAAAAAAAGCCGGCGGCAAAGCCGATCCGACAGATGTGAATGACCTGCTGCTTTGCTCTGTGGTATTCTGCCTGCAGCAGGAGGACAGGGCAGCCTTCCGTCACCTGAAGCATTTGACACACAGCGACGCCTGGTACGAAAAGAAAATGGGCATGGACTGGACCATAAAAAAGAGCCTCGTGGAAATATTGGCCTATGCTGCCTTCGACAATACCGAACTGGCACTCTCCAGGCTAAAGAGCTTTAAGCGGCGCTACAAGAAATACCTGATTGAAGTGCGCGAAGAAAGGGTAATGGATTATGCCCTGCTGGTAGAACGCTACCTGTTGAAACCGGAGATCGTAAAATATGAGTCTTTTACAAATAGCATCCTAACCCTGAAATCGGAAGGTTTGCAGGAAGATATATTCGTATTGAGCTTTATAGCCTGGCTGCTGGCTAAAATTAAGAAACGCCCGGTGTATGAAGTTATGATGGGAATGATGAGGTAACCTCTGTCACTCTGAATGGAGCCTGCGGAGTGAGAATCTCAAATCTCATCATTCAGAAATTTCCATCCGGGATTGGAGTCGTCAATAAGTTTATTTTTCTTTTCCCTCGTCCAACCTTTTATTTGTTTTTCCCTGTCAATGGCAGTTATTATATCCTGATAGTGTTCAAAATAAACTAAATAAAAGCATTTATATTTTGCTGTAAAGGCTTTAGAATATGGTTCAGGATTTTGATGATAATAAATTCTTTCTTTCAGTTCATTGGTCACACCGATGTATAAAACCGTTTTTACTTTATTCGTAAGCATATAGACGTAATAGTTATGGGTGCCTAAGGTTTTATACATAAATGAAGGTTGATGCCTTAGTTGTTCTCGAGATTCTTCCTTCGTCAGAATGACATAGCTTCGGTCATAGCGTGCGTCCTGTCATTCTGAACGGAGCTTGCGGAGTGAAGAATCTCTTTATTAGCTTAAATTTTCTGGGATTTCTCCTTCTTCAGAAGGACACAGCGCACTAAAAACTGCGACCATTTCCCTTTTGGGGGTAGGGGGCTTATCTTTCCCCTTTCCATTCCGCGTAAAATTGCTCCAGAAAAGCCTCCATATACTGGTGGCGGCCTTCGGCTATCTTTTTACCGGTAGGTGTATTCATGCGGTCTTTCAGCAACAGGAGTTTTTCGTAAAAATGGGTAATCGTGGGCGCGGTAGTCTTTTTATATTCCTCCTTGTCCATGCTGAGGTTGGATATAACAGCAGGATCGTGCAGCACACGGTTCTTAAACCCGCCGTAGTTAAACGCCCGGGCAATGCCAATAGCGCCAATAGCATCGAGCCTGTCGGCATCCTGCACGATGTTGAGCTCTGCAGAGTCAAACTTCTTTTCAAAGTTGCCGCCTTTAAAGGAGATGTTCTCAATAATATTCACCACATGGATAATGGTTTCTTCAGCCACACCCTGCGCGGACAGGAAGCGCCAGGCCATTGTTGGGCCTACTGTTTCATCACCATCATGGAATTTACTGTCGGCAATATCGTGGAGCAGCGCACCCAACTGTACCACCAGCAGGTCGCATTCCTCGCCCTTCGCGATAAGCATCGCGTTGTTGTAAACCCGCTCGATGTGGAACCAGTCGTGGCCGCCTTCGGCATTGGCAAGTTGCGCTTTTACAAAAGCTATCGTGATGTCTATCAGGTTGGTCATAGTGGGAGAATTTCAGACACAAATTACACTAATTTTCGCGAACGGATAAGCACATTAACTGGATATTAATAGCGATTTTTTCTTTTGATTTTGTTTTTTACCACAAAGACACAAGGATTTTTCACAAAGTCCACAATTACATCCAACGCACAAAAAGATCACAAGGCAACGCTTGATACATTACATGTACAGCCTTGTGAACATCGTGTTATACTTTGTGACCATTGTGGTAAGAACAGCAACTATGGCAAAAAGAAAGCCGCAATAATGCGGCCTTCAGATTTTATTTTATCAGCGCAGGCTGTACCCACTTAAAGATATGCGATTCTTCAGGGATCACAAGCCTTTCGGAAATACGCGCCATACGGTCCGGGAGCTTCATCAGGAAGTCGCGCGCTTTTTCGGCTTCGGATGTTAGCCCGTTGATCTTGTCGATCTGCCATTTGTCGATAAGCTTGCGAAGAATGTCTACATAATCCATCGCGGTATATACTCCTATACGCTGTGCCGAATCGGAAAACTGCTCGAAAGCCTCACCGATCTTCTGGCCCGACTCCCTCAGGAAGTGTGCCGGCATAACAATTTTTTGCTTCATCATGTACTGGAACGCCAGCATCATCTCGCTTGGGTCAACCTGGAAAATACGGTTGATGAACTCGCTGTAGGCCATGTGGTGGCGCATTTCGTCGCCTGCTATAAGGCGGCATGTTTTCGCCAGCTTATTATCGCCGTATTTTTTGGCAAGCTGCGACACACGGTTGTGCGATATATAGGTAGCAAGCTCCTGAAAGCTGGTGTATACAAAGTTCTTGTACGGGTCACGGTCGGTACCGATGTCGAAACCGTCATTGATCAGGTGCTGTGTAGTGATCTCCACCTCACGCATGTTCACGCGGCCGGAAAGATAAAGGTATTTGTTAAGCACGTCGCCGTGGCGGTTTTCTTCGCCCGTCCAACTGCGTACCCATCTGGACCAGCCGTTGCCGCCTTCATCCACCTGGTTTACGCCTTCAACATCCATTAACCATGACTCGTAAGTAGGCAATGCTTCTTCGGTAATCGTGTCGCCCACCATTACTACCCAAAAGTCGTACGGCAGGTCTTTTGCAATTTCCCGTAATTCTTTTACTTCTTCGTAAAAATTCTCGCTTTGCGAATCGGGCAGCAGGTCGGTAGGCTGCCATATTTTTTCGACAGGGATAAGGTACTCGTCAACGAAAGTGTCAATATCTTTCTCGAGCAGTTTCATTACCTCAAGCCGAATGTTATGTGTAGACATATCTCTAAATTTTTATTCCTTGTGTTACTGCATTCTCTGTTCGCTCCATCACTTCCGCAAAAGGGATGTCTTTAATAGCAAAAGGTTCCTGTATCGTAAAAGTCAGGCGGTTGCCCAATCCCATCGGAAACTGCCCATAGCGCACCAATTTCCATGAATTGTTGATGCTTACAGGTACAATGTACGCAGACGGGGCGTATTTGCAAAGTATTTTAAGACCGTTTTCAGAAAAGCGCTTTGGCACGCCTGTCTTGCTGCGGGTACCTTCAGGGAAAATCACAGCCGAACGGTTATGCTTCTGTATATATTCGCCCATTTGCTTAATGGCCGGAAGGGCCTGCTTCGGGTCTTTACGATCTATAAGAACGCTGCCTCCGTGCCTTAAATTGTATGAAACACTCGGTATTCCTTTCCCTAACTCTTTCTTACTGATAAATTTAGGGTGTACTTTACGCATAAACCAGATAATCGGCGGTATATCGTACATGCTCTGGTGGTTGGCCACAATGATAAGCGGCACTCCCTCCGGAAGGCGCTCACGGTGCTGTATATCATAGGTAGTACCCAATATGTGTGTCGTCCTTACCAGGCAGCCGTTCAGGATATCCACGCTCTTTTTGTGTGCCTGGTAACCGAATACATTAAGGCAGATCCACTGGATCGGGTGGAAAATGAGCAGCATTATCAGGAATGACAGATAAAACAGTACAGTAAGGGGATAGGAAAGTATCTTTTCCATTTATGTCTTAAAAAAATTCCCGTAAAAGTAAAGCCTTTTTGTGGAATACGAAAAAGTTTTAGTATGCAGGCATAAGGGATGTTATGAAGATCTTTTTTTGGGCAATGGATAGAAAAACGCGGATGACGCGGATAGGGCGGATGACCGCATATTTATGCCCTACTGAAAATAGCTCGTTTGCAAGCCAATGAATACGATCCGCGTTCCCTCATTATAACAAAAAACCACGCCGAAGCGTGGTCTTGTATACACTAAAATTGCTGCTTAGCAGAATTCGTCATAAGCATCTTTCAGGTTTTCCGCGATCATATCGGCAGGACGGCCTTCAATGTGATGGCGTTCCAGCATGTGTACCAGCTCACCATTTTTAAACAAAGCCATGCTTGGCGATGACGGAGGGAACGGGAACATCTGTGTCCTCGCTTCTTCAACGGCTTCTTTGTCCACGCCGGCAAAAACCGTAATCAGGTGGTCGGGTTTTTTAGCGCCGTCAAGGCTCATTTTAGCGCCCGGGCGTGCGTTACGCGCCGCGCATCCGCAAACCGAGTTTACCACTACAAGTGTAGTGCCTTCTTTAGACAACGCGTCTTTTACCGCATCGGCTGTATATAGTTCTTCAAAGCCTGCGTCAGACAGTTCTGCGCGCATTGGCTTTACCAATTCTTCAGGATACATAGTTTAATTAATTAAAATTATACCGCAAAGATACGTAATTTCCAACTATGTTGTAACGGTAATTATTTTTATTACAGATTTCCAATACGCCTGAAAAGGGCATTGAGGAACAATCCTTTCGGGCATTGCCAGATCACTTTCAGGTCTTCGGCAAAAGTGGTTTCCTCATCAAGGAATTTGAATATCGGGGCGGCCCGGCCACTGCGGAACATAGCCGAAAAGATCTCCGCTCCTTTGTGGTTTTTCTTCTCGAGGATGTCCATTAACAAAAGGTCGTAAAACCAGAAACGGTTCTTTTTGTGGAAATGCCTCAGGTCATTTTCCTCATCCCTGAGAAAATCCACCAACCTTTCGGAAAGCTTATCGGCATTGCGGAAGGTATAACCGGTACTGGCTTTGGTCCATCCGCCTGCCGAACCGATGTGCAGTATATTGCGGGTATTCTGTTTCCAGAAGGGGTAGCACGTCATCGGGATGCTGCCCTGTTCGGTATCTTCAATAGTATAGGCGGTAATGCCCAGGTCAGTCAGGTACTGCTTTATGGCATTTTCATATTCTTCCTGTGGCAGAAGGTCTTTGGAGAACAGTGTATACTCTACCAAGGCTTCGTTTTCCGAAAAAGGCAGCACGTACATAAAACGGGTATTGCCTTGTTGGGGAATGCTGAAATCCATGAAGGAAGGTTGTGCCGTACTAAAGACCGGTTTGTCCGTTTTTACATGCCAGCCGATAAAATGCTGCTGCAATAGTGGATACTTTGTTTGCGATTGGGGCAGTGCCGCATTGTAGATGCTGTTGAAAAGCCTGTTGCAGGTATAATTTTCGGTATCCGTCTTTACAAGTACATGCGTGCCGGAATCTGCAAAATCGATAACCTTTTGATTCACGAAGGCAATGTTAGAGTGTTTCTGTAATTCCGCAAACACCAGGTCATAAAAATCAATTCCCCGGATCATGTTGTATTGGTAGCCCCCGAAGTCGAGATCGGTTTTCTTTTGGTGATCGGCAAACAGGGCGGTATTCCATTTCCGGTTTACGATGCCATCCCAGTTGCCCGGCCCTTTTTGCCAGAAGCACCACGTACGGTCGTTGGCTTTTTTGGTGTCAGGATCTACAAGAAGTATGGTTTTGTTTTTAAAGGCACCACTGGCAGCCATTTTGTAAACTGTCATCAATGTTGCCAGTCCGGCGCCGGCAAAAATGTAGTGGTAATGCTTCATTACTACCAAATTTAGCGTATTTAGCATAATTTTAGCGCACAAATATTTAGGCTTACCTAAAAATTATTTTATATTTGTTCATATTTTAGCGTTAATGACCTATTCTGAAGAAAATTACCTTAAAGTTATCTATCACCTGTCGAGCAATTCCGCCAAGGGAATAAGTACCAATGCCATTGCCAACGTAATGGAGAGCAAGCCCTCTTCGGTGACGGATATGGTGCAGAAACTGGCCGACAAAGACCTTGTAATCTATAAAAAATACCAGGGGGTGGAACTGACTGAAAAAGGGCGGTTTACCGCACTGATGATTGTTCGCAAGCACCGCCTTTGGGAAGTATTCCTTTTGGAGAAACTCAATTTCTCGTGGGATGAAGTACACGACGTAGCAGAGCAGCTGGAACACATTAAAAGCGAAAAGCTGACCGATAAGCTCGAAGAGTTTTTAGATTTCCCTACGGAAGACCCGCATGGTGACCCAATACCCGACCGCAATGGTAAGATCGCCAAAGTGGATAAGAAGCTCCTTTCGGAAATTGCGGTAGGCAAAAAAGTGATCTGTGTGGGCGTAAAAGACAGCTCGCCGCCTTTCCTGCAATACCTCGACAAGCAGCAGATCGCCCTGGGCTCTGCCATAGAGATCGCCAGTAAAGAAGATTTTGATATGTCGCTTACCCTGCGGCTCGGTACTAAAGAAGTAATTGTTTCTAACAAGATTGCCGCCAACCTGTTTGTAAAACCCGTTTAGCATATATGTTCCAAAGCATAGTAGAGTATTTTGAAAGCATACCGCCGGTACTCGCGGCCCTGTATGCCACACTTTTCACCTGGTTCCTTACAGCACTGGGCGCGTCGGTCGTGTTCTTCTTCAAAAACATGAACCGTGTCGTGCTTGACGGCATGCTCGGTTTTACCGGAGGGGTAATGGTGGCGGCCAGTTACTGGAGCCTCCTTGCTCCCGCTATTGAAATGAGTGGCGGCGAAGGATTTATAAAAGTTATCCCTGCCGCGGTTGGTTTTATATTAGGCGCGTTGTTCCTGTTCGGCCTCGATAAGGCGCTGCCCCACCTGCACATCAATTTTCAGGAGAGTGAAGCGGAAGGCATAAAGACCAAAACGCCTTTGCAGCGCACTACCTTGCTGGTGCTGGCCATAACGCTGCATAACATACCCGAAGGCCTTGCCGTGGGTGTTTTGTTTGGTGGCGTGGCGGCAGGAATCCCGGAAGCTTCGATAGCCGGGGCGCTAACGTTGGCCATAGGTATCGGCATACAGAATTTCCCTGAGGGGATTGCGGTATCGATGCCGCTTCGAAGGCTGGGCATGAGCCGTAAAAAGAGCTTTTTCTACGGGCAGTCTTCGGCGCTGGTAGAGCCGGTAGCAGGGGTTGTAGGTGCTGTAGCGGTAACATTTTTCACCCCAATATTACCCTATGCACTGGCTTTTGCGGCTGGTGCCATGATATTTGTTGTGGTAGAAGAGGTTATCCCCGAAACGCAGCAGGACAAAAATACCGATATCGCTACATTAGGGTTTATCGGAGGTTTCGTGGTCATGATGATGCTCGATGTGGCACTGGGATAATTTTTGTAACTTTGGATAACGTATTCTATTGCCATGAAACAATTTATTATAAATGTTCCGGACGACAAGCAGTCTTTTTTTGAAGAACTGATGCGTAACCTTGATTTTTCAATTGAAAGCGGGGGGATGCTTAATGAGCCTGTTCCGGAATGGCATAAAGAAATTGTTTTGGACAGAATGGAGAATTTTTCTGAAGAAGAACATATTCCATTGGACATGGCCATGAAACAAATAAAGAGAAAGCAATAATAATGTTTTCTGTAAGCCTGTTACCTCCTGCTATAGATGATATTCAGGATGCGTATGACTGGTATGAAGAACAACTCCGGGGTTTGGGTGAAAGATTTTTAGAGTCCATCCAAAAGGCTCTTTTTGATTTAAAGATGTACCCTTTTTATGCTATTCGGTATAGTACAGTCAGATGCGTTCCGGTTTCTGTATTTCCTTTTATGATACATTTTGAATTAGACGAAGTACGCAGCTTAATTTTTGTAAAAGCGATACTTCATACTAAAATGAATGATAAGAAGTGGGGTAAGCAATGACTTAGTGGCACCCGCAATCATCTCCGCAGCCCTTCTTTTTTTTCTTTTTGAAAAAGAACTTCTTTACCAGAAAAGCGGCAGCTCCGGCGACAAGAATATAGGCTATGATGCTTTGGATATCCATTACTTCAGCAATTGGTAGGCAAGAAGTGAAATGAGATAGGCAAAAGTGCTCATACCGAACAGCTGTATCAGCGGCCATTTCCAGGAGTTGGTTTCCTTTTTGGTTATGGCAAGCGTACTGATGCACTGCATGGCAAAGGCGTAGAACAGCAATAAGGATATACCGGTGGCAAAATTGAATACTTTCTCTCCGGTGGCTGGATTTACTTCTGCCTCCATACGCTGTTTTATAGTCGCCTCATTCTCCCCGCTGCTGCCTATGTTGTAGATGGTTGCCAGCGTACCCACAAAAACCTCCCGTGCCGCGAAAGACGACACAATGGCGATACCGATCTTCCAGTCGTAACCCAGCGGGCGGATAACCGGCTCGATCGCTTTGCCCATAATGCCGATATATGAATTCTCCAGCTGGTAGCTTGCAATAGCATCTTCCATGTGCTCTTCCGGAATAATTTTTTCCTGCTGCCCCCTTACGATAGATTCCGCATTCTCAAAGTTCTCGCCCGGCCCGTGCGAGCCAAGGAACCAGATTATGATAGAAAGCGCCAGGATGATCTTACCCGCGCCGTATACAAAAGCCTTTGTTTTCTCCAGCACATTCAGTCCGACATTCTTTATAAGCGGCAGCTTGTAGTTGGGCATTTCGGCTACGAAAAAGCTTTTGTGCTTGTTGTCGAGTATCTTGTTTAGTATCCATGCAGATACTATCGCGCCCAAAAAGCCGAGCAGGTACAGCGCCATAAGCGTTATTCCCTGTAAGTTAAAAATACCTCCAACCGTTTTTTCGGGAATAATGAGCGAAATAAGGATGGTATATACCGGAAGCCTTGCCGAACAGGTAGTAAACGGTGTAACCAATATGGTAATAAGCCTTTCGCGCCAGTTCTCGATATTGCGGGCTGCCATAATAGCGGGAATAGCACAGGCCGTACCCGATATAAGTGGCACTACGCTTTTTCCGCTGAGGCCGAAGCGCTTCATGATCCGGTCCATCAGGAAAACCACACGGCTCATGTAGCCGCTTTCTTCGAGCAAGGATATAAAGAGGAACAGGAAAGCAATCTGCGGTATAAAGATCACCACGCCGCCTATCCCGGGTACTATACCCTGGGCGATAAGGTCGGTTAGTTTGCCGGGCGCCATATTTTCCTGTGTATAGACAGACAGCCATGCAAACCCTTCGTCGATAAGGTCCATCGGTATGCTCGACCACGAGAATATCGACTGGAAAATAAGCATCAGTATGCCCAGGAATATCACATAGCCGAAAACTTTATGCGTCAGTACCCTGTCGAGCTTTGCCCGCAGGTCTTTGGCTTTGGAGGTGTCAATTACCTGTCCTGTTTTCAGCACATCGTTAATGAACTGGTAGCGCTTAATGGTTTCTTTTTGCTGGAGCCTTTTCAGGTCAGACCGCGTTTTGGTAAACGATGCGGTCCCCATGAGTTCGTTGGTATGCGACAGCCCGAAGTTGGCATCCTGCGTGATGAGCAGCCACAGCTTGTACAGCAGCTCATTTGGGAAAGCCTTCCGGAGCCGGTCAAAATATTCCGGATCAATGGACGAAGCGTGCAGGCAGGGTTCTGTTGAAAGTTCTTTATAATTTACAATAAGGCCTTTCAGGCGGTCAATGCCGCTGCCTTTACGGGAGCTTATCAGTCCTATTCTTGTATTGAGCTGGCTTTCGAGGTAGGGAATATCGAGTGTAATACCTTTCTTTTCCATCCTGTCCGACATATTAATGGCCAGAATAGTTGGAATCTCGAGGTCTTTAATCTGGGTAAAAAGCAGCAGGTTCCGCTTCAGGTTCTCCACGTCGGTCACTACAACCACTACATCCGGATAATCTTTGTCGGTTTTGTTGAGCAGCAGCTCAATCACCACGTTTTCGTCAATCGAGCTGGCATTAAGGCTGTAGGTTCCGGGCAGGTCGATAATATCGCCCT
>Ga0308157_10006781_pt1 | contig 13549 bp, 9 predicted proteins | sample PhyBR1_FD_201035 | JGI IMG/M metagenome (GOLD analysis project Ga0308157, IMG submission 201035) | Phyllosphere microbial communities from UC Gill Tract Community Farm, Albany, California, United States - DLSLB.R1 | ecosystem: Host-associated > Plants > Phyllosphere > Unclassified | place: USA...
ACTGTGCGTACCACGGGCTTTGACGCAGCGGCAGCGACTGGCGGCTCGGCGGCGGTGGAAACGGCGGCAGCCGTGGCCGACAGCGGCAAGAGCGCCTTTGTGGGCCGTGAAGTGACCAAGAGCGAGCGTCCCGAGCTGACGGCCGCCAAGATCATCGTCTCCGGCGGTCGCGCGCTGGGCTCGGCCGAGAAGTTCCAGGAAGTCATGTCGCCGCTGGCCGACAAGCTGGGAGCGGCCATCGGCGCGTCGCGCGCTGCGGTGGATGCGGGCTATGCGCCCAACGACCTGCAGGTGGGCCAGACGGGCAAGATCGTGGCGCCGCAGCTGTACATTGCCTGCGGCATCTCGGGAGCGATCCAGCATCTGGCGGGCATGAAGGACTCGAAGGTGATCGTGGCGATCAACAAGGACCCGGAGGCACCGATCTTCTCGGTGGCCGATTACGGTCTGGAAGCGGACGTTTTTGCCGCCGTGCCAGATTTAGGCAACAAACTTTAACGCCAAGCCTCAAGAGGCTGCCTCTAGCTCAATGCTTACTTTTATGCCTTCGTGAAGCCGAAGCACATTGTGTGCTTTTTGCATACAGATTGTCATACGTGGTGCCATTTATTTGCTAATTCCGCATGCATATGATTCATGCGTTGCACCCACTATGGAGTCCGTGCTATCAGACTCGTACCGACTCACTACCGCGGCGTTGCGCTGCGCTACGAGTCGATGCTTACGCTGGCGCGCTGCCACCCGCCAACACGGTGAAGCAAGGCTAATGATGATCATGGACCCAGGAAGCTCAGCAGCTGTTTTTTAGTTCACTTGAAAGAAAAGATATGAAGATTTTCCCTTCCGTGCGTCTTGGTTGCATTGCTCTCGCAATAGCGGCCACCGGTTTCACCCTCCAAAGCTTGGCCCAGACTTCTCAGCCCAACGCGGCGGCAGCGGTCGAACGCGACGGTGCGGGCCAATCACTCGAGGATCTTTACCAAGCAGCCCTCAAGGAGGGTGGTCAACTCACCGTGTATGCTGGCGGCGATGAAGTGACCCAGGGCTTTGGCATCAAGTCCAACTTCGAGCGCCGTTTCCCCGGCATGAAGATCAACATCGTCGTCGACCTGAGCAAGTACCACGATGCACGTATCGAAGAGCAGCTTTTGCGCAAGAATCTCGAAGTGGATGTGGCTCACCTACAGACATTGCATGACTTCGACAACTGGGCTGCGCGAGGGCTACTGCTGCCCTACAAGCCCGTAGGCTGGGACCAGATTCCCGCTGCCTACAAGGACCCCGCCGGCCGGTTCACCGGCCTGTTCATGCTGACCTTCGCCAACAGCTACAACAAGAACTACGTTACGGCGGAGAACGCGCCGCGCGATTACTCGGACTTCCTCAAGCCCGAGTTCAAGGACCGCATCATCATCGCTTACCCCAATGATGACGATGCCGTGTTGTACATGTTCGACAAGATCATCCAGAAGTACGGCATAGGGTTTATCGACCAGCTCAAGGCCAACGGCGTGCAATGGGTTCGCGGCACGCAGACCCCCCGTGACGCGGTGGAAGCCGGCAAGTACGCCGTCTCGACTGGCACGTCGGGCAGCTTCGTTCCTGTGGAGTCGTCGGCACTGCGCTTCGTGCTGCCCAAGAACGATCCCTTCCTCACCTGGGCGCAGACTGGCGCCATCTTCAAGGATGCCAAGCATCCGAATGCGGCCAAGCTGTACATGAGCTGGCAGCTGTCGCTGCCAGTGGCCTCAAACCCGCGACAGTTCCCGATCCGCAAAGACGTGGCACCGCTACCGGGTTTCCAGACCCTGGATCACTACAACACTAGTCCCGAGGACTTTGTTGCATTCATGCGGGACCGCGCCCGTGTCGAGCGCCTCAAGAGCTTGTTCGAACGTCTGATCGGGCCTGTCCAAGGCATCTCACCGTTGAAAGACTGATGAACCTTGTTGCCGTGCCCGCGAGTTGCATGAAGGCGCTCCGGTGCACAGCATCCCTCCTCCCAACTTTGTGAGTCCCTTTATGCGCAACCCCTTTGATTTCAGTGTTCCCAGGGAAAGCCTGGTCATCCCTGCGTTAGCCAACATCTACGAAAGGATCGCCCAGCCGGCCGGATGGCTGCTGCTTCGACTGGCCGTTGGCGGCTGGCTGCTGCACGAAGGCTGGCCAAAGATACTCAACCCCATGGGCCAAGTGCAGTTTGTCGAAATGATCGGTTTTCACCCAGGCTGGTTGTTCTCGCCGATGTTGGCCATCATGCAGGTCGCTGGCGGCATCGCGCTCATCCTGGGTCTCCTGACGCGGCCTTTCGCCTTGGCCAACGCGGTGATGCTGTTCGTGACTGTGTGGTTTCACTTTCACTACCCGTACAACGCCGAACCACTTCTGAGTAGCGCGGGCCTGGAGGCTATCAAGGCGCACCCAGAATTCCTGACCCCCAACGGCGCCAAACGGCTTATGGATACAGGTGTCTTGTTCACCAATCTCCTGCAGGACAAGGCGGTCCAACTGTCCAGCATATGGGCCTTTGGTTGCCTGTTCTTCGCGGCCTTTGGTGGCGGACTCTTGTCTGTCGATCGGGTGCTGAAGAAGTCGTTTTGATTGGTGGCGGCGTGCGGTCCAGGCGTTTTCATGAACCGCTCGCCGCCGCATTGACAATAGATCGGAGTGAAGAGAACAGCAGTCTGGAACGAATACGCCGCACCTATGAGGGATCGTCCGAGGAAAATGGCCCCAACCCGATGGCCGTTCTTCACCCGTAGATCGAGTGGACCGAGGCAGGAGGGTTTCCTTATGCAGGTACCTATGTGTCTATCGACGCACTGATGGCCGGCGTGCTCTCACGTGTGGCGGGAGAGTGGATCGACTACCGCACCCAGGTGCATACCTATCTCGCCGACGGTGACCGCGTGGCCGCCTTCGGCCTTTATTCCGGTACCTACAAAGCCACCGGCAAGTCGATGCAGGCGTACGAAATGCAGGAAGGAAAGTTTCTGCGAATGACCCAGTATGTAGACACAGCGATGTGTAGCTGAGGCGCTGACCTGTTGAGGGAATGCGTGGTACCCGCATGTCTCCTGCGATGGGTATCCAACAGTCTTTCCCTATGTTCTCAATTACAAAGTAACTTTATGTCCATTGATTTATCGCGCCGCGCCATATGTAGAGCCAGCATGGCTTCGATGTTGGCCATGACGCTGTACTCAACTCCATCCATGGCCGCTGGCCACCAGCCCGTGGTCGCGCTGCGCTCCGGCCGCTTGCGCGGAATCCGCTCGAATGGCGTGGCCGCTTTCAAGCGCATTCCCTACGCCGCCAACCCGTTCAACCCGGAAACACGCTTTCAGGCGCCTCAGCCGGTGGCACCTTGGCAGGGTATTCGCGATGCAAGCGCGTTTGGCCCGCCGCCGCCACAGCCAAGCCGCGACCCGAAGGCGGTACTGTTTGGAGGCGCCGATGACCTGACTCTCAACATCTGGACACCAGATCCGCACGCCAAGGGACTACCAGTCATGGTGTGGATTCCCGGTGGTGCCTTCGTCCGCGCCGATGCCGGCGAAGCCGCTTATGACGGCACCCGCTTTGCGACGAACGGCATCGTCGTGGTCACCGTCAACTACCGCGTCGGCGTCGATGGATTCATGGCCATCGACGGTGCTCCGGCCAACCGCGGCCTCCTCGACCAGATTGCGGCGCTGCAATGGGTGCGCGACAACATTTCGGCCTTCGGCGGCAATCCTGAGAACGTTACTCTCTTCGGCCAGTCTGCCGGCGCGGAGAGTGTTGCGATCTTGCTGGCGTCGCCAAGGACGGAGGGTCTCTTCAAACGTGCCATCCTTCAAAGCCCACCCATGCAAGCTATGCAGGCCACCGACGCCCAACGGCTGGCGGCCGTTTTAGCCAAAGGGCTCGGTGTCGCGCCGACAGTCGCCGGCCTCTCCACCGTTCCCATGGACAAACTCATCGGCGCCGGTCTGGCTCTTGAAAGCGTGCTCAAGGACCGCAAGGTTTGGGGGCGCCTGGCCTTGGGTGGCACAGCCTTCTTGCCGGTGATCGACGGCGATGTGCTCGACACCTCGCCGGTCGACATGCTGGCGCGCAGCCCCAAGCCCAACGTGCCGGTGATCGTCGGCAGCAACGATGAGGAGGCGCGCATCTACATGGTGCCCAGCGGAGCAATCCACAGCATCACGCCGACGGATGTCGATTTATTCATCAGCGATTTGAATCTTCCCGCCCAAACGCTGGAGATCTACAAGGGCGTGTCAAGAGCTCCATCGCCCGGCGAGGTCTATACCGCCCTGCAGTCCGACTTCACCTTTCGCATGCCGGCGCTGCGCATCGCGGAGATGAGAGGCGGCAGCCGCATGGCTTGGCACTACAACTTCTCCTGGAAGTCACCCAGTTTCGGTGGGCAATTGGGTGCCGCGCACTTCGTCGACGTGCCATTCGTATTCGACGCGCTGCGCTCCGACCAGGCCAAGACCTTTCTGGGCGACAACCCTCCTTCCGCCCTGGCCGATGCCATGCACAGCGCCTGGGTCGCGTTCGCAAAGACAGGTGATCCCGGATGGCCGGTTTATGACACTGCCACACGAATCACGAAGCGCTTCGATACAACATCCAGCATCGTGGCAGATCCGGAAAAGGAAACACGGACTGTCTGGGAGAAAGTGTCATTCTAAGAATCCATGAAGCATTGCTGAAATTGATGACGGCGATCATCCGCGCTTGCCTTTTGGGTCGGTTGTGTTAGACAAGTTCGGAGCTTTGCTCCAAGTCAATACTTGAAGGTTGTTCATCCATAGCGCTCCAACGCTCGATCTCCACCAGCGAGCGGCTGTGCGCGGGGAATTCTTTCTATATCACGCCGATGGACAGAGGCTATAAACCATCGAATGTCCGCTGTTAGCAGATTCGAACTGACAGTCTCGAACCGTTGCAGTCGCTCGCCGGCCATCGTCTTAAGTCTGCCTTGCAGCGGTTGCTGCTGCTCATGGCCACAGGGCGAACTACCGGTCACCGCGTCATAGAGTCATTCAAAGCGCCAAGACAGTCGCTTCTCCAATGACTGTCTTCAGATCAGCAACAGCCCCTCGTTAACAGGCTGTCCTTGGGGATGCTGGAAGTCCGCTATCTCGTGCTGTCGACCTAAAGCAGCCCTAGCGATGGCTTATAACCAAGATTTCTTAGGAACCTAGTGTGTTGCAACGACCGGTTGAATCCGTCGCCATGAGCAGTCATTCCATCCTTGGTCATTGCAGCCATCCGGAGAGATCTTTGGATGCAATTACATCAGACTGACAGGGAGCTAGGAAAAGCTGTTCGATGCACTCTTGCGCTGCGATGCGTGTGCGACTCTGCGGGCTGGAAGTTCCAGCGTGAAGCACGCCCCTTTGTCCGCGCCATCGCTAAACGCAGACAGCGCGCCCCCCATCTCCTGGGCCGCAATGACCGCGCTGTGCAGGCCAAAGCCATGCCCGTCAGGTTTCGTAGTGAAGCCGTGGGAAAAGATACGTTTCATGTGCTGGGTCGTGATGCCGACGCCATCGTCCGCCACACTGATTCGCAGGAGGTCATCCACCAACCCGACCGACAGCTTCACGGTATGAGGGCGGTTTGTGATGCCCCCATAGGCCTGCTTGGCGTTGCTGATCAGGTTGACCAGGATCTGCATAATGCGGCCGCGGTCCAGCAATAGCTCTGGGGTGACGGCATAGTCCTTTGAGACCGTGATGCGGTGGCGCGAGAGCGAGTCAGCGCTGATGCGCAGCGCGTCGTCCACAAGCTCCTCGGGGTGAACAGCCACCGTCACGCTGCCGGCGCCTGCGTAGGCCTGCTGCATCGCGATAACGTCCTTGATGTGCTCCACGCTGCGCGCTAGGCCGCCGAGCTCCTGCAGCATGTCCTTGCGCTCCGAGTCCAGCGTTGCAGCGAGTTGCGCAAGGTAGCCGGGCAATATCTTGCCCCGAGGGTCTTCGCTCATGAAGGTACCGAGCCGATCTTCGTGCTCCTTGAGCAATTGCGCCGCACGGGCTACACCAGCTTGTTTGGAGACCCTGGCCTTGTCAATAGTGATCTGGGTCGACACATTAAGGCTATTTAGCACATTGCCTACGTTATGCAGGACATTGGTGGCGATTTCTGCCATTCCAGCCTGCCGGGCTGATGCGGCCACGACGACATGAGCCTCCTCCAGTTCGCGAGTCCGTTCGAGAACCCGGTGTTCCAGCCCCTCGTTCATGGTCAGCAGCGCGCGGTTAACCCGGTTAACCTCGGCATGAACGCGCACCACATGCACGACGGCATAGATACATAGCGCAATCAGCAATGCGGAGAAGCCGAGCATGTACAGGCGGTACTGCTGCACATGCTCCGTGGTGCGCCTTTGTTCTTCGTTCAGCGTGGTCGTGATCTCATCGAAGTACTTGTTGGTGGGGACGGCAACGATCTGCTCCAGCAGATCGTTCACGGTGATCTGCTCCTGAAGCAGGGTATGCACTAGGTCTACAAAGCTGGTCAGCCGTGCGCGCTGGGCCGGTGGCAGAAGCTGGGACTCCTCGCTGGACAGCAGGTCTGTGAAGTCAGCACTCAGCGCCAAGGCCTGTGTGGATGATATGCCCTGTCCGAAGGACGTGATACGGTCGTAGAGCCGCTTGGTTTCCGCCCGCATGCTGGCGGAGGCAGCAACCGGAGCGGCAGTGCTGTCGGACAGCGCAGTCTGCAGTTTCTGCATCGCGATCGGCAGGCCCTCCATGGCATCGCGCAGCCTCGTGTGACTTTCCGTGAATTGCCCGATCAGAGTGGACCTACTTTGCACGGCGACCTGTAGGGCAGTGCTGGAGGCCTCCAGCAGGGGCCAGCTGTCCTCACCCATGCGCTTTAGTTGGGCCTGCAACACCTGAAGGTGGTCCTGGACCTTACGCTGGGCCTCGCCGAAATTGTCGTAGCTCTGCACAATGCCGACCTGGGTCTTGAGGACTTCCAGTACCCACTCATCGTCTAGCTGCCTAGTCTGGGCGAGGACTGCTGAGCTCTCGAAATAGTTGTCGCCCCCACTGCCACGCGTTTGAGCCAGTAGGATCCCGAAGATAGCCAATAGAACCAACACCAAAGCCGAGATGCGCCACTTTGGCGACCTCCAAAGTGCAGCACTGCGCACTGGTGCCGGTCCGACCCGGTGCGAAGCGGTGAGATCGGAGGCCTGGGGCAGGACTGAGGCGTTCACGCAACCTCCGGAGCAGTGGCGTCCTGAGTTTGGCTGATCGGCAGCGTGACACGGAACGTAGTGCCCTGGTTGATTTCGCTGCGCACGTCGATGCGACCATGGTGGCGCTTTACTATGCCGTAACTTATGGAGAGCCCCAGTCCCGTGCCGTGGCCTACGGGCTTAGTGGTGAAGAACGGGTCGAAGATGCGGTGGAGCATGTCGGACGGGATGCCCTTGCCCGTGTCGGCCACCTCAAACCATGCCTCGGCATCGTTCGCGCCCGTACGGATAGTCAGCGTTCCGCGCTCGGGCCCCATGGCATGGGCCGCGTTCACCACCAAGTTCATGACCACCTGATTAATCTGCGCGGGCAGACATTGGATCAGGGGGAGTGAGCCATAGTCCTTGACCACGTCTGCCGTGTTCTTGATCTCGGACGCTGCGATGTTGATGGAGGAGTCGATGCCCTGGTGCAGGTCTGCGTCGATCCAGTCCTGCCTGAAATCGGCCCGGGAGAAGTCCTTGAGGTCCTGCACGATCTGGCGAATACGGAGCGTCCCATCCAGCGATTCCCGCAGCAGGATGGGAATATCCTCGGCCAAGTAGTCGAGGTCTGCGGCCTTTCGCTGCGCAGCCAGATCAGCGGACAAAGTGAGAGACCCGAGGCTGGACTCCGCCGCCTTGTAGGCATCAATAAGGCGCAGCAGACTCTCGGTATAGCGCTGCAGCGTGCCTAGGTTCGACATCACAAATCCAACGGGATTGTTGATCTCGTGGGCAATGCCTGCCACGAGCTGCCCCAGCGCGGACATCTTCTCCGTTTGTACCAGTTGCGCTTCAAGCTGCTTGCGTTCCCTGATTTCTGCGTGGAGTGCGATATTGGCAGCCTCCAGATCGTGCGTACGCACCTGGATCGTGCGTTCCAACTGCTCAGTGTGGCGAGCAGCCTGTTGGACCAAATGCCATTTTTCCGTCAGTGCCGAGGCGAGCTGGCGCACCTCGATAGGGTCGAACGGTTTCTTGAGGATCAGCAGGCGGTCCTTGGCATCGAGCCGCTCCAGGATCTCCGCCCACGAGTGGTCCGAATAGGCCGTGCACACCACCACTTGCAACTGCGGGTCCTGCGCCCAGAGCCTCTCAATGGTCTCGATACCGTCCCAGCCCGGCGGCATGCGCATGTCTACGAAGGCAAGAGCGTACGGAGTACCAGCCTCCTGGGCTCGAATGAGTAGCGCGAGCGCCTCCTGCCCTTGATAGGCGGAGTCCAGTACGAAGCTGGGCTCGGATGAGGGGGCTGTGTCGCCAAACAGCACGGCTTCGGCGGCATCCAGCTCCGGCGAAGATGTGTCCCGCAGCAGCACTTTGCGGTAGTCCTCGTGGATTGAAGGCATGTCGTCCACAAGCAAAATACGCTGATTCTTCATGGTGTCGGTTCCTTGGCCGCAGTGGCTACATGCCTCTGGGGGGCAGAACCTCGCCCTGTGGGCCTAGTTCGATGTGAGTGATGCCCGGCTCCAGCGCCTCCAGGCGCCGACGTTCTGCCTCCGCCCCGCCTATTACACCGGACTGCATGCGGGCGATGTCAACTAGTTCGCGCTCCTGCTGTTCAGCTTCAGCCTTGGCGAGCGCCTGCCGAAATTGCTGGATTAACTCGCGGTCCACCCAGGGCTTGATGAGGTAGCGGAAGACCTCAACCTCGTTGAGCGCATGCACGATGGTGCTGGAATCCGAAGAGGCGCTCAGGATCATGCGAATAGCATGGGGTTGGATGGTGCGCACAAGGCCCAGGAACTCGCTGCCAGTCATGAGCGGCATGCGGAAATCGGAGACCACTACGTCGAAAGTGCTCTCGCGTAGCCGGCGCAGTGCAGCTTCGGGATCCACCGTGGTTTCAATGGTGACCTCCGACTGAAGGGATGAACGCAGGGCACGTTGGAGCGCGCTCAGCACGCTGGCATCGTCGTCAAGAAGCAGGATGCGTTGTGGCATGAAGTCCTCAAGAAGCTCGGATGGGAAGTTGAATCGGCACCTCTTCGTGTGCTGCACGCAGTTGGATGCGTCGGATCAGCTCGGCCGACAGGATACGCCCGGCCGCCAGGAGTACCAGCCCCTCCCTGGACAAGAAGTCTTGGGCAAGGGTCATGCCTGGCCGCAGATCCGCCGGCGAGGTGGGAATTGGAGGGGGCTCAGGGATGGGGGCTGCATTCAGCAGCAACTGCAAGAAGGCGTCCACAACCTCGGGGTCGAACTGCTTGCCTCGACCATGCGCAATCAAAGAGCGTGCATCCGAAGGACTGATGGGGCTGCTGCTTAAATGCCCGATCTGGAGGTCATCGTAGGTATCCGCAACGGCCAGAATCCGAGCACCGATCGGAATGCCCTCTGCTCTGAGCCCGTCGGGGTAGCCACTGCCATCGAAGTGCTCATGATGGCAGCGCACCAGGGTCGCGACAGCATGGGCGTCGTCAATGGCCAGGAGCAATTGCTCCCCCTGGCTGGTGTGCTGCTGGTACTTGCCGAGTTCCTCGGGACTAAGCCGCGGTACGGGCCTGCCCAGCATGCCGTCAGGCAGGGTGATGTGCCCTATGTCGTGGATCAAGGCAGCAATGAAGGCGTCCTGCTGCTCGGATTCGCTCAGTCCCATGACTTTTGCCGTGCGGCGGGTCAGATCCGCCACGCGGCGTGAATGACCTGCCAGCGGCCCGCCGCGCCATTCGAGCAAGTTAGAGAACATGCGAATGCAGGACACGTAGCTCTTCTTGAGTTTTTGGTGGGCCTCTGAAAGCTCAGCAGTGCGTTCAAGAACCTTGTGCTCCAAAGTTGCATTCAACTGGGCCAAATCTTTGTTCTGTGCATGCGTCACCGCTTCGAGCCGTTCCTTCTCGCGCTGAAGGGTCTGGTAGTCGGAGATCTGCTGCACCACGGTCAGCAGTTCCTGGTCGTTCCACGGCTTGGTGAGGTAGCGGTAGACATGGGCAGCATTGATCGCAGCGATGGTGGACTGCAGATCGGCGTAGCCGGTCAGCAACACCCGGGCGACTGAGGGCCAGCGGTCGCGTACCCGGGCGAGTAACTGCGCACCATCCATGCCGGGCATGCGCATGTCAGAAATGACCAGATCGATGGATTCGGCCTCCAGCAAGGCCAGCGCCTCCTCGCCGCTGCCCGCCACATGCACAGCATGGCCTGCACCTCGTAGCAGTCTCCGCAGTGCCGCAGCGAGATGCGGCTCGTCATCCACGCACAGAATGTGCGCCGGCGATGGAAGAATCTCTACGGGTACTGTCTCGGCAACGGTCATCCTTATCTTCCTTTTGCGGTGAATGGGATTTGGAGGCACCAAGGCCAGCATCTAAAAATGGCTAGCTGAGGCCTTTTCAATCCGAGATGTCAATATTATTTATGTTTTCGTCACATGTAATAGGCAGCACTACCATCCATAAATAATGATCATGACGGAGAGATGCAGACAGGTTGATTTATACGCCACGGCGAGTAGTGCGTCGTTGCATGGGATCTCTCAAAATCAAATATACATTCTCTAGCGAACGAGTGGTAACTCGACCTCTTCCTTTGGCATCGTGCACTGACCCCATACTGCGAATATTCATGAACCCTGGTGGAATCCCTTGTCTTGCTGAAGTAATGCCCGTATGCCTTTGTCTCAGTGCCCGTGAAACGTAGAAAACCCTTGCCGTGCCTCAGCCAGATTTCCCGATTACAGGGGCGGGGCATGGATTTTCTGAAACTCTGTATGAATGGAAGAAATTTTATCGATTAGCAGAATGCGGCACTTGGTAGACTTGTCCGTACATTACCTCGATTCAGGAAAAGGGAGAATCAAGGTAAACGTGGCTCCCGCCCCTGAACCTGCGCTTTCAGCCATAAGCGTGCCTCCCATCTCACGAGCTGCGTTGACTGCACTGTGCAACCCAAATCCATGACCATCTTTCTTCGTGGTGAATCCATGCGCGAAGATACGGGTTAGGTTTTCAGGTGCGATACCTATGCCGTTGTCCGCCACACGCACACGCAAGTGCCGATCATCCGCTAGTCCGACGTTGAGCGTTAGTCGACGCTCTCTGTCTACAACGCCGTCCATGGCTTGCTTGGCATTGCCGATGAGATTTACCAGGATTTGCAGAATCCGGGCCTTGTCCAAGGGAAGTTCGGGCACCTGCGCATAAGTCTTCTCGACCGACACATGGTGGCGGGTCAAGGACTCCGCATGCATGTGTAAAGCGTCCTCCACCAGTGTCTGGATCTGTGTTGGCTCGGTCAAGCTAGACATGCCAGCATAGGCCTGCTGGGTCGCAATGATCATCTTGACATGCTCCACACTCTGCGACAGCGAGCCCAGTTCATCGATAGCACTGCGTTGCTCAGCCAACAACAAATCCGCCACCTGGCTCAGGTAGCTTGGTAGTACCTTTCCCTTTTCGTCGGTCGTCAAGAAACTGCCCAAATCCTCTTGGTGCTCTTTCATCAATCCCATAGCCCGCATGAGCCCTTGCACTTTGGATGAGCGAATTCGAGAAGTCAGTACATCGACCGACACATTGATACTGTTGAGCACATTGCCTACGTTGTGCAGGACGTTAGTCGCTATTTCAGCCATGCCGGCATGGCGAGCTGTCATCACTAATTCGTTCTGCGCTTGGCGCAACTCCTGGGTACGATCCTGCACCCGTTGCTCCAGATTCTCATTGGCGCTGGATAGCTGCCGATTGACCCGATTGATCACGGTATGGCTGTGAACCAAGCGCGCCGCCACATAAAGGAACAGGGCGATAAGCAATGCTGAAAAGGCTAATAGGTAGGCGCGGTACTGCGCGCTTTGCACCGCAACGTGCTGCTGCTCGGCATTCAGCACATTGCCCAATTGGTCGATGCGCCCCGCGGTGGGCACACCGGCGATGCGACTGAGAAGTTCATTGACGCCCCGTTGCTCACGCAGGATGGTTTGGACATGCGTCCCGAACACCTCCACCCTTTCCCGCAAACCCGGTGGAAGCGATATTTTTTCGGCATCTAGCTGATCCAGCCTGGCCTGGATTTCGTTCCTTCTTTCATTCGACGCAGCTTGACTAAAAAGCACGCTTGCCAGCAGCAGCTTGTTAACCGTGCCAAGCACAAGATGGCTTTTATTCGACAGGTTTGGGCTGCCTCCCTCCATGGATTGGACGACGTCCTCGGCGGCCGTAGGCAGAAAAGCTAGTGAGTTGCGCAGCACCGAGTTGCTCGATTTGAAGCGTTCAATCAATGCCGACTTTTCCTGGAACACCTGACGCAATTGGGCGCTTTCCCTTACCAGGACGGCCTCCTCTTCATGTCGCTGGACCTGGATATCAGCGTCCAGCTCGTCCAATAGGCTATTCATTTCTGTGAGCAAATTCGTCAGCGGGTCGTAGTGGGTATTGATCCCGATCTTGGACTTCAACACATCCGACTCCCACTGGGCATCCAGTTGCTTTAAATGCCTTAGCAGCGCAACGTTCGCGGAGTATTCAGCCTGACCCCAATGCTGCGTCTTCGCATAGAGGAACGCCAAAACGGCCATCAAGACAATGGCCATTGCTGCTACCAGCCAGCGGTTCAACTGCGTCAGCCAGTTCATGGACGCACCTCTAGCTCACCCGTCAGTGTGTGGAGGAACTTGATGATCAACTCCTTGTCCTCTTTCGAGGCAACGCGCCCCAACTGGTAGCGAAACATGACATCGACCGCCTCCTCCAACGTCTTGGCCGACGCATCGTGGAAATACGGAGCAGTCAACGCTACGTTGCGCAAGCTGGGAACCTTGAACACATACTTGTCACTCTCGATTTTGGTGACGAGATAGCGCCCCAGATCGGCCTGCGTCAGATTGCCACGCTTCTTGAAGTAATCACCCATGACACCAAACTTCTGAAACATGTTGCCACCAACATTCACCCCCTGGTGGCAGGCTACACAGCCATATTGCTTGAACCTGCCATATCCCATCTTCTCCTCGGCAGATATGGCACGCTCATCTCCTCGGAGATATTTGTCAAACCGAGAGTTTGGTGTAATCAATGTGCGCTCGAACGTAGCAATAGCATTCTGGATATTCGCCTTCGTCACACCGTCTTTGTAGGCGACAGAAAATGCTGCCTTGTACTTAGAATCACTTGATATTTTTTTTACGACATCGTCCCATGTCGACCCCATTTCCACGGGGCTTAACAGTACATGGTCAACTTGCCCCTCCAGTGAATCAGTACGGCCATTCCAGAACTGCCGGAAATTGAGGGCAGCATTCAGCACCGTTGGGGCATTCACGTCGGTCAAACTCCCGTTCAAGCCAACGGAACGATC
>Ga0308157_10006783_pt1 | contig 13547 bp, 14 predicted proteins | sample PhyBR1_FD_201035 | JGI IMG/M metagenome (GOLD analysis project Ga0308157, IMG submission 201035) | Phyllosphere microbial communities from UC Gill Tract Community Farm, Albany, California, United States - DLSLB.R1 | ecosystem: Host-associated > Plants > Phyllosphere > Unclassified | place: USA...
ATATCAGCAGAAATTCCACGAGGAAGAGATTAATTATCAGGAACTTTGGAAAAGTTATTTTACGAAGACCAACATCAAAGAACGGAAAAATATCAAGCTCCACGTTCAGCACGTTCCGAAACGTTACTGGAAATATCTAACGGAGAAATTCTAATTCTTAACCTACATCAATGTGAGGGAAATCCAAGCGCTATAAATTTGCACTATAATTAATCAACAAAATATTAAAAATTATGGCAACTAAATGGTTATTAGACCCAACACATAGCGAAATTACTTTCAAAGTAAAACACCTGATGATCTCCAACGTAAAAGGAGAATTCACAACTTTCAACGCAGAGATCGACGCAGAAGATGATACATTCGCAAGCGCAAAAGTTTCCGCTTTCATCGATACAGATTCTATCTTCACCAACAATACAGACAGAGACAATCATTTGAAATCTGCAGATTTCTTCAACGCAGAAGCTAACCCGAAGATCACTTTCGAAGCTTCAACTTTGAACGGTGATGTGACTGGGAACCTAACATTGAACGGCATTACCAAAGAAATCACTTTGGACGTAGACTTCGGTGGCATCAATTCTGATCCTTGGGGCAATACAAAAGCAGGTTTCTCATTCGAAGGGAAGATCAAAAGATCAGACTTCGGTTTGACTTGGAACGCAGCATTGGAAACAGGCGGTGTGATGGTAAGCGAAGACGTGAAGATTGCAGGAGAACTGCAATTCGTAAAACAATAATACATCATAGTATTTTTATAGTTTGAGTTTTTTAAAGTGTGAACAAGGGCAACTTTGTTCACGCTTTTTTGATTTTAATTGTAATGATTTGGGCAGCTTTTCCGCCTTCCGTTCCCAATCTTTTTTGCAGACGATTTCCATTAAGTTGAATTTGAGCAAACGCAAAAAAGGATTTCCACTCAAGTCGGGCTGCGCTTCGCAAAGTTGAACCTTTGTCTATCAATTCAACATCGTCCAAAAATCGAAGATTTCAAAAACTTAGTTGTTCTTATGAGACTTTTGTAGTTCAAAAAAAAATCAACTCAAGTGTTTCGGAAATCTGCTCAATCTACCAAATCTGCGAGAAAATAAAATACATTTTACATCAATACATTTTACTTTTTACAAAAAAATGAACCTCAACGACCTTTCCAGTATCTCCGATAATTTCAAAACCACCCAAAAAATGCCCGTTCTTTTCCTGGGACACGGCTCTCCGATGAATGCCATCGAAGAAAATATTTTTGTGCAAGGATTTAGAAATATCAGTAAAGAGATCCCAAAACCAAATGCCATTATTTGTATTTCCGCGCATTGGTTTACCAACGGCACATTCGTCACAGCAATGGAACTTCCGAAGACCATTCACGATTTTGGAGGTTTCCCGCAAGCCTTGTTTGATGTTCAATATCCCGCAAAAGGTGATCCTGAATTAGCCAAAGAAACTGCAGAATTATTGGCTCCAGTTTTGGTAGAAGAAGACCACAATTGGGGCTTGGACCACGGCGCTTGGTCGGTGCTTAGGCATCTTTATCCTGATGCGGATATTCCGATCATTCAGTTAAGTATTGATTATACAAAACCGCCACAATATCATTTTGAGTTGGCAAAGAAATTATCCAAACTTCGGGAGAAAGGAATCTTAATTATAGGAAGTGGAAACATCGTTCATAATCTTAGATTGATCGACTGGAAAAATATTGACACCGTTGGCGCTGGCTGGGATTGGGCGATAGAAGCAAGAGAGAAAACTAACAATTGGCTTCTGGATGGCGATTTCCAGAAACTCATCGATTATCAAAAACAAGGAACATTCTTGCAATACGCCGTTCCGACGCCCGACCATTATTTACCATTAATTTATAATCTCGGTCTCAAGGACAAATCGGAACAACTCTCATTATTTAATGATTCTTTGATTGGCGGTTCATTGAGTATGACGTCGATAAAGATTGGATAATTATTAAGCCTTATTTAAGAGTTTTTTTATAACTAAAAAATTAGTAATATTGTTTTAATGAAAAGAATATTACTTTTTTGCATCTATCTTAGTTTTGTAAGCCATTGTTTTTCCCAGATTATTTCTGGTAAAATCCAGACTGAAAGTGGTTCAGCCATTTCGAATGTAAATGTCTACCTGGATGGAACAAAAGTTTCGGAAGTTTCCAATGGCGACGGAAGTTTCCAGTTGGATATACAGGGACAGAAAAGCGGGAATATCATTTTTCAAAAAGATAATTACGAGACCAGTATTTTTCCATTAGAAAAGGCAATCGGGAAATCTGTGAAAGTGATTATCAATCCTGTGAGTGAGATTGAGGAAGTTGTTATCATCCCTTACACAGAGCAGGCTTACAAAGATTTTATCAATTATTTTCTGGATCAGTTTATTGGATTTGACCGGGATGATGTGAGAATCAAAAACCAACGGACGCTCAAGTTTTCCTACGATAAGAAAAACCAGTTTCTGAAAGTGAAAGCACCACAGACTTTGATCATCGAAAATAAAAAATTGGGTTACACAATCCAGTATAATCTGATTAATTTTCAGGGAGATTTCAAAGCAAAAAGTACGAGTTATCTTGGGACTTCATTCTTTAAAGAGACCAGTTTCAGAAAGGAAGTTACGCTCAACCGAATGAATGCTTACAAGGGAAGCCTAATGCATTTTTTCAGAAGTCTTTACAACAATGAGCTGGGAAAAGAAGGTTTCATCGTGAATCACGCAAGACGAATTAAAAATCCAGCTTATCCAACAGAAGCTGAATTACAGAAACTGAACTACCATTTTACTATTATGAAAACTCAAAACTCGACGCTTCCTTGGACGGACGAGCTGGAAGCAATTTCACAAAAGAAAAGTAAAAATTCGGAGTTTTTGATGGCGATTCTTAAAACTAAAATCAAGGAATCGGAATTTACAAAACGAAAGGATGGAAGATTGTTTTTGGACTTTGAAGATCTGCTTCAGGTCAATTATCAGAAGTATTTTTACGAAATCAAAAAAGGCGAATTTGTGAAATCCGGAGGCGTTGTCAACCAATCGTCAATCCTTCATCCCGAAGCTATGGAATTTGAAATCTTCAAGGAAGGACTTTCATCCGAACCAGATCAATTGATCTTGGAAGGCGATTTTTCCCGTCAGAATATTTCTAAAATGCTGCCTTTGGATTATCAGTTCGGGAATTAAGAATTTAATTTCTCGCAGATTAGGCAAGTTTTGCAGATTAATTCTACATCATTATCTGCTGAATCTTCAAAATCAGCGAGAGAAAAATTATAATTTCTTTTCAAAGCAAACGCTGTTTTCCACGCCTGCATATTGACCATAATTTGGAATGATTTTATAGCCACATTTGTTGTAAAGCGCAACCGCTTCGGTTTGTCTTTTTCCGGTTTCAAGAATGGTTTTTTCGTAACCTAATTCCTTAGTCCAAGATTCTAATTCTTTCAAAATAGCTGAAGCCAAACCTTTTCCACGTTGTTCCGGAAGCGTAAACATTCTTTTGACTTCCATCGATTTTTTATCAAACTCTTTGATAGCGCCACAAGCAACTGCTTCATCATTATCAAAAATAACGATGCAGTTTTTTAGCGAATCAATTTTATTAAATTGATCATAAAATCCGTGGTCTTCACCATCAATGACAGCGAGGTATGCATCCAATTGTTTTACTAGTTTTTGAAAGTCGGGGTTTTCGGAAGTTGTGCGGAGGGTTTTCATTAATTTAAATGATTAGTTAATTGTGCTTCGACTCCGCTCAGCATGACATCTTATAATTTAAGTTTGTATTTAAATTGTCAGTCTGAGCGGAGTCGAAGACTTTCTTGAATTTAATTTACAATTAGTTTCCTTTCTCTAATCAAATCAGCAATCTTCAAAATATCTTCCCCAATCAACCTGTCATTTTCCAATTTCGGAACTACAGAACGGATGATCTCATAATTTTTCTCAACAATATCCGAGCAAACTGCAGGTCTTCGGAATTCCAAACCTTGCGCACCGAACATCAATTCTATAGCGAGAATGTTTTCAAGATTTCCAAGGATCTGATTGAATTTTCTTCCCGAAATACTTCCCATAGAAACGTGATCTTCCTGACCTAAACTTGTCGGTATAGAATCTGCAGAAGCCGGAAAACAAAGTGTTTTGTTCTCTGTAACCAACGCTGCACTTGTATATTGCGGAATCATAAAACCGGAATTGAGGCCGGAACTTTCGATTAATAATTTTGGTAAGCCGTATTTCCCTTCCAATAAAAGATAACTTCTTCTGTCGGAGATATTTCCTAATTCAGCGGCCGCCAACGCACAATAATCCAAAGGTAAAGCCATCAATTGCCCGTGGAAATTACCACCAGAAATGGATTCTTCTGCACTCAGAATAATTGGATTGTCTGTGACAGAATTCAGTTCTGTGTCTGCCATTTGTTTCAAATGTTCAAAGGCATTTCTGCTCGCACCGTGAACTTGTGGCACACATCTCATAGAATATGGATCCTGAACGCGGTCACAGAATTCGTGGGACTTTAGATTGTCAGAATCTTTCAGAAAGTTTCGCATTCTTTCTGCCACTTTTCGGCTTCCGTCAAACGGACGAATGTCGTGCAATTCTTTCTTGAAAGGACTTGCAGAACCACGATAAGCCTCAAGACTCATTGCAGCAGTTAAGTCTGCCAGATCCAAAAGATATTCGAATTTTGATAATCCTATGATGGCGTGAGCTAAGATAAATTGCGTTCCATTGATCAAACCCAAACCTTCCTTCGGCCCCAATATTAAAGGCTGAATGTTGTGCTTTTCAAGAACAATTGAGGTGTCAACCGTTTTATCATTTTCCCAAACCTGGCCTAATCCCAAAAGTGGCAAAACCAAATGTGCCAAAGGCGCCAAATCTCCTGATGCACCAACAGAACCTTGCTCCGGAACAACTGGAATGATATCTTTTTCTAACATCAATATCAAACGTTCGATCACTTCTAATGAAACACCCGAAAACCCTTTTGACAATGCGTGGATTTTGGCGATGATCATTATTTTGGAAATATTCTTATCAATCGGTTTTCCAACACCTACAGCGTGAGAAATAATTAGATTATGCTGAAGCTGTGCTGTTTCCGATTCTGATATTTTGGTATCGCAAAGTGGTCCGAATCCTGTGTTGATGCCGTAAACCGTTCGGTCAGAAGCTACAATTTTCTGGACGTTTTCCTGCGATTTTATAATTTGTTCTCTTGATTTTTCACTGAGTTTTGCAAGTGATGGGTTTTTTGCTATTGCCAAAACATCCTGATAGCCAAGCGTATCGATTCCGTAGATCATTACTAAAAAATTTTGCCTAAAAATACACTTTTCAAAGGTAATGTTAGAATGATTTTAGTATTTAAATTCAGTTTTCAAATTATCAGGAATCAAATTTTTATCAACAATAGAATTGTAAACTTTCAAAGATTTCTTTTTCAACTTTTCATTGCTATCGATTTCAGATATTTTCAACAAAGAAAAAGCGTAATGAATTTTGAAATTTTCATCTTTCCTGTATCTGCTTCCAAGGTTCTCAAACAATTCGATGGCTTCCTGATGTCTCTTTAGGTTTGTCAATAAAATGGCTTTCACAAAGTAGGAATCATCAGATTTGGAAGTATATTTGTTGATTGCAGTATTGATATTTTCCAATCCATATTCGTATTTCTCAAAAATAGGAGAGAGCAGAGCAACACCATAATAACCTTCCGCATTATCGGGGAAATATGTTTTCATTTCTTCGAATTTCTTCAAGGCCATATCTGGCATATTGTTTTTCATTGCATTGGTTGCAACTTTTGATTTGAATTCCAAAGATTTGTTTTGAGCCAGACTATCCGCTGCGTATAAAAGAGGAAATGCTAGTTTTGTTTCGCCCATATAGTCCAACAGGTAACCGTCCATAAAAAACGCATCACAAAAACTTCTGTCCTGAGTAATAAGGTCTGTAAAGATTTTCACACCAGCACCGTGGTATTGTTTGAACTGCAATGTTTTCATTCCTAACTGGAACATTTCTTTTGCTTTGTCATCTTTGGGATAACAATAAAATTTGTTTCCTGAGAAATATGAATTGTCCAATTGTCCAAATGCAGTTTTGAAAATTAAGACTGAAATCAAGAAGAATATTTTTTTGTACATAATGGTTATAGTTTGCCTTTTTGACGAAAGTATTAAAATATTGTTGAATCGGAAAATTAATGTTAATAATCAAACTGTTTATCATATTCCTCAATCTGCAAAGCACGTTCCTTCACGATTTCCAATTTCTTATTTTCAGCAATTACATAGAACATTGTTCCTTTTTTGACATCGAAATAATATTTATCAATCAATTTAAACTCAGAATCTCTGAATGAAATCCAATTTCTCTGTGCTTCAACCAATTCCTTTTTTCCTATTTTCGTAAGTTTTTGGCTTAAAGAAATGTAAGTTTTTATTAAGTTCTTTGTCCCAGGAATTCTGCGCAGAAATGACACAACTTATTTGACCTGCGGTAGAATTTCTTTGACTGAGACATTTTTCCAAATCCTGGTCTATGTTGTTTTGAGAAAATGAAAAAACATTTATTATTAGTAAAAACAAAAGTGAAACTGACTTTTTCATAATCTAATATTAAAGTTTTAATTAAAATCTCAATTCCTTCGCCTGCCGAATATGCGCCAAATGATGCTGGCAATGCCAACTGTAAATCAAAATATTTTCTTTAAGCGAAATCTTCTCTGATTGTTCCGGATGAACAAATTCTTTGTCCAAATCTTCCTCAGACATACTTTTTAAAATGAAAACCCATCTTTCGTGCAAAGCTTCCAGCAATTTCAAAGAAACAAATGGCGAAAGTCTACTATCTGGCAATTCTCCCCAAAGACTTTCTTCGTAAGGTTTTATTGTTGGAAGATGTTCAGTCAAAGCCAATTTGAATCGAACGTAACTGTTGATGTGGCTGTCCGCGCAATGATGAACAACTTGCGAGATGGTCCAACCTTCCGGTCTGTATCTCAGATTAAAATCATCATCATTAAGATTTTGGATTTCAGCTTTTACAAGATTTGGAAAATTTTCAATTTCGGAAATGGCAGAATCAACGATTTCTTTTGTGATAGATTCTGGTTTTGAGAATTTTCCAACTGGATATTTTAGTTTTTCTAAATCCATTATTTCAAATTTTTCATCAGGATAGCTTCCATTTTTTCGTAACCCAATTTGTTCGGGTGAATGCCGTCTTCTGCGATTTCTTTAGGCAAACCATTTTTATCGTCTTTCAAAACCGAATGATAATCAATATAAGTGATTTTATTTTTGATTGCGTAGTCTTTTATCATTTTATTCAGCGCAATTACTTTGTCAGCGGGTTGGATGTCTTTTCTCCAAGGGAAATCGAAAGCTGGAAGGGCCGAACATAGAATGACTTTGATATTATTCGCTTTCGCCAATTCTGCCATTGAAACTATGTTTCCAAAAACTTTATCTAATGAAATCTTGCCTTGGTTCTCTGCAATGTCATTTGTCCCGGCAAGGATGATAACTCTTTTGGGCTTCAGATTAATGACATCTTCACGAAATCTGATCAGCATTTGAGATGTCACTTGTCCACTGATCCCTCTTCCTACAAAATTATTTTTAGTGAAAAATTCTGGATCTGTAGAAAACCAACCTTCTGTAATAGAGTCACCTAAAAAAACTGAATTTGGAGTTGTTTTCTTGGCTTTTATTTCTTGATTTTGATTTTCATATTTAGTGAAGCCTGCAAAATCTTGCGCATAAAACATAGTAGAAAGTAATATTGATGTAATTGTTAGGAATTTCATTATTTTAATTTTGATTCTCAAATATATGAAATATGATGTTGCAGATTCTATTATAAAATCAATAATTTTACAAAATGGAAAACACTTCGAAAGACCCTTTGCACGGAAAAAGACTAGACGCTATTTTGGAAGAATTGGTGGCTTATTATAATGGCTTCGAAGAGTTGGGGAAACAGATCAACATCCGATGTTTTAATGCCGACAATCCAAGTATCAATTCCTCTTTGAAATTCCTTAGAAAAACCGATTGGGCGAGAGCAAAGGTTGAAAGTTTGTATCTGTATGTTTTGAGACAAAAGAAGAAAAAAGGTTTACTTTAAATTGATTAATCCAAAAATATTCCGCTCACATAATACCAGCGATTCTGAATCGTTTTGAAAGTCGATAACTCGTGATGTACTTGCGGATTTCCATCTTCATCCGTATAAAACGCTTTGAATTCCACTTTATTCATCGACGGTGTATCCACGATTTCCAATTTCGTCCAATCATTGATTTCTCCCCATTCCTGCAGACTTTTTTTGTCATGAAATTTCCTTTTTCCAGGCGAAGTCGTTTCCCAAAGATATTCGCCGTTCGGAATGGCAAAAGCTGAAAATCTGGAACGCATCAATGCTTCCGCAGTCGGCGGAAATTTTTCTTTTTTGTGATAAGGTTGACAGCAATTGTCGTAGGATTTTCCGGAACAGCAGGGACAATTCATTGGCTAAAATTATAAATTTATAAGGTTTATTTTGTTACGGTTTCTTTCAGATTGCCGTTTTCATCATAATATTTCCATTCTCCGGCCTTTTCGCTATCTCTGATTATTCCTACTGCTCCAATCTTTCCGTTCTTATGATATAATTTCCATTCGCCGGCCATAATTCCATTATCATCGTGACTGCCAGTTTTTTCTAAGTTTCCGTTTTCGTAATAATATTTCCATTCACCAACGCGATTGTTATCTCTTTGCGTTCCGACGTGTCTTAGCTGTCCATTGCTATAAAATTCTTTCCATTCTCCAATGGTTTTTCCAGCGTCATTGTAGCTTCCTATCATTTTTGGTTTTCCGTTGTCGTGGTACCATTTATGTTCACCAATTCTATTTTCGCCGTCATAAAATCCAATTTCGTAGAGTTGTCCATTATCATAATATTCCTTCCAATCACCGGTTTGTTTTCCGTTTTCGAATCGACCAATTGTTCTCAATTTTCCATTGCGATAATAGGTTTTCCATTCCCCGACTGGTTTTCCATTGGTGTATTTTCCGATTTGGAAGAGTTTACCATTTTTCTCAAACCATTTCCATTCGCCTGTCCGCTCCCCATTTTTGTCCGTTTGTCCGGTTAGTTTCGCATTATTTTCAAATAATGTTGTGGGCTTCGTTTGAGCTTTTCCAAAGACTGAAAAACAAACCAGTATTAAAATTAAGTTTAAGTGACTTTTCAATATTTTAATTTTTAGCTAATGTAATATTAAGCTCCAAACGCTCTCTTCAGCAAACTCTCCACTTTCGGTTCGCTTCCACGGAAAGCTTTGAACAATTCCATTGGGTCTTTGGTTCCGCCAGAAGAAAGAAGAACTTTATATTTCGAAGCAATTTCCGGATTAAAAATGCCATTCTCTTTGAAATATTGAAATGCATCAGCATCCAGAACTTCCGCCCATTTGTAAGAATAATAACCAGCCGAATATCCACCTTGGAAAATGTGTGAAAAACTTGGTGCAGTTGCCGTTTGCGGATTTGAAGGGTAGATTTGTGTCGCTTTTGTGAAATGATTTTCAAACTCTTTCACGTCCATTACTTCGTGTTCCGAAACACTTGAGTGAAACGCCATATCCAACAATCCAAGACCAACTTGTCTCATCGTCTGATAACCTTCCATAAAAGATTTGCTTTGCGATAATTTCTCGATTTTTTCGTCTGGTAAGATTTCACCGGTTTGATAATGTTTGGCGAAGGTTTTCAGGAATTCTGGTTCATAACAGAAGTTTTCCAAAAATTGAGAAGGCAATTCTACAAAGTCCCATTTCACAGAAGTTCCTGACAAATTCGGATATTGCGTGTCTGCCAAAATGCCGTGAAGTGCGTGTCCAAATTCGTGGAACAAAGTGGTCACTTCCTGAAAAGTCAACAGACTTGGTGTGTCTTTTGTTGGTTTTGTGAAATTACAAACCACAGAAATATGTGGACGCGAATTTTCGCCGTCTTTTTTGTATTGATTTTTGTAGCTCGTCATCCAAGCGCCGGCACGTTTCCCTTTTCGAGGATGATAATCGGCGTAGAGTAGGGCTTTTACATTTCCGTTTTCTGTGATTTCGTAGGTTTTTACGTCATCGTGGTATTTCTGAACATCATTGATTTCTTTAAATTCTAATCCAAATAATTTCCCTGCCAATCCAAAAACCGCTTCCTGAACTTTCTCCAGTTGGAAGTAAGGTTTCAGTTCTTCATCATCAATGTCGAATTTTTGTTTTCTTAATTTCTCAGCATAAAAAGCGTGGTCGTAACTTTGGATTTCATCGATTCCGTCGGCTTTTGCTAAAGTTTTCAGTTCTTCGATTTCTTTTTGAGCGTAAGGTTTTGCTTTGTCCAGAAGTTCGTTTAGGAATTCAAAAACTTTTTCCGGCGATTTTGCCATTCTTTCTTCGAGAACGAAATCTGCGTAATTTTTATAACCTAACAATTCTGCTTTTTCCTGACGAAGTTTTACGATTTCTTTGATGAGATTTTGATTGTCAAATTCACCACCGTCAAATGATTTTTTTCCATTAGCTAAAGCCAATTCTCTTCTCAGTTCACGGTTTTCTGCATAAGTCAATGCCGGAAGATAACTTGGATATTGCAAAGTAATGATGTAACCTTCCAAACCTTTTTCCTTCGCATCTTCTTCATATTGCTCAAGAATGGCTTCCGGAATTCCTTTCAAATCTTCTTTATTTGTAATGTGTTTGAAATAAGCATTAGTTGAAGCCAAAGCATTTTGTCCGAATTGAAGCGATTTGATAGACAAATCCATATTGATTTTCTCCAATTTCTTTTTGTCTTCTTCATTTAATAAAGCGCCACTTCTCACAAAACCTTTGTAAGTTTCATTGAGCAACATTTTTTGTTCTTCGTTCAATGACAAAGTGTCTTTTTGGTCGTAAACGTTTTTGATTCTTTCGAATAGTTTTTCGTTTTGAGAGATTTTGGAAGAGAATTCTGTCAAAAGTGGAGAAACATCTTGCGCGATTTTTTGAATTTCGTCATTGGTTTCTGCTGAATTGAGATTGAAGAAAATACTGGAAACTCTGTCCAATTGTTCTCCGGAAAATGCCATTGCTTCAATCGTATTTTCGAATGTTGGTGCTTCTGGATTGTTGGTGATTTCGTCGATTTCTTTTTCAGCAGTTTTTACCAATTCCTGAAATGCGGGAAGATAATGTTCTTCTTTGATATCGCTGAAAGGTGATGAGGTATATTTGGTGTTGAATTTTTCTAATAGTGGATTCATTATTTTGTTCTTGATTTAAGGTTTACTTTTCAGGGCTCTTCGACTCCGCTCAGAGTGACATTGCTAATAAAAACTGTTATATACGAAATTGTCAGGCTGAGCGGAGTCGAAGCCTTTTCTTATTTTGTTGAAATCACAAATTTAATACCTAAAGTTGAAAGTATGACAAAATTGCGCCCCGGCTTGAGTGGAAATCCTTTTTTGCTTGTCATCAAGTTCAATTTAATTGAAAACGTTATGCAAAAAAGATTGGGAGCGGAAGACGGATTAAGGCGCCCAAATAAATATTGTCTTGGAAAAAGTTTTTGTATTTAAATTCTTTTTAGATTTGTTTTGAACTTAAACTATACTTATTATGAAAAAATTTTTGAAAATCATTGGCATTATCTTAGCTATTTTTATTGCTTACTGTGCCATTATGATGTTGGTTGTGGACAGCAAATGTCATAACGAACAATCCATCACCATCAATGCTCCCAAAGAAAAAGTGTGGCAGAATGTGAATTCTATGAAAGCATTCAACACCTGGAATCCGTGGATGAAATACGATCCGAAACTTGTCGTGACCTACAAAGGAAATGCTGGCGAAGTTGGCGACGGCTACACTTGGAAAGGCAATGATGATGTGGGCGAAGGTGAGCAGGAAATCACGGCAATCGTTCCTAATGAGAAAGTGGCCACAAGTATGCACTTCATCAAACCAATGGATGATAGAGCGACTTCTGACCTAATTCTTGCGACGGAAGGTTCTGGAACTAAAGTTACTTGGACAATCGACTATGAGATCGAAACACTTTTCAAACCAATGAAACCGATGATGAATTACCAGATGAACAAATCATTCTCCGAAGGTTTGGGAAAACTGAAAACACTTTCTGAAAAATAAAAATCGCCCCGATAATTCGGGGCGATTTCATTTTAATTTAAAAAAGATATTTTGTCTTATTTGATAATCAGTTTAGAAACTGCCAAACCTTCGTCTGATTTTAACTGAACTAAGTAATTTCCTGTACTGATTCCGTTTACAGAGAATGTTTCGTCCCCTTTTGCAGATTTCAGTACGAATGATTTTACCAGTTTTCCGTTGAGGTCATAGATGTTGATCTGTCCGTTTTTCGCTTTGTTGTATCTGATTTTCAACAATCCGTCTGTTGCTGGATTCTGAACGATTTGAAGTGATGTTTTGTGGGCATCAATTTTAGTTTCGTCAGTTGCCAAAGCGGTTTGATTTCCATAGATCCTGAATTCTCCTGGCTGTAAGTTTACAGTCGTTGTTGAATTTCCGGAAATAGAAGAATTGTCCATTAAGTTATACCAAGTTCCATCGTATGGAAAACTAGGTGTTACTGTCTGAGCAGAAGTTGTAAAGTTCGCCACTACAACTACATTTTTCAAAGAAGTTGAAGGTAATGCATCATTCCAAACAAAAATTCTAGGCAATAGATTTCCTGATTCTAAAGTAAATGTTGTGGTATCAAAAACCTGACTAGATAATCTGATTGCCAATATTTTTGCCCAGGTGTCATAAACTGCTTTTCTACTTGCATTGGCATCATAACCTAATGTAAAAGCAACCGGTTTTGGAGAAGTTCTACAATCGTTGCTGATTGTTCCGTTCTCACATCTGTTGATACTAAATTCGTAACCCAATTCTCCAAACTGCCAGATCATTTTCGGGCCAGGAACTGTAAAGAAAACGGCACCAAAAGCTTTTTGTCTTTCAAGAGCTGTATTCAAATCTTTTACACTGTACGAACCGTTAATGCTTCCGTAAGCTAAGTTTTTGAACATTAATCTTTCTTCGTCGTGACTTTCGCCATAGCTCATATTTCTTCTTTCAGAAAAAGTGTGGTTTCTAAAATCAACTCTGTTGAAGTTGCTGTCAGTAGCATAACCCATTGTGTTTTGATTGTATGGTCCAACCAGATTGTCCCACATCATTACACCTTTTCCTTCGTTCACACGGTAATTTGCCCATTCTCTTTCTTCTGCATTTCCTCCCAAATGTTCAAAAATAATGTAAGAACTTGGGTCGTATGACCATTGGTAGTCAGAATATAATTTCAAAATATCCACTCTGTCTTGCTGATAAGCGCCTGTACAACCCTCATCTGATGCCGTACAATTCTGAGTAAATCCTTTGGTAAGGTCCCAACGGAATCCGTCAATTTTATATTCAGAAATCCATTGCTCCAAAACTCTGTTTACATAATATCTGGTCTCAGGTTTTGAGT
>Ga0308157_10006784_pt1 | contig 13543 bp, 14 predicted proteins | sample PhyBR1_FD_201035 | JGI IMG/M metagenome (GOLD analysis project Ga0308157, IMG submission 201035) | Phyllosphere microbial communities from UC Gill Tract Community Farm, Albany, California, United States - DLSLB.R1 | ecosystem: Host-associated > Plants > Phyllosphere > Unclassified | place: USA...
CGGGCTGGCAAGCAGGAGGCGGCGGGACAGGCTCATGCGATGGTTCCTTTCTATTGGGGACGGCTCAGCGCTTGTCCAGGCGGCGCGCGATGCGTCCGCCACCGAACTGGATCAGCTGCACCATGGCGATCAGGATCGCGACCGTGATCACCATGACGTCGGTCTCGAAGCGGTAGTAGCCGTAGCGGATGGCGAGGTCGCCGATGCCGCCGCCGCCGACCACGCCGGCCACCGCCGAATAAGAGAGGAAGCTGATGGCCAGCACGGTCAGCGCCAGCACCAGGCCCGACCTTGCCTCGAGCAGCAGCACGCGGGTGACGATCTGCAGGCGGGTGGCGCCCATCGCCTCGGCGGCTTCGATCACGCCGCGCGGCACGTCGTGCAGCTGCTGCTCGACCAGGCGCGCAAAATAGGGGATCGCAGCAATGGACAGCGGCACGCTGGCGGCCAGCGGGCCGATCGAGGTGCCGGCGACGATGCGTGTAAACGGCACCAGGGCCACCATCAGGACGATGAAGGGGAAGGAGCGCACGGTATTCACCAGCCATCCCAGCACCTGGCCGATGCCGCGGCCGACACTGAGGCCACGGCCCGGTTCAGCGGAACTATGCAGGAACAGGGCCACGCCTAGCGGGCCGCCGACCAGCACCGCGGCCGACAGGCCAATGCCGAGCATGAGCAGGGTTTCGCCGAAGGCGCGCCACAGATCGGGCGCGACGAGCAGGAATTTTTCAGGCATGCAGTTCTCCTGGTGGGATGTCGACCTGCGCTTCGGCGGCGTGGTAGGCCAGCTCGCGGCCGAGCGAGGTCTTGCGCGGCGCGCTGTGGTCGCGCAGGTCGAACAGTTCTGCGATGCGGCCATCCTCGACCACGGCGGCGCGCTGGCACAGGCTGCCCAGCGCCGGCAGCTCGTGGCTGACGATCACGATCGTCACGCCCATGCGCACGTTGATGTCGCGCAGCGTATCGAGCACGCTGCGGGCGGTGTCCGGGTCGAGGGCCGACATCGGCTCGTCGCACAGCAGCACCGTCGGATAGCTGGCCAGGGCGCGGGCGATCGCCACCCGTTGCTTCTGGCCGCCCGACAGGCGCGCCGGATAGCTGCCGGCCTTGTCGAGCAAGCCGACCAGTTCGAGGCATTCGGCGACGCGCGCCTTCAGGCGCGGCGCGTTCATGGCGCCGTGGATGCGCAGCGGGAAAGCCACGTTCTCGAACACGGTGGCGTTGGCGAGCAGGTTGAAGTGCTGGTAGATCATGCCGATGAGGCGGCGCGCTTCGCGCAGTTCGCGCGCGCTGAGCGCGGTCAGCTCCTGGCCGGCGACGGCGATGCTGCCGCCGTCGGGTTTTTCCAGCAGGTTCATCAGGCGCAGCAGGGTCGACTTGCCGGCGCCGCTGCGGCCGACCAGGCCGAAGATCTCGCCCGGCAGGATGTCGAGCGAGACGTCGCGCAGGGCGTCGAAGCGGCCGCCTTCGGGCAGCGAAAAGGCCTTGCTGGCGCGCGCGATGCGGATGACGGGAGCGGAAGTCGTCATGGCGGACCCGTTACGAGTAAGGCGTCGGATCGGGCACGCGGCCACTGAGCGCATAGCGCCCGAGGTCGCGCAGCTTGTAGTCGACCGGATCGTGCAGGGTATGCACGCGGGCATTGCGCCAGAAGCGGTCGAAGCCGAAGCGCGCAGAAGTGGCGCGCGCGCCGAGCAGTTCGAACATCTGGCTGCTGATCTCGATCGCGGCGCGGTGCGCCAGCACCTTGGCCTCGGCCACGGCGACCGCTACCTCGCCGCGCTCGCGCGCCGTCACGGCGTCGCCCTTGCGGATGGCGGCGTCGAGCTGGCGCGCGGCCTCGTCGGCCAGCAGCACGGCCGGACGCACGGTGAGCCACAATTGGCCGTAGCGGTGCTGGGTGAAGGGATCGTCGATCGCGTCGTCCACCCCGGATGCGAACCAGGGCCGGGCCTGCTCGAGCGTGTAGTCGCGCGCGGCCTCGAAGGCGCCCTGCGCGATGCCGAGGTACAGATTGGTCATGACCAGCTGGGCGACCTGCGAGCGCAGGGTGGAGCGCGCGGTCGGCGCCTGGCCGGGCGCCTGCAGCACCAGCGCGGTCGGCAGGTAGACTTTTTCGAAGTGGACGTTGCCGCTGTCGGTCTGGCGCTGGCCGAAGGCGTCCCAGTCGGCTTCCACGTGCACGCCGGCCTGCCCGGTCGGCACCACGGCAATCAGGGCGGCGTCGGCTTCCCGGTCTGCTCCTGATACCCAGGCCGATACCGTCAGCCAGTCCGAGCCCACCGAACCCGACGAAAAACTCTTGACGCCATCGAGGATGTAGCCGGCCGGCGAGGCGGTGGCGCGGGTGCGCTTGTCGAGCGGGTTCAGCGCGTTCCCCCAGAACAGCTTCTGGCGCACCGTTGCGGTGAGCAGGCTGCGCTGCTGCAGCTCGGTGCCATAGAGTTGGATGCCGGCCAGTTGCAGATGGTGGAAGCCGAACAGGTGGGCAAGCGCGCTGTCGCTTCTTGCCAGGATGCGCACCGCGGCCATGACGGTCGCCCAGTCGGCGCCCTGGCCGCCGAACTCGGTTGGAATCGACAGCGTGAGCAGGCCCGATGCGCGGATCAGTTCACGCTCGTGTCTCGGGTGACCGCCGGCGCGGTCGCGCTCGATGGCGGTGGCGGCCAGGCGCTCCGCGAGGTCGGCCGCGATGGCCAGCGGATCGGATAGGGCCGTTGTGGTGGTGTCGTCTTGTGGACGCAGTTGTTGCAGGATGGAAGACATGGGACACGATGCCGATGTTGGGTGAATCGCCATCTTGCGCCCAGGGCCGGTGCGGCGTGAACGAAGAAATCCGGCCTTGAATATGCGCGAAAAGTTAAAACGACAAACGCATATCGATGAGTGAAACGATTCGTTGGGATCGTCGCGCGCCAGACGTACGCTGTGACGATCGTTATCAGGACTGGAATTCCCATGAGCGTCATCTTGCTGGGCGGTAGCCCGTCGTCGCAGTCGTCCTGCAGCCGCTTGCTGCAGCACGTCGGAGAAAAACTCGCCGTCCACGGCTGGCGCACGACGCGCCTCGAGGTGCGCGAGCTGCCTGGCCCGGCGCTGCTGCGCATGGATGCCAGCGACCCGGAACTGGCGCGCGCGCTGGCGCTGGTGGCCCAGGCCGATGCGCTGGTGGTGGCCACGCCGATCTACAAGGCGGCCTACACCGGCATGCTCAAGCTGTTCCTCGACATGCTTCCGCAAGATGGCTTGCGCGGCAAGGTCGTGCTGCCGCTGGCGACCGGCGGCAGCCAGTCGCACCTGCTGGCGCTCGACTATGCGCTGCGGCCGGTGCTGGCCTCGATGTCGGCGCGCGCCATCCTGTCGAGCATCTATGCGACGTCCGAGCAGGTCGCCTGGGACAGCGAACGGGGCACGCGCCTGGCGGCGCCGATCGCCGAGCGCGTCGCCGAGGGCGTCGAGCAGCTCGATGCCGAACTCCAGGCGCACGCGCAGACCGCCGTCGCCGCCTGATCCACGAAGGAATCACCGTGTCTTCTCCCAACATCTTCTGGTTCATCCCTACTCACGGCGACAGCCGCTATCTCGGCACCACCAAGGGTGCGCGCGCGGTCGATGCCGACTACCTGAAACAGGTCGCGGTCGCCGCCGATACCCTCGGCTACGATGGCGTGCTGCTGCCCACCGGGCGCTCCTGCGAGGACGCCTGGATCGTCGCTTCGTCGCTGATCCACGCCACCACCAAACTCAAATTCCTGGTCGCGATCCGGCCCGGCCTGTCGACGCCGGGGCTGGCGGTGCGCATGGCCTCCACTTTCGACCGCCTGTCGAACGGGCGGCTGCTGATCAACGTCGTCACCGGCGGCGACCAGGGAGAGCTCGAAGCCGATGGCCTGTTCGCCGACCACAGCAAGCGCTACGAGATCTCGAGCGAGTTCTTCAAGGTCTGGCGCGCCAGCATGGCGGGCGAGGGCGGCGCGGCGGGCTTCGACTTCGAGGGCGAGCATATCCAGGTCAAGGGCGCCAAGACCCTGTATCCGCCGGTGCAGAAGCCGTATCCGCCGCTGTACTTCGGCGGCTCGTCCGAGCCGGCACACGCGCTCGCGGCCGAGCAGATGGACGTCTACCTGACCTGGGGCGAACCGCCGGCGGCGGTGGCCGAGAAGCTGGCCGACATTCGCGCGCGCGCCGCCAAGCATGGCCGCACCCTGAAGTTTGGCATCCGCCTGCATGTGATCGTGCGCGAGACCAATGAAGAAGCCTGGCGCGCGGCCGACGAATTGATCAGCCATCTGGATGACGACACCATTGCCAAGGCACAGGCAGCGTTCGCGAAGATGGACTCGGTCGGCCAGCGCCGCATGGCGGCCCTGCACGGCGGCCAGCGCGACCAGCTCGAGGTGTCGCCCAACCTGTGGGCCGGCGTGGGCCTGGTGCGCGGCGGCGCGGGCACGGCCCTGGTGGGCGATCCCGAGACGGTGGCCGCGCGCCTGCGCGAATACGCCGACCTCGGCATCGAGACCTTCATCCTGTCTGGCTATCCGCACCTGGAGGAATCGTACCGCTTCGCCGAACTGGTGTTCCCGCTGCTGGGCAAGGGCAAGGACCAGGGCGAGCAGTCGATCACTGGCCCGTTCGGCGAGATGATGGCCAGCGACATCCTGCCCAAGAAGGCGGCCTGACAGGGCCCGCACATCCCGCAGCGCGCTTTGCTATGATGGCGCGATGACTATCCTGCTGGTTCCTGGCTATATGCTCGATGCGACGCTATGGGACGATATGCGCGAGCGGCTGGCCCCATTCGGCCCGCTGGCGCATGCCGACCTGCGTCACGATGCCACCATCGAAGACCTGGCGCGCCGCGCACTGGCCGAGGCGCCGCCGTCCTTCATCCTGATCGGCTTTTCGATGGGCGGCTATGTCGCGCGCGAGATGCTGCGCCAGGCGCCTGAACGGGTGCGCGCGCTGGTGCTGATCGCTACCTCGGCCCGGCCCGATTCCGACACCGTCCGGCTGCGCAAGCGCACGGTGGCCAGGGCGGCGCCGTCGGTCTCGTTCGCGGGCCTGAGCCGCATCGCGATCGCCAGCTCGCTGCATCCGCGCGAGCTCGGCAACGAGGCGCTGATCGAACGCGTGCGCATGATGGGCGTGCGCCTGGGCGGCGAGGCCTTTCGCAACCAGTCGATGGTCGAGCGGCCCGGCGACCTGCACCTGCTGGGCGAACTCCGCTGCCCGACCCTGGTGATCGCGGCGGGCCACGACGGCTTGCGCAGCCTGGAAGAGGTGCAGGAGATGCATGCGGGGATCGCAGGCGCGCAGTTCGCGCTGATCGAGGACAGCGGACATATGATTCCGCTGGAGGCGCCGCAGCAGCTGTGCGATGCGATCGTGCCGTGGCTCGAGAAACTGCAACAGGCTTGATCAGGCCGGCGCGAACCGCGTACACCAGCCATCCAGGCCGCGGATCGCTTCTTCCTTGAGCTTGGCCTCGATCTCGATATAGGGCGCGGCGAGATAGGACGAGGGCATCGTCGCGATCAGGTCGGAATGCTGGCGGTCGTTGAAGCCTTCGCGGCCGTTCGAGATGTGCACCAGCTGGTGCGCCGGGTCGGGCCAGGTGGCGCGCGCCCTGGCCACCATCCCGGCCACGCTCGGGTGCTCGTAGCTGTCCAGCTTTTCGTGGACGATGTGGTGATGGGCGTCGAACACCATCGGCACGCCGGCGCGCACGCAGACGGCGTGGATCTCGTCGGCGCTGTAGGCGTATTCGTCGTTTTCCAGGCCGATGCGGCAGCGGATCGCTTCCGGCAGTTCGGCGATGCGGGCGACGAGCTTGTCTTCTCGGTCGGCCTTGCCGCCGTGGATTTCCAGCAATGCCCACGGCGAGCGCGGCTGGTCCAGCAAGTCCATGATGTCGGCGTGCATCTGCAGGATCTTGACGCTGTTGGCCACCACGTCGTCCGAATCGGAACTGAGCACCACGAACTGGTCGGGATGCATCACCAGGCGGATGCCGCGCTCGGTCGCGCGCCGGCCCGAGCGGCCCAGGGTTTCCTTGAACTGCTGCAGGATGTCCAGCCCGAACGGCGTGTCGGAAAACGGGAAGATCGACGAGGGCATGCGGTAGAGGGCGATGCCTTCGCGCTCGCAGTAGCGCAAGGCGTTGTCGAGGGTCTGGATATTGTCGCGGTAGATGTCTTCGAGCAAGCGGCGCTGGCCGTCCTCGCCATGTTCGAGCAGGCGCTTGCGCGTGAGCGCGCGGTAGCGCACGTCTTTCGAGACGGTGATGCAGACGAGGCCGAGCCGTGGTTGGGACTGGGTCATGTGGTCGAGGCCGGCGCAGCGGGGCACGGACGGGCGGTTGATGTTGAAAGGCAGTCTATCCGAAGCAGCTTTTGCGGGAGGCACGGCACGGTAGGCAAGGCGGGACGAACACGGGGCAGGCGCGGCGCCTGCCCCGGCCCCGGGTCCTGCCAGTCTTAGCGCGGTGTGCCGAACACCTGGGTCCAATAGATGATGCCGGTCTGCCGCTGCGGAGTGACGCCGTAGGCGGCGCCCATCTCGGTGAAGTCGCGGTTCATGATGTTGGCGCAGTGGCCTGGACTGTCGAGCCAGCCTTCCACCGCTTCGCGTGGTGAGCGCTGGCCGAAAGCAATGTTTTCGCCGACCCGGCGCCAATTGTAGCCGGCGCGCGCGGCGCGCTCGGCGGCCTGGCTGCCATCGCCGGCGCGGTGGCTGAAGTAGCGGCGCGTGGCCATGTCGCGGCTATGGGCCAGCGCGGCGTCGCCCAGCGCGAGGTTCCAGCGCAGGGGTGGCGCCGCCGGGAATTGCCGGTCGCCGCAAGTGCGGGCGACTGCGCGCGCCTGGTTGACTTCATCCAGGATCGTGCGGCCGGCCTCGCGCCAGTCGGGATAGGTAATGGACGGCAGCGGCGGGGCCGGACGCGCCAGCACGACGGTCCAGGTCGTGCCCTCGCGATAGCTGCCGACTGCCGAGAACCGATCGCTCAGCAACACCTTGCAGTATTGCTGCGCCAGCACGGTCATGGCCGACTGGGCATCCTCGGGCCCGGTGACATAGACAGCCTGCGCTTGATCAACGGCGTAGCCGGCGCGCTCCAGGGCCGATTCGATGAAGGCGCCGGCGCCGATGCGCAGCCGGGACAGGGCCGGCTGCGGGTCGAGCACGGCGGCGGGCGCTGCGGGATGGCCGTCGCAGGCGCCGGGATTGGCGCGGTAGGCATTCACCAGCGCCGCGAGCGGATCGCTGCCGCCGGCCGGAGCGGGCAGGGCGTACGCCGCCGGCTGGGCCAGCAGCATAGCGGCCAGCGCGACCAGCGCGACCAGCGCGTGGCGCAATGCGGGTAATCGGAGCGGACCGGGCATCGAATTCTTCAGGAACGGCAGGGCAGCCGGCGATGCCGGCGCACGATGTTGGCTGAGTGTTAAGGTATCCAGAAAAGCAAAAACGCCAGCGGGAAGTCGGCGCTGCTTGCTGGTCCTGCTGTTGTTGAAGATGGGGACGGCAGCCGGGATTTCCAGGCTTGTCGATGATTGGCGCCATGCGGCGGGCGCGACGGCAAGGCCGAGCCGGGCGAGGCCGGCTCGGCAGCCTTATTGCCCGGGTTGTTGCAACTGCGTCTGCGGGGTACGCACGAGCTTGGAGACATCCAGCCCCTGGGTCGTGAGGCGAGCAAGCAGGGCGTCATACGCGGCAGGTTCGACCTGTGGCGTGCGCGACAGGATCCACAGGTATTCGCGTTTTGGCTCGCTCACGGCGGACAGCTGGTATTTCTCGTCGAGATCGATGACCCAGTAGTCTCCCCATACCATCGGGATGAAGGACAGGACCGCGGGGGCGAAGCGCACCTTGAGCTTGGGCGAGGTCGCGCCGCCGAGCTGGCGCGCCACGCCTTCGGCCACGTCGGATTTGCCATCGGCGGTGCGGCAGCGGTTGACGACCTGCACCCGTCCGTCCTGGCCCAGGTTATAGCTTGCGGTCGTGTCACCGACGCATTTTTTTTGGAAATCGTTGGGGAATTTTGCGATCTCGTACCAGATGCCCATATAGCGCGGCACCACGAGCGATTCGATCGGCTGCAGCGGCCGGGCGGCATCCGCTGCCAGCGCCGGAACGGCGCACAGGCCGGACAGGAGTAGCACGGCGCATGACGCGAAGAACGAAGGCTTGGCGTTCATCGGAACCTCTTGTAAATATTTGGGTTCCTAGCATAAATGACAATGGGTTTGCTGTGTCGCATGAATTGCATGCGATGCGCAGTGGTAACGAACGTCAAGGCCATGGCGCAGGCAAGCGATGCGCCATGGATGTGGGCTGGCTACAGCGTAAAAGCGCTGGTGTTTTTCTACAGTGCCGACAGCGCCGGCCCCTCTGGCTTGCCGAGCCAGGTGGTGGCGAACTGTTTTTGCGCGGCAGCGAGCGCGGCATCGTCACCGCGCTTGCGGTACACCTCCATCAAGCCGCGCAGCGCCCAGCCATTGCTCGGGGTGCGTGCCAGTGAGTCGCGGAATACTTTCTCGGCCGCCTCGGCTTGTCCGCTGCGCAAGAGCGCCACGCCGAGCGACTGGCGCACCGGGTAGTACCAGTAGGGCGGTTCCATATAGGGCAGGCCGTCCTGTACCGCGATCGCATTGCGGTAGGCGCCGATCGCCCGCGGCAGGTCGCCCCGCGCATCGGCGATCCGGGCTTGGGCCACCAAGCGGGCGGTCTGGACGATCTCGCGGCCCGGAATATTCCAGTCGTTCACCGCCTTGAAGTCGCCGGTCTTCTCGATCTTGTCGAGCGCGGCGATGTCGCGCGCGGCCGCATCGACATCGCCCTTGCGCGCATGGCCGACGGCGCGCGCGTAATGCCACATCGCCTGCACGAGGACGAATTCGGGGCCGGGATCGGGCAGGGCGAGCAGGGTGTCGGGATCGCTGAACTGGACGTGCGCGAAATAGGGAGCCGACTTGACCGGCTGCAGCGCGCCGATGGCTTTGAGCAGGTCGGGCGTGATCACCTTGTCGAGCTTGCCTGCAGCGTCGAGTGCGGTGCGGCCGTCGCCACCCATCAGGGACGACACCATGACGAAGTGGATATTGTGCGGGTAATAGGCGCCCCGGTAGACGGAATCGCTGGCGGCGTCGGCGAAGTAGCGCTCGTCGATGGCGACCGCCTGGACGTTCGAGCGCAGTGCTTCGCGGTACATGCCCAGCCGATAGTAGATGTGCGAGGGCATGTGCACGATGTGGCCGGCGCCCGGGATCTGCTGCGCCAGCACGCGCGCGGCGGGCAGCGCCTTCTCGGGCCGGCTCGAGGCTTCCATCGCGTGGATGTAGTAGTGGGCCGCCCCGGCATGGGTCGGGTTGCGCGCCAATACTTTCTCTAGCGTGGCGACCAGCTCGGCAGTGCGGTTCCTGGGCTGGGCGCCGCCGGCCGCCCAGTAGTCCCAGGGCGAGAGGTCCATCAGCGACTCGGCGAACAGCACCTGGATGGTGTCGTGGCTGGGAAAGTCGCGCGCGGCCTCGGCCATGGCGTCGGCATAGGCCTTGTCGAGCGCGGCCCGGTCGGCGCCGGGATCGGCGCTGTAGCGGCGCGCCACGGCGCGGATCACGGCCTGTTCTTCGGGCCGGGTGCGCGGCGCCAGGCGGCTCGCCTCGGCCGCGGCGGCCACCGCCGGCGCGACGGCATCGGGGAACATGGGGGCATTGATGTTCGGGCCCAGCACCAGCGCTTCGCCCCAGTAGCACATGGCGCAGTTGGGGTCGGCGTCTTGCGCGGCGCGGAAGGCGCGCGCCGCCTCGGCGTGGTTGAAGGAAAAGGTGAGGCGGATGCCCTGGTCGAAATAGGCCTGGGCGCGCTTGCTGGCGGTGGTAACCGGCACGTGCAGCTTGCCCAGGTCTCGGTACAGGGGCGGGGGCGGGGGCGGGGGCGCGACCTTGCCAGGCTTGGCGCCGGATTCGTCTCCCGTTCTGGCGCGCGACTGCTGGCCCGGCGAGAACGGGCGGGTCTCGGTCTGGGCCTGCACCAGATGGGCCAGGACGGGAGGCGCACCCGCGCCCGCCGGCGCACAAACGACGCCGCCAGCGCGGGCAAACAGCGGGTCGAAACCAGTATCGGGCGTGCCGCGCCCGGGCCAAAACGAGGCCTTGGCGGCGAGCGCAAGCGCGCCGATAATGAAGATGGCAAGAACGATGAATGCGGCGATGGCGGCGATGCCACGTGGAACTAGACGCTGTTGCATGACTTCCCCCCTTGGGCGACGCGGTGTGCGCTGCCTGCCTGGTTATTGGAGTCGAATCGTCCGGCCGATTTCCTGTTTCAGGATTGAGAAAGCACAAGGTTCGGCGCCGAACAATCGGGGGGCGGCGCCTGTCATATCGAGAATACCATTTCAGGCGCACTTTCGCCGAAGGAGATTCATCATGACCCAGCCAGCCCAGCCCTCACCGTCGCCCCAGGCGAATCCCAGCACTCCCGGCCCCGATCTCGCCGCGATCAAGCAGCGCCAGCAGGCCACCTGGGCCAGCGGCGACTTCGCCGTCGTCGGCGTCACCCTGCAGATCGTCGGCGAGTTGCTTGCCGAGTCCGCCGACGTGCGCGCCGGCGAACGCGTCATCGATATCGCCGCCGGCAACGGCAATGCCACGCTGGCCGCGGCGCGCCGCTTCGCCCGCGTCACTTCCACCGACTATGTGCCGGCGCTGCTGGAAAAAGGCCGGGCGCGCGCCGCCGCCGAAGGCCTGGCGGTCGACTTCCGCGAAGCCGACGCCGAGGCGCTGCCGTTCCCGGACGCGAGTTTCGACCTCGCCCTCTCCACTTTCGGCGTCATGTTCGCACCCGACCAGGCGCGCGCTGCGGCCGAGATGCGGCGCGTGGTGCGGCCGGGCGGGCGCATCGGCATGGCGAACTGGACGCCCGAAGGATTCATCGGCCAACTGTTCAAGGCCGTCGGCCAGCACATCCCGCCACCGGCCGGGCTGGCGTCGCCGCTGCTGTGGGGGAATGAAGATTACGTGCGCCAGTTGTTCGGCGCCGATGCGCTCCAGGCGCGCATCACGCGCAAGATGTTCAACTTCCGCTACGCGTCGCCCACGCACTGGGTGCATGTGTTCCGCGATTACTACGGGCCGCTGAACCGGGCCTTCGCCGCGCTCGCGCCAACAGCGGCAGAGGCGCTCGAACAAGACTTGCTGGCCCTGATCGACCGCTTCAACACGGCCGGGCCGGATTCAATGGTGGCGCCGGCCGAGTATCTCGAGATCGTGCTGACACGCGAGGCTGCGGGCGCGCTGCACTAGGCGCTGGAGGGCGCGGCGCACGGCAGGGAATCGGGAAGGAGAAAGGCAGGGTTGGCGCAGGCGAGGTGCACGCCTGCGCAACTGGGTGAATACGCCGTTGCGCAACCGGAGCTTAGGCCTGGGGCAACCCGGTGATTACACCTTGCGCACGAATTCCGTCTTCAGGCTCATGGCGCCGAAGCCGTCGATCTTGCAGTCGATGTCGTGGTCGGCATCGACCAGGCGGATATTCTTGACCTTGGTGCCTTGCTTGATTACGCCGCCCGAACCCTTCGGTTTCAGGTCCTTAATTACGGTAACCGTGTCGCCGTCCTGGAGGATATTGCCTGAAGCATCTTTGTAGACGCGAACGCTGTCGGTCGCCGCGGTGGCGGCCTGGACCGGCCATTCATGGGCGCATTCCGGGCAGACATACTGGCCGCTACCGTCTTCATAGGTAAAGGCGGACTGGCATTGGGGGCATGGAGGAAGGGTGTGCATGTGAACCTTGAATATCAACACGGGCCTGTAAATGGCCGCAAACAGGAGGCATGATGGCCTGGCGCTGCATCGCTGGACCGCCTGCCCATCCGAAGGATGAGCAGTCGAACAGCGTGTCGTCATGGACCGGCATCGATGTCCGGGCAAGCGCCGGCAACCATCAGTATGTGTGCATGATACCAGAAGGAAACATGCCGACCGTCAGTCCGGGCCAGGTCCCGTCACAAGTGCGCCAGCCAACCTGGCGGTTGCTACGGTTGCGGAGGAATGCGTAGCTTCCATGGTCGGCAGCCTGGCCTTCAGGCGACGTCGATGACGATCTTGCCGAAAGCGCCGCGGTCCAGGTGATCGAAGGCGGCCGGCAGGTCGTCCAACATGTAGCGTGAATCGATCACGGGCTTGAGGCCGATGCGGTCGACGGCGCGCACCAGGTTTTCCAGGGCCAGGCGGCTGCCGGTGCCGATGCCGTGGATGGTTACATCTTTCATCATCAACGGCATCGCCGGTGCGGCCAGATCGAAGCCCTCGAGGGCGCCGATCTGGCATATATGGCCGCCGACGGCCGCAGCCTGCACCGACTTGCCGAGGTGGGCGCCACCGACGACCTCCAGCACGTGATCGGCGCCGCGATCGGACGTGAGCGCGTACACAGCCTCGAGCCAGTCTTGACGTTTGCTGTCGATGTAGTGATCCGCACCCAGGGCGCGGGCGCGCGCTTCATTCTGGGGCCGGCCGGAGACGATGACCTCGGCGCCGTGCGCCTTGGCGATCTGCAGGCCGAACAGCGCGACTCCGCCAGTGCTGGGAATCAGTACCGTGTCGCCGGCGCGCACGCGGGCGCGTTCCACGAGTGCGAACCAGGCCGTGAGGCCGGCGCATGGCAGGGTGCAGGCCTCGCCATCCGACAGCGTGTCCGGTGCGCGGACGAACCAGGTTTCGGGCATCGCCACGTATTGCGCCAGTACACCGGGATAGTAGCCGCCGAGCGTACGGTAAGCGGGAGTGCGAGCGTCGCCGGGGCGCAAGCCGTCGATCCAGTCCGGCATGAAGGTGGAGATGAGGCGCTCGCCGACGCCAAAGCGGGTGGTGCCAGGTCCGGTCGCGACCACTTCGCCAGCCAGATCCGAGCCGGGCGTGAACGGAAAGTCGAGCGCCAGGCCACGACCGGTCTCGATGACCATCTTGTCGCGGTGATTGAGGGCAACCGCCGCCACCTTCACCACGACCTGCCCGGGCCCAGCAACTGGAATGGGAACCTCGCGCAGGGCGAGTCGATCGCGTCCGATGGCGTCGATTTCCCAGCGCCGCATTGTGTTTGCCATGATGTCGTCCTTCTTTGAGTCTGTAGAGGACGTAGTGTGGCAGCTGCGATTGTAGAGGTTAATACACTATAATCCGCATGTGTTACTGAGATTGGCGCATCAATATGAAGGGTGGTGAATTCTCCGAACTGTTTGCCTTCGTGACCGTGGCGGACGAACGAAGTTTCCGACGCGCCGCCGAACGCCTTGGCGTTTCGCCGTCCGCCCTGAGCCATACCATCCGCGCGCTCGAAGAGCGGCTCGGCACGCGGCTGCTCAACCGGACAACGCGCAGCGTTGCACCGACGCAAGCCGGGCAGCGCTTGTTCGAGCGCCTGCGGCCGGCGCTGGCTGACGTGGAAGAGGCGGTCCAGGACGCGGGCATGCGCCATGACCGTCCACTCGGCGTGGTCCGTGTGAACCTGCCAAGGATTGCTGCCCAGCTCGTCGTGGCGCCCA
>Ga0308157_10006785_pt1 | contig 13542 bp, 9 predicted proteins | sample PhyBR1_FD_201035 | JGI IMG/M metagenome (GOLD analysis project Ga0308157, IMG submission 201035) | Phyllosphere microbial communities from UC Gill Tract Community Farm, Albany, California, United States - DLSLB.R1 | ecosystem: Host-associated > Plants > Phyllosphere > Unclassified | place: USA...
TGCGATCAACCTCGCTTTCATTGGGACAGTGTATGGAGGTAAAGCAAGCTATCAAGAGTTAACAAGGTACTTGCTTCTATCCTATGCCTCTAGTTTACCATTTTCAAATGCCAATGTCATTTTTCGGCGCAAGAACATGAATCCTCGAATCGAAAAAGATAAAAAAGCAAGGCACGCATAAGATCATACGTGCCTTGCCTATGCAAGTCAAGCTATTGCTTACTCAGCGGATGCTGCGACTTCCTTGCTGTTTTCAAGCAAGAATTCGATTGTTTTGCGCAGAGTGATTTCATCGTTCAAGCTGGAGAGCGAACCGTTCGCGCCCAGAATGCTGCGAATTTCGTCAATGCTGCGTTTGTACATGTCAGCCATCGTTTGAAGTTCTTTTTCGATGTCCTCTTCGGATGCCGAAATGTTTTCTTCTTTTGCGATTGCTTCCAGAACCAGGTTGTTCAGCACGCGCTTCTCAGCATCGGACTTCATTTGTGCACGCAGGTCTTCAACCGTTTGACCGGAGAAGCTTGTGTACATTTCCAGGTTCATGCCTTGTTGACGCAGACGGTTGTCGAAGTCGCGCATCATGTTCTCAACTTCGCCTTCGATCATCGCTTCCGGAATTTCAACTTCCGCTTTTGCTGCTACGGCTTCAACAACCGCGTTTTCACGAGCTGCGTCGTTTTCGCGTTTTTTGCGATCTGCGATTTGAGTCTTCAGATCTGCTTTGTATTCGTCCAGCGTGTCGAATTCACTTACGTCTTTTGCGAATTCGTCGTCCAGCTCAGGAAGCTGTTTGCGCTTGATTTCATGCAGTTTAACTTTGAAGACGGCTTCTTTGCCAGCCAGTTCAGCTGCATGGTAAGTTTCCGGGAACGTTACGTTAACGTCCTTCGAATCGCCGGTCGACATGCCTACAACTTGCTCTTCGAATCCTGGAATGAACGAACCCGATCCAAGTTCAAGTGCATAGTTCTCGGCTTTGCCGCCTTCGAATGCTTCGTCGCCTACATATCCGTCGAAGTCGATGGATACGGTATCGCCATTCGCTGCCGCTTCTTCGTCAACGACGATCAGCTCAGCATGGCGAGTTTGCAGACGCTCAAGCTCTTCCGCGATTTCCGCGTCCGTCACGTCAACTTCGGATACAGGTACTTCTACGCCTTTGTATTCGCCCAGTTTAACTTCCGGTTTGACGGTAACTTTGGCTTTGAATTTCATCGTTTGGCCTTTGCCAAATTGATCGATGTCGATTTCAGGACGATCAACCGGGAAGATTCCCGCTTCTTCTACGGCTTCGCTGTAAGCTTCCGGCAGCAGAATGTCGATCGCGTCATTGTACAAGCTTTCCACGCCAAAACGCGCTTCGAAGATCGACCGCGGTACTTTACCTTTGCGGAAGCCCGGAACGTTGGCTTTCTTTACGACTTTTTGGAATGCTTTATCAAGTGCGGCTTCAACGCGTTCTACCGATACTTCAACTTCGAGAACGCCAAGGTTTTTCTCCGTTTTTTCCCAACTTGCTGTCATATTGAGTATTCCCCTCCAACAATTAGCTATCAATTAAGTTAATTTAACATACTACTACCTTGTCAACTCTTACTCGCAGGATTATGTTTGAATGAAAGGCACCCGCTTCAGGTACGTTTCATTTGAACATAACCTTACTTTTAGCGTTGACAGGCTACTGCTTTCACGCTCGCAACAACCATACCATCATAACCAAATTCCCGGCGGATTTCAAGCATCAACGCCACTCCACTGCCAAATCCACAGGCTTAACGTCAAAAAAGTAACCGTTTCCCCACAGATTATCGAATCAAAGAGCCTTGCGTAAATGCACGCAGCGTCCGCTCAGCACGCTCGCAGCGGAAACGCAGTTCTCCTGTAATGCCGTAGGCATCGCGGATCTGCTCTGCATTTCCATCGCCGCCCAATGCCTCCGATGCTTGTGCATGGAGTGCTGCGGCCCAAGCATCCAACTCTCCTTCTTCCCCGCGGATCAACACGACGTAATCATTGGTTCCGTAGGTCGCCATCATAAATTGCATCCATAATTCACGGGCAAAATAGAACATGGAAGGCGACTCGTTATCCGTCTGATCCGATACGCGCTCCAACACTTCGTCAACCGCGGAAGGAAAATCTCCCGGGGACAACGGCGTCCGTTCGATTTCCAGCTCCAAAGAAATTCCTTCGCGGGGAAGGCGGACGGGTCCCGATGCCCCGCGGCGCTTAAGCGTCTGAAGCCCGCGAAACTGGAGCAAGGGATGCAGTTCACCCGCCTCCAACCATTCGATCAGCAGCCGATCACTCTCGGCGCCTTCCAGATAAGCCAACTGCTCAAGCGCAATTTGCCCGCGTTCCGTAAGCGGCTCCTCTTTCACCCTGCGAACCAATTCAAAAGCATACCCGGCGTTTTCCCGCTGCTTCTCAAGCGTTCGGCGCCGTAAAGCCTGCGCCTCGCTCTCCGGTTCTTCCCCGGCCAGCGCCGCCTCATTGCCGTAGGCATCTTGAGCACCGCCGGGAAAAGCCACGCGCAGCCATTCAAGCAGAGTGCTCCATTCCTGCAGCCGCTGCTCGTCCTGCCCTTCGCAGCCCATCAGAAACTCCAACGTCTCCATCGCTTCTCCGTAACGTTCGCTTTCAAGCATCCGGGTAATCTGCTCCTGATAATGATCAAGCGTCTTCGGAAGCAGCACGACCCCTGCCTTTCGCGTCTGGTCGATAAGCCATTCCTCCTTTCCTGCAGGCCAACTTCCGTTCGTAATTCTCACAATGAAGGATGAGCGTCAATTATAGCATAAGCGAATCGCGATTGCTTCCTGCAACGTATTTTCGGGCAGCATATCCTTCTATTAGATGTAAGAACAATCGAATGAAAAGATTCGCTCTTTACTGCAAGACAAGTTTTTTAAGATTTCGCTTGCCTAAATGCTAACTACATGGTATATTAATTTCTGTTCTGTTTTTCACTTTTGTCCCAGTAGCTCAGTTGGATAGAGCATGCGCCTTCTAAGCGCACGGTCGGGGGTTCGAATCCCTCCTGGGACGTTTGAGTAGAAGGTTCTCCGCGCGGGAGCCTTTTTTTATGCGAATGAACAATACTGCGTAATCCGGCTCCGCAAAAGGAGTCGGATTTTTTTGCGTCCATGGACAGCCCTGGCCGCGTCTTGCGCGATCGACGGAATCGCCGCTTGACGAAGCAGACGGCCGAACGGGAAGTCAACCGCTTTTAAAAGACCTTTCGGAATATCCAAAAGGTCTTTTGAATTGCACTTTTGCATGGCTTCCCGATTTGTCCCGCGTCAAACCGAAGGCGCTGAAGGCGGCTTCGGTACACTCGGTCCCGACGGCCCCGGCGGCGATACAGGAGGACGCGAAGGCCTATTTGGAGTGGTTGTGGTACCGTTCGACTCCTCTTCCTTCGTCAACAATACCCGACTTCCGTTTTGATCCCATTGCAATTTCGCCCCGAACAGTTCGGCCGCGACGCGGACCGGAACCATCGTTTTGTTTTCATAGGAAAGCGGCGCGGCTTGCAGCGTGATATTTTGCCCGTTACGCTTGGCTTCGCGGCTTCCCAGGGTCAATACGAAACGATCGCCGCTGCCTCCTCCCGTGACCGTAATCGTGCGCCAAGTCTTGTTATACCGGAAATTATAGTCGCCGAGCCCTTTCAAATCGGTCAGCGTCAAATAGGTTAAGCCGTTTCGAACCAACACTTCGCCCTGCGCGACCCTTCCGTTTATGTATACGGTCGTTGCGGCGGCATGGGCGCTTTTTTCGCCTCCTGCAAAGGAAAGCGGCGCGATCAATACGGCTGCCGCGATTACCAATGCCGCTTTTTTCGCTTTTCCGACAAACTTTTCCGAACGCATGCTCATTTTTCAACCTCCCTTTACCTTATACCGTTTTTTAACCTTCGCCTCCGGTCTTCAATCGACGGTTTCGGCTTTGATCAATCCGTCTCTCCTATTTAAAATGCCAAACAAAAAGCCTGCCGCTGAAGCGGCAGGCTTTTCACTCAACGGGACTGCACGACGTAACCGCGAACGGTTTTCGGCGCGTAAAACGTACCTTCCACTTCCACGATGTCGTCCTGGTTCAACCGGTCGACTTCGACGATCGTGCGCGGCGGATACGGGCCCGCTCCCCACAGTTCTTCCTGGATTTTGTTCACGATCGGACGGTAGCGGTACATGTCGGTCGTGTATACGATGATCCGGGTCGCGTCGCGCAGGCTTGCGCCTTCGGACTCCGCGATCGTTCGCATGTTGACGAAAGCTTGACGGATCCGCGCTTCTTCGCCGTCCACCAATCGATCGGTCGCGGGATCGATTCCACGCATGCCGGCCACGTAAATGCCGTCGCCCGCACGGGTTGCCAGATTCCAGGTTCCCGTAGGCCGAATCGCTCCCGCCGGAGTCAACGTTTTTACGCCGTTCGGCGAAACCAGAAGATTCGCGGCGTTCACTGCGGACAAAGCCTTATTTTCCGGCGCGTAAAACGTACCTTCCACTTCCACGATATCGTCCTGGTTCAGCCGGTCGACTTCAATAATCGTGCGCGGCGGATACGGGCCCGCTCCCCATAGTTCTTCCTGGATTTTGTTCACGATCGGACGGTAACGGTACATGTCGGTCGTGTATACGACGATCCGGGTCGCGTCGCGCAGGCTTGCGCCTTCGGACTCCGCGATCGTTCGCATGTTGACGAAAGCTTGACGGATCCGCGCTTCTTCGCCGTCCACCAATCGATCGGTCGCGGGATCGATTCCCCGCATGCCGGCCACGTAAATGCCGTCGCCCGCACGGGTCGCCAGATTCCAGGTTCCCGTAGGCCGGATCGCTCCTGCCGGAGTCAACGTTTTTACGCCGTTTGGGGATACGCCAGGTTCATTCGAAGAGGTTGTCCCCTTTTCGGCAGCTTCGGCCGGCGACAGCGTCGGCGCGTAAAACGTACCTTCCACCTCCACGATGTCGTCCTGGTTCAGCCGGTCGACTTCGACGATCGTGCGCGGCGGATACGGGCCCGCTCCCCACAGTTCTTCCTGAATTTTGTTCACGATCGGACGGTAACGGTACATATCGGTCGTATATACGACGATCCGCGTCGCGTCGCGCAGGCTTGCGCCTTCGGACTCCGCGATCGTTCGCATGTTGACGAAAGCCTGACGGATCCGCGCTTCTTCGCCGTCCATCAATCGATTGGTCGCGGGATCGATTCCCCGCATGCCGGCTACATAAACGTATTCGCCTGCACGCGTGCCGAGGTCCCATGTCCCTGTCGACTGAATCGCGCCGGAAGGCGATAAGGTTTGCACGCCGTTAGGCGATACTTGAACCGGCTGCGCGTGCACGGAGATTCCGTAAGCGGACAGCCCCATTTGAACGACGACGGCGCCGGCCAATACCTTCAGCATCGTTTTTTTCGTTTTCAATTTCATACCCACTCCAAACTTTCGAATCGTGACGGAACACCCGTCCGTTAGCCTGCTTTGTCTGTATTTTCATAAGCGGCAAGCAAGGACCAATATACCATACCCAATCGTCCTGTCAATTTGGTTTACTGATATTCGAATCGTTTTTATCAAAGTCAAAAAGATAAAAACAAGTCAAAACAGATAAAAAGCATTGAGTAAAAATAGGTACTTAGAACCATTTTAATCAAAAAAACGGATAAAAAACTAACACTTCGCCAGCAGGTCACCGACAATAAAAAAGCCTGCCGCCTATTTGCGTCGTTTCCGTCCGCACTCGATCGGAAATAACGGACCTGATTATGGACACGGCAGCTTTATAAAGAGACATACCGAGGGGGAGCACCATGAAAATCAAACCGATCCATCGCCGAACAAGAAAAAGAAATTCGAGCATCCGCAGCCGGCTGTTCGCCTCTTTCTTGATCATCCTGCTGATTCCGACCGTGACTTTGGGTTTGATTTCCTACGAGAAATCCAAGAGCGAAATCACGGAGCAGTTCATGAAAAACACGAGGCAAAGCGTAGAGTCCGTAAACGGGCAGCTGACCGATACGATTCAATCGAGCTTCGACGATCTCGATTACCTTTCGAAGACCGTTGCCGGAAGCATGGTTCAAGGAGAAGCAAGCCCGCAGCTGCGGCAGATCCTCGATCCGATCAAAGCAGTCAAAGCGCAGTACGACCACGTCCAGTTCGCTACGACGGACGGCAAACTGCTCAATTCTCCGCAGCAGCAGTTCGACGCTGGATTCGATCCGCGCGAACGCCAGTGGTATAAAGACGCCATTGCCCAAAAAGGAACGTCCCTCGTGAACAGTCCGATCGTGAGCCAAGACGGCAAAGTCATCGTCGTGCCTTCCAAAGCGAGCGAGGACGGCACCGGCGTGGTCAGCGTAGTGCTGAGCCTCAGCCATCTGGCGCAGCAGACCAACGCGATCAAAGTGGGCGAAAACGGCTATATCACGATTTTGGATTCGGCCGACGCTTACCTGACGCATCCCGAGATCGCGCCGGGCACCGAAAATACCGAATCTTATGCGGCCGGCATGAACGAAAAAAGCACGGGCGAAATTTCGTTCGAGTCGAACGGTCTGCAAAAAATAGCCGTCTTTTCGACGAATGAACTGACCGGCTGGAAAATTGTCGGCGTGATCGATCAGTCGGAAATCGCGGCGGCCAATCAAAGCATTCTGATCACGACCGTCATCGTCATCGTCGTTGCCGTCGCGCTCGGCATGCTGCTGACTTGGTGGGTGGTCCGCTCGATCAACAAACCGCTGAAGCGCCTTATGGAAGCCACGCAAAAAATGGCCGGCGGCGAACTCGGCGAAGAAGTTCCCGTCACTTCGGGCGACGAACTGGGCCATCTGGCGCGATCCGTGAACGAAATGCGGGAAAATCTGCGCGGACTGGTCGAGCAAATCGGCTTCCATGCCGAACAGGTCGCCGCCACTTCGGAAGAATTGTCCGCCAGCGCCGAGCAAACCCGCGCCACTTCCGACCATATCGCATCGTCGATTCAGGAAATCGCAGACGGATCGGAACGCCAGGTCAACCGCTCCGAAGAATTCGCCCGCGTTACGCGCGAAATTTCCGGCGGCATGGAAGGCGCCGCGGCTTCGATCCAATTCGTGTCCGAACTTACGGGAACGGCGAACGAGAAAGCCCGGGAAGGCAACGGAGTCGTTCAGCAGACGGTCGGACAAATGGAGCTGATCCAAGCTTCGACGACCGAAGCCGCCGAAGTCGTCAATCAACTCGGACGCAAAACGGACGAAATCGGCACGATCGTCGGCCTGATTACCGAAATCGCTTCGCAAACCAATCTTTTGGCGCTCAATGCGGCGATCGAAGCGGCACGCGCCGGCGAACACGGCCGCGGCTTCGCGATCGTGGCGGACGAAGTCCGCAAACTGGCGGAACAATCGGCGGGCGCGGCGGGCAGCATCACTTCGCTGATCGGCGAGATTCAAAGCGAATCGGAAAAAGCCGTAGCGTCGATGCGCGAAGGGACGAAAGTCGTGGAAGAAGGCATCGAGATGGTGTCGATGACCGGCGCGGCGTTCGAAGAAATCCTGGGTTCGATCGGCCGCGTCGCGGACGAAGCTTCGGCCGTGGCCGCTATCGTCTCGCAGGTCAACGTCAGCTCCTCGAACATGGTCAGCGGCGTCGAAGACATGGCCGGCATCGCCGCCCAGGCTTCCGGCAGCACTCAAGGCGTAGCGGCTTCCACTCAGCAGCAGAGCGCTTCGATGGCGGAAGTCTCGTATTCTTCGGAGGAACTGAGCCGGATGGCGCAGGAACTTCAGGACGTGATCGGAAAATTCAAAGTCTGATATTCGAAAAGGCCTCGCGCTTCGGCGCGGGCCTTTTTTGGCGAAAAAACGGATGGGTTCGGGTCTCAGCCGGGCTGTCCGGAATGCGCTTTGCTGCGATACTCGTGCGGCGAGATCCCTTCGAGTTCCTTGAACACGCGGGCGAACTGCTTCACGTTTTCGAACCCGACCGCTTCGCCCACTTCGGCCATCTTCAACCCGCGTTCCGCCAACAACTCCTTTGCTTTTTCGATCCGCACTTTTTTCAAAAACACGACGAAGCTTTCTCCGGTATACGCTTTGAACGCCTCGCTGAAATACGAATAGTTGAGGGAAACGTGATTGCTGACGCTGGCCATATTGAGCGGTCTGGCATAATGTCGTTCGATGAAAGCGACGGCTTCTTTCAAATTCTCGTTTTCCGTATAGGCCAACCGGACCTGCTTAATGTAATCGTTCAGGCTCGCAAGCAAATTTTCCAGCGCCCTGAAGTAATCGTGAAAATAGCGGAAGCTTTTCCAGTCCCCGACCTTGCGGTACAGCTTAAGCACTTCCATCGATGCTTCGCCGTAACGGCGGAACACCTCGTCCAGCACCTGCTCGTTGATCAAGCGCGCGGTATGTTCGATGTAGGCGATATCGATTCTGGCAAGCTGGTCGATATGAAAAATGCGATACAGCAGCTCGTTCGTTTCGCGATTGCGATCGGTTCCGAGCAGATTGCCGAGCAGACGGATTTCTTCTTCCGGCGGCGGAAACATTTGTCGTCCCTTCTTGATCGCGCGCGCGTCCACCAGACGGATTCCGGGATGCAAAAAAGTATATTTCAGCGCAAGGCAGGCTTCCCGATAGCTCTCCGGCAGTTCTTCCAGCCCGGCCCCCGGCAATCCCAGTCCTACCAGCAGGCCGCCCAATTCTCGTTTTTCCGCCAATTCGGCCAACCGCACGAAACGCTCGGGCGCAGGATCGATCAACACCAAACGACCTTCCCGGTCCCATAGCGCCGCTTCGTACCCCTGATCCGGCGGACCGTCCAGACGCTCGACGACGGCAGCCAATTCTTCGCGGCTCATGCTTACGCCTTGCTCATCGCGATAGGCAACGACAGCCAGGGAAAAAGGGAGCGTTAAACCCGCTTCGTCGGCAGACAAATCGTCCAAGGCCGCCGCGTATTCCGCCTCCTCCGCTTCCAGCAGTCGGGTAAGCCGGGCCAAACGCAGACGTTTTTTGTAATCCTGGGCCAGATCGATTCGCTCCGACTCGTTCTTCCGCTGCTCCAACTCTTCCGAAGCACGCCCCAGCGCTTCGAACAGATCCTCGCGCCGAATGGGCTTGAGCAGATAATCCCGCACCTGAAACCGTATCGCCGTCTTGGCATATTCAAATTCGTCATAGCCGCTGAGCACCAACACGATCGGACCTTCCGCCGCCCGGCACTGCCGCCTTAGCCGCTCCAACAATTCCATCCCGTCCATAACGGGCATTCGAATATCCGTGATGACCACATTCGCCGGGTGTTCCGCATGCAGTTGCAGTGCTTCTTGTCCATGGGCCGCGAGCCGAATTCGACAAGCATCGCCGAATTCCCGCTCGATCATCACTTTCAGACCCTGGCGTATATTTTTTTCATCATCCACAATCAACAGATCGATCATTCTTCCCATCCTCCTCCGGTAAGCAGTACTTTGGGGATCGTCAGTACAATGCGCGTGTAGGCCCCCTCTTCGCTCTCCAGAAACAGCCCGTATTCATTGCCGTAGAACAATGTAATGCGCTGATGCACATTGCGCAGGCCGATCCCTCCAAGCTTGACTCCCGTATAAGCAGACCCCGCCCTTTCTTCTCCGTTTGCCCGTATTTCCGCATTCAACTCGGCCAAACGGTCGGCATCCATCCCTGCTCCGTTATCGGTCATCACGATCTGGATCTTCGCCGATTCCGCTTCGCGCACTTGTATCCTGAACTCGCGCCGCCCTCCGTCGCCCAACGTCTGCCAGGCATGCTTGACCGAGTTCTCGACGATAGGCTGGAGTGACATTTTCAAAATTTCCAGTTCCGTAAAAGGCTTCGGAATCTCGCAGATTAGCGCAATCGGCTCGTCGAAGCGGATATTCATGACTTCAACGTAGTTTTCGATGTGCCGGATTTCGTCTTTGAGTTTGACGTATTCGCCGGTCCATTTGAAGTTATAACGCATCATGCCGCCGAGCGAGGTTAACGAATCCGAGATTTTGCGTTGATCTTCGATCTCGGCTAGCATTTTGATATTTTCCAACGTGTTATAGAGAAAATGCGAGTCGATCTGATTGTACAGCGTCCGCAGCTCGGCTTCCTTCATCAGCGCCTGCTTGCGTACGGCTTCGGCAATCAACTCGTTGATCGTCTGGGTCATTTTGTTGAAATGATTCGCCAAGTCGCCGATTTCGCCTCCGCCGCTGATGCTGAGCGCAGGTTGAAGTTCGCCTTTGCGTACCCGCTTCATCGCGTCGGCCAACTGCTTGAGGTTTTTTAAAATAAACGAGTTCATGATATAGGTGAGCAGCGCGAGAATCAAAATGAATCCGATATTAGCGTAAATAAGCATGCTGCGCGTTCGATTCAGATCTTTGAGCACCTTTTCCAAAGAGACGGCATTGAGCAGGTAGGCATCCATTCGTTCGACGGGCGTGTACAGCATTAGATAAGCTTCGCCGCCTTCTTCGTAACGAAAAAATCCGTCCGAGATATTGGGCACTTGACCCGGATCGCCCAAATTCCTCAGCCGCGCTACCGCATATTGAACCGCGGGCGAATCCGTCGAAAGTTCGGAATCTCCTGCGCGCGCATAGACTTCATCGGGCGTAACCAACAGCATCTGCGAGCCTTCTTCCTGAAGTTCTCCGAATGTTCGCGGCGAAAACTGATCCAGGCGCATATCGACCTGAACCACGCCGGTATGTTCGTCTTTCGGCAAATTGATTTCGCGCAGCAGCGATACTTTAGGCGGATCTTCTTCGGTCCCCCCGACATCCTGAACAGCCGATTCCGCTTGAAAATACCAAGCCTGACGTTCACCCAATCCTTTTGTCAACGTAAACCACGGCTTGCCGCGTATGCGGCTTTCGCGGAAAATGATCGGCCAGATTTCGTAGTTGCGTTCGTTGGCCGTATACAAACGCAAATGCAGAATAGCCGGATTGCTGATTTGGATGCGGGCCAGATTGGCATAAGCCGTATTATTGAAATCGACCAACTCCGCCGCCGTCGGGTCCGTCCGCTCGGTCAGATAGCGGCGCACGTTTTGGTCGGACAGCGGCAGTTGGGCGGAACGTTCCATCGTCTCGATCTGATTCGCGATGACCTGCTTCTCGCTCTGAACCAGATAAGAGCTTTTTACCTGCGCGTCTTCAATGTAACTATCCCGGATATCATTATATAAATAGGTAGAGATTAACGTGCTGGGTATCAAAATCAAAAAGGCATAAGCGGCCACCAATCGGCTTTGCAGCGAGCGGGTCTGAAGCCAACGGCGTACCGCATAAGCTGCATCCCTCCATTTTGTCTTCATCGGCTCCCCCTGTATCCGTTTTCATGAAAGAAGCTTCCCTATCATACAAAGCCCTTCCCCATGATGACAAGACCCAAAATCGCCAAACAGTCCGCGAGCCCCGGCAGGTTGCTCCGGGGCTCGGGACTTGTTGACGATCATACGGACTTGTACGCGTTGAGCGGAATGCGTAATCGTGAAGTTGGCTTTATTTCGCTCCGCCCAATTTCTCCAGGTTTTTCTCGTATTCCGTTTGTTGATACGCTTGTACTTCGGCCAGACCCGTCGATTCGCGTTTTTGTTGGTAATCGTTCCAGATCTGGTCGAACTCGGCTTCCGTGGAGGCCAGCAGCAGCTTCGGAAGCGTTTTGCCCCAGAGCTGTCCGAGCTTCGTATTCGCGATGCCTTCCTTCGAGTTGCCGGTCGGGTTGATCTGATCGAACTCGGAAGCACTGACCGTTTTGCCGCGGGTCCAGTCCATCATTTGCTTGAACGGATCGACCGGGGCAGGCGCCCATTGATCGGTAATATTCGTATCCATCATCATCCAATATTTGTGGGAAGCGCCGTACTTCGTATCGAACGCCGCACGGTCGGTGTTGAGCATGTCCAGTACTTCAGGCTTGAAGACGGGCTTGTCGCCTTCCATGTCGTAGGTCACCCCTTCTTCGCCCATGTACAGATCGCGCTGGCCTTCTTCGCTCGTCAGATACTCCAGGAAACCGATCGCGCGCGCTTTGTCTTTGACGTCTTTGGAAATCAGCGTCAGCGTCCAGCCCGAGATGCCCGGTCCGGACAGGTTAGGTTGGTCTTTCGCCTCGTTCGCGGGACCGTCCACCGCGATATAGACGGAGTTCGGATCGTTCGCGAACAGCGCGTTTTGCTGGCTGCTGAAGTCGCTGCGTTGATACATCATGGCGAAATAACGGCCTTGAGCGATTTTTTCTTCCATTTGCGCGCGTTTGTCGATAAAGATGTCTTTGGCCAGCAGGCCGTTTTCATTGGCTTGACGGAACGTTTTCAGCCATTTGATATATTCCGGATCGGTCTGGCGGTCGTACAGCTTGCCGCCTTCTTCCTGCGGAATCGACAGGAAATTTTGCAGATAGCCTTCCAGCGAATAGTTGCCGTTGTCGGTGAACTCGTGCAGACCGATCGGGATCAGCGGCTGTCCGTTCACGTCGGGATACTTTTCTTTGGCCGCTTGCAGCGCCGCCAGGAATCCTTCCGGCGTGCTCATGTCGGGCGAACCGAGCGCTTCGTACATGTCTTTGCGGACGACGAACACTTGGTTCGAGACATACTCTTTTCCGTATTTTTCAAAATCCGCCGGAGAAGAGGACGCGTTCGGATACCCGTACACGTTGCCGTCTTCCTGCGTGTACCACGACAACTTGGCCGGATCGGCGACGTTGGAGATGAAGTACGGATCGTACTGCTCGGCCAACTCGTTGAGCGGCAGCACCAATTTGCCTTCGATCATTTTTTTCACCGCGTCGTCGCTCCAAGCGATCGTCACGAAGTCGGGCAGTTTGCCGGAGGCGATCATGGTGTTCATTTTTTCCGCTTCGTTGCCTGCCGGGACGATAAAATTGAGATCGACGCCGGTCTTTTTGGTCACGTATTGGCTGGTCAGATCTTTGCCCCAATCCGTGCCGGTATACCAGGCGAAGTTGATGTACCAATCGAACGTGATCGGCGACGTGTCGTTTTGCCAGGATGGCTTGCTCGGATCGACCGCCGCCTGCGCCGCTTGTTCTTTTTCCGTTGCCGCTTCTTTGCTTTGTCCGCCTGACGAACACGCCGTGCTGAAAACCATCAGCATCGCGGCCAGGAGGACGGAGAATTTTTTCCCTCTTTTTCTCATGTGGGTACCCCTTTTCCGTGTAATGGATGTACGATGTCGCTCACTGTTGCTTATATGAAAACATGAAGCGTAAAACCGTTCGAGAAATCAGCCTTTGATCGAGCCGATCATCATGCCTTTGACGAAATACTTTTGCAGGAACGGGTAAGCGAACACGATCGGCGCCGTCGTCACCACCATCGTCGCGAGCTTGATCGACTGCGAGGTCACGGAGCGCGTAACCCCTCCGGGAACGGCCGCCATCATCTGATTCGAACTCGACTCCGCCACGACGCGGTACAGATAGGTCTGAATCGGCTGCAAATCGGTATTGTTGATATAGATCATGCCGGTAAAGTAGTCGTTCCATTGATAC
>Ga0308157_10006786_pt1 | contig 13540 bp, 13 predicted proteins | sample PhyBR1_FD_201035 | JGI IMG/M metagenome (GOLD analysis project Ga0308157, IMG submission 201035) | Phyllosphere microbial communities from UC Gill Tract Community Farm, Albany, California, United States - DLSLB.R1 | ecosystem: Host-associated > Plants > Phyllosphere > Unclassified | place: USA...
GTAGCCGTCGGGCACCTCGGCCAGGGTTTCGACCGGCTGGGGCGGGTCGAACATCTGCAGGGGGCGCAGGGGCGGATCGTCGGGGTCGAGGTCGGGCCAGGTCTCGTCGCCATGACGGGCGGCGGCCGGAACCAGTCGCGCCGCGCGTTCGGGAATGTGCGAGGCGAAGGGCTCGAAGCGCAGCACCGCCTCCGGCCCCAGACGCGCGGTCAGCCGATCGACCAGGCGGCTGAAGGCCTCTTCGCCGGGAGTCTCGCGTTCCAGCCACTGCTGGGTCGGCGCCAAAGCCTGGGTCCAGGGCACGGACATCCGCATCTGATCGAAGCCGAAGCCGGGCTCGAGCGGGGCGGCCAGGGCCGCCATCCGCTCGCGGAACAGCCGCAGGGTCGCGGGGGCGTCGCGGGTCGGACGGCCGGTGCGGACGACGATGCGGCGCGTCTCGCCATCCACGCGATAGAAGCTGGCCTCGAAGGCGCGGCCGCCGAGACCGGTCTGATCCAGCCGGTTCATGGTCTCGACCAGCAGATCGGACAAGACCCGCTCCACGTCCTCGGGCGCCGAGATTGGCTCGAAGAAGACGCGGTCGACGACTACGGGGGCGGGCGGGCGATGCGGGGTGATGCGCATGTCCTCGTCGCCCAGAACCCGCGCCAGTCGGGTCGGGAAGTCGGTGCCGAAACGGGCGGCCAGGGGCGCGCGGGGCCGCTCGTCCAGATCGCCCAGCCGCTTCAGGCCCAGACGGCGCAGAGCCTCGTCTTCCTTGTCCGACAGCTCCAGGGCGGCGACCGGCAGGCGGCGCGCGGCGGCGCGGTCCTGGCCGGGCTCGAACCGACCGCCGGGTCCGAAGCGAGCCAGGGCGCGGGCGACCTGGGGCGTGCCGGCCAACGCACATCGCGTCTGAAGTCCGGCGCGTTCGGCCCGGGCCCGAACCGTCTGCATCAGGCCGGTCTCTCCGCCGAACAGGTGGGCGCAGCCGGTCACGTCCAGCATCAGACCGTGCGGCGGGTCCAGCGCGATCATGGGGGTGAAGCGGCCGAAATCCTCCAGCACCCGCGCCAGCAGGGCCTCGTCGAGGTCCGGTCGATGGGCGACGACGCGCAAGGTAGGAGTCCGCGCTCTTGCATCGGCCAGGGCCAGGCCGGGGGTCAGCCCCGCCCGCGCCGCCTCCGGATCGACGGCCGCCAGCCGCAGCGCGCCCTTGATCTTCTCGGCCAGGACGACGGGCGGCGCATCCTCAGGCGGCGCGTCGTCCCGCTGTTCCCGACGCCGCAGCCGGTCGCTGGGCAGCCAGGGGAACCAGGCCGCCAGATAGCGGCGCGGGCGGGCGGAAGGTTCGCTGCTCACGATCCCACTCCATGATCCAGGTTCTGGTCGCCCCGCCGCCGCGCCGCCGCAGCAGGGTCGCGGAAAAAGACGGCCGCCCCGGCGCTCCGCCTTCCAGAGGCTCCGAAGCGCAGGACGCCACCGACCAGCGGGTCTCGGCCGCGCTGGGGCAGGGCAGGGCGCCCGCCCGCGCCAGGAACAGGGTCGCGCCGCCCGTCTCGGCCGCCAGGGCCAGTCGCCGGCTGGCTGTCAGGCTGAAGGCCTTGGCCTCGCCCCAGGCGCTCAACAGCACGGCGCCCACGGCGGGACTGCGCAGGGCTTCTTCGCCGACGGCCAACAGGGTCTGCACGTCGCGCGTCCGCACCAGCAGCAGGTCGCGCGGCGACAGACCCATCTCATGCAGGCCCGGACCGTGCGGCCGTCCCGCCTCCTGGGCCACCACCTCATGCAGGCCCCAGACGATGGGCCGCCCCGCCGCCGCCCGCAGCGCCATGCCCAGCCCAAAGGCGTTGACCGCCACCGCGTCGGCGGGGGCGGCGGCGTAGAGATCATGCAGAACGCCCGTGGCCAGCGGCGCGAAGGCGTCGTCGCCTCCCGCGCGCACGCCCGCGCCGACGCGACGACCGCCGGCCCGATCCAGGGCCTCCAGGCGCGTCTTCAGCGCCGCCAGAGCGTCAGGCTGAGAATGAATGTTCTGCATATGTTCTTATATGCGCCCGGCGCCCCGGGGGGAGTCAAGCGGGGCTGTCGGCAAGGCCCGCTGTCGTCATGTCCGGACGCATGATCAAATCGACATTTAGGGGGAAGCCTCTTCTGAAACGTCTCTCCACCGTCGTCCAAAGACGATGTTTCCAGTGGAGTTTTTGTGCGTAGTTCAAAGCTTGTCGTGCCTTCGCCAGTTGAGGCGTCCGTTCCGAGAAAAAGAGGGCGTCCGCCGCTGCCCGCCGTTGTCCATCCCGCTGCCTTGTGGGAGGTTCATGATGACCCCCGAGACTTTCACGCTGCGCTGGATCTCCAGATCCGCCGGCATGGTGAGAACTCTCATCGTTTGCATCGGGCGATCGTAGTCGCCGGTGGGTTGACGGACCGGACGACCCTCGCGGCCTGGCGGCGTGGGCTGAAGGTCCCGCAGACGCCTGCCAGCCTGAAGGTCCTCGACATCATCGAGCATCGCTATCGCCTTGAGGCCGGCTATCTTCGGTCGCGGTTGCAACGGCGTCGCGCGCTCTCCGGCCTGGTTCCTCCGGAGGTGCGGCAGGCGGAATCCCGTCGTCTGGCCTGGCACCTGCCGGATGACTTCGACGAGAGGACAGCAGATGAACAGGAGGAAATCCTGGCCTGGGCGCGCTCGACCATCTTGTCAGGCGGCACGGCCTATCATCGTTATCATTCGACCGTATCGAAACATCGGTTCGCGCTTCGCTTTGACGGAAGCGGGCCGTCCGACCTAGCCGCCCCAGCACAACTCCGGGCCGAAATGGACGCCCTCCTGAGGTTCAAGTCGGCGACGCTCACGGACATCGGCTATCAGCGCTCGGGGGTATGGGGCGCGGAGACTGCGGCGCAACGCGAGGAGCATTTGGCCCTGCTGTTCGGCGCTCTGGCCGCCCGGCCTGACGACGAGGTCAGCGGGCTGGGCGTGCCCCGGGAGGACCTGACCTTCGGGCTGCTCGTGCTGCCGTCGGTTTGGGACTGGTACGTGCAGTGGCGCGAGCGGCGACGGGGCTTCTTCACCGGCTGGGAGAGCGAGATGCTCCTGCTGGGCGCGGCCTTCTCGCGCAGCCAGACGGGGTGGCTCAGGCAAAGCCCGTGGCTGGCGGATCGGCTCCGACCCATTTCATGCCTTGTCGGGCAGGAGGAGATCGATCGAATCTGCGGGGATTGGGACGGCGCCTGCGAGCAGGTGCATCGCCACGCCCTGGCCAGATCCAAGGAGATCGAGCGGGTCGCCAGGGTCCATCGGGATCCGTTTGAGCCCATCCTGCCCATTCTCGAAGCGGCGAGCCCTGTCGGGGAGTATCGCAAGATTACGGAGGAGATCCTGCGCCGCATGCCCGAGGAGAGGCGCTATCCCCGGGCCGCCGCCGAGGCGGTCCGGTCCTTCCTGATGCTGAGGCTGGGTCTGCACCTTGGCGTCCGCCAGAAGAACCTGCGGCAACTCCAATTGCGTCCGCGGGGGAGCCCGCCGACGGCCGAGAGGGAACTGGAGGTCCGGCGGTGCGGCGAACTGCGCTGGAGCGAGAGGGAAGGCGGCTGGGAGGTCTTCATCCCCTGCGTGGCCTTCAAGAACTCCGGCTCGGCCTATTTTTCCAAACGCCCGTTCCGGCTTCTATTGCCGGACCTCGGCGGATTGTATCGCTGGATCGACGCCTATGTGGGACGGCATCGACCGGCCTTGCTGAACGGCTCGCGCGATCCAGGCACCTTCTTCGTCAAGACCGTGAAGACCTCGAGCCGCGACGCCGCCTACAACCAACAGGCCTTTTACAGCGCCTGGCGCCAGGTGATCCAGCGGTACGGAATCTACAACCCTTACACGGGGAGGGGGGCGATCCCGGGCCTGCTTCCCCACGGGCCGCACAATGTGAGGGACGTCCTGGCGACCCACGTGCTTAAGCTGACCGGTTCCTACGAGCAGGCCAGCTACGCCATCCAGGATACGCCGGCCACGGTCGCCGACCACTACGGCCGCTTTCTCCCGCAGGACAAGGCGGCGTTGGCCGCCCAGGTCCTGAACCGGGTCTGGGAGGCGGCTTAGGTGAGCGGAGGGAGCCGGACGCGGGCGACGTTTTCAAGGGCCAGCCTCAAGAGGGGAATACTCTCCGTGGAGGAGGCCGGGCACACGGTTCATGCGGTTGAGTTTCCGCCAGGGGGCGGCTTCACGCTGATCCTTGCTGCTGGAACTGAGCAGGCCGAGGTCAACGAATGGGATGTCGCCTTGGGGATTACCGACGAGAAAGGACGCCCCTTGCCCCGATAAGGAATGGGATCTTCCCCATCTTCCAGCCGAGCTGGCGTCGCCAGACGAAATAAGTTCCTGTTTTGTTCTGGCGCTGCTAGATGGCGCCTGTGATCGGAATGGAAACACCTCGCAAGATCATCCATGTGGACATGGACGCCTTCTTCGCCTCGGTGGAGCAGAGGGATGATCCCGCCCTGCGCGGTCGTCCTGTCGCCGTAGGCCACGCCGCTTCGCGCGGCGTGGTCGCCGCCGCCAGCTATGAGGCGCGCAAGTTCGGCGTGCGGTCGGCCATGCCGTCGAGCACCGCCTTGCGGAAGTGCCCGGAACTGATCTTCACGCCGCCCCGGTTCGAGGTCTATCGCGCCGTCTCGGCGCAGATCCACGCCGTCTTCGCCGACTATACGGATCTGATAGAGCCGCTGTCGCTCGACGAAGCCTATCTCGATGTGACCGCCAATATCCGGGGGTTGTCGACGGCCTCGGCGACGGCGGAGGAGATACGCGCGCGCATCCTCGAGGCGACTGGTCTGACGGCGTCGGCCGGGATTTCCTACAACAAGTTCCTGGCCAAGCTGGCCTCGGACCAGCGCAAGCCGAACGGCCAGTTCGTGGTCCCGCCCGGGCGAGGGGAGGCCTTTGTCGAAGCCCTGCCTGTAAAGCGTTTCCATGGTGTCGGGCCGGTGACGGCGGAGAAGATGAATCGCCTGGGCATCGAGACCGGCGCGGACCTGAAGCGTCAGTCCCTGGCCTTCCTGCAGCATCACTTCGGCAAGTCCGGCGCCTGGTACCATGGCGTGGCGCGAGGAGAGGACCATCGCCCGGTCAATCCGGATCGCGAGCGCAAGTCGAGCGGATCGGAGACCACCTTCGCCAGCGACCTGGTCGATCCGGCGGCGATCGAGGCCGGGCTGGACGAGATGGCCGATGATGTCTGGGCCTGGTGCGAAAAGGCCGGGTCCCTGGGCCGGACCGTGACGGTGAAGGTCAAATGGGCCGACTTCCAGCAATCGACCCGGAGCCGCTCCTTCAATGAGCCGGTCGCCTCCAAGGCGCGGTTGCGCGAGATCGCCCGCCTGCTCGTGCGATCCCTTTATCCGCCGACCAGGGGCGTACGCCTCGTCGGGGTGACCCTGTCCAATCTGGAGAAGGCCTCGCCGAAGCCTGCGTCCGGCGAACTGGCGCTGTGACGGGCAGGCTTCAGGGCGATCTGTTCGGCCACGTCTGCGCGCCTGCCATTCCGCAGGGCTTCGACTATTGGCCGGAGGTCCTGACCGGGGCGGAGCAGACGGCGGTGGTCGAGCAACTGCAGCGGCTGGACTTCAGTCCCTATGAACACATGGGCTACCAGGGCTTCCGGCGGATCGCCGCCTTCGGACGTCGTTACGACCTGGTTCGGGGCAGGCTGGAAGCGGCTGATCCCTGGCCAGGGTTTCTCCAAGACCTGCTGCGACGCCTGGCGGGGCGACTTGGTCTGGACGAGACGGCTTTCGTTCAGGTCCTCGTCAACGAGTATGCGCCCGGTGCGGGGATCGGCTGGCATCGTGACCGGCCCGTCTATGGGAAGATTGTCGGCGTCTCGCTGCTGGCGCCCTGCGTTATGCGCCTGCGCCGCAAGGCGGGCGCGCAATGGCGTCGCGCCGGGGCAGCGCTGGAACCGGGCTCTGTCTATCGGCTGTCAGGCGAGGCGCGGCGGGATTGGGAGCATTCGATCTCGCCTATGACGGCCCTGCGTTACTCCATTACTTTCAGGACTCTAGCCTGACAGGCGGAGCTAACCCGTCAGGATTTCGGCGGCCTCGGGAAAACGCTGGGCCAGGCGAGAGGCCCAGTCCGGAGTCTTGCCGCCGGCATGACGCGCCTCGCGGGGCCGCGCCAGGACGAGGGCGGCCGCTTCCCTGTGAGCCGGCCAGTCCATCAGAAGGCGCATGGCGGCCTCGAAGTCCGGGTGGCCGGAGGCGTGGGCGAAGGCCCGGTCCAGGGCCTCGACGTCGTCGAAGTCGGGCAGGCGGGAGAGGTAGTCGCGCAGGACCGGCGTCGACAGGTCGCGTTCGAACAGGGCCCAGCGCAGGTCCTGGGCGTCCTGACGGCCGCCTTCCGCCTCGAGGACGTCGATGGAGGCGGCTTCCCAGGCCGGGGTCAGGCGGGGTGCGCCGTCCTTCGGGTTGTGGCCAAAGGTCCAGCGGCGGTTGAGGGAGGAGGGGCTCAGGGCGGCCTCGAGCGCGGCGCGGGCTTCCGCGACGCGTCCTGCTGCAAGAAGACGGCGGGCGATGTCTGCGGCGATGTCGGGCGATCCCGCCTGTTCGGAGGTGACAAGCGACAGCCAGAGGTCGAGGTCCTCTGCCTTGTCCGCCAGGCGGCGCAGCAGGTTGCGGCCTGCCGGGGTCTTTCTGGCTGATGCGTCCAGGCTGTCGAGCAGCCGGCGCGCCGTGCGTGGACCCAGGGTCTCGCCGGCGGCGGAGATCCAGCGAGCGTAATCCTGTGGATGCCGCCGCAGGGCGTCGACCAGGTCGCGCAAGGCCTGGTCGTCGACGGTCTCGGCGAGGGTGAAGAGATCGGGAGCGGCGGCCTCGAACGCAGCCGGCAGTTCGCCCTTGGCGTCCTTCACGCGGACGGCCAGGCCGGGATAGAGGTCGAACCAGCGAATGAGGACGGCGAGCGCCTCGCCGGGAGCCTCGGGCGCCAGGCGCTCGACGATCATCGCGCGGTGGGTGTCCAGGTCGTCGAGAAGTTCGCCGCGCCTGCGCCAGGAAACGCGGGTGCGTGCGGCGGCGAGAGCAGTGAGGCGTTTGTCGATCTCCAGGGCCAGGATGTCGGGACCGGCCTCAGCGGCGAGCTCGAGGCGAAGGCGGCGCTTGAGATTAGCGTTTCCGGCGCCCGCCTCGATCAGCAGGTCCGCCAGGCGGGGCGCGCCGAGGTGGACCAGGTTGGCTGCGGATAGCCGGGTCGAAATCCGAGATTGTCGCGCCATGAGGTCCTTGGGGCAGGAAGGGTGATCGCCACCCGGGGCGTCTATAGCATGCTCATTCCGACGCCGGCCCAGGCTTGGCGGGGGGCGCCGTTCGTCTGGCCGTGTAAAAGGCGCCGCAGGAAGGCCGCTGCCCGGCTGAAAGGAATGCGCTCATGCCCAAGGTCAACGACACGGTCCACATCCGTTTTTCAATGCGCGGCATGTCGGGGCCCTTCTGGCAGACCAACACCACGGTGGCTGCGGTTAGCGGGACGTCGCTGCTTCTGGACGGGCTGGACCGTCAGGTGCCCGCGGTGACTTCAGAACTCAAGCCGGCCGGGGCAGGGCGGTGGACGCTCGACTGGGAAGTGCGGCGTCGACCTTGAAGCATTGTTCCGCTGCGATCCCGTCATAGGCGTCGAACAAGCTTTGCCTTAAATGGGAGTAGCGGAAGCGACCGACCTCGCTTTCGTAGACGGCCCGGCGCGTCTCTCGCCGAGCGGGTCGGGTCGTCGATCTTTTCCGGCTGAGGGCGAACGGATCCGCTTTTGTTGGCGTCCCGCATTCGAAGGGACCAAACTGACCCGATGGAATCAGGCATCAAGATTGAAGCAGGATGGTCGGGCCGCGGGCGTGGCGGCTTTGAGGTCTATCGCGGCAAGGGGCGACATGCCCGTCGCTTGCAGCCGCCTGCTTCCGGCGGTTTTGTTTTCCGGGTCTTCATGGCCTGGCTGAGCGGTAAATCCTGACCCGCGGACACCGCAGTTAAGGCGAATCCGGGCGCCCGGCCCAGGCCCCTGAAAGCCGCAGCGCTGGTCGAATTCAAAATTGTAAACAGAAGAGCCCGCCTGCTGCGCGAGTCTGCTGGACGACTCGCGGCTGCGACGCATTACTTCCCGTCTGTACGGGGGAGCGGTCTATGCCTGAAAGGCTGTCTCATAGGCAGGTGGAGTGCCTGAAGCTCTCCGCTTTCATGAGCGATAAGGAGATTGGCCGGAAGCTCGGCCTGTCGCCGCATACTGTTGAAAATCATATCCGGGAAGCCAAGCGAAAGTTCGGCGTATCCAGTCGCAAAAAGGCTCTGGAGTTACTGACGGAGTTTCCGTCAGACGGATCTGGAGGCATGGCGGGCTCTGGCGAAAACGGTCCAGCTCCGGGTGTCAGCGAGGCGTCCGTCGCCTTCGATCACAACATTGGCGCTCTTGATCCAAAAACGTCGTTCGGCGTGTATTCGGGACTGGGGCGATGGCGTACGACGGCCGGGTGGCGAGGACCGAAGCTGGTGCTCATCGTTCTCCTGGCCCTGGGGATGGCATTGGCGATCGGCGCCATCCTCGCCATAGGTCTGATGGTGTTCGGGGTGATCGAGACGCTTTTGAGCTGGCGATGAAAAAGGGGCTCTCGCCATGCTTAAACAGAACGACAAGGTCATGACGATCGGAACTGTCGTCGCTCATGATCTCATCGACTTCGAACATGCTCTTGATCAGGCTTTCCTGAAGGCCAATCAGCTTTCGATCAGCATGATAGAAGGTCGTCGCGCCGCGGCTCTTTCCGCGGGGTACGGCCATACGGCCCTGCTGAGCCTGCACGGCGCCATGGGGGCCGTTCTGGACGCCAGGGGGCAGGCGATCCGGACACATGACCGGTTGCACAAGGCGGCCGAGGGCCTCGGGCTTGCGCCGGCGCGCCTGGGTCCGTCCGAAACCAAACCGGCCGAGAACGGTCCGGAAACCCCGATCCGGAAAGTTCTGCAGGGGGAGCCGGAGAGAGAGACGATGGTTTGATCGGATACCTTCTATGGTCACTCAATCTTGCAGGCCTTGCCCTGCTCGTCTGGAAGGGTGCCCGCGTCGAGCGGTACGCCGCGGCCATGATCGCCGCTTATATGCTTCTGGAGCCATGGCTTCAGCCCCTCCAGCTCTCGAGCTGGAGGGTGGGCTTGGCGGGTCTCAACCTCGTGCTTTTTGTGGGACTATGGAGACTCAGCGCGAGTTCGACGCGCTGGTGGCTGGTTCTCGCGGCGGCGCTTCAGCTCCTGATCGTCTGCACTCATCTTCTGCCCTTCCTGTCCTCCGACCTGACCATATGGACGGGCGTGGCGGTGCGACTGGCGCTGTGGACGCTCATCAGCCTCACGATCTTCGGAGGGGTCTGGGAAGCCATGGCCGACCGTCGCTTCAGGGAGACCGCTGATGGACGGGGGCATGATGCAAATCATCGCGCCGGACCTGAACACGGTCTGGACTGAAGGAGACCTGTCGCTTCTGCAGGCCTTCATCGCAGCGGTCGAGCCGCTCGGGGCCGAGAGGCTGTCGGCGAGGCTGTCGGGCGAATTCGACACGCTCGGCGCTCTTTTCTCGGCCTCGCCGGAGCGGCTGTCCCGCGCCGTGGTCGAAGGGCGGGATGGTCAGGGCGTTGTCCGGCACGTCCGCATATGCTCGGCGATCGCCGCCCGATCACTGCAACAGCGCGTGGACGGCAGAAGGATCCTGTCCTCCTGGCCAGCCCTGATCTCCTACCTGAGGGCCAGTCTTCAGTACGAGATCAAGGAGCAAACGCGGATCCTGTTCCTCGACAAGAAGAACGCCCTCATCAAGGATGAAGTGGCGGGCCGGGGAACCGTGGATCACGCGCCGATGTACGTCCGGGAGGTGATCCATCGAGCCCTGGACGTCGGGGCGTCCGCCATCGTGCTGGCCCACAATCATCCGTCAGGCGACGTCAAGCCGTCCCTCGCGGACAGGAGCCTGACGAAGGACATAGCGGAGGCTTGCAGGGTGATTGGCATCACGCTGCACGACCACATCATCATCGGGGCCAGAGGCGACTTTACCTCGTTCAAGCAACAGGGTTTGTTGTTTGGCTGACATCGCTCAGAGGGGGCTGACTTGTCGATTTGCATCGTGCCGCACCAGACCATCAGCCGCATCGTCGGCTTTGCCGCCGGTCACGCGGATCTCCTGCCAGTAGGCTGGTCTTCCAGCGACCTCTACCGGAAGCTAAAGGAAATCAACGATCGAACCTTCCTGGCCCGCTACCCGCAGGCGGAGCTCGAGGCCGGTTCCAGCGAGCCGCACATTCCCGAGGACGCCGCTGACTTCACGAAGCTGGTCCGGGCGCTTGGCGAGTATGAGTACAATTCCGACCTGTCGGGCGAGGGCCAAATGGCGGCGCTGCTGGCTTCGCTCATGTCGCGGGACGACCGATAATATTTATGAAGTACCATTTCCTATCCTGCGCACACTTGGTGTGCCCTGCTAATGCGATTGCAGATTTGGGTCTTGGCGTTGTCAATACATCTTGAAAGATGTCTCTATCACGCACTTTTTACATAAGTAAATTTTCGCAATGTTTTCAAAACACTCGAAATCTGCCGGTCTTCGGGCCGGTCGCGGCTGGCGGAAAATATAAAAAATGATGTAAAAACAAATGTATAGATAGTTTTGTGTCATCGAGTGGGAGTGAGTGGGAAGGGCGGCGAACTCCAGTCGTCGCCCTGTCTCTGCCTCTGGGAAATGTCCGGCGAGTAAAATGATGACCACCAGTGAAAAGATCTATTCGGGCAAGACAAAAGATCTGTATGCCCTGTCGAACGGCAATATACTTCTTGCCTTCAAGGACGACGTCACTGGTTCGGATGGCGTGATCGACCCGGGCGCCAATACCGTTATCGGTCAGGTTGAGGGCAAGGGACGGAAGTCTCTCGCCATGACGGATTACTTCTTCAAGCGCCTTCACGCCGCCGGCGTCGCCACCCACCTCGTCCATGTCGATCTCGAGAAGGGCGCCATGGAAGTTCGCCGGGCCGAGCCGCTGGGCAAGGATGTCAGCGGGGCGGGCGGATTTGAGTTTGTCTGTCGAACCCGGCCCTGGGGCAGCTTCATCCGCCGTTACCAGCAATACATTCGGGACACGGGGCGACCGCTCGACTATCTCGTCGAGATCACGATCAAGGACGATGAACGCGGCGACCCGCTCATCAACGATGACGCCATTATCGCCCTCGACCTCTTGAGCCCGGCCCACCTTGAGCAGGCCAAGCAGATGACCCGCCATGTGTGCCGCATCGTCGAAGCCGATCTACGTGAAAAGGGCCTCACCCTGATCGACATGAAGATCGAAATCGGTCTGGTCGACGGTGAGGTCGTGGTCATCGACGAAATCTCCGCCGACGCCATGCGGGTCATGGATGAGGCGGGCAAGGTGCTGGATCACGCCGTAGTGTATGAAAAACTGATCCATTAGTGCAGAAGCATCAGCTTCAGCTTGATCTGCTGAGGCTGATGCGGCGGCGGGTTCACCGGGCTTCAGGTCCGATGCCGGCCCTGATCTGGTCCTGGCGCCCCGCTATCGACGCCATACCTCTTCTCCTTCCTTGTAGGCAGCCTGGACCTTGATCCCCGCCAGCCTGTCGGGATCGATGGTCAGGGGGTTGGCGTCCAGCAGGGCCAGGTCGGCCAGTTTGCCGACGGCCAACGATCCCTTCCTGTCGTCCTCATAGTGCTGCCAGGCGGCCCACAAGGTCATGGCCTTCAGGGCGATGTCGACCGGCACGCATTCGTCTGCGCCCAGGATGTCGCCCGAGCGGGTGCGGCGCGTGACGGTGGCGGACAGGACGCGCATGGAATCGGGGTTGGCCACGGGCGCGTCGTGGTGAGTGGTGAAGCGCATGCCGCGACGCAGCACGGAATGGCAGGGCGAGATGATCTCGGCCCGGCGCGGCCCCAGAACTGAATCCCGGTGATAGTCGCCCCAGTAGAAGGTGTGCATGGGGAAGAGCGACGGCACGACGCCCAGCGTCTTCAGGTCGTCCAGTTGATCCATGCGCGTGGTCTGGCCGTGGATCAGGACCGGGCGGCGGTCCTTGGCGCCGTGCTTGACCGTCGCCTCGCGGACCGCCCCGATCAGCAGGTCGATGGCGGCGTCGCCGTTGGCGTGGACCTCGATCTGCCAGTCGTTTCTGAAGGCCAGTTCGACGGCGTCCAGCGCCTGTTGCTCGGTCACGGCGGGATAGCCGCGATAGGAGGCGGGCTTGCCTTCGGGCGGGACATAGTAGGGTTGTGACAGCCAGGCGGTCTTGCCCTGGGGAGAGCCGTCCAGCGTCAGCTTGACCCCGCCGATGCGATACTTGCCGACATAGTTCCTGCGATACAGCGGCGTGGCCATGACGTCGGTGGAGGTCAGGATGTCGGGAAAGGACAGGATGTCGATGGGCAGTTCGCCCCGCTCGGCCAGCATGGCGATCATGCGGCAGGTGTCGGTCGAGGAGCGCCCATCCTGGGCGGTCGTATAGCCGAAGCTGGAATAGAAGCGCGCGCCCTCGCGGATCATCTCCAGGTTGGCCTGAAGGTCCAGGCGAGCGAACAGGGCGCCCATGACGGCGAACAGGGCGGTTTCCTCCATGACCCCGTTGGGTTGCTGCGAACCGTCCTTGCGGCGGAAGGCGCCGCCGTCGGGATCGGGCGTCGAGGCGGTCACGCCCGCGGCGGCGAGGGCTGCGCCGTTGGCTGCGCCCAGATGTCCGGACTGATGCAGGAACAGGATCGGCACGGCGTCGGATATGGCGTCCAGCTCCTCGCCGGTGGGGTGACGATGTTCCTTCAGCTGGGAGTCGTCGTAGCCGAAGCCGATGACCAGTTGAGTGTCGCGGACCAGGGCTTCGTGCGCGTTCATCCAGTCGCGGGTGATGCGCTGCAGGGCGGGGATGTCGTCGCCCTGACCGTCCGGCGCGGGCAGCAGGTTGGCGTAGCGCGCCTGTAGCCCGACCATGGCGACATGACCGTGCGGATCAAAGAAGCCCGGCAGCAGGGTGCGGCCGTCCAGGTTCACCGTGCGCGCGCTTCGGCCCGCTGCTGCGCGGGCGGCGTCCAGCGAGCCGACGGCGACGATGACGCCGTTGCGCACGGCCACCGCTTCGGCGGTCGGCATGGCGTCGTCGATGGTCAGGATGGGGCCGCCGGTGAAGACGGCGGCCGATGCGTCACGCGCGGTCTGGGCCATGCTGCGGCCTCCGATGAGGGAGGCGCCGGCCAGGGCGCCGGCTCCGGCCAGAAGGGTGCGGCGGCTGGTCGGGGGGATGAGCAGAGTCATGGACGCCTCGTTCAGCTCAGTAGTTGGCGATCAGATTGATATAGGCGCCGGTCCAGATGGGCGGGTCGGCGACAATGGACTTCATGCCCGCCTGAGGATTGGAGACCGAGAAACCCGTGGTCAGGAACAGGTTCGGCGACACCACGCGGAAATATTCGAAATAGAGGTCATCCGACAGGTGATGGCGCGTGACACCGGTGATGGGGTTGTCCACG
>Ga0308157_10006787_pt1 | contig 13539 bp, 11 predicted proteins | sample PhyBR1_FD_201035 | JGI IMG/M metagenome (GOLD analysis project Ga0308157, IMG submission 201035) | Phyllosphere microbial communities from UC Gill Tract Community Farm, Albany, California, United States - DLSLB.R1 | ecosystem: Host-associated > Plants > Phyllosphere > Unclassified | place: USA...
CGGCCTCACCGTCTCCGGAAAACCGTTCGCTCGGTCCGCCAAGGCGGTGACCGTCAACGGTGGCTTCGACCTATGGCGATTGAACGGTCGCGTCGCCAGCGGTCTTGAGGAAACCGAAATCGTGGGGCGGATCGGCGCAAGCTGGACGTGGTGAACTTGGCTTGCACGCGGGGTCGTCACTCGGACTGCGAGTCGCCCCCGGCAGCGGGGGAGAGCGGTTCGAGCGCCGCCACGGCGGGCGTGGTCCTGGGCAGCATTTGATAGGTGCGTTGCCGCTCGCCGGGCACGGCGTCACCCCGCCATTGCCGCCAGAGACCGAAGCCGAACACGCCGGTCGAGAGCACGCCGATGACGAGGAACAGTCCCTCCGGCCCAAAGGTGTACATGGATGCCGATGCCAGCAGCTGGCCAAGCACCGCGCCCAGCGAATATCCGACGCGATGGCGAACGGCGAGATGGGGTCAGGGGGCGGCGGCATCGCCCTCCGGCGCGGACGGCCCGGCGGTCAGTTCCGCCGCGAACGGCGTCGTACGGGGCAGCGCTTGATAGGCCTGCTGCATCGCGGCGGGGACCCTGTCGCCGACCATTCGGCGCCACAGCCCGAAGCCAAATACGCCGGCGGTAAGGACGGCGATGACGTGGAACAGGCCCTGCGGCCCGGTCAGCGCCATCGCGGCGGACACCAGCAGCGGGCCGATCGCTGCGCCGACAGAATAGACGAGGACGAGCCCGCCCGTCGCGCTGATCCGCTCTGCCGGGGCAAGCTGGTCGTTGGCATGCGCTACGCACAGCGGGTAAAGGGCGAAGGCCGTGCCGCCGAAGATACCGCCGAGCACCAGACCGAGGCCTTCGGGCCCGTTTAGCGCCAGCGCGAAGGCACTGACCGCCGCTGCCGCGGTAGTGAGGATGATGATGCTGCGGCGATCGAACCGATCGGACAGCCGTCCCAGCGGCCATTGCAAGACAACGCCGCCAAGGATTACGACAGTCATGAACCCAGCGGTCCCCGACACCGACAGTCCGAGTTCGGCGGCATAGACCGGACCGATGCCGTAGAAGGCGCCCAGCACGATCCCGGTCAGCGCGACGCCGATGATAGCTAGCGGCGATACCACGTACAGCCGCCAGACCGGCAGTGCGGTGCTGCTCTGTAGGGTTGGGCCGCTCATCCGAGTGAGCGCGACCGGCAGCACAGACAGCGAGATCAACAGTGACGCCAGCACGAACGGCCGAGCCGATACCGCGCCGGCGACGTTAAGCAATTGCTGTCCGATCCCCTGCCCCAGATACAGCGCGATCATATATCCCGCCAGCACGCTGCCGCGCGACGGCCCTTCCGACCGGTCGTTCAGCCAGCTTTCGAGGCAGACGTAGACGCCTGCGACGCAGCAACCGTCGATGAACCGCAGCAGCATCCACAGCAGCGGCTGTTCGGCAAGCGTGTAGGCCAGCGTGCTCGCGGACAGTAGTGCGACGACCACGGCGAAAGTGCGGATATGCCCGATCCGCTCCACCAGCCGCCCGATGCGGACCGCCCCGGCGGCGAGACCGGCGAAGTAGCTCGTTGCGATCAGGCCGATGACCATCGGGCCGGTACCGCCTGCCTGTAACCGGATGCCAACCAGCGTGGTCAGGAACCCGGCCCCGAGCATCAGGGTAAAGATCGCAAGTAACAGACTGCGGACGGGAGCCAGGGACACTATCATTCCGGCACAATGATATAGGCCGGAACCCGTTCCGTAACGCTTTCACCGCGTGTCCCGGATCAAAAGACGGCGATCGCTGAGCTGTCGTGAAACGCAGGACTTGCGTGGCGTTATCGCTTTCTCGATTTTCCGCGCCGCGGGCCTGCATTGCACGCGAGTGGCTCGCTTCGCGCTCGGTTGTGGAATGGATCGTTAGATCAGAACATTGATGCCGCAATTATGATCAAAGCGGCAAACAGGGAGCGGTCCACGATTTGAGAATTTATCGTCGCGTACGACCGTGACGGTTTTTGCTGCGAGGATAACTGTGCCGAGCGCCATTCCGAAGCTCCGGTCGGCAGGATAGCAATCAGCGTTGTGGCCACGATTTCGACGCACCCGGTTACGCAACACCACCAACGCAAATGGACATGCTGCGAAGCGCGTCGATGATCGCGCAGGCCTACCCGCCCCCTGATGCAGCGCTTCAAGAGAAATCTTAAGCGCGCAGCAGAGATGATATTCGATCTGAACGTATGTGGCAGGCTTGGGGCTGCCTCACACTGTACCGATGGCTTCGCTCAGACCGGCGTTGTCGTCTGATATTCGATGACATTGCATACCAATTTTGCCGCGACGATCCATGCCATCAAAGCCGAGTTTCGTGATTTGCGCGAGCTTGCGTCCGCTCAAATATTGAGATTTCCCAATGTTACCGAAAACAAGGACAGGCGGTGGCTAGCTTTGAGGTGTCGTGCGTTATCACTACCGAAGCGACCTCCCGTTGAGGTTAGCAAATAGGACCATGAAATGGGCGAATTCACCGACAAGGCCTCAGCAGCGGGTAACAAGATCGCAGGCAAGGCAAAAGAGCTGTACGGCGAGGCAACGGATAATGCTGCACTCGAAGCCGAAGGCGAAGCGCAGCAGCTCAAAGGCACAGGCCAGGACGTTAAGGGCAGCGTAAAAGGCGCGCTCAACGACAAAGTCTGACGCCGATCAATAAACTACGGTCGTCGAGTAATCGACGGCCGTAAATCAATTAACTTGATGCAGCCCTCTCCTTGGGTGTATATGATAATGAATGAAATTATTTGGGCCATTGATATATCGGCAGGTGTCGAAAAAATTGAGGCTCAGCTAGTAAAGCTTGTCGAGAAACTCGATGAACTTGGCATTCTTCGCCCCGATTTATCCGCATTGGCAGCGAACGACAACTGAGACCGTCTGCCGGTCAGCAGGATTTGGGTAACGAGTCCTCAAAATCTCTGGGAAACGGGAAGCTTGATCATAACGATCAGCCCCGGTTGGTTGTCCAGCAATTCCATCGTTCCGCCATGAGCTGCCGTTATTGCACCGACGAGGTTCAATCCCAAGCCGTGACCCTTGTCTGTTCCGCGGGCTAGCTTTGAAAATCGCTGTACGGCCCGTTCTCGATCATGCTCCGCGATACCTGGTCCATCGTCTGCGATCGTCAAGATCGCCTGGGCCTCCGTCCGCGTCAGACCGAGGTTGATGACGCTGCCTTCGGGGGTATGCCGCAACGCGTTCTCGAGCAGATTGACGACTATCTGCGCCAGTAGTTCGGTGTCACCAATTAATGTAATGTCACCGTCGATCCAACATGAGAGGCTGCGGCCGCTGTCCTGCGCCACGAGGATGTAACTGTCCGCAAGCAGCGATACCGTTGCACTCAAATCAACACGGTGAAAATAGGCGTGTAATCAATATCGGCGATCGACCGATCAATCTGCCTCGCTTCTTTACTGTTTTCCTCAGCCTTCATAAGTGCCTGCTCGAAGCGAAGGCGCAGCCGCATAATTGGCGTTCGCAGGTCGTGAGCGATGTCGCTGGAGACGTGTCTCAGGTTTTCAATAAGGGCGGCGTTGCGATCCAGCATGCTATTAAGTGTCGTCGCAAGTTGGTCAAATTCGTCTTGCCTGTCACTGACCGCGATCCGTTGATCGAGATCCCCTTCCGTAACGGACCTTGCTGCGCGCGTGACTGCTTCCAGCCGAGCGCGGATTGTACGTCCGAACAACGTTCCGCCTGCTAACCCGATAGCTAGCATGATGCAGAAGCCGGCCAAAAACAGGGACAAAAGCGTGTTGCGCATTTCTTCCGCGGGAGCGAGTTCTGTAGCGACCGTCAAACGTGCACCGTCGCGGAGCATCGCAGTCTGCGCTCTGGCTGCGTGCTGTTCTCCGTCGGGATCGCGAAACTGGATGTTGGCCCAACCAAGGCCGGGCGGCATCGTCGCGAGCTCGCCGCCAAGTCGGCGTCCATCGCTCCCGATGAGCAGATAGCCGAAGTTGTTGACGCCCCGGTCGTCCCTGCGTCGAAGCGCCCACTTCATCGCAGGAGTGCCGCCCTTTCCGGCGACATTTAGAAGGCTTCGCACCTCAGCCGCGATTTGTACGTCCAGTTGTTCGATGACGATGCGTTTGCCGATCACATCAGCTCCTATTCCCAGGGCAAGCGTCGCCAGGGCGAAGCAGCCGATAAAGAAGAACGTGATCTGGCGTGCGGTTCGCGCAGCCTCAACCATCTGCGCGCAGACTGTAGCCGATCCCTCGCACGGTGCGGATCGCGTCGATATCAAAACCTGCGTTCAGTTTCTGGCGCAGCCGGCTCATATGGGTCTCGACGATATTCGTTTGCGGATCGAAATGTAGATGCCATACCTGCTCGAGCAGCATCGTCCGTGATACCGTCTTGCCATTCTGGCTCACGAGCCGCTCCAGCAGCTCGAACTCGCGGGGCTGCAGCACAACGCGTCGTTCCTCCCGCCATACTTCGCGCCGCAGACGATCAATCCGAATACCTCCGAAGCTTGCCATCTCCTGTTGCTTGGTGCCGCGTCGAAGAAGCGCTTCGATGCGCGCGACCAGTTCGGCGACGGCAAAGGGCTTTACCAAATAATCGTCCGCGCCGGCGCGAAGCCCGGTGACGCGATCCTCGATCGAACCAAGGGCTGTTAGCAACAAGACGGGCCCGAGATAACCACTGGATCGGGCGGTTTGTACGACCGCGATGCCATCCATGTCGGGCAGCATACGGTCTACGATGATCAGGTCGGGTGTGGCGCGAAGGAGGCTTGTGACACCGCCTTTTCCGCTTCCTTCGAAAGACACGTCGTGTCCCTCGGCGGCCAAGGCTCGACAGATGCTCTCTGCAGCTTCTGCGTCGTCTTCGATCAGCAACACTCGCACAGCCGGGCACCTTTGACGCTCTACGTTATCCAGACCATCCTTACCGTGATCGGCATGCGTTGCCTCCAGGGAAAGATTGATAATACCCAACCTTTAAAGCGCCTATTGTAGGTCTCGAGCTTGCTGGCTAGCCCTCAGCTTGGCAGTGATAAGGCTTTAGCCTTTTCCTTGCCGGCAACCCGATGCCAACGTTCTCGGCTTATATCACCAGGATTCCTGAACGTCATGGCTGCCAACAGTTCGAAGACTGTGATCTTTGCTGCCCTCGCTGGTAATGCTGCAATCGCGATCATCAAATTCGTTGCCGCCTGGTTCACGGGGTCGTCGGCCATGCTGTCGGAAGGCGTTCATTCGCTCGTCGACACGGGCAACCAGATCCTGTTGCTCTACGGGATCAAGCAGGCGGCAAAGCCAGCGACACCGGACCACCCGTTCGGTTATGGTCTGCGCCTCTATTTCTGGGCCTTCGTCGTCGCAATCCTGATTTTCGGACTGGGCGCCGGCATCTCGATCTACCAGGGGATCGACAAGATCCAGACCCCGCATCCCGTCGAGAGCGCATGGATCAACTACCTTGTGCTTACGCTCGGACTGGTCTTCGAAGGCGGTGTCTGGTGGGTCGCGCTGCGTGCATTTCGGAAGGAGAAGGGCTCAGGCAGTTGGATTGAGGCCATTCGCGCAAGCAAGGATCCGACGATCTTTACCGTGTTGTTCGAGGACTCGGCTGCCCTGCTGGGACTCTTGACGGCGATGCTGGGTATCTACCTGTCGCAAGCGCTCGAAATGCCTTGGCTGGATGGTGCCGCATCGATCGTCATCGGACTGATCCTGGCAGTCACCGCCGCTTTTCTTGCCTACGAATGTCAGAGTCTTCTGACTGGCGAAGGGGTTCGCCCGGCCGTACGGAACAGCATACGCGCGATCGCGTCCTCCGGCGAGGGCGTCCTGCGCGTCAATGAACTGCTGACCATGCACTTCGGACCGAACGACGTCCTCGTGGCAGTCAGTCTGGATTTCAGCGATGGCCTGCGCGCCTCGGGCGTTGAGGCGACCGTCAGCGCGCTCGAACGTGCGATCAAGCAGACCCATCCCGAAGTCACGCGCGTCTTCATCGAAGCACAGAGCTTCGAAGCGCACCGACGTGATGCGGCGATCACTGCCGCCAACGTCGCGGCTAATGAGGCATGACCTGGCTCGAAGCGGCCCTGCTCGGGCTGATCCAGGGGCTGACGGAATTCCTGCCCGTATCGTCCAGCGCGCATCTAAGGATCGCAAGCCTGTTCATGAAGAACGGCACCGATCCCGGTGCAGCGTTCACGGCTATCTGCCAGATCGGTACCGAAGCCGCGGTGCTGGTGTATTTTCGTCGAGATATCTGGAGGATCGGGGCCGCGTGGCTCACCTCGCTACCACATGGTCGAGCAACGCTGTCGCCGGATGCGCGAATGGGTTGGCTGGTCTTGCTAGGGACCGTGCCTATCTCCCTCACAGGCCTGCTCTTCCGGCACGCTATCGAAACGTCGCTTCGCAACCTGTACCTGACCGCAACCATGCTCATCGCCTTCGGATTAGTCCTCGCGTTGGCCGACATCGCTGGCAGAAAGACTCGTGTACTCAACAGCATGACATGGCGTGACGGCGTCGTGCTCGGCTTTGCCCAGGCGATGGCATTGATCCCCGGAGTATCGCGGTCCGGTGGGACGATCAGCGCGGGTCTCGCGCTGGGCTATACCCGGGCAGCAGCGGCGCGGTACTCGTTCCTGCTTGCGATACCTGCGGTGCTGCTATCTGGTTTTTATCAGTTGATCGCCAGCCGCGAACTGGCCGGTGGCCCATCGTGGACGTGTCTCGCGATCGCCACGCTCACGGCGTTCGTCGTCGGTTACGGCGTGATAATCGCGTTTCTGCGGATCGTATCGTCGCGCAGCTACATGCCGTTCGTCGTGTACCGTATCCTTGCCGGAACAGCGCTGCTTGGTCTGCTCACTTTGGGGTACATACCGGCAACGTGATCAAGCCACCACCAGGCCGAAGGAGACGTCTTCAGGCTTCCGGTCGCGAACGTTGATATCTCCCAACCTTTGGCTGCGTAACACTCCCGTCCCCAATATGTCGCGCAGCTGTCATCTAGCGCTCGCACTTGCTCCGATCGACAAGACGCGACGGTCGTTCAGGCCCGACGCGTTGCAGATCGCAATGGGGCTCAGGACATATGAACACGCTTCGCCGCGCGCTTTCGCGCGCCAGCTATCTTGCCTTGGGCATTGCCTTCCTTACGCCGGCCACGGCGGTTGCCAGCGAGATCGTCGGGACCGTCTCCGATGGTACGGGCACGCGCACGTTGCAGGGTGCTGCGCTGCGGATCGTCGAACTTAACCGCGCCGCCGAAGCGGGGCGTGACGGGAGCTTCCGCTTCGTCGACGTGCCTGCGGGTACCTATACGATCGAAGCCCGCTACATCAACGCGGCGCCTTCGCGGACCACCGTGACCGTTGCCGACACCGGTGCGGCGCGTGCCGATATCGTAATGGGATCGTCGTCGGATCAGGACATCATCGTCGTCGGTCAGGCCGCTAACGTCTCGAGCAGCCTGTCCCGGCAGCGATCGGCCGATGGGGTCGAGAGCGTCCTGACGCGCGACGCGATCGGACAGTTTCCCGATCAGAATGTGGCGGAGTCGTTGCGACGCCTGCCCGGCGTCAACATCCTGAACGATCAGGGCGAAGGCCGGTTCGTGTCGGTACGCGGTCTCGATCCCGAACTGAATGCGGCATCGATCAACGGCACGCGTGTACCAGCACCGGAAAGCGACGTGCGCTCGGTCGCGCTTGACGTGATCCCGGCCGAACTGATCGAGTCGATCGAAGTGAAGAAATCGCTGACCCCGGACATGGACGGCGACACGATCGGCGCCTCGATCGAGATCAACACGACGAGCGCGTTCGATCGCAAGAGGGACCTGTTCTCGGTCAAGCTCGAAGGCAGCTACAACGACTATGCCGACACGCTGACCCCCAAGGCGAGCTTTGACTTCTCCAAACGCTTGACGGACAATTTCGGCATTGCCGGTGGCATCAGCTATTACCGGCGCAAGTTCGAGACCGACAACGTCGAGGCATCGGGCTGGGACGTCAACGACGACGGCATCGCCTATGTCGAGGAGGTCCAGTATCGCGACTATGACGTGGAGCGAAAGCGCCTGGGCAGTTCGCTCACGCTCGACTGGCGGCCGAGTGACACGACGAAGCTCTATGCGCGCGGACTTTACAGCCAGTTCAGCGATCACGAGTACCGCGGCGATCTGACGTTCATATTCGACGAACCTGCCGCTTCCGGTACGGCGACCTCTGCGGCGTTCACCGATGCCGATGGCCGCATTGAAGTCCGTCGGGGCATGAAGGACCGCTTTGAGAAGCAGCGCATCGGTTCGCTCACGCTTGGCGGTGAAACCGTCACCGGTCCCTGGAAGTTCGTGTACTCCGGCGCCTATTCGAAGGCTTCGGAGAAGGAGAGCGGCTCGCTCGATCCGACTCGGTTTCGCACCCGCTTCGACGGCGATGGCGTCGACGTGAGCTTTGATTATTCAAATCCACGCCTGCCGCTGTACACGATCACCAGTGGCGCCGATCTCGTCAACGATCCTAAGCAATACGGCTTCAACCGGGTGGAACGGACGGCGTTGTCGGACTCGCAGGATCGGGAGTTCACACTGCGCGGCGACGTATCGCGCGAATTCGCGGCCGATGGTGGGACGTTTACGGTGCAGGCCGGCACGAAGCTACGCTGGCGCAAGAAGAGCTACGACTTCGATATGGAGTATTTCGGCGGGTATGACGGCGACTACACGCTGGCCGGTGTGCTCGGCAAGCAGACCTACCGTTTTTCCGACCTCGGCCCGGTGGTCGATCGAAACGCTCCCCGCGATTTCTTCAACGCGAACCGGTCGTTATTTGAACTCGACCCGATTGAGACCGCGCTGAACTCCGGATCGTCCGACTATGCGATCGATGAAGACGTTCAGGCCGGTTATGCGCTTGGCCGTTGGGACAGCCAGCAAGTTCGCGTTATTGGCGGCCTGCGCGTTGAGCGTACGCGCAATGACATTCGCGCCGCGCTGACTGCAACCGATGGCGATGATGTCGTCATCACGCCGAACCGGTTTCGACGGGACTATACCGACGTACTGCCGAGCCTGACCGTGCGCTACGAGCCGGCAAAGGACGTCGTCCTGCGACTTGGCGGCTCGAAAAGCCTTGTCCGTCCCAAACTATCCAACCTGGCACCGCGCTTCCTGCTGAACGAGGATGCCGAGGCGGAGTTCGGCAACCCGAACCTCAAGCCTTACCGGTCGTGGAACGGCGATCTGTCGGCGGAATGGTATTTCGGGAACAGCGCTGCACTCACCGCTGGCGTGTTCTGGAAGTCGATCAAGGACTTCGTCGTCGAGCAACGCGACTTCGAGCCCGGTTCGGCCTACGGGATCGACTATACCGAGGCGGTCACCTTCGTGAATGGCGAGACGGCAACGGTGAAGGGCATCGAACTGTCGTACAATCAGGCGCTGACGTTCCTACCCGCTCCCTTCGATGGCCTGCTGCTCAACGCGAACTACACCTATACCGATGCAACTGGCACCGTGTCTACTGGCGGCGACAGAACCGATCCCCGCCGGATCGCATTGCCCTCGGCATCGAAAAATACGTTCAATGTCGTACTCGGTTATGAGAAGGGCCCGATATCCCTACGCGCGGCGGGAACCTACCGTGACAAGTATCTCGACGAGGTGGGCGGATCCGCCAACGAGGATCGTATCGTCAACGATCACTTCCAGCTCGACCTGTCGGCCAAGTTTCGCGTCCTGCCCCGCACGCGGCTGTTCGCGGAATGGATCAACGTCACCGACGCGCCCTACTACGCATATCAGAACTTCGCCGGGTCACAGCGCCTGCTGCAGTACGAGAAGTATAACTGGACCGCCAAGTTCGGCGTGATGGCCAGCTTCTGAGCGACGAGCCGCTTGGCGTCCGCCAGGCGGTCATCCCGTGCCCCCGTATCATTATCGAGACCCTTAATGTCAAAAGCGACCCTATACGTGGCTGCCAGCCTCCTGATCCTGGCGCTGGGCACCGATGCCGTCGCGCAGTCGGTATCAGCGATCCCCCGCTCCCCCGGCTTGCCCTACGCCCCGCGCAACCTTCCCGATCGCATCATGCTGACCGCCGCGGCGGATCCGTCGCACGGAATGGCGGTGTCCTATCGCACCGATATGGCCCAAGCGACGTCGCAGGCGCAGATTGCGGTGGCGGTCGACGGACCGACGCTGGCGGACAAGGCGGTGCTGGTCTCCGGGACCAGTACCGCGATGTCGAGCGCAAACGGTGCCGCGCGGTATCACCAAATTCGCTTTGAACGGCTTACCCCTGATACGGTGTATGCCTACCGTCTGAAGGGCAGCGCCGGCTGGAGCGAATGGATCCAGTTCCGTACTGCGGCGGTACAAGCAAAGCCGTTCCGCTTCCTGTATTTGGGCGACATTCAGAACGGCATTCTTACCTACGCTGCCCGCGTGATTCGCCAGGCTTTTCATGCTAATGGTGGGATCGAACTGGTCGTGCATGCGGGAGATTTGGCGGCCCAGCGCGACGACCTCGATCATGACGACGAATGGGGTGAGTTCGACCAGGCTGGTGGCTACAATTACGCGATGCTGCCGCAACTGCCCGCTACCGGCAACCACGAATATGTCGATGTGACGCTGGCCGATGGAACGCAGGGCCGTAAACTTGGACCGTACTGGCCGCTCCAGTTCGCGCTGGCCAGCAATGGCGCTTCGCCCGTCAAGGCGACGACCTATTTTGTCGATTATCAGGGCGTGCGCTTCATCGTTCTCGACGGCACCGCGGCACTGGAACTGGGGCAACTCGACAGTCAGACGCGGTGGCTGGACGCGACGCTGGCCGCGAGCAAGGCGAAGTGGAATGTTGTGCTCTTCCATCAACCGCTGTTCACCTGCGCGCGGCCCGAGGATACCGCGGTGCTGAAAGGCGCGTGGAAGGAAATATTCGAGACGCGCAAGGTCGATCTCGTGCTTCAGGGACACGACCATTGCTACAGCCGCCTGACCGCGGACGCCGGACGGGAGGCCGGCCGGGCAGAGCGCGCGAAGACCGGCGGTATTCAGGGGCCCGTGTATCTCGTTTCGGTCACAGGCTCCAAGATGTACGGCTTGAACGATCGCGCTCGCAGCCAACCGGACAAGACCGCCGAAGCGACCGAGCTCTATCAGGTGGTCGACGTTGCCGGCGACCGGCTGCAGTTCCGCACGTTCACGGCGTCGGGAAAGCTGTACGACGGCTTCGATCTCGCGCGGGGCAAGGATGGTCGAAACCGGCTGTCGGAAACGACGGAAGCGACGCTTGCGACCCGGACGTGCAGCGGGGCCATCGGTCCGGACGGCGGAAAGTGCGTCGCCCGCGGCAAATAAATGCGAAGATCACAGATGTTGAATTCGACGATGCCAGACCGCCTGCCAGATTGGACATGTTTGTATCTGAATTCGATGTAGGACCGCGGCCCGTCACTCTGGCTTGAGCTTCACTCTGCGTGAGTTGCTGCATCCGTTTATCTTCGGCGTTACGCTCTCGAAGGTTCCAGGCAAACCGCCTTTGGGAATAACCGGTACTGGATAGTCGATTACCTCGCTGGTATCAGACGAAAGGCGATTGCAAATCTCGTCCGTCCGGGGCGCGAGGTAAGGGTCACAGTGGTTTGGTGCGCCTCTGCGACTTGTGCAACGATCGCAAGGCCGAGGCCGCTACTGCGCCCAGCGGAGCGATTGCGTTTCCAGAAACGGCGGAAGATCGCCGCTTGGTCTTGCTCGGGTACACCAGATCCGTCGTCGCAGACCGCAAGCGTGCCATCTGCGCCGACCGTGACTTCGATCTCATGCCCCTCACCGCTGTGGGTTACCGCGTTCTCGATTAGGCATCCCAGCGCTTTAGCGATCCATGCCGCGTGCCCCGCTATCACTACCTTGTCCGCCTCACTCGAGAACGCGATCGACTTGCCGGCACGAAAGGCCAGTGGCGCAATCGACGCTACACCGTCAGTCACGATCCGAACGAGATCCACCGATGCGGCAGTATCCAATCCGACCGTTTCGAGTTCCGCGATCTCCAGCAACTGCTCGACGATACGACCGAGCATATCAAGGTCGCTGCGCAATTGCCCTCGCAACCCCGGATCGTCCACACCCTCGACCCGCAACCGGGCAACAGCAATCGGTGTGCGCAGTTCATGCGCCGCGTCGGCCGTGAAATCCCGTTGCATGCGGTAACTCGACGCCAATCGCTCAAGCATCGCATTGACCGCGAGCGCCAGCGGGCGGACTTCGGCGGGAAGTCGCTCGTCGTGCAACCGGAGATCGAGCGGCACGCCTTCCGCGATCTCGAGCGAGGCCGACGCCCGACGCACCGGCAAGACCGCGCGGCGGATGATCAACACGTCGATCGCGAGCAGCAGCAGCAAAAGCGGCGCTACGATCGCCATCCCGTAGAGTAGGAACTGCGCCAGCAGATCGTCTAGAATATAATCAGGATGGGTAAGGTTCTGGAGGACGGCGATCCAGACCCGCTCGTTGCCGATCCGCGCCGGGTAGCTCGTCCCGGCGTAGAAGGTCCGGCGCGATTGACGGCGAAAGAAGCTCTCCTCGTCCTCCAGCGGGATGTTCGCAGTTGGCAACACCATCTTCGACTGGGACTGGGACTGGAACAGGACCGTGCCGCTGCGGTCTAGGATCCGGAACGAGAAGCCCGCGCCCGGCGAGAACACTGCGGCACTGGTGCTATCCTGCGTCAGCCGCAGGCGGCCGGTGCCGTCGTGCGACAGCGCCTGCCGCAGGGCTTGCGCGTGGACGTGCAGCGTCTGCTGCTGGATCCGCGCCGCAGTCGTATCAAGGAAAAGATACACGCTGCCGGCCACGGCAATAGCGGTGATTAGCACGGCAACCGCATGCCACCGCAGGATCTGCGCCATCAGCGATCGCGGCTGACGTTTCATGGCGCGCGCTCCACGAGCATGTAGCCCACCCCCCGGACGGTGACGATCTCGACATCCGCGTCGGCCAGCGTCAGCCGTCGTCGCAGCCGGTGGATATACACCTCGACCGCATTCGAGCCCAGATCGTCGGCCAGTCCGAACAGCAGTTGTTCGAGATGCGCCTTCGTCACGACCCGGCTTGACCGGCGGATCAGCGCAGCAAGGACCTCCAATTCGCGCGCGGACAGCACGGTCGGCACGCCGCCAATCGCAACCTCTCGCGTGGCAGGATCGAAGCTGACATTGCCGTAATCGATCGTCCGGTCGACGATCGTCCCGCTACGCCGGAGCAGCGCTTGGATCCTGGCGAGCAGCTCTTCGGGCGCAAACGGCTTGGCCAGATAATCGTCGGCGCCCGCTTCGAGGCCCGTCACGCGGTGCGCAACGCTGGCCCGCGCGGTCAGCGCAATCACCGGCGTACGGTCGTCGCGCGCACGCATCTTGCGCACCACCGACAGCCCGTCGGCATCCGGGAGCCCCAGATCGAGGATCACCACGGCATAGCGCGTATAGGACAAGACGAGGAGCGCATCCTCCGCCGTCGT
>Ga0308157_10006788_pt1 | contig 13538 bp, 12 predicted proteins | sample PhyBR1_FD_201035 | JGI IMG/M metagenome (GOLD analysis project Ga0308157, IMG submission 201035) | Phyllosphere microbial communities from UC Gill Tract Community Farm, Albany, California, United States - DLSLB.R1 | ecosystem: Host-associated > Plants > Phyllosphere > Unclassified | place: USA...
CGTCGTACTTCTGATCCCACGCCAGATCCTCCGGCACGGTGGAAGAAAGAACACTGTGCACGCCGAAGGTGCTTTGCGCGAACTGCATGGCGTCCGGCACCACGTCGGAGACGGTCACGCGTTCGGCGCCCAGCGCTTTCACCAAGTGCCGGGTGAATCGGCCATGCCCGCTGGCGAACTCCATGAAGCGCTGGGTCTTCAGCAACGGCCGGTCGACGGCCTCCAGCAGCACCATCAGCTCGGAAAGGGTGCGCCAGCCATCCGCCAGATAGTCGCGCAATGGGTTGGTGCTGGAGGGATGGCCCTCGAAGAAACGGAAGATGTCGTCGGCCCGCGCGATCTCGCAGTTCAGCCCCATCATCTGGGAGAACGCGCCTGGCAACGTATGCTGCTCGATCAACTGGTGCGCCGTCAGGCGCGTTTCGCGATCCTGCAAGGCATGGCGCAGGGCCTCTGCGGCCAGCATCCGCTCATTGCGTTCCAGATGTTGTTGTCCAAGGGCCAGCCATTCGGTGGCCGTTTGAGAAGGGGCGGTCAGATCATTCATGGATAGAAGGCCGAGATGAAGACCGTGCCGAACAGGCACGCAATCCTCAATGGCGTAAAAAGGCTCCAGCGCATATTCTACTAGGGCACATAGCTATGAAATGTATAGCACTCAACGGGAGTGAACGACGCGCACTTTGGATGCAGAGCGCAGCGGTGTGCAGTGCATCGCGCGTCTCATCCCCAGTGGTGCGGCAATTTCACCAGCCCCGGCATGAGCGTCGGCGAGACCCAGTTGAAGTTCAGGAACTGGAACCACTCGTCGTACACCACCAGGCCGCTTTCATCGAAAAGAAACGCGCTGATGACGTAATCGCCGCTGTGCAGCGGAAGGTTGGGGAACGTGAGCACGGAGCGCCACAGCCCATCGCCCAGCGGCATCGGCGCCGCGCCCTCTTCGTGGGTGGCCAGCGAGGTAATGCCAACCCCCTTGGACTGCTCGATCATGAAACCGACATTGGGGCGCTCGCCTCCCCGACCGCGCACGACGATGGTCGCGACCAGATCTTTGCCGGACAGCCGGCCATAGCTGCCGTCCTGCGGTTCGCCCAGGTTTCCGATGTCGACCGAGAGAATGCGGGCGGAGCCGTCGTCGCGGGCCGGAACATTGCCGTTGCGCTGGCGTCGACCTGCGGAGGCTGCATCCGACCCATTCGTCGCAGCCAAAGCATCGTCGCCGTCCAGCGGAGCGCCGTTGTCGGGAGCGGGCGCATCGCTGGCACCGTCCTGCCCGCCCGCCGCCTGCATCGATTCCGCATTGCGCAGCCGAGAGTGCACATCGTAGGCGCCGAGCACCGGCTCCGTCAGGCCGAACTGCTTGACGCGCCCGCCGTCGAGCCAGAGCGCCAGATCGCACAGATGGCGGATGTGGTACGGGCTGTGCGAGCAAAACAAGATAGTGCAGCCGGCATTGCGAAACGCCATGATGCGGTCCACGCATTTTTTCTGAAAATGCTGATCACCCACGGCCAGGGCCTCGTCGATGATCAGCACATCGGGCTGAACGGCGGTCACGAGCGCAAAGGCCAGCCGGACCGACATGCCCGAAGAGTAGGTCTTCACCGGCCGATCGAGCGCCTCGCCCAATTCGCAGAACTCGATGATCTCCGGCTCGAGCCGCTGCATCTCCTCACGGTCGATTCCGATCAGACTGCCGCCGAAATACAGGTTGTCGCGGCCGCTGAAGTCGGGGTGAAAACCCGCGCCCAACTCCAGGATGGCCGTGACACGGCCAACCCGCGCGATGGAGCCGGTCGAAGGCTGGAGCGTACCCGCCAACAGCTTGAGCAGCGAACTCTTGCCAGCACCGTTGTCGCCGATGACACCGATGCACTGGCCACGCTGCAGTTCAAAAGACACATCGCGCAATGCCCAGTGGCTGCGATGGGTGGACCGGCCGGTGATCAATGATTTGAGGCGCTGCCGGGGAGAGGCATAGAGTTTGTACTCCTTGCCCACATTCGTGACCTTGAGCACTGTCTCCTGGACCATTTCACCCACCGCCTGGCTGCTTTTAGCGCTCTCGCTCATAACCAATCCACCAATTGGTCGCGGCTGCGTCTGACCACGACATTCAGCGCCACCGCAATCACTACCACCCAGGTCAGTGCGACTGCCCAGACGATCGGCGGCGGCAGTACACCCTGCAACAACACTTGCTGGTAACCGATCACCAGAGCGGTCATCGGATTGAGCCAGAGCACCCAGCGCCAGTTCTCAGGAAAGAGGGTCAGGGGAAAAAGAATGGGCGTGAGATAAATACCCACAGACAACAGAAAACCCACCAGCTGCACCGTGTCGCGCAACGCTGCAGCCAGGATGGCCAACAGGTAAGCGATCAAAACGCTCAGAACCAGTTGCAGCGCCATCAGCGGCAGGATCGCTCCAACCGCAGGCCGAAAGCCGTGCAATGGAGCATAGACCAAGGCCACCAGCACGAGCAGTGGCCCGAAAATCACGCAACTTGCCATCACCGATCGCGTGGTGAACAACACGGGCGGCAGCGGATTTTTTTGAAGCATGCTGCCGGCTTCTATCAGGCTGTTCATTCCCCTTGATACGGCATCGCAAAACGCCATCCATGGAAGTGCGCCCACGATCAAAAATGTGCCCACTGCGTGCGTAGGAGCGCCCTCACCCAGCCGCATGGAAAACACCACGTCGAAGACCAGATAGTAAGCAGCCACGGTCAAAAGGGGCTGCAGGTATGGCCAAAGAACCCCCACCGCCGTTCCGGCATGCCGTGCCGCCACTTCGCGACGAGTTAACACCCACACCAACGATCGAGCGCTCCACACGGAGCGCCACTCATTCCATAAAGTTTGCATGCAGGAACAAAGAGATGAACAGGCTCATTTAAAACAGCCTTGAAAAGGTGCAAAGACCAACCGCCTTGATCGAGACAGTTGGCCCTTCATCGCAACCACAAAGTTCAGTTGATCGGTTTCAACTGCGTGGCATGGTCCGCTGCAAACTTGGAAATGGCTGGCGCATCCAACGTCATATCCTGCTGCAACTTTTGAGCCTCTGCCGCACGCGCTTCCTGGCGAACGTTGTTACGCACTTCGTTCATCAACTCTTCGCGCACTTCGGCAAACGGCTTGGTGGACACCGGCTTGCGGTCTTGCAACTGCAGAATGTGGTAACCGTATTGTGTTTTGACGATCTCGCTCAGATCGCCTGGCTTTTGCAATGAAAAGGCAATCGCTTCAAATTCGGGCAACATGCGTCCGCGCTCAAAAAAGCCCAGGTCGCCACCTTTGGCGCCGCTGCGCTTGTCCGTCGACCGATCTCGCGCCATCTGGGCAAAATCTGCGCCGGCCTTCAACTCTTCCAGAGTTTTTTCCGCTTGAGCGCGTGACTCTGCTTCGGTCCCGCCAATCAAGATGTGGCGGATTTGGACCTGCTCTGCAGTCTTGAAACGCTCGGGTTTGGCTTGGTAAATATTGCGAGCAAGCGGCTCGGCAATGGCATCACTGGGAGTGTGAGCCGCATCAAGCTTGGCAAGCCATGCATCAGAAAGCGCCTTGTCCCGGGCCATGCGAACTGCAGCAGCGACTTCCGGATCTTTGGCCAGCCCTTCAGCTTCTGCCTTATCGGCCATCGCCCGGCGTGCGTACAGGTTGCCGACGATCTGCGTCACCGCGCTGGAGCGGGAAAGCACTTGCGCTCGAGAATCGGGCGGAATTCGCTGCTCGGCGTCCGCTTCGACATCAAGTGTGGTGATCACATTCTTACCGCCTTTGACCAGCGGCAAATCTGCACCGGCAGCCAATGCGGTGGAGCCAGCGTGCAACGCCACCACGAGAGCCGCGGACCGAAGGAGAAAGGATGGGGCAAAAACACTATGCATGGATGAGCTCATCAGACTATTCGTACAGTTAAAAAAAAAGGCGGGGGAAACCCCCGCCTTTCTTAGATCGCATTGCTGCGATTAAGTGCCGAAACGATTAGTTAACGGTCTGAATGCGCGTGTTACGGTGAGGCCAGGTGATACCGAAGTTACCCGACACGCCGTTGCCCACGTTGGGGTTGGACAGCTTGATGAACGAGGAACCCAGGATTGGCAGACCGTTGCCGCCGTTGGTGGTGTTGATCGCGCCCCAGCCGTTGGTGTAGGTACCAGCGGTGATGGTGGTGCGAGCAACATTGCCGCCGAGCGACGATGCACCTGCGTCAGCGAAAGCCAGCACGCTGGTTTCACCGCAGAAACGGACGACGGAAGGAGCCAGCGGGTTGCCTGGCGAGAACACTGGAGGCGTACCGGCTGCACCAGCGGTCGTTTCTTCACGGTTCCAGAAACGTTGGCTATCAGCAGCAACGCAGATGTTACCGACGGAGTCAACGCTGGTGTTGGTTGGCAGGAACCATTCGCCACCGGCAACCGTACCACCGTTCAGTTGCGAGAACAGACGGTAGCTAGGAGCGGCAATACCGACCACGTTTTGGTTGCCCACAACACCGGTAGCGGCGTAGTTGGCCACCACGCTGTAGCGGCGGGTAGGCATCGAGAACACCCAGTCCGTCTTAGCGGAGATCGACGTGTCGGTAGCGTACTGGTTCGTCACCGAGGTCACAGCCAGGGCCGTGGTCAACAGGTCAGCTTGTTCCAGCGGTGCAGCCGTTGCCGAAGCAGGCACTGCAGCCGTGTAAGGCGTAGACATGTCAGGCAGGTCGAAGAACGAAGCAGCCAGCGTAGCGGTGCCCAGAGGGGCGCCGTACGTGCCGCCGGTCGTGCCTTGCGTAGCAGGACGCGCATCCGTACGGAACAGTGGGTCAGCCGTGAACGTGTCCACGTTGCCAGCCGAAGCGTTCGTTTGTGGGAAGTGCACGAAATTGCCACGGCCATCGGCGCCGTTCACGGCAACGCGAGCAGCCACGGAGGTAGCAGCACCGGAGAACGTCGTCGTTTGTGGCAGGTTCAGGATGTACCAGTCACCCATCAGGCCGCTGGAAGGCGTGTTGAAACCAGCGGTAGCAGCTTGTGCTTCCGTGGTGAAGTTCGTCACGGCAACCGAGTTCAGCAGCGTTTGAGCCACGGAACCGTCCACCGAGCAAGGTGCCACGTTGCTGGCGTGCTTGATAGCGCCGTACAGCGTAGGAGCAGCAGCCGTGCCACCGTTGTTTGGAGGAATGTCAGCCATGTTGAAAATTTCAACGTAGCCTTCACGGGTTTGGTTAGCCTTGTCGCCAGCAGCCAAGCTAGGGTTCAGACGGTCCAGAATGAACTTTTGTGGCACGTTAGCGGTCAGCTTAGGCACCGTGCAGGTGTTGTCAGCGGTCACGATTTGTGCAACGCCGTCAGAACCTTGCGTCACAGCAGCGGTCCACACGTCGCCTGGAGACATGAAGACTTGGAAGTCAAGAATGTCGTCAGAGTTCGAAGCGCTACGGAAACGAACCTTCACGGCCTTGCCGTTGGAGGTGTCGGTGTTCACAACGTGGAACACGCTCATGTTGTTGTTTTGAGCGGTGAAATATGGCACCAGCAGGTTGTGACCCACGCCGGCATCCGAGATTTGCAGCACGGTAGCGTTCGTGGTGGTCAGTTGAGTCGTTCCATTGAACGTACCCGTGCCAGGCACGACGCCAGCCGATGCAGCACCGGCAAAGCCCAGGCCACCAATCATGGCAGCAATGCTCAGGGCCAGAACATTTTTTCTCATATCAAGAACTCCAGTTGAAAAGTTGGTAAGCGCAACTACCACGATTGATTACGCTGACGGATGGTAGCACAGCACTTTGGAAGGAAGTACAGCGAACATGCCGTGAAAAAAGACGTTGTCGAAAATACGCAACACTGAGATTGCAAGCGTTACGACACCATGCAGCTTGCCGCTCACCTGAGGTAAGCGCCAACCCACAATGACTCTCAGCTCTCCTGGAAATGCCACCACTGGCCATCTTCAAGAAGCCACACTTCATTCACATACATGGGGACGATGGGTAAGTTCAGACCTGGGATTCCAGGCTTCACATCCAACCTCACCTGCGTTTCGCAGCGAACAGCATCACAGGTCACTTTAGTGACTTCAGCGCCCTTGGCAGCAACCGAAGGGCCGAACTGTTTGCTGAATTGCTCCGCAGTGCGTAGTTTACGGTACGCGGGTGTCGACATGGCGTAGGCCGCTTCATATTTACCCTCGAGTCGAGCCTTCCAATACGTCTCTGCACGTTTTTGAACGACTTGCTCGGGCGTTCCGCCCATGCTTGCGCAACCAACCACCGAAACGGTCGCCACGACAAGTGCTATCGCCTTTAAAGATCGATAGTGAAATTTAGCCATGCCTATTTAAACCTCCATACAGAAAAATGCTTAAAAACTACTCACTGAGCGGGTAGCGACTGGATCGGCGGCCGCGGCGACGGCAAGGGCGTAGCGCTCCCACGCTCCTGCAATTCGATAGCACGCAACCCCTTGAGTCGGTCTCGCAGGTCTTCACTGACTTCCCGAACGTCAATATCGCTACGGACGACCCGCGGAGTAATGATGACGATGAGCTCAGTGCGAACCCCTGTCGTGGTGTTGGACCGGAACAGGTTGCCCAACAACGGCACATCTTGAAGAAGCGGCACGCCCGAACGGCCTGTGGTTGAGTTGTCCTTGATCAAGCCTCCCATCACGATGGACTCCCCCGATCGCACTGCCACTTTGCTACTGATCTGCCGCTGCAAGAATGATCGCTGGCCAGTAGGCGTATCTGGATTGCCGACATCGGTGACTGTCTGATCCAATTGCATAGAAACGATGTTGCCCGCATTCACAGAAGGCGTGACTGACAGATTGACACCTGTGTCCTTGTACTGAATGTTGCTCGTCGTCGCGTTGGGATTATCTACAAAGGAGGTCGTCGAAGTTCTGACGGGCGTCTGATCTCCGACGCTGATCGCAGCGGTGTGGTTGTCCAACACCATGAGCGAAGGACTGGAAATCATCTTGACCAACGATTTCTCAGCCAGAGCGGTCAAGGTCGCCTTGATGGCTCCGGCCGGATTAGACAACGTATATGAGAATCCTGGCGTGACCTTGTCGCCATAAGCCGGCGTACCAAATATGGAGCCCGAACCGGTATATCCAGACCTCGCATCATTGTTGAAGGCCCACTGGAGCCCATACTGAAGATTGTCATTGAGCGTCACTTCAATAATGCTCGCCTCGATCAGCACCTGGGTCGGGGGCAGGTCAAGGCGCTTGAGACTCGATTCAATCTTGGCGTACTCCGCTCGAGTGCTCCACACGAGCACTGAATTATTCAGTTCATCCGCCATCACGCGAATTCCCAAATTTCCTCCCAGAGAGGAACTGTTTGCTTGCCCGGAGTTCCTGGCTCCCGTGCTGTTGCTGCTGTTAAGGCCGCTGGATGACGAAAAAGAATTGCCGAACCCGCTCCCGCCAGAAAAGGAACTCCCCGAAGATCTGCCGAAACCGCCCCCTCCATAACCTCCTCCGCCAGAGAAAGCGTTGGAAGTCGTGCCGAACCCTGTTGAGCCCGACTGACCGAATGAATTCGAGGACGAACCCCCGAGCCCTGGCGCTATCCCGCTGTTTGCGACTTGGCTGAAACCTGCGCTTCCGCCGAAAATCCCGTTCAGAACACTGGACAAGTGGGCTGCATTGCCGTTTTGAACTTGGTAGATGAACAGTTGCGGCTCATTGCCCCCGTCGCTGGGCTGATCCAATTTCTCGATCCACCGGCGCGCCTCCTCCAGATAAGAAGCACGGGGAGTGACCACCATGATGCTATTGATCCGCTCAATCGGCATGATTCGCAGGGCGCCAAACAATGGATTGCCTTCGCCCAGCGTGGCCGCGCCCGCAGCATTTTGGGCATTGGCTGTTCCAGCGGCTACCGGAGCCGTCGTCCCCGGAGTGTTGCCGCGGCCAGCCGCTGGCGAAGGCACAGCTCCTCCACCGCTGACCAAGCGCAGAGCTGTTTCCACCTCGTTGATAGACGCATGTTTCAACGGAAAAACGCCCACTGACATCCCTTTGAGCAAATCGATGTCAAAGGTGTTTACCAAATCGAGCCATCCTTCTGCCTGCGTACGAGTGCCGTTGAGGATCAAAAGGTTGCGCATGTTGTCAACACGCACGATAGCGTCTTGGGGAACCATGGGCCGCAGGATGGAAGCCATTTCAGCGGCCCCGATGTACTGAAGTGGAACGATGATGGCTCCAGATCCAGGGGTTAGTGGCGACGACGTGATCTGCCGCACAGAAACACCAATGGCACGCAAGGCATCCGGTCGCCCGACATGGTAAGTACCTCGAGCATCTCGCACCATTGCAAGCCCATTGGCCTGTAAAGAACTTTCGAGCAGAAACACCGCCTGATCCGGAGTAATTGGCGTACGCGTTGCCAAGGTGACCGTTCCGTTCAATGGAGGATGCAACACATAGTCTGTTTTTAGGATGTCGCCCAAAATAGTGCGTACGACTTCCGATACCGGTGCCTCTTCGAAATTGAAGGACAACGGAGCCCCTTGAATGGAAGCGACCGGTTTGGCCGGGGCGATGACCCGATCATTCCCGATGATGAAACGTGGCTCTGGGGCTGGCGGATTGCCCTGCGCGGAAGACGCATCCATTTTGCCGGCCTCCGTCGCGGTGGTGGACTCAGTGGCGGCCGCCGGCTTGACTGCGGTCCCAGACTCCGTAACAAGGTTGCTTCCAGCGGTGGTGGTAAGGGGCTGGGGCGCCTGTGCAACGGCTATCTGGGAAGTAGCCAGCGCAATGGCGGTGAGTGCGTGTCGGTAAGGGGTCATGACTACTTGCCTGGAAAACGGGGAAAAACTTAGCGAACTGGCAAGCGTGCTCACTGAGCACGGCCTCCAAATGTCGCGCGAGGAGTTGGGGGGGGGCGCACGGGCGTACCGCCGCTGGGCGGCGTGGCAGGCGCCATGCCGGTGTATGCAGTGACGGCGGCACGGGGAAGCTGCAAGACGCGGGTCTGACCGCTCTTGGTGAAGGTCACATTCCGGCCACTGATGGATTGAAGCGTCCACCCATCGATGTTGTCATTCAGGCGCGCACGGCGATGCTTGCCCGCCACTTCGATAATGATCCCGCCGGCGCCATCGCCGGTGAAGACTCCCGACAACCGAGCTGTACTCAGATTGTCCACCTGGACCTCTTCGGCAGGCTTAGGGGGCGGCGGTGGCGGCGGTGGCTTGCGAGTGAAAGAAAACAGAGGGCGATCCAGCATGGCAATGAATTGCGCTGTATCGGCATTGGTCACTCCCGGCAGTGCGGGAAGCATGGCCGCAAAATCTGTTCGGTGAGGCTCCGGGGCTTGCCAGTGAACGTTGCGGATGCTGCCATCCAAGCCGATCCACATCCATGCCAGAAAAATGAACAGCCCTGCATTGATCAGCAGCAACAGGTGCAGTGCATAACGCTTCATGTGCGCTCCCGCAGCACACTCAGCCCGAACTGTGCCGACAACCGAGGCGCGGCTTTAGGGTCTGGATTGCCATAGCCCTGAACCTGGATCTCCAGATCGTTGACCAAAATAATGGGCAACTGGCTTGTCAATACGGCCAGAGCGCTTTGAAGGGCCAGCATCTCGCCTTCGGTTCGCACCGTCAACGGAATGCGATCAAAGCCTTTTTCCTCTTTGGACGGAAGCACTTGACTGCTGATGACTTGCAAGCCAGCGGCACTGAAGATATCTCTGATTCGCTGTTGGGCTGCGTTACCTGTCTGGTTGGCATCTTGAGAGGCGGGATAAATGTATTGCCCTCTCGCCCCCCTGGCACGGGAAAGCAGGTCCTCGATGTCGGTTCGCTGCGCCTGCAACCCCATCAGACGGGCATAACGCGGCTCCATCTGAGCCAGCTGTATCTCTGCATTTTGGTGTTTTTCTGCAATGTACCAACCCAGCATGGCCAACGGAGCAATTGCCAAGGCCACGGTGCAGATCAGGATCATTCCTTCCCGGGATGAAATGCTTTTCATGGCTGTGTGCGATTTACGGGCGAAGAAGAAGAAGAGGCGGAGGCAGCAGGCGCTTTTGCAGCAGGACTGCCTCCAAATGCGGGGGTCCCCCCACCAAAAGCCGGTTTCCCAGAAGCAGGCGCAGGAACAGCAGGTCCCGCAGGAGTGGCGGGAGCAATTCCAGGCGTCGTGTTTGCAACGGGGGGTGTGGCAGCAGCGCTGGCACCTGACGCGACGACGCCAGCCACGGCGCTTGCAGGACCAGCTGGCGCAGTTGGGGAAACTGCTCCACTGGCAGCAGCTAAAGCGGTGGCATTTGGCGCTTTTCCAACCACGCCATAGACATTGGGATCCAGCATGAACTCGATGGAAAACGCCTCTTTCGTGGAATTACCCATCCGTGTCGCAGCAGATGGGGCGCGGACTTCACGAAAGCCAGACTCGTTGCCGAGCACTTGCATCAGGGCCGCAGCATTTCCAGTGAGTCCAACGATCGTTACCTTGGCGCCTTGAAGGCGAAAGCTTTGAAGATAGGTATCGTCCGGCAGCAACTGGGTGAGTTTGTCCAGCACCTTCAGAGGCTCAATGCGTGTGCCAAGCACTTCCGACAGCATGCCCAGCTTTTCGGCAGACTGCATCAAAGCATCCCGCTTGGCCACCACAGGGGCCGTTCGCTGGGCAGCGTCCTGGTAGCTTCGCGCCGCCTCGATCGCACGCTCACGCAGTTGAAGAGTAGGTGTCACGGCAATGGCGGCCGCCAGAACAACCATCAGGCCCAGAAGACCATAGCCCGTACGGCGCCACCTCATTGCATGGGCATGGCGCAAGCCTTCGCCATAGCCGCCCACGACGATAGGACGCGTTTGGCTGCTGCGCACCCAAACCTCTGGCGAGGACACGCCGCCCAGCCGAGAGACCTGCGACGCGAGGTATTGCGCGATCTGTTTGCGAGACGCCATGGCCAGTTCGACCCTGGTATTTCCCGCGATAGCTCCAGCGGCACAACACCCCCAAGCCAGATCCGCCTCCGGGAACGGGCTGATGGCGCGAACCTCCAAAGCCGCCGCCTTGAAAACATCTGACTCGGCCATGGGAGGCAATGTCAGCGTCCGGCGCAGCACCAGTTCTTCGGGCAGTTCAACCGCCGTGAAACTTGCTTTGACAGGACCCGCCACCTTGGACTGTCTTTCATCCCCCAGCCAGAAAGACAGGTCCTCTCCCGGATGAAGCAGCACCACCGGCGCCGCTGGCGTCAGCCAGGCAAACATGGGCCACGCATGCATGTCCTGCCACGGGCTTCGGATATCACGCCAGAGCGTGTGCAAATCGACTCCCAGGAAACGGGCATCGGATGAGATGGAAGGCATGGTGGCTCAGGAGTTTTTTTGAATCACAGGCTCAACGCTGGAACTGGTGCGGAAGGTATGCCATGGCACACCCCCTTTTGCACGAGCGTTGAAGTCGATGCTGCGCGACACACGCAACCAAACACCATCCGGCATGGGAACCCGGGCCTGCACCCGCAACCGCCGAACCGTCGAGCTATCTAGAAATGCGGCATCCAAGGCCGTGGTATCGACGCCTTCAGCGCCAGAGTCACGATCAGCAACTATGCGCATGGCGACTGCAGCATTGCCCCCAGCAAGGACGGTCAACACTTCCACCGGCGCAGCCATTGGGTTGACCATGCCACGTCCTCGGATGTCTGCAGTGATGAGCGTTGAAAGTCTAGCATAGAGGTTGTAATCGACTCCTGGCACCTTGAGAAGGTCTTCCTCCGACTCGAAGCGCTGCGGCGCTCCTTGCGGATTGCGCCGTTCCCGTGTTTCCACGGTGGCCTGCGCCAACCCCTGTGCAGCGTCTGGGGAAAGCCCTCCTGCGACAGCATAGAGTTTTGCCAACAACGCGACCGGGGCGCCGTTGATGTCGATCAACCCATTCAAGGGCATGGCCTGCACCTGCATTGCCACGCCGCGGTATGCAATTTGCGCCTGCCTTGTTCGGTTGATCGGAGCATTGCTGGCCACAATGGCTTGCAATGCCAGCTGGATCGCTGCGTCTCCCAGCGCCTGCGCTTGGACGTTTTGGCGCGACAAGCTCATCATGCGGGCCTCTTCCCGAATGGACTTCGTCAAGCCTGAAACAATGATGGTCAAGGCAGCGACCATCCAAAGCACGGCCAATAGGGCCATGCCGGACTGGTCCTTGACAGGCTTTCGCCAACGGGAATGATGCATCAGCCGCTGCCTCCGAAAGTGGCGCCACTGCTGGAAGGGTCGCTGGAAGGCAAGACGCGAAGTGGAATGACGATCTCTGGCCACGCAGAAGAAGCGGTCGAGATGGAAATGGAAACCCGCTGCGGCGGGCGATCCACCAAGGTCCAGGGAGCACCCCAGACAGGAGGCTCCTCATTGGGATCCTCGTAACGAATGGAAAAGCGAACCACATCGTCCACCAGCACATAACTGGCTGCCTGATTCCAGTCTGGCGGCACGCCCCCTTCGATCCACGGCAAATATCGCAACACCAAAGCCCGCCCAGACGGTTGGTCCAGCACGCCCAGCCGAAAATGGTACCGCCCTCCCGCGCCATAGCGGGCTGGCATGATGCCCACCCAAGCCATCTCCTCAGGGAGACCGACAAAGAAAAAAGGGCTCTCGTCGACAGACAGAACAGCCGCTCGCTTTTGCAGGGATATCCGCCCAAGGACGGAGCGCAGAAAACCATTGGCGACCCTGAGTTCGTCCGTGCGCAGCATTCGGATGTCCACCCGCTCTTCCGTCTGCGCTGTGGTGCGCAATGCGGAACCCAGCGCGAGCATCACCAAAGACAACAGGGTGATAACCACCAGCAACTCCACCAGCGTAAAGCCGCGTTGACGAAGCCCCTCCATGGGCTGAATCCTGATCGTCATCGCCCACGCCCCGGTTCAGGCGGCTTGCGTTGCGGTCGCAAGGTGCTCAGTTCGAAATTGCGCAGTCGCACGCCATCCGACCAGGAGATGACGATGTTCACTTCATGCAAAGGGGGGATGGCCGGGCCGTTGAATTCCGTGGCATAGGGCGCTGTGGTCAGACGCCATTGGTAGCCAGCAGACTCCCCGGACTGGTTCAGCCCTTGTTCCGGAATCGCGTCACGCAAGGACAACAACGATTCGGCCAAGACAACCGCGCGCTGGTATCGATCCACATCCGCGACGCTGCGAGCACTGCTCCCCATGGCGCGATAGAGCATGCCGAGCGACAGCGCCATGATGGCAAAGGCCACCAGCAATTCCAGCAAGGTCAGCCCCCGCTGGTGACGGTGCCTGCGCTGCGTCATTGGGTGAGTGCCTCTTGGGTCACGCGCCCGGACAGCCAATCCACCCGCAGGCGAGTCCCCACCCCAGGCGCCCGCAGAATCTCAATGCTGCCTCCCGTCGCGCCTCCCCCGGGAAGAAAACGGATGGCTGCCTGGCTTTGCCCACTCAACTCCGTACCCGCAACGATGGCGCGCAACTGCAGAGGCTCAGGCAGTGGCTTCAACGCCGAGTCGTTGCCGTACATGCGGTTTTTCA
>Ga0308157_10006789_pt1 | contig 13536 bp, 12 predicted proteins | sample PhyBR1_FD_201035 | JGI IMG/M metagenome (GOLD analysis project Ga0308157, IMG submission 201035) | Phyllosphere microbial communities from UC Gill Tract Community Farm, Albany, California, United States - DLSLB.R1 | ecosystem: Host-associated > Plants > Phyllosphere > Unclassified | place: USA...
AACGACGCCTGGGCGCGGTCCTGTCGTCGTGACCTGGCAGTCGGCGCAGGTGCCCCAGAACACGACCTCGGCCTCGTCGACGACGAACCCGTGGTCGGTGGAGGGGACCAGGCAGGGGGCGTGCCCGACCGAGCAGTCGACGTCGGCCACGGTGCCGCAGCTGCGGCAGACGACGTGGTGGTGGTTGTCGCCGACCCGCCGCTCGTAGCGGGCCGGGTGACCGGCGGGCTCGATCCGGTGGAGGATCTCCGCCGTGGTGAGCACCGCGAGGACGTCGTAGACCGCCTGGGTCGAGGCGGTGCCGAGGCTGCCTCGCACGTGGGCGAGGATCGTGTCCGTCGTCGAGTGCGGCTGCCGGGCCACGGCGTCGAGCACCGCGAGCCGGGTCGCCGTGACGCGCAGACCGTGGCTGCGCAGCAGCTGGCCGTCCGCGGCAGGACGCTCGGAGGTGAGCTCGGTGGTGGTCATGGGGACCATCTCAGCATCTTTTCTGGAATCATTCCAGTACTGGAACCAGTCCGGCGTGTCCTCCGGGCCTCCACGGGCACCGTCGCAGCGACGTGAGGGCCGTGGTTCCGTCCCGTGCTCTCGTGGGGTACAGTTAGCAGCTGACCGACCGAACGATCGTCGAGCGGTCTCCGAGCCCCGCCCTCTCCAGGGTGGACGCGACGAGGAAGAGCGACGGTCGACCGGTGCACAAGTGGAGCCACTCCCACCTGAGTCTCGACAGCCTGCCACGTGCCCAGCACGCAGCAGCGACAGAGTCCGGGTTCTGGTCCGGACGACGAGCAGCACCTCGGTGCAGCCTGTCGTAGCCTCGCCCGCGACCGTCTCAGGACGGACCGCGCGACCCGGACGTCCAGGCCTCCACCCTGTGCTCAGGGATGGGGGCCTTTCCCGTTCCTGACGAGCTTCCGACACGTCTCAAGGAGCATCACATCAGCGAGCCTCGCATCAACGACCGGATCCGCGTCCCCGAGGTCCGGCTCGTCGGACCAGGTGGAGAGCAGGTCGGGGTCGTACGCATTGAGGTCGCCCTGAGCCTTGCGCAGGACGCTGACCTGGACCTCGTCGAGGTCGCCCCCGACGCACGCCCGCCGGTGTGCAAGCTCATGGACTACGGCAAGTTCAAGTACGAGTCGGACATGAAGGCTCGTGAGGCTCGCCGCAACCAGGCCAACACGGTTCTCAAGGAGATCCGCTTCCGCCTGAAGATCGACCCGCACGACTACGGGACCAAGAAGGGCCACGTCGAGCGCTTCCTCAGCGCCGGCGACAAGGTCAAGGTCATGATCATGTTCCGCGGTCGTGAGCAGTCGCGTCCCGAGATGGGCGTCCGCCTGCTCCAGCGCCTGGCGGAGGACGTCCAGGAGCTCGGCTTCATCGAGAGCATGCCCAAGCAGGATGGTCGCAACATGATCATGGTGCTCGGGCCGACCAAGAAGAAGGCCGAGGCCAAGAACGAGCAGCGCAAGCGCAACCAGGAGGAGTCGCCCCGTGCGGCCCGCCCGGCCCGCGCCGAGGAGCCTGTCGACCAGGCCGCCTCCGAGGACTTCGAGGCACAGGTCGCAGCCGCGACCGAGGCCGTCGAGGCTGCCCCGAAGGCCGCTCCGGTCGAGGCACCTGCTCCTGCTGCTGCCGCCCCGGCGCCTGCTGCGTCAGCACCGGCCAAGGCAGCGCCCGCCTCGAAGCCTGCAGCAGCCTCCAAGCCTGCTGCGGCGCCCAAGCCGGTCGTCGCCCCCAAGCCTGCTGCAGCCCCCAAGCCTGCAGCCACCCCGAAGCCTGCTGCGAAGCCGAGCACGCCGAAGCCGCCCGCGGCCCGGCCGGCAGCACCCAGGCCGAGCGCAAAGCCCGCTCCGCAGAAGAGCGAGTGACGCTGCACGACCACCTGGCCGGTCCTCGGGCGCACGTCCGAGGCCTGACCGAGGCGGAGCCCACCGGCTCCGACCAGACCGACGTCGAGTGTTGCACCTGACACCTGACCAGACCTGAGGAGAAACGGCAGCCATGCCGAAGAACAAGACGCACTCCGGCGCGAAGAAGCGGTTCCGCATCACCGGTAGTGGAAAGGTCATGCGCGAGCAGGCCAACAAGCGCCACCTGCTCGAGCACAAGTCGAGCCGTCGCAAGCGCCGCCTGTCTGGCGACCTGGTCGTCAGCGCCGCCGACGTCAAGAAGATCAAGAAGCTGCTCGGCAAGTGACCTCCGGCGGGCCACGGCTCGCTGACAGACCTCATTTCCAGCCCCGAACTGCAAGGAGCTACACGTGGCACGCGTGAAGCGGGCGGTCAACGCCCACAAGAAGCGTCGTACTATCCTCGAGCAGGCCAGCGGTTACCGCGGCCAGCGCTCGCGCCTCTACCGGAAGGCGAAGGAGCAGGTCACCCACTCCCTCACCTACTCGTACCGTGACCGCAAGAAGCGCAAGGGCGACTTCCGTCGTCTCTGGATCCAGCGCATCAACGCCGCGGCTCGCGCCGAGGGCATCACGTACAACCGGTTCATCCAGGGCCTCAAGGCTGCTGAGATCCTCGTGGACCGCCGTGTCCTCGCGGAGCTCGCCGTCTCCGACGTCGCCGCGTTCAACGCGCTCGTCAAGCTCGCCAAGGCCGCACTGCCGGCCGACGTCAACGCGCCCAGGGTCGCGGCCTGACGACAGTCGTGGCAGGCGCCACGCACCTGCGTGACGCCGAACCAGACTCGAGGACGCCCAGACGATGACCGAGATCACCAGCACCCGCAGCGATCGGGTGAAGATGGTCCGGTCGTTGTCTGGGCGTCCTGCTCGTTCACGCACCGGCCGGTTCCTCGTCGAGGGGCCGCAGGGTGTGCGCGAGGCCGTCCGGCACCGCCCGGAGGCCGTCCGCGACGTCTACCTCACGGCAGAGTCCCGCGACCGGTACCGCGAGATCGTCGCGGACGCCGAGGCGGCTCGCGTCTACTTCCACGTGACCACGCCCGAGGTGATCGAGGCCATGAGCCCCGACTCCCAGGGCGTGCTCGCCGTGCTCGACCTCCCCGCACCGGGAGACGGTCCCGAGGCCGCGCTCGACGCGGCCCTCGCCAGAGGACCGCGGCTCGTCGCGGTGCTGTCGAACGTCCGTGACCCCGGCAACGCGGGGGCGGTCATCCGCGCGGCCGACGCGGCAGGCGCCGACCTCGTCGTGCTCACCACGAACAGCGTCGACATCCACAGCCCCAAGGTGGTGCGCTCGACCGCCGGGTCCCTGTTCCACCTGCCCGTCGTCACGGGGGTGCCGCTCGACCAGGTCGTCGCCGCGCTCTCCGCGCACGGCCTGCAGACCCTCGCAGCCGACGGCGTGGGCACCCACGACCTCGACGAGCTGCTCGACGTCGCGGGGAACGCTCCTCAGGGCGTCCCCGACCTGGCGGCACCCTCCGCCTGGGTGTTCGGCAACGAGGCCTGGGGACTCACCGAGGACGAGCGCGCGCTGGCCGACGCCGTGGTGCGGGTCCCGATCCGCGGGCTCGCCGAGTCGCTCAACCTCGCGACCGCCGCCACCGTCTGCCTCTACGCGAGCTCTCGCGCCCAACGCTAGGACCACCCATGACCGCTGACCAGGCCCCGCTCGGGCACGGTCTCCGCGTCCGGCACCTCACCATGATGGGCCTCGGCTCAGCGATCGGTGCCGGGCTCTTCCTCGGGACGGGCGTCGGGATCTCCGCCGCAGGACCCGCGGTGCTCGTCTCGTACGTCGTCGCCGGGGCTCTCGTCGTGCTCCTCATGCGCATGCTCGCCGAGATGGCCTCGGCCGTCCCGTCGAGCGGCGCCTTCTCGACCTACGCCGAGGTCGGCATCGGCCGCTGGGCCGGGTTCACCGTCGGCTGGGTCTACTGGTTCATGCTCGTCATGGTCCTGGGCGTCGAGATCACCGGTGCCTCGCAGATCGTCTCCGGGTGGTTCCCCGGGGTGCCGCAGTGGGTCGTCGCGCTCGTGTTCGTCACCTTCTTCGCAGTGGTGAACCTCGCAGGCGTCCGGCGCTTCGGGGAGTTCGAGTTCTGGTTCGCGACCATCAAGGTCGTCGCGATCATCGGGTTCCTGGTGGTCGGGGCGCTCGTGCTGACCGGCGTGATCGACGTCGGCCAGCCGGTCGGGATCCAGGCGATGCTCAGCGACGGCGGCTTCGCACCCAACGGCATCGCCGGGATCGCCGCCGGGCTGCTCGCCGTCCTCTTCGCCTTCGGCGGCATCGAGATCGTCACGATCGCCGCGGCCGAGTCCGAGGACCCCGCCCGCTCCATCGCGCGGGCCGCGGCGAGCGTCGTCTGGCGCATCCTGTTCTTCTACATCGGGTCCGTGACGGTGATGATCCTCGTGATGCCCTGGAGCTCGCCCGAGCTGGTCGCCGGGCCCTTCGTCTCGGTGCTCGACATCGCAGGCGTCCCCGGTGCGGGCCGTGTGATGGAGGCGGTCGTGGTGATCGCACTCCTGTCGGCCTTCAACGCGAACGTCTACGGCACGTCCCGGATGGTCTTCTCGCTCTCCCAGCGCGGCGACGGCGCCCGGTTCTTCCTCGGTGTGAGCCGGCGCGGGGTGCCCAACCGCGCCGTGTGGACCTCGATCGTCTTCGGGCTCGTGTCCGTCGGGCTCAACGCCTGGCTCCCCGAGCAGATCCTCGGCATCCTGCTCAACGCGGTGGGCGCGACGCTGCTCGGCATCTGGGCCTTCATCGCGGTCTCTCAGCTGAGGCTGCGACCGCGCCTCGAGCGCGAGGGCACCCTCACCCTGAAGATGTGGGCGTTCCCCGGCCTGACCTGGGCGACCCTCGTCGCCCTCGCCGCGATCGTCGTGCTCATGCTCTTCGACGACACGGCCCGCCAGCAGCTCGTGGCGACGGTCGGCCTGTTCCTGCTCGTCGCGGCGGTCTACGTCGTCCGTGAGCAGGTCCGACGCCGCCGGGGCGCACGACTCTCCGACTAAGATCGACGCGGGTCCACCCGACCGCGACGACCCGAACGACCGAGCCCGGAAGGCACGTATGTCTACCCCTGATCCCGCAGCGCAGGCTGCACCCACGTCGACCTCTGCTGCCACCCCTGCAGCGATCTCGCCGCTCGACGCCGACGCCGTCTCGGCAGCGGTCGACGCCGCCCTCGCGGCGGTCGCCGGGGCCGACGACCTCGACGCGCTGCGCGCCGTCCGCACCGCGGTGACCGGCGACCGCAGCCCGATCGCCCTCGCGAACCGGGAGATCGGCGGGCTCCAGGGGCCCGACAAGGCGACCGCGGGCAAGATCCTCGGTCCGGCGCGCGGCCGGGTCAACCAGGCGCTCTCCGCGCGTCAGGTCGAGCTCGAGGCCGAGCGCGACGCGCGCGTGCTCGTGGAGGAGGCCGTCGACGTGACGCTCCCCGTCGACCGTCGTCTCGCCGGCGCACGCCACCCGCTGGAGCTCATCCAGGAGCGGGTCGCGGACTTCTTCGTGTCGATGGGCTGGGAGATCGCCGAGGGCCCGGAGATCGAGGCGGAGTGGTTCAACTTCGACGCCCTGAACTTCGGCCCCGACCACCCGGCGCGCCAGATGCAGGACACCTTCTTCGCCCGGACCCCCGGGACCGAGGACGGCGACTCCGGTCTCGTCCTGCGCACCCACACCTCGCCCGTCCAGGCGCGCACCCTGCTCGAGCGCGACCTCCCGCTGTACATCGCGTGCCCCGGCAAGGTGTTCCGCACCGACGAGCTCGACGCCACCCACACCCCGGTCTTCCACCAGGTCGAAGGGCTCGCAGTCGACAAGGGCCTGACCATGGCGCACCTGCTCGGCACGCTGGACCACTTCGCCAAGGCGATGTTCGGCCCCGACGCCAAGACCCGTCTGCGGCCGTCGTTCTTCCCCTTCACCGAGCCGAGCGCCGAGATGGACCTGTGGTTCCCGCAGAAGAAGGGCGGCGCGGGCTGGATCGAGTGGGGCGGCTGCGGCATGGTCAACCCCAACGTGCTCCTGGCCGCGGGCGTGGACCCGCAGGAGTACACCGGCTTCGCCTTCGGCATGGGGATCGAGCGCACGCTCATGCTCCGCCACGGCATCGCCGACATGCACGACATGGTCGAGGGCGACGTCCGCTTCTCCCAGCACTTCGGAATGGATCTCTGATGCCGAACATCCCACTGACCTGGCTCGGCGAGCACGTCGAGCTCCCTGCTGGCCTCACGGGCGAGCAGCTCGCCGTCGACCTGGTGCGCGTCGGGCTCGAGGAGGAGGAGGTCCACGGTGCGGCCGTCACGGGTCCTCTCGTCGTCGTCCGTGTGCTGAGCCTCGTCAAGGAGCCGCAGAAGAACGGCAAGGTCATCAACTGGTGCCAGGTCGACGCCGGTGCGCACAACACCCTCGACGACGACGGCCGCCCGACGGTCCCACGCGGGATCGTGTGCGGCGCGCACAACTTCGTCGAGGGTGACCTCGTCGTCGCGGCGCTCCCCGGCACGGTCCTGCCCGGACCGTTCCCCATCGCGGCCCGCAAGACCTACGGGCACGTGTCCGACGGGATGATCTGCTCGACGAGCGAGCTCGGGCTCGGTGAGGGCGGTGACGGCATCATCGTCCTCGACCCGGCCGTGCACGTCGGCGCCGAGCCGGGAGACGACGCGATCGCCCTCCTCGGTCTGGGGGAAGAGGTCCTGGAGATCAACGTGACCCCCGACCGCGGTTACTGCTTCTCCATGCGCGGCGTCGCCCGCGAGTACTCGCACTCGACCGGGGCGCGCTTCACGGACCCCGGGCTGCCGTCGGCGTCCCTGCCCGAGGCGACGGCCGACGGCTTCGAGGTGGTCGTCGAGGACGACGCCCCGGTCCACGGCGTCGCCGGCTGCGACCGCTTCGTCACGCGCGTCGTGCGCGGGGTCGACGCCTCGGCCGCCTCTCCCGCGTGGATGCAGCGCCGTCTGACCCAGGCCGGCATGCGGCCGATCTCGCTCGCGGTCGACGCGACCAACTACGTCATGCTCGACCTCGGTCAGCCGCTGCACGCCTACGACCTCTCGACGATCGTCGCGCCGGTCGTCGTGCGCCGCGCCACCGCGGGGGAGCGGCTCGTCACGCTCGACGGGACCGACCGGGCCCTCGACACCGAGGACCTCCTCATCACCGACAGCGCCGGTGGACGCGGAGCACGCGTCCTCGGGCTGGCCGGGGTCATGGGTGGTGCGGAGACCGAGGTCTCCGAGTCCACGACCGACGTGCTCGTCGAGGCCGCGCACTTCGACCCGATCTCGGTCGCCCGGACCGCCCGACGCCACCGCCTGCCCAGCGAGGCGGCCAAGCGCTTCGAGCGTGGGGTCGACCCGCGCCTCGCCGCGGTCGCGGCCCAGCGCGTCGTCGACCTGCTCGTCGAGCACGGCGGCGGCACGGCCGACCCCGCGGTGAGCGACCTCGACGCGGTGCCCGAGCGGCCCGTCGTCGAGATGGCGCTCACCGAGCCGGCCCGCCTCGTCGGCGTCGACTACACGCGCGACCAGGTGGTCGGGACGCTCGAGCAGATCGGGTGCACCGTCGTCGAGCAGGGGGTGGCCGGCACGCTGCTCGTGACCGTCCCCACGTGGCGCCCCGACCTCACCGGGGCCGCCGAGCTCGTCGAGGAGGTCGCCCGCCTCGTCGGCTACGACCAGATCCCGTCGGTCCTCCCGGTCGCACCGGCCGGCAGCGGACTGACGCGGGGACAGCAGGCACGGCGCTCGGTCGCCCGCGGCCTGGCCGAGCACGGGCTCGTCGAGGTGCTCAGCTACCCGTTCGTGGGGCAGGCGCAGCTGGACGAGCTCGGGCTCCCGGCAGACGACGAGCGTCGCACGATGCTCTCGCTGGTCAACCCGATCTCGGCCGAGAAGGGGCAGATGCGGTCGTCCCTGCTGGTGACGCTGCTCGACACGGCTCGCCGGAACGTCGCGCGCGGACGCAGCGACCTCGCGCTCTTCGAGCTCGGTCTCGTGACCCTCCCCGTCGCAGGCGCTCCCGCGGCCCCCGCGCTCCCCGTCGGGCAGCGTCCCTCGGACGAGCAGCTCGCGGCCGTCGCGGCGGCCGTCCCGGCCCAGCCTCGGCACGTCGCCGGGGTCCTCGCCGGGAACCTCGAGCTGCCGGGCTGGTGGGGGACCGGACGGGTCGCCGACTGGACCGACGCGCTGGCCGCGGTCCGCCTCGTCGCCGAGCGTGCGGGTGCTGACATCGTCGTCTCGTCGACGAGCGACCGTGCTCCGTGGCACCCCGGGCGCTGCGCAGAGATCCGTCTGGCCGACGGCACGGTCGTCGGTCACGCGGGCGAGCTGCACCCCAAGGTCGTCGAGCAGCTCGCGCTGCCCGCACGCGCGGTCGCCTTCGAGGTGGACCTCGACGCGCTGGTCTCGGCCGCGCCGACCGCGCCGCGGCAGGCGGGTCTCGTGTCGACCTTCCCGCTCGCCAAGGAGGACCTCGCCCTCGTCGTCGACGCGGGCGTCCCGGCGCAGGACGTCTTCGACGCGGTGCGCGACGGGGCCGGTGACCTCCTCGAGGACCTCAGGCTGTTCGACGTCTTCACCGGCGAGCAGGTGGGCGAGGCCAAGAAGTCGCTGGCCTTCTCGCTGCGCCTGCGTGCGCAGGACCGCACGCTGACGGCGCAGGACACCGTGGCCGTCCGCGAGGCCGCGGTCGCCTCCGCCGCCGCACGGGTCGGCGCCGAGCTGCGCGCCTGACGCCAGGCGCCGCCGGGTACGACGAGAGGGCCCGGCCTGCAGGGGTGATCCTGCGGGCCGGGCCCTCTCGTCGTGCTGCGGTGCCCTTGGCTAGACGGTCCCGTCGGGCGTGTAGCCGCAGTCGTACCCGGGCGGGAGCCACCGGAAGGTCGTCGTGACGTCCTCGGTGCTGACTCCCGGCGGGCGGTCCTGGTAGCAGGCGAGCCGGGACTGGTCCATACCGACCTTGGCGTACCACGCGGCGCCGAGCCCGGTGCTGAGCACGATGAGAGCGGTCAGGGCGACGCGCGCGCCCCGTGAGGGACCAGGACCAGGTCGTCTCTCGTCGTAGCCGCCGTCGGCCCAGGAGTGGTTCATGCCGTCGACCCTATCGGCTGCCGTGCCTCACCGGGCTGACGTGCACCGACGCGCCGGGGCGTCAGGGGAGCAGCAGCACCTTGCCGGTGGTGCGACGACCCTCGAGCGCACGGTGCGCGTCGGCCGCGTCGGCGAGCGGGTAGGTGTGGCCGACCCGGACGTCGAGGGTGCCGGCCCGGAGGGCGTCGAAGAGCTCTTCGGCGCGCCGGACGAGCTCGTCGCGGGTCGCGACGTAGTCGCCGAGCGAGGGCCGGGTGACGTAGAGCGACCCGCCGGCGTTGAGGCGCTGGAGGTCGACGGGCGGGACCTGACCGGACGACCCGCCGAAGAGCACGAGCATCCCGCGTCGACGGAGGGAGGCGAGCGAGGCGTCGAAGGTGTCCTTGCCGACGGAGTCGTAGACCACGTCGACGCCCTGGTGGTCGGTGAGCTCGTGGACCCGCGCGGGGAGCTCGGCCGTGAGGTCGTCCATCTGGCGGTAGTCGATCACCTCGCCGGCTCCGGCGGCCCGCGACAGGGCGGCCTTCTCCGCGGTCGAGACCGTCGTGATCACGCGGGCACCGCGAGCCACGGCGAGCTGGGTGAGGAGCAGCCCGACCCCGCCGGCCCCTGCGTGCACCAGGGCGGTGTCGTCGGGGCCCAGCGGGTACGTCGAGGTCGCGAGGTAGTGCGCCGTCATGCCCTGCAGAGGCATCGCGGCCGCCACCTGGAGGTCGACGTCTGCGGGGACGGGCAGGGTGCGGGCGGCCGGGACGACGACGAGCTCGGCGTAGGAGGCGGGCGCGTCGGACCAGGCGACGTGGTCGCCTGCCTGGACGTCGGTCACCTCTGACCCGACCGACTCGACGACTCCGGCACCCTCGGACCCGAGGATGCTCGGGTACTCGATGCTGTAGACGCCCGAGCGCCGGTACGTGTCGATGAAGTTCACGCCCGCCGCGGCGACCCGGACGAGGACGTCGTGCGGGCCGGGTGCGGGTGCGTCGACCGTGGCGTGGCTCAGGACCTCCGGCCCACCGGCCGCGGTCGCCACGACGGCGCGCATGGAGGTCTGCGGCCCGGAGGACGCGGAGGTGTGCTCGGGGGGCTGGACAGACGTCATGGTGCTCCTCGCTCGTGTCGCTCAGGTGCCTCGGACGGGCCCGATGCCCTGCTCGCGGAGCCACCGCAGGCTCGCGGTGGTCCACTCCTCGACCGTACCGCTGCCCGGCGCGAGCCCGAGGCCGTGGTGCCCGCTGGGGTACACGTGCAGCTCGTAGGGGACGCCGTGGTCACCGAGGGCTGCGGCGAGCCCGAGGCTGTGGCTCACGTGGACCGTCTCGTCGTCGGCGGTGTGCCAGAGGAAGGTCGGGGCGGTCGCGGCGTCCACGCGCTGCTCGGTGCTGAGACCCGCGGCCAGCGTCGCGTCGTCGGCGCGGTCGCCGAGGAGGTTCTCGCGTGAGCCCACGTGCGGGGTCCGGACCAGCGACGTCACGGGGTAGCAGAGCACCGCGGCGTCGGGGCGGGCGACGGTGAGGCCGGGCGCGGAGCGCTCCTGGACCGCGGCGAGCTCGTCGGGGGTCGCGGTGAGCGCGGTGCCGGCGAGGTGCCCTCCGGCGCTGAAACCGAGGACGGCGACGGGCCCGGTGACCTCACCGTGCACGCCTGCCCGCAGCTCGGCGAGCGCGGTGAGCACCTGGTCGAGGGCGGTGGGGTAGCGCTCGGGGGCGATCGCGTAGTCGAGGTAGCCGCTCGCGACGCCGTGCTCGGACAGCCAGGCGACGACGTCGACGGACTCGTGCTCGGCGCGGTGGGCGTAGCCCCCGCCGGGGAGCACCAGGACAAAACCTCGGTGGTCGGCGGCAGGACGGGGTGCGAGGGTGAGGGGGGTGGCGGTCATCGTCCCAGCGTAGAGGCCTGCGCGACCTGCGCTGTATCAACTCGCAGTCTTGTGTATTGTTATGCACATGACGTTCACCGTGGCAGTTGCCGGAGCCAGTGGGTACGCCGGGGGCGAGACGCTCCGGCTCCTCGCCGGGCACCCAGAGCTCACCGTCGGGGCGGTCACCGCCCACTCCAACGCCGGGACCCTGCTCGGCGTGCACCATCCGCACCTGCGGTCCCTCGCGCACCGCGAGCTGCTGCCGACCGCCGTCGAGCACCTCCTGGGCCACGACGTCGTCGTCCTCGCCCTCCCGCACGGCGCCTCCGGCGCGATCGCCGCCCAGCTCCCCGACGACGTGCTCGTGGTCGACCTCGGCGCCGACCACCGGCTCGTCGACCCGGCGGCCTGGGCCGAGTTCTACGGCTCCGAGCACGCCGGCACCTGGACCTACGGCCTGCCCGAGCTGCTGCGCGTCTCGACCGTGGACAGCCAGGTCGAGTACACCAAGCAGCGCGAGCTCCTCGCCTCCACCCGGCGCATCGCCGTCCCGGGCTGCAACGTCACCGCCGTCACGCTCGGGCTCCAGCCCGGTGTCGCCGCCGGCCTCCTGAGCACCGACGACCTCGTCACGGTCCTCGCTGTCGGCTACTCGGGCGCCGGCAAGAGCCTCAAGACGCACCTCCTGGCCGCCGAGGCCCTCGGGTCTGCGCAGCCCTACGCCGTCGGCGGCACGCACCGGCACATCCCCGAGATCGTCCAGAACCTCCAGGCGGCCGGGGCCGGCGACGTGACGATCTCCTTCACGCCCGTCCTCGTGCCGATGTCCCGGGGGATCCTCGCGACCGCGACTGCTCGGCTCGCCCCGGGAGCAGAGGAACCCACCCTCGACCAGCTGCGCTCCGCCTGGTCCGACGCCTACGAGGGTGAGCCGTTCGTCGAGCTGCTCCCCGAGGGCCAGTGGCCCACCACCGCCATGACCGTCGGGTCCAACACCGCGCTCGTCCAGGTCGCCTACGACCGCCGCGCCGGACGCGTCGTCACCGTCACCGCGATCGACAACCTCGTCAAGGGCACCGCCGGCGGTGCCCTCCAGTCGATCAACACCGCGCTCGGGCTCCCGCAGACCCTGGGCCTCACCACCGAAGGAGTGGCACCGTGAGCGTCACCGCAGCACAGGGCTTCCGGGCCGCGGGCACCGCCGCCGGGCTCAAGTCCACCGGCAAGCCCGACGTGGCCCTCGTCGTCAACGACGGGCCCCTCGACGTCGCCGCCGCCGTGTTCACCTCGAACCGCGTGGTCGCCGCCCCCGTCACCTGGTCCCGACAGGTCGTCGCCGACGGTCGCGCGAGCGCCGTGGTCCTCAACTCCGGCGGCGCGAACGCCTGCACCGGCCCCGAGGGGTTCCTCGACACGCACCGCACCGCCGAGCACACGGCAGACGCACTCGGTGTCTCCGCCGGTGACACGATCGTCTGCTCGACCGGGCTCATCGGGGTGCGCCTGCCGATGGACAGGCTGCTGCCCGGTGTCGACGCAGCCGTCGCCGCGCTGAGCGCCGACGGGGGGATCGACGCGGCCCAGGCCATCATGACGACCGACACCGTGGCCAAGACCGCCGTGGTCACGGTCGAGACCGCCTCCGGCACCTGGACCGTCGGGGGCATGGCCAAGGGAGCCGGCATGCTCGCCCCCGGCCTGGCCACCATGCTGTCCGTGATCACGACCGACGCCGCCGTCGACGCACCGACCGCCGACGCCGCCCTGCGCTCCGCGACCACCACGACCTTCGACCGCGTCGACTCCGACGGCTGCATGTCGACCAACGACACCGTCGTGCTCCTCGCCTCCGGTGCCTCGGGCCAGCGCCCGACCCTCGACGAGCTCACCGCCGCCGTCACCGAGGTCAGCGCCTCGCTGTCCCGCCAGCTCGTCGCCGACGCCGAGGGCGCCAGCCACGACATCGCCGTCGAGGTGGTCGGGGCGCACTCCGAGGACGCCGCCGTCGCGGTGGCCCGCGCCGTGACGCGGTCCAACCTCTTCAAGGCCGCGGTCTTCGGCGACGACCCCAACTGGGGACGTGTGCTGTCCGCCGTCGGTACCGTGCCCGAGGCCGTCGCCCGCTTCGACGCCTCCACCCTCGACGTGTCGATCAACGGCGTCCAGGTGTGCCGCGCCGGGGGAGTCGGCGACGACCGCGACCTCGTCGACCTCGCCGCCCAGCGCGAGGTCCGCGTGCTCGTCGACCTGCACGCCGGCGACGCCACCGCCACCGTGTGGACCAACGACCTCACGCACGACTACGTCCACGAGAACAGCGCGTACTCCTCATGAGCGACCAGACACCCAGCACCCCCGACGCCCCGCTCGACCTCAGCGGCATCGACGTCGGCGAGGACCTCAGCCCCTCCCAGAAGGCCGAGGTCCTCCTCGAGGCCCTCCCGTGGCTGCGTCAGTTCCACGGCGCCCTCGTCGTGGTCAAGTACGGCGGCAACGCCATGATCGACGACCGGCTCAAGGCCGCCTTCGCCGAGGACATGGTCTTCCTGCGCCAGGTCGGCCTGCGCCCCGTCATCGTCCACGGCGGCGGCCCGCAGATCTCCGAGATGCTCGGACGCCTGGGCATCGAGAGCGAGTTCCG
>Ga0308157_10006791_pt1 | contig 13535 bp, 11 predicted proteins | sample PhyBR1_FD_201035 | JGI IMG/M metagenome (GOLD analysis project Ga0308157, IMG submission 201035) | Phyllosphere microbial communities from UC Gill Tract Community Farm, Albany, California, United States - DLSLB.R1 | ecosystem: Host-associated > Plants > Phyllosphere > Unclassified | place: USA...
CGCGCGATTTGCTCATTTTCTCGCCATTCACGGTCAAAAAGCCGTGAACAAAGATTCCGGTTGGCGTTCTAAATTCACTTCCGGCAAGCATCGCCGGCCAAAATAGCGCATGAAAATAAACGATGTCTTTACCAATAAAGTGATAAACCTCGGTTTTATTTTCGTTTTCTTGCGCCCAATAACGATCAAAATCAAGCGTGTTGTCAGTGCCTTGACGCTTTTCGCACAAGTTTTTAAAGCTTGCCATGTAGCCGACAGGCGCATCAAGCCAAACGTAAAAGTACTTGTCCGGCTCGCCTTCAGGGCGATCAGGAATTTTAAAGCCAAAATAGGGCGCATCGCGCGAGATATCCCAGCTGGCAAGACCGGTATCAAACCATTCTTGCAATTTGTTGGTGACCGAGGGCTGCAACCGCGAATCCGCTTGCGTCCAGTCTTTTAAAAACGCTTCAAATTCAGGCAAATCAAAAAAGTAATGCTTTGAGGTTCTTAAAACAGGCGTTGCCCCTGAAATGGTTGATCGTGGGTTTTTAAGTTCAGTGGCGTGGTAAGTTGTGCTACAAACTTCGCAGTTATCGCCGTATTGATCCGCCGCGCCGCATTCAGGACACTCGCCTTTGACAAAACGATCGGCTAAAAAAAGCCCTTTTTCAGGGTCAAATAATTGCTCAACATCGCGCGTTGAGATATGACCGGCTTGATTTAAACGGCGATAAATTAGCTCAGAAAATGACTTGTTTTCTTCAGAATGGGTGGAGTAATAATTGTCAAAATCAATCATAAACTTGGCAAAATCCGCCTCATGAGCGGCTTTGACGGTGGCGATTTGCTGCTCAGGAGTCACGCCATTGGCTTCAGCTTTGAGCATGATAGCCGCGCCATGAGCATCATCCGCGCAAACGTAAGTCACCTGATGACCTTGCGCCTTCATCGCGCGAACCCAAATATCTGTTTGAATATATTCAACAAGATGCCCCAAATGAATGTCGCCATTGGCATAGGGCAGGGCACTGGTCACTAAAATCTCACGCACAATCATTACCTCAGTTTATGATAAAAAATAGCCTATGATACCGTAAATTGGGGTCGATTGCGCCATCCGTTCGCAATTAAGCGCGGATAATATGACAAAAAAGTTAAAAATCACTCATAACTTTTTCTTGCTAACCCCTTAACTTTGTTTGCGCTATTTTTTTGCAAAATTGTTCTGCAATTTTTAATAAAATGGTTTATATTAAGGGCGTATCAGCTTTCAGCGGAGGAAAATTGATACGTTATGGCGAAGCTAAATCGTTAATTTTAAACATAATATTTTAATAACAATTAAAATTAACAAAAACGATAAGTCTTATATCACTATTGGCTGATTGACGTCTTCTCTTGACGCTTTTTTCTCCTCTTTCAGCTAAGTTCGCTTTCTAACTGCCAAAATTAGACAACTTTCAATTATTTTATCTCAAAATAATTTTCCGTTTTACCGCAACGCTCTAAGCGCATTTTGACTGATGGCGTGCGGTCGCAATAATGATGCCTAAACATAGCCCTGCTATCTTTTGCTCAAATCACCATTAATCAAAGATTAAGCCATGCGCTTAGTCTTCTTGCGCGCTTGCGCCCCGCTTTCGTCATTCAATTGATGGCGACGCTTTTTATCACACGAATAAGGATTGTTTTATGACCCAAATTTGCCAAGATTTAACCGGAAAAGTGGCTTTAATTACTGGCGCTGCTGCCGGAATTGGTCGCGATATCGCCCTCACTTATGCCAAAGCTGGCGCAAAAATTGGCGTGGCGGACATCAATATTGACGGCGCTCGCGAAACGGTGCAAATGATTAAAGCCAATGGCGGGGAAGCACTTGCCATTAATATGGATGTGCGCGAGGAAGACCAAGTCAATAGCGGCACCAAAGAGCTGGTCGATACGTTTGGCGGTCTTGATATTTTGGTATCAAACGCGGGGATTCAGCTGATTGATCCGATCAATAAAATGAGCTTTGCCAATTGGAAGCGCCTACTTGCTACCCATTTAGACGGCGGCTTTTTGACCACCAAAGCGGCGGTTGAATATATGTATCCAAACAATAAAGGCGGCACGATTATTTATATCGGCTCAATCCATGCTCATGATGCCTCATTGTTCAAAACGCCTTATATCACCGCCAAACATGGACTTTTAGGGCTTTGCCGAGCCGTTGCTAAAGAAGGCGCGCCGCACAACGTCCGAACTCATATGATTTCTCCAGGGTTTGTGAAAACGGCAATGGTCAATGACCAAATCCCACTGCAAGCTAAAGAAAAAGGCATCACCGAAGATGAGGTGGTCAATGACATTTTACTAGCCAATACTTTAAATAAAGAATTTACCACGCTTGAAGATGTGTCACAGATGGCGTTGTTTTTAGCCGCGTTCCCAACCAATGTCTTTACGGGTCAATCCATTAACGCAAGTCACGGCTGGTGCATGCGATAAGGGGATGTTAGCCTGTCAGTTTTAATCAGCGCCATTTAAAACTAAGCATTTATCAGTTTTATAAAAAGCTGATATGAAGCCACAAGACTGGGCAATCCGGACTTGTGGTTTTTTTATGAGGGCAATTGGGCTACACTGTAGGGTTCTTGGCGCTTTGGGCGTTTTTTTGCTTGTGGCTTGATGTAATTGCTGATTTTGGAGACCGTGATGATGGACAATGAAGCTTTGGCGCTCAGCTTAAGTAGCGTGGTTGACAATAAGCAATTTGCGCAAGCGATCAGTCAAATTCAGGCACTCAGACCCATTGATAAAGCCGATGTGATCGCCTTGATGCCGCCAAAACTTGCTTGGCAATTGCTTGAGCAGCTTCCAAATCGCTCAGCGATTTTTTCTTATTTAGACATTGATGATCAAGTGACCATTGCCCAAGTGCCACCGCGCGAGCAAATGGTTCAGCTGATCGGTGAGATGCCAAGCGATGAGCGCGCTGACTTATTTAAACACCTCAATCGTGAGCAAAAGCAAATTTTGCTACCCGCGCTTGCCCAAGCTGAACGTGAGGACGTCCGCCGACTATCGTCTTACCAAGAAGGCACGGCGGGGGCGCTGATGACCTCAGATTACGCCACGCTCAATATCCAAATGAGTGTGGCGACAGCGCTGATCAATTTGCGCCGAGAAGCGCCTGACGCCGAGACCATTTATCATACTTATGTGATCGATGAGGTACGAAAGCTTTTGGGCGTGGTGACGTTGCGGGCGCTGATTTTGGCAGATCCTGATCAGCCGATTAGTGATATTATGGTGAGCGCGATTGTGTCAAGCAATGTCAACGATCCACAAGACAGCATTGTCAAAAAGGTGGCGCGCTATGACTTGATAGCGCTGCCAATTATCGATGACGAGGGTAGGCTCGTTGGTATTGTCACCCATGATGATGCAATGGATGTGGCAAGCGATGAGGCAACCGACGACTTTCATAAATCGGGCGGCGTCACCACGATGGTTGGCAAATTAAAAGACGTCAGCATCACCATGCTTTATAAAAAGCGCGTGTTTTGGCTGGTGTTTTTGGTGTTTGGCAATTTATTATCAGGACTTGGCATCGCTCATTTTGAAGACATTATCGCGGCTAATTTGGTCTTGGTGTTCTTCTTACCGCTGCTCGTTGATAGTGGCGGTAACGCCGGATCACAATCAGCAACGCTGATGGTTCGCGCGCTTGCCACGGGGGACGTGGTCATTCGCGATTGGTTTTCGCTTTTGGGTCGTGAAGCCTTGGTCGCACTACTACTTGGGATAACGATGGCGGTGGCAGTAGCGATTATCGGCTATGTTCGCGGGGATGCTACCGTATCCTTGGTGCTGGCACTGAGTATGGTGGCGGTGGTGATGGTAGGCTGTTTGATTGGCATGAGTTTGCCGTTTGTTTTAAGCAAATTTGGGCTTGATCCGGCAAGTGCTAGTGCGCCTTTAATCACGTCAGTTTGTGACGCCTCAGGCGTGGTCATGTATTTATTTATCGCTTCTCATTTTTTACCCTTGTCTTAAATTTTAATAAAAAATGCTACTAAAAGGCTTTGGCTAAAATTGCTTGTTAAAAATATACAGGCAATCGCGTTATACTAGGCTTAAATAATTTATCGGTAAAAGAGCTGCTATGTTTAATTTTATAAAAAAAAGAGGGCAAGCCCCTGACAGTAAAGTGATCGATGAGGTGCTTGAAAATTACCAAATCAATGGCAAAAGTATCCAAAATTATCTTACCAAAATGACGCTTGACCAAGATGAGCTGACCCTTGATTTGCGCTTGCCGCCAGAAGTTGACCCTGAAACCCTCCAACAAGAGCTTGGTTCAGTCCTTCATCTTCATGGCGTCAAAGCCATCCACATGAATGTCCACGTCAGTGCCGCCACCAAAGGCGAGAGCAAAACCCTTCCCAAAACTACGGATGCGATGGCGTCAAACGCTGATAATAGTGAGCCGCCGATTACGAAAGCGGCGCCCACCCAAGCTCAGATTGCCCCGCACCCGAGAATTCGCCATATTATCGTAGTGGCGTCCGGCAAAGGCGGCGTTGGCAAATCGACCACCACCGTTAATATCGCGCTCGCGCTGCAAAAATTGGGTCACCGCGTTGGTGTGTTGGACGCTGACATTTATGGTCCGAGCATCCCTGCCATGCTTGGCGTAAACAAGGTGAAGCCTGAGCTTGAAAATGAGCAGTTTGTACCGATTGAAGCGCGCGGTCTTGCGATGCTCTCGATTGCAAGTCTTCTTGACGCGGATAATACGCCGGTTGCTTGGCGCGGTCCAAAAGCTACGGGCGCATTGATGCAGCTTTACAACCAAACCAACTGGCCAAACCTTGATTATCTCGTTATTGATATGCCACCGGGCACCGGCGATATTCAGTTGACGCTCGCGCAAAGAATTCCGGTAACTGGCGCAGTTATCGTCACCACCCCGCAGCATATTGCGCTGCTTGATGCCCAAAAAGGCATTGAGATGTTTAATAAAACTCACATCCCTGTCATTGGCGTGGTCGAAAATATGGCGCTGCATACCTGTAGCAATTGTCAGCATACCGAAGCCATTTTTGGAGAAGGCGGCGGTGAGCAAATCGCTGAACAATATCACGTGCCGTTACTTGGTCAATTGCCGCTGGCAAGCGGTATTCGCCAGCAAGTCGATAAAGGTGAGCCAAGCGTGGTGGCTGAGGATGAATTTGCTATCTATTATATGAATATTGCCAAAAATATCGACGCCAATATTAATAAATTTGCCAAACCCATTGATGATAAGCGCATTTTTTAATCGGCAAGTAAATGCGCTTTAAAAGCTATTTAAAGACTTTGCAGCGGTATAAATCTTTGCCAAAGTTGCGTATAATCGATCCTATTTTTAAAATGCAAAAGGGTATGAGGTCACCATGTCAATAAAATCTGATCGCTGGATTCGCAAAATGGCTGCCGAGCATGGCATGATCGAGCCGTTTGAAGCCGGTCAAGTGCGCTTTAATGAAGCGGGCGAACGGTTGGTCAGCTATGGCACCTCAAGCTATGGTTACGATGTTCGCTGTGCCCCTGAATTTAAAGTATTCACCAACGTTCACTCCGCCATCGTTGACCCCAAAAACTTTGACGAAAAAAGCTTTATCGACATCGTTGGTGATGAATGCATCATTCCGCCAAACTCGTTTGCACTGGCGCGAACGGTTGAATATTTTCGCATTCCACGCGATGTATTGACCATTTGCCTTGGTAAATCGACCTACGCGCGCTGCGGGATTATTGTTAATGTCACGCCCCTTGAGCCGGAATGGGAAGGTCATGTGACGCTTGAATTTAGCAACACCACCAATTTACCAGCGCGAATTTATGCAGGTGAAGGGGTGGCGCAAATGCTGTTTTTCCAAAGTGATGCCGATGACGTTTGTGAAACAAGCTATAAAGACCGCGGCGGTAAATACCAAGGTCAGCGCGGCGTCACCTTACCGCGAACTTAAAAATGAATATAAAAAAAGCTGAATGAAAATTTCAGCTTTTTTTATGTCTATGCTTAATCGGTTTATTTTAAAACTTTAAGCCCCGCTTTATTGTCGCGCTTGGGCTTTGCCGGCGCGGCAGGCGTTTCTGACTCTGCTTCTGGCTGATAATTTTCATACTCGCTTGGGTCAAAAAACATGCCTTGCGAGTTTTCTTTGGCATAAATCCCAAGAACGGCATTTAGCGGCACCCAAATCTCTTGCGAGACGCCGCCAAAGCGCGCATTAAAATGAATATAGTCATTTTGCATGACCATGTTTCCGGTGGCGCGGCTTGCAATATTGAGCACAATGCGACCATCTTGAACGTATTGCCTTGGAACCTGAACGTTCTTTGCAGTGGCATCGACCATCAAATAAGGGGTCAGCTCATTGTCCTCAATCCATTGATACAGCGCCCGAACCATATAAGGGCGGGTCGGGGTCAAGGCTTCAGAATCACTCATAATTATTGTCCTAACATTTAAAAATTGATCTTATTGGATGCTGGCTTGAAAACTTGGTCGCTCAAATAAGCGCTGCTGATAGTTTAGTAACGGTCGGCTGATCGCTTTTGGTAGCACAATGTTCATGTCCTCCAAGCGCCAAAGCAGTGGCGCGAGCAGAACATCGCACCAGCCAAACTCATCCGCCATAAAATAAGATTTATGGGCAAATAAGGGCGCAAGCGTAATCAATGAGTCTGAAAGCTGTTTTTTTGCAAGCGCGGCTTGTGAGTTATCAAAGCTATCAGGATGGGTCAATAGCGCCTTTGCCAATGCCAGCCAATCATTTTGGATTCGCCATGCCAACTGCCGAAACTGCGCCCGAGCTTGCGGCGACTCTGGAAGCAGTTTATGCGAGTGATAGCGCTCCTCTAAATACTCAAAGATCACATTGATTTCATAAAGCGCAACCTCACGCTGCTGCAATACCGGTAGCGTATTATAAGGATTTAATGCTGCCAAGTCCTCAGGGCGCTCAAAGTTCAAGGTCGATAAATAATATTCCAGCTGCTTTTCTTCTAAAAGTAGGCGCACCACATGACTGTCATAGCCATCATCGGCATATAAAATCAGCTGTGAGTTTGGAACACTGGCAGAATCTATCATGAACGCTTAATCAACCCATAAAACAGTCATCGTAATCAAAGTTTGACAGATTAGCAACTGCTAAGCGCTATATTACGCAATTGTTAATCGCTAAGCGCAAAAAAGCACTACCAAAGTAGTGCTTAATTGATGAGCGGTAAAAATCGCTTACTTAACGTCTTTCCAAAACTCTTTATTTAATAAGTAAACGGGAATCAACAGCACAAGTAAGAACAAGATCACAAAAAAGCCGTAGATTTTGCGGTCATGACGGGCAGGCTCTGCCATCCACGCCATAAAGTTGACCAAATCACCCACTTCAGATTCAAACTCTTCTTTACTCACTTCTTCTTGTAAGTTATGAAGCACATGAGGCATCGCCGCGTTTTTTAGAACGAGGTTGTTTGCGCCCCAAGGTCGGCTTGGGTCTTCATAAAATGACAAAAGGTACGTATAAACCCAGTCATCACCGCGAAGTCGAGTTTCAAGCGATAAGTCTGGTGGCGCCGCCCCAAACCAAGACGCTTGAACCTCAGGGTCAATATCTGCGCTAATTTGATCGCCAATCTGATCGGTATTTACCATCAAATACTTTTCAACCAATTCAGGCGGAATTTCTAAATCTTGAGCAACGCGTGAGTAGCGAACGTACTTTGCCGAGTGACACCCAGCGCAGTAGTTTAAAAACATCTTTGCGCCATTTTGCAGCGAACCTTTATTGGTAAAGTCAATCGGGGCTTTGCTACAAGCCAGATGCTCAGTGACGCCTTTGGCATTGACAAAGGTCCCGCAGCCCTTTCCTGATGCCATCGCGCTGGTCGCTGATAACGCCAATACGGCACCAAAGCCCAAACCAGTTAAGGATTTTGTGAGCGTATTCATCAGTGACCTCCAGTGACGCGTTCAGGTGGCTGTTTACACTTCTCAATTGAGGTGTAAATTGGCATCAATAAGAAAAACAAGAAATACAAAATGGTACAGATTCGCGCCATGATGGTCGCAGTTGGCGTAGCAGGGGTTGCCCCAAGATAGCCCAAGATCACAAAACTGATGGCAAAGATAACCAGCGCAGCTTTGGACATAATGCCTTTATAGCGAATCGAGCGAACTGGCGACTTATCAAGCCAAGGAATTAAGAACAATACCGCAATCGCCGCACCCATCGCAATGACCCCACCAAGCTTACTTGGAACGGCGCGCAAGATGGCATAAAACGGCGTGTAGTACCAAACTGGTGCAATATGCTCAGGCGTTTTCAATGAGTTTGCCACTTCAAAGTTTGGTGGCTCAAGGAAGAAGCCGCCGCCTTCTGGGAAGAAGAAAATCACCGCAAAGAAGCAGATAAAGAAGATAACAATCCCGACCATGTCATGAACGGTATAGTAAGGATGGAACGCCACGCCATCAAGCGGAATGCCGTTTTTGTCTTTAAGCTTTTTGATATCAATGCCATCAGGGTTGTTTGAGCCGACGTGATGCAAGGCAACCAAATGCATGAATACCAGACCAACCAGTACCAATGGAATAGCAACGACGTGAAGGGCAAAGAAGCGGTTAAGAGTAATTCCTGAAATGATATAATCCCCACGAACCCACTCTGCTAAGCCATCACCAATGACAGGAAGCGCTGCTGGCAAGTTAAGAATAACCTGAGCACCCCAAAACGACATGTTGCCCCAAGGTAATAAGTAACCAAAGAAGCCTTCAGCCATTAGCGCTAAGTAGATCCCCATACCGATAAGCCAAACCAGCTCGCGCGGCTTTTGGTAAGAGCCGTAAAGTAGCGCTCGGAACATGTGTAAGTAAACTACAACGAAGAACGCAGACGCGCCCGTTGAGTGCATATATCGGATGAGCCAGCCGCCTTTGACATCACGCATGATGTATTCAACAGAGGCAAATGCACCTTCAGCGCTTGGGTTATACATCATGGTCAGCCAGATGCCGGTCACCAATTGGTTGACCAAGACCACCATGGACAACACGCCAAAAAAGTACCAAAAGTTAAAGTTTTTTGGTGCATAGTATTTTGACATGTGGTATTCATAGGTTTCAGTCGCCGGAAAGCGCGCATCCACCCAGTGCATGAATCTTTTTCCCATACTCATATTAAGCCTCCCCAACCGTCAAGATGGTACCATCCATGCTATATTCTGGGATGGGCAGATTAAGCGGTGCCGGAACGCCATTATAGACGCGACCTGCGATATCATACTTCGACCCATGACAGGGACAGAAAAACCCGCCAAACCAGTCATTACCACCAAGATCAGCGGCACCAACATCAGGGCGATAGTTTGGAGCACAACCTAAATGGGTACAAACGCCCTCAACCACCAAAATAGCAGGGTCAAGTGAGCGCGAAGGATTTTTGCAGTACTCAGGCTGGACAGACGCCGCTGAGTCAGGGTCGGAAAGTAGGGGTTTTACTTTATCTAAGGTGCTGAGCATATCTTCGGTGCGCTTGACCACATAGATAGGTTTACCGCGGTATTTCACCACGATCATCTGTCCTGCTTCAACAGAACCGATATCTTGGGTCACCGCAGCTCCGGCAGCTTCCGCTTTAGCGCTTGGGTACCAAGACCGAACAAAAGGGGTTGCCACCGCAGCGACCCCAACTGCCCCAATCGCAGCTGTTGAGGCAATAAGAACTCTACGGCGTTGAACATTAACGCCTTCGGCATGGCTCATCAATACTTCCTCCAGGTGAATGAAATGGGATTATCCCACACTGGGTTTGTGACTTAGAACTCTGCAATATCAATTACAAGCCACGTTAGCTGTGCCTAATTTTGCTAATTGTTGCTATTCTAAGCTATTTTGGTCATAAAATAAATTATTGTGTTAAAAATAAAACCCGCTTTTGATGAGGTTAAACTACTAAAATCATCGGTTAAATCTAATTATTTGGAGCACTTCATGTTACCCCAAAGCGATTTTGGGCTCCTATTATAAGCCAATTGCGAAAAAAGTACGCTAAAATCCTTGCTATCACCTTAAAAATAATAAGGGATTGTAATTTTAGTAAATGATACTGCAATTGGCAAAATAGGTCACGAAGTTTCAAGGCTTGTTACGCTTTTGTTAGCTATCAAGCGCCTCCCAGCGTTCAAGCTTTGCCATCATTTCATCATCAATGGCACTTAAGCGCTCGCTTGCTTTCGTTGCCGCTTGCATGTCCGAGATGAACCATGAGCCGTCGGCAAGCTTTTCTTGAAGCTTTGCTTGCTCAGCTTCTAAAGCAGCAATTTCTTTGGGTAATAAATCAAGCTCGCGCTGCTCATTAAAGCTCAGTTTTTTAGCAGGAGCAGCTTTGATAGCATTGCTGAGCGCTGGTTTTTTAGTCTCTTCTTTTTTGCTGCCATTGGCTTTTTTATTCTTGGCAAGAATGGCATCACTGCGCTCTTTTTGAACCAAATATTCTTGGTAGCCGCCGACGTATTCATTGACGATACCGCGACCATCTTCATCTTGATCAAAGACCCAAGTGGAGGTGACCACGTTGTCCATAAACGAGCGGTCATGGCTGATCAGCAAGATAGTACCATTAAAGCTTGCTACCGACTCTTCTAACAGCTCAAGTGTTGCCATGTCCAAATCGTTGGTCGGCTCATCAAGAACCAAAATGTTGGCAGGCTTGAGCAATTGCTTGGCAAGCAACACGCGATTGCGCTCACCGCCTGATAGGGCTTTAACTGGGGTGCGGGCGCGCTCTGGGGCAAATAAAAAGTCTTGCAAATAGCTCATAATGTGCGTTTTGCGACCATTAACTTCAATGTAATCCGAGCCTTCAGAAACGTTTTGAGCGACGCTGGCTTCAAGATCAAGCTGATCGCGAAGCTGATCAAAAAACGCAATTTGCAAATTGGTGCCAAGGGTCACGCTGCCAGATTGGGTAATTTCATTGTCGGACATGCCAAGAAGGGCTTTAATCAGCGTGGTTTTTCCAGCACCGTTTGGACCAATAATGCCGATTTTGTCGCCGCGCATGACCGTGGTGCTAAAGTTGTCCACCAAAACGTGACCGTCATATTCAAGGTGTAAGTTTTTAACTTTGCAAACCAGTTTGCCGCTTTTTTCGCCATCATTCATGCTGATATTGACGTTGCCCACTTGCTCGCGGCGGTCGCGGCGCTCCTCACGAAGGGCTTTTAGCGCCCGAACGCGACCTTCATTGCGAGTTCGACGAGCTTTGATCCCTTGGCGGATCCAAACTTCTTCTTGCGCCAGTTTTTTATCAAAGTTGGCATTGCTTTTTTCTTCGGCGGCAAGCTGCTGCTCTTTTAACTCTTGATAGCGCGCGTAGCCTTTAGCGCCTTGAGTGACGTCATAGCTGGTTAATTGACCGCGATCAAGCTCAATAATGCGCGTGGCAAGCTTATTAACAAAAGCGCGATCATGGGTGACAAACAGCAAAGTTAAGCCTTGCCAATCGAGCAAAAAGCGCTCAAGCCACTCAATACTATCAACGTCCAAATGGTTGGTTGGCTCATCAAGCAGCAAAACATCGGGGCGCGTGACCAACGCTCGAGCGAGCAAAACGCGGCGCTTTCGACCCCCTGACAAGGACGCCAAATCGGCTTGTGGATCAAGCCCCATCGTGTCAATCAAGCGCGTAGCCTCGCGCTCCAAATCCCAACCGTGAACGGCATCAATATCATGCTGCAAGGTTGCCATTTGCTCGCAAGCGTCCATATCGCCCGTTGCGCACAAATCGGCTTGCTCGTTATATGCTTTGAGCAGCTGCGCCGTTCGCTGACTGCCGCCCATAACGATATCTAAAATGCGACCGCTAGACTCAGGAACGTCTTGCTCAAGCATCGCCACGCGCGTACTGCTATTAATGATCACCTCGCCAGAATCGGGCGCAATGCTGCCATTAATGAGCTTAAATAGGGTCGATTTGCCCTCGCCATTACGACCGATCAAACAAGCGCGCTCCCCTGAATCGAGACTAAAATCAATCCCGTCCAAAATCGGAGCGACGCCAAAGGCAAGATGAATGTTTTTAAGGTGAATCAAAGCCATAGGAATTGTAAACTTATACTTATCAAAGTGAAATTGCGCTAAAATGACAGGCAGTATAGCATGACCGCCTTTAACTGTATCTAGGACAGCGCACTTTATTCTCTTGATTTGATCATGAGTCTAAAGTTACCTTGCCTTGACCAAAAGTAAGCCTAAAATGAAACCTTTAAAATCCCAAAAACAGCCCGCAGCTCTGCCCTCAATGACCAAGGCGCCAAGCCATAGCGAAATGGAAGCGCAATTGATCGAGCTACAAATGAGTGTGGCGCATTTAGAATTGACCGTTGAGCAATTAAATTTGGTTATCACCAAACAAGATAAGCACTTGCGAACGCTTCAGCGGCAATTACAACTGCTTTATAAACAAGTGGAAAGCCAAAATAATGATGAAGGCATTGCGCCTTTTGATGTGATGAATGACAAACCGCCTCATTATTAACAGACATTAAAATTTATGATGAAAAAAGGCGAGTACTCATAACTCGTTTTTATTTTTTAGCTGGATTTGTTACTTAAATTTTAATTTGATTAACACAAAACTATAAAAGGTGAACTTATAAGTCATATTCAAGAAATATCCTATTTTAGTTGTTGTTTTAGTGTCAAAAAGCCATTACCATTTGATTGAGGAAGCCGATAGTCAAAGCAAGTTGGCTTATGTAATAAGCTAAGGCTTGACATGGTAAAACAATGAGGACGTTTGGAGAATAATGATGCGCATCCCTTTTCAATTAAAATCACTGTCGTTAGCGATTGCCGCTTTTTCGGTAGCAAGTTTTGCCAGCGCTGCCGGTCTTGACCGCTCAGGACAAGATATCACCGCATTTTTGCAAGATGGTCTTTACGCTGAAGCCAGCTACACATATTTGGACGCCGATGTTGGCGGTTATGACAATGCTTATATTGGCACGGATAAAAACGCCTTTGAAAAAGGTAATAAAATCGATGATATGGCGGAATCTTATGACTTCTTCCGTTATGGCGTAAAAGCGGATTTAAATGATACGTTTAGCGTTGGTATTTTATACGATGAACCGTTTGGGGCAGCGGCAGATTATTCAGGCAACAATAATTTTGTTGCTAATAGTAGCGCTGATGCTTTGGTTCAAGGCATTCTTAAAAATCCAAATGCGACCAAAGATTTTGTTGATAGTAGCGTTAATAATATACAGGCAGCTATTAATTCAGGGGCATTAACCGGCGCTGCGCTTGAGCAAGCAAAGGCTAGTCTTGTAGGACTAAAAGCGGCTCAAAATGTTGCTAATACAGCAGGTCAAGGCACGAATGTTGAAGTCCGTACCGAAAGCATCACCGGTATTTTAGGTGCGAAATTTGGAGCTAATAAGGAGTTTCAGGTATATGGCGGTCCTGTTGCTCAGCGGGTTAAAGCTGATGTAAAACTTCGCGGAACTGC
>Ga0308157_10006792_pt1 | contig 13533 bp, 12 predicted proteins | sample PhyBR1_FD_201035 | JGI IMG/M metagenome (GOLD analysis project Ga0308157, IMG submission 201035) | Phyllosphere microbial communities from UC Gill Tract Community Farm, Albany, California, United States - DLSLB.R1 | ecosystem: Host-associated > Plants > Phyllosphere > Unclassified | place: USA...
CTGTCTCGGATCCCGATTCCGGAACGGTAAAACAGTTCTTTGTCGCCACCGATGCCCCGGGCGTGCGCCTGGATGATGACTGGCATGGCTTTGGCCAGAAGCTTACCGGATCGGGCACCACGGTATTCGATCGGGTGCATGTTGCGTCTGAAGATTTATTTGACACACCGCCTCGTCCGACCGTGGATACGCCATGGGGGCCACGCGTACTGTTCGGTTTCACCTTTCACCAAGTCTACCTGACCGTGATCATTACCGGCGTGGTTGATCGCATTCTGGCCGATGCCCTCGCGCTGGTCGGCAAGCGCCAGCGCAACTATTACCATGGCCTGGCCGATCTGCCCGCGCTGGAACCCGAGATCCAGTCAACAATCGGGCGCATTGCCGCCTGGCGCAACGCCGCACTGGCCAGCACAGACCGGGCCATCCATGCGCTGGATCGAGCCTGGCAGCACCGAAACGACACTAACGCCTACGAGACTTCGCGTCTGTCAACGCTGGCGGCCTCAGAGGCCAAGGTGGTGGTGGACGAGACGGCGGCCACACTGGCCAGCCTGCTGATCGACGTTGCCAGTGGCAGTGGCGTGTCCACGCAAGCTGCGCTGGACAGGCACTGGCGCAACATCAAGGTGATCGCCTCGCACAACCCCCGCATCTACAAAGAACGGGTACTGGGCGACCACTATCTGAACGGAACGGATTTGCCAACTGGCGCCTTCTTCTGACGATTGACCACTTTGGCTTTCCGGATATTTTCGACATGCACTCCTCTTGCCTCTTGCGTCGGTTCTTGGCCGTCGCGCTCGTTGCCGCTACTCACGCCTTTACCACGGGTTTTGCCCAGGCTGCTGAACCCGCAGACCCCGCATGGCCCAGCCATGCGCTAAAACTGATTGTGCCGTTTCCACCCGGGGGCGCTGCCGATTTGATCGGCCGTTATTATGCGGAACAGTTGGGGCGAGACCTGGGCCAGCCGGTTGTTATCGAAAACCGTCCGGGGGCCGGCACAGCCATTGCTGCAGAAACCGCTGCGCGCGCCGCTGCCGACGGCTATACCTTGTCGCTTGCAACCAGTGGGCAACTGACCATTCTGCCCGGCCTGAATGGTTCGCTTCGCTTTGACCCGGTAAAGGATTTCCAGCCAGTCTCCCTGCTTGCGTCGGTCCCCAATGTCGTCGCAGTCAATGCCAACAATACGGATATCCGGTCATTACAACAGTTGGTTGACGCGGCCAGGGCCGATCCAGGCAAAATTTCCTATTCGTCCTGTGGCATGGGCACCCTGTGCCATCTATCGGGAGAGTTGCTGCAGAATCTGACTGGCATCAAGCTGCTTCATGTTCCCTATAAAGGCAGCGCGCAGGCCGTATCCGATCTGCTGGGTGGCCAGATCCAGGTGAGTGTGGATACGCTGACCATTCTTGCACCTCATATTCGTGCAGGGAAACTGCGCGGCCTGGTCGTGGGTGCGCCCTTGCGCTCCCCACTGATTCCCGATGTGCCCAGCGCCAATACAGCGGATCTGCCTGGTTTTATTGCTTCGGGGTGGTTTGGAGTGGTGGTGCCTTCAGGCACGCCGCAGCCTATCGTACAGCGCCTGCATCAGGCGATAGAACGCGTCGCCACCTCGCAAGACACAGAAAAGATTTTTGCTGAAAACGGCATTACGGTCGAACATAATACGCCGCAGCAGTTTGCCCGATTGATTCAAGATGATCTGCTGCGATGGCAAAAGGTAATCGACACGGCAAGGGTGCCCAAGGTCGTTTATTGATGCGCGCTTCGAGCCACAAGCTATGATGCAACTGGCGCGCGGGCCTGCTGTTAAATGATGAATGTGTTCAAGCATTCTAAACATAGTTGCGACGCCAGATTATTCATTATTATTTAAATCATTACCTTGCCGGGATTACCAACATAAGTAAAACGGATTGAAAGTGAGCTGACACCGTATCCACAATGGAGCTTTGCGGACGCCAGGGATACGTAGCGCTAACATGATTGATTCGTTGGGGAGAGTGGATACAGAGATTGCGCAACAGCGTGCCACTGGAAATTAAACGCCCATTGTTTGGTGCATCCAAACAGTCATGTTGCGAACTGCCTGTTTATCCGTGAACCGCGAATTCCTACAATACATTGTCTCTACAACAATTTTTGAAGGAATCCATCTTATGAGTACCCGCGACGTTGTTATCCCTGCCGAGCGCCATGCCTTGTACGAGCAGCACAGATATTCACCCGCCGTCCGCGCCAACGGCCTGCTGTTCGTCTCTGGCCAGGTCGGCAGCAGACTTGACGGCACACCCGAGCCGCAACTGGATGAGCAGGTGCGCCTGGCCTTCCGGAACCTTAATGCCATCCTTGCCGAAGCCGGTTGCAGCTTCAGCGATGTTATCGATGTGACTGTGTTCATGGTGGACCCGGACAAGCACTTCGAGCGCGCCTGGGACGTGGCGGCCGAATATTGGGGCGAAGCGCCGTATCCAGCGACAACGGCAGTCGGCGTCACCTGGCTGTCGGGATTCCAGTTCGAGATCAAAGTTATCGCCAAGCTGCCCGATGCCGTGAAGTCACAAATGGTGTGAACGTCGTCAAGGCGGATGGCCGCAGGCAACTGATTATCAGCAGGTCTGTGCACCGAAATTTGCGTCGCAATGCCTGTCATTCAGGCGGTTGGCGACGGCTGGGACATTACCCTGCTCACCGACGCGTCGGGTGCGATTTCGTAGGATCGCGTATCTTGGTAACAGCAGTTGCTCAACACGCTGGCGTTCAAAAACGCGGATTGATTCCCGGGTGCCGACACTTGCCTTGAAGAAAACCTGCCATTGGTCGAGCATGAATAATTTATGCTCGACCAAGTACTATCTGTAAAGCATTACTGATAAAGCATTACACGAAAAAGTCACCACTGCCTATGAGATCCCCAATAATTGGGAGCCCGTCTAAAATACTAAAAATAGAATCAAGAAGGCTGGAAATCAGGTCCATCATTTTCTCCAATCGGTTAGTAGGTATTAAATGGTTAGCAGGTGTTTCTTAATACACCCGGGATAACTTTATGTTACTAGCTTCCGGTTTGTATATTTCAATCAGGTAAGAAATTGTATTTTTTATTTCATTTGAAATAATGATGCAGATTTATTGATGAATATTGCGGGTGATAAAAAAATTCAAAAAGCCCGATTTGACGGGCTCTATGGGAAAGAAATCTGCAAATTGAAAGTTTAGCCTTGCATGCGACGCAATTAGTTACAAATTTTTCTAATTTTTAATTAGTGACGATTTTATGAATTTTTTTGCCGGATAACGATGGTCTGAGATGAAATTTTGTACATGCGTTGTGTAACCGACAGCTGTTATTGGCGTCATTCATTTTTGAAACAAGGACAGCGAGTAAGCGAATAAAATCGTGTTCATGGAACGCCCCGCTTCCTGTACACGAATGAAATATGACTGCCTGATGTATCTGCCGTGAATCTGCAGAGATTGGCAGATCAGCGAGCGCGAATTGCTCACAACGCCATTCCTTTGGCACGCACTAAACATACGGAACAAGCCACAATGAAGATCGAGATCGACGACCTTTCACGCGATGAGACTCAGGCCCTTCTCAACGAACACTTGCAGAGCATGTACGAACTCTCACCGCCAGAGAGTGTACATGCGTTGGATCTTGACAAACTCCGGCAGCCAGACATCACATTTTGGACAGCCTGGGACGGTCCGCGACTGCTTGGTTGTGGCGCCTTAAAAGAACTGGATAGTAAACACGGCGAGGTCAAGTCCATGCGTACGCCCCAGGCACTTCGTCGCAACGGCGCAGGGCGAGCCATTCTTGCACATGTGATTGACATTGCCAGGTCAAGAGCATACGAACGATTGAGCCTGGAAACTGGCACAATGGGGGAATTTCTGGCAGCCAGAAGGCTATACGAAAGCTTCGGCTTCACGTATTGTGATCCCTTTGGTGAGTACGTCGAAGACCCCCATAGCGTCTTCATGACGCTACATTTATAAATATCGTTATTTGGGATGTAGCAGTCATCTATTTGTTGTCCGCCAACAAGGTGCGTAACAGGCCTGCCCAGCTCGAAACCTTATAATGCCAATCATAATCAAGCACAACGTGGAGACAGAATGAACGGGGGGCAATTACTACTGGTCGGCGCCGTCTTAGTCATCATCGCTTTGTTGGCGTGGCGTGATATTAAGCGATATCAAGTGCGCAAGCGACGGGACACGTCAAGCGCGGGCATTTATGCAGGCGCGGTCGGCACCGAGAGCTGGGCTGATGGGGGCACGCCTTGCAGCGTCTCGGATGCGGGCGGCGACTGCGGTGGTGGTGATAGTGGCGGCGGCGGGTCAGACTAAACAGCGTACCCAACTCGCAAGTGCGATAGCCCTTCCTTTTTCTGCCCAACTTAGTCGTGACCATGAGCAATAACAGCAAGTCAGGCTGTCAAATGGCATGACCATTTTTCTAATTCATATGGCATAATAAGCGCCATCGGCTCTTCCCATGCCAGAGCCTCCCTACCAGGTAGCTTCACTAAAGTTGCCAATGGTATCGTCAATATCTGCAGGTCTGGTGAGCATGGTACTCGAAGTAGGGACGTACAGAATCCATGCTGACCGATGCCAAACTGCGGAACCTCCAATCAAAGCATAAGCGCGACCAGGCGAATAAGTGCCACGGCATCTGCCTGGCTCTTTGCGTAACCATGACGCCCCGCCGCATCATTAACCCTGCGCCAGACCACGCGATCCGCTGCAAACACAGGACCGTCATCCACGGTCGCATACAAAATCGAATCAAGAATATCGCCCGGCAAACAGCGTTGGTCGACGCCATGGCACTTGGGTACCTTCGATACCCTGAGCGCCGCCACTACCCTGCTTTACTCTATCAAACGCCACACAAAAATCAAGGTTATACCCCCTCTCATCCACCTGCAAACTAAGGAGATCCTGGTCATGGCAGAGAACAATGGGCAATTCAATTTCCTGATTATTACCACTGACGAGGAGCGTTACCCTCCGGTCTATGAAGGCGCGAGTATTCGACAATATCGCCAGGAGTATCTGCAAGGCATGGCCGCGCTGCGCGAAAACAGCCTGGAGATGCACCGGCACTACACCGCCAGCACGGCCTGTAGCCCCAGCCGGACCAGTATCTACACCGGCCAGTACCCTTCCCTGCATGGCGTCACGCAAACGTCTGGCATGGCCAAAGAATGGTACGACCCGAGCATGTTCTATCTGGACCCCAACACCGTACCCACCATGGGCGATTATTTTCGTGCCGGCGGTTACCGCAGCTTTTACCGTGGCAAATGGCATCTGTCGCACCCGGACATCATTCTGCCCGGCAGTGTGGATGTCATGATGAGCACCAATGACGACGGCACATCCATACCGCGCGCGCAGGAACTGTATAAATCAGCAAATAAACTGAATGAATATGGCTTCGACGGCTGGGTCGGCCCCGACCCGCATGGCTCGGCCAAAGCCAACGCGGGCGTTAACCGCGACCCGGGCTTTGCCCAGCAGATTATCAGCCTGCTGGACTCGCTGGAAAACGATGACAGCGATCAACCCTGGCTGACCGTGGCCTCGTTCACCAATCCACATGACATCGTGTTCTTCGGCACGCCGTGGCTAAAGGGCTTCGGCTACAACTATGATTTTCCGGATTTCATCAAGAACCTGAATCTGCCGCTGCCGCCGACCCGCTGCGAGGATTTGTCCACCAAGCCGCGCGCGCAGAAGGATTATGCTGAAAAATACGGTGAAATGTTCTTCCGCAACCCGACCATTCCCCAGTACTACCAGATGTATTACTACCTGCAATACGTGGTTGATCAGGAAATCCTTAAGGTTTACCAAAGGCTGCGCAACAGCCGGTTCTTCGAAAACACAATCGTCATCTACACATCCGATCACGGCGATATGCTGGGCGCGCACGGCGGCATGCACCAGAAATGGTATAACGCCTACGAAGAATCCCTGCATATTCCATTCATCATATCCAATCCCACCTTGTTCAGCGGCCAGAAACACAGCCAGGCATTAAGCAGTCATGTAGACATCCTTCCTACCCTCCTGGGCCTGGCCGGCATCAGCCAGGAACAAGCCGCCAGCGAGCTGCAACCCAGCCACTCCGAAGTACATCCGCTGGTGGGTGCAGACCTGTCCGAGCTGGTGCGCAGCAGCGGCGCCAGCGGCAACAGTGACGACGCGCTCTATTTCATGACAGATGACGAGGTGAGCGAAGGCCTGAGCGACGTCAATCCACGCGGCAACCCATATTCGCCCATAGCCGAGCCGAGCCATATAGAAACCGTTATCACACATCTAATCAATGATATCGGCGAAAAACAGCTGTGGAAATACTCGCACTACTACAGCAACCCCAAATTCTGGGGCGGAGCCAGCAACCCGGACCAAAGCATTAGCCCACAGCCTGAAGGCGGCCCGGCCGAATTCGAGCTGTACAACCTGAGTGAAGACCCGTTGGAAACCAACAATCTGGCCGGTAACTGCGGCCAGACACCCGCACCCGACTCCGTGGTCAAGGCGCTGCAGGCGGTGATGCGGGAGCAGCGACGCAAAAAACGGTTGCGGCCGAATGGGCAGGTGGAGGATTAATACAATTGCAATAGCCATGGCGGGGCCTTGTGTAGCCGCTGTCAGGAACAACCGAGCAGTCAGCTAGCACCGAACGGCTGGTGGAGCAATGCTGGTAGGAATGATCAGGAAAACGCCCTGATCATTCCTACCGGTTCGGCCACCCTATTTTTGGGCTTCTCAAATAAGTTCTCCTGCGGTGCAACGTTCGCCCGATTGGTGCATGAACGCCCCCAATCTCTGACGCTGCCCGTGTCTGCGCTGCACGCAAGGCTGTCGTCCCAAAGTAACACCCATTATCTGGCCATCATTCGATTCAGATTGGCATAAGTCTTGCTTTAATAAAAGTACGACTTATGCCCTTGAAGACGTTCACATTTCGCCTAGCCCGGCATTACTCTATTCTGCTTCCCAGTACTCAATGATACTCATCTACACGGAGAGTACTCGGCTGCATTTTTGGTACGAAACGATATCCATGCCTCTATCTACACTCACACCAACAGATGACTATGGTCCGGATTACTGGCGTTCGCAAGAGATGCTGCTTCTGCACAATATCATTGCGCTTTCTGATAAAAAATTCTCGTATGGACCGGTTTATAAAGAAATACTGCATCTGCTTTCCGAGTTACTAGGGCTTAATCGTGGTCGTATTGTTCTGCAAACCCCGGGCGCACGAGAGGGCAAAATTCAATATTCATACGGGCTTACCCACGAGGAATCGGCAAAAGGCATCTATGCCTTTGGAGAAGGAATTACCGGGCGCGTTCTGGCAAGCGGGCAGCTTGCTGTCGTTCAAGACATTGATAATGAACCGTTATTTCTTTTTCGTGCTGTCAAGCGTAGCCATCTGCCACCGGGGCCTGTGGCATTTATTGCGTTGCCGATAACAGTTGGACAGGAGGTCAAAGGTGCGTTGGTCTGCCATCGTATCCGCACCCGCTCACGGGCGCTGGCAGATGATCTGACCATCCTTCGCATATTGGTGACCTATATTGGCCAGCTTATGCATCTTGAGGGACACATTGAAGAGAAAAATCGCGAACTGGAGCACTACAATCAGCTGCTGCATGGCAGCCATTATGACATCTCGCATTACGGCATCGTGGGCAACTCACCTGAGCTGTTCCGGGCAATTTCTGAGCTGGAGCGCGTGTCCGATTCCACAGCGAGCGTGTTGCTACTCGGGCAATCTGGCACGGGCAAAGAACTGTTTGCCCGTGCCCTGCATCTTGCCAGCCCTCGCCAGGACAAACCCTTTATCAAGGTCAATTGCGCTGCTATTCCAGAATCGCTGTTCGAAAGTGAGCTTTTTGGATATGAAAAAGGCGCATTTACGGGTGCGTCCATGCAGAGAAAGGGGCTATTTGAACAGGCAGACGAAGGAACGATCTTTCTGGACGAAATAGGCGAACTCCCCTTGAACATGCAAGGTAAATTATTGCGCACGCTGCAGGAAGGCACCATTACGCGACTGGGAGGCAAACAGGAGACCCGGATTGATGTTAGATTGGTGGCCGCGACCAATCGAAATCTGGGTCTGGAAGTACAAAATGGCCGCTTTAGGGAAGACTTATACTACCGCCTGAACGTGATTCCGATCCATCTGCCCTCGCTGGCTGAGCGCAGAAGCGATATTCCGGCGCTCGCCCTGCATTTTTTGAACCGGTTCAATCAGGCAAACCAGCGAAACCTCAACCTGAAATCAGATGCGCTTACGCTTTTACAGAATCATCATTGGCCGGGCAATATACGAGAACTGTCGAATGTGATAGAGCGCATGGTTCTGCTGTCCGATAAACTAGTGTTAACCGCAGCGGATCTAGAACAGTATATCAATATCCGCCCGTTCGACAACGGTACCATCGACAATGCGCTCCCGGCGCCCGATCGTCAACCGATACAAGCGCCGCCAGATCTGACACAAACAATCGTGCGACCTTATGCTCGCTTACACTCCCATTCCAGCCAGACACTTTTGGACGCGGTTAGACTGGCAGGAGGCAACAAGTCCAGGGCCGCACAAAATCTGGGGCTGACAGTCAGGCAGTTGGCCTACCGGATGCAAAAAATGGGGCTTTAATTGTATGAGGCGATACTGCAAACCGGGCCAACGCAGGATGCGTGGCCCGATTGCTTATTAATACTGTTTGTAGGGCAAGAACTTCCCGGAAAGCACAACATTTACGCGATCCCCCTTGGGGTCATTTTCCCGCTGAATGTCCATTGAGAAATCGATTGCACTCATAATGCCATCGCCAAATTCCTCGTGAATCAATTCCTTAATCGTCGTTCCATACACATTGACCAGTTCATACCAACGATAAATCAGCGGATCAGTGGGTACTGCGGTCGAGAGCGATCCTTTTTGCGGTACAACCTGCAGCCAGGCAATGGCTTCATCGCTCAGATCAAACAGTTTTCCCACTTGTTCCGCCTGCTTTTTATCGAAGGTCATTTGCCCAAGGCAACCGGCTGTCGTCCATTCCTTTGACAGTCCTATTTCATTTGCAACATCGCTCCATTTAATGCTCTTTCGCACTTTGGCAGATAGGATCATTTTGCTTACTTCATCACGATTGGAGATCATCTATATTTCCTCTATAGGTTAACGTTAGCCGCCTGCCGGCTCAATAAAAATAAAACTATTTTTTGACCGCAAAAATTTTCCTGTCGATGAGCCCCGAACCACTGTTCTGCCGTTGTCCGTCTATTTCCTGGCAGGCGCCCCCGGCACTGGCCTGCGGCAACGTGTCATTGCACGCGCTCTGCGGCGACACGGATTTACCCACCAGAAAATCAAGCAAGTGATTACGAATTTGATAATATTGCGGGTCAAGATGCAGTGATTCACGACTGCGATCTGCCGACAGTGTGTTTTCCACGATCTCGGCGATACGGGCTTGTGGGCCATTGCTCATGAGCATAATGCGGTCAGCCAGCAAAATGGCTTCGTCCACATCGTGCGTAATCATGAACACGGTCTGATTCGTGGCTTTACAGATCTTGAGCAGCTCATTCTGAATGTTGCCCCGTGTGAGCGCATCCAGCGCCCCGAAAGGCTCATCCATCAACAGCATTTTGGGTTCAACCGCAAAGGCCCGCGCAATTCCCACACGCTGCTTCATGCCACCTGAAAGTTCGCTTGGCTTTTTATCTGCAGCGTGGCTGAGCCCAACCATGTCCAGGTAATTTTTACTATGTTCTTTTATTTTCTCTTTGCTCCAGTCCGGATATTTTGATCTGACAGCAAATGCAATATTTTTTTCAACATTCAGCCAGGGCAACAGTGCATGGCTTTGGAATACCACACCGCGCTCAAGACTGGGGCCGGATATTTCACGTCCATCCATGATTACTATGCCGCTACTGGCTTGTTCAAGGCCAGCCAAAACATTCAAAATAGTGCTTTTCCCGCATCCGGAATGACCGATAACACAGATGAATTCGCCTTTATGGATATCAAAACTGATATTTTCAAAAACGGGGACAGCCTTCGCTGAATACCTTTTGGACAAATTTTCAACTTTAATAAAAGGCAGCGTATACGTAGCGGATTTATCGGCGGAATTATTCAACATAGGTCAACTTCCTTTGAAGCGCTGCGAATGCCATATCAAGCAGCATGCCGATAACGCCAATCATCAACACAGCGAAAATGACATTACCCAGCGAGAGGTTATTCCATTCATTCCAGACGAAATAACCAATGCCTGTGCCGCCAATCAGCATTTCTGCAGCGACAATAACCAGCCAGGCGATCCCCATCGAGATGCGCATTCCCGTAATGATTGTGGGAGCAGCCGCAGGCAGGATGACCAGAAAAGCTTTACGCAAGGGCGATACTTCGAGTGTACGGGCAACGTCAAGCCAGTCTCTGCGTACACCTGCGACACCAAACGCCGTATTGATCAGCATCGGCCACACAGAGCAAATGAAAATAACGAAGATCGCAGACGCGCTGGCATCCTTGATGGTGTATAACGCGATGGGCATCCATGCCAGTGGCGAGATTGGTTTGAGGACCTGAATAAACGGATCAAGTGCGCGGTACAGTACCGGAGACATGCCAATGGCAAATCCCAACGGGATGGCAACAATGGCGGCAGCAAGATACCCCAGGGCAACGCGACCCAGAGAATGCAGTAGCTGAATGCCGATTCCCTTATCATTGGGACCATTGTCATAAAAGGGATCAGATAATTGATCAAGCGCAATTTTCCCGAACTGTAGCGGGGTCGGCATACCATTAACGTCATTAACGGAGGAAGCCGATGAGGGCGCAGTTCCCATCAACAGTGCATATTCGGCGCTTTCATTGGATGTGCCGGTGTTGCCGTTATGATCCGAGCCCAGTGTTGCTGCATGCCAGAGCAAAAGAAAAACCAGCAGTATCACCACTGACAGCGCCGCGGACCTGAAAAAGAGTTGGCGTTTCATAGGGTTTGATCTCTCTTGATGTCAAAGCTGTTGATATAGTCTGTCGTTTGCGATGCGTCATAGGTTTTTCCCATGACCTCAAACGACCGATACCCGGAGACGGGCTGTTCATCCGCGCCAGGCAATCCCAGTTCTGCCATGTGCTTGCGTGCATCGGTCATCAGAAATACCTGCTCGGCCAGTGCCTTGTAATCAACATCCTGTTTTATGTACCCCCAGCGCTTCATCTGGCCGAGCATCCAGGTCGCCATGGAGTACCAGGGCATGGGATCGAATCGTGCACGATCAGGATGATTTTGAATTTGCCCCAATCCATCAGCATAACGACCGTCCAGCGCTTGCCTGATAACGATTTCCGGCTGGTTAAGATAATTACGGGTGGAAATCGCACGGGCGATGTCCGGTATGTTTTCCCGCTTGTTGGCGGCAGCGGAGGCATTCAGGATGGCACGGTACAAGGCAGCAAAGGTATTGGGATTCTGGCTGACAAAGGCCTCGCTGGCACCAAAAGAGCAGCAAGGATGACCGTTCCATATCTCTTTGGAAAGGATATGAATGAAACCAATACCGTCGTACACTGCGCGCTGGTTAAACGGATCCGGCCCCAGAAAGCCATCAATATTGCCGGCGCGCAGGTTGGCGATCATTTCTGCCGGCGGCGTAACACGCAATTGAACGTCCCGGTCCGGGTCAATACCATGTTCAGCCAAATAATAGCGAAGCAGGAAATTGTGCATGGAAAATTCAAAAGGGATGGCAAATTTGAACCCCTTCCAGTTTTTGGGATCGCGATTGTCCTTATGCTTGAGCGCCAGCGTAATCGCCTGCCCATTGGTATTCTGAATCTCTGCAACATGCATGGGCGTCGCCTGAGAACCAAGCCCCATCGTGATCGCTAGCGGCATTGGCGCCAGCATATGCGCGGCATCCAGCTCCGAATTCAGCATATTGTCCCGGATAAGCGCCCAGCCTGCCGTCTTTTGCAAGCTGACGTTCAGCCCTTGCTCTTTATAAAACCCCATAGGGTCTGCCATGATGAGCGGCGTTGCACAATTGATAGGAATAAAGCCGATTTTCAGATCTTTCTTCTCTAATGATCCTGTTTCGGCCGCCAGCGCCTGCATTGTTGACAACGGCAGAACGGCAGCGATTGCCGACATGGCAGTTGTCATTCCCACAGCCTTGAGAAACTGCCGACGGGTCGCCTCATGCGGAAACAGTGCCTTAACGGCAGCCGCTTCAATGAAATCCCGGGAGCGTATTTCCTGATCATCCACTCCGGGACTGTGAACATCTTGCGAGTCATGAATCTGCTGGCTGGCATGCCTGCCGCAACAACATCCGCCAAGCCTGCTGCTGTGTGTATAGGGCCGATAGTAATTGTCATCACTCATGATACGAATTCCCTTATGTACGGTTAAGATGCTGTTGTTTGTTCACGTGAATCGTGGCTACGCTTTGACCGTTAAGCCATTGCTCCATATGCAGAAAATCGGCTTGCTCCGTGATTGTTTGCCAATCTCCCTGCTGGCCTGGCGTCCCCTGAATCTCAATTGAGAGCGTGCGTGTTTTTAGCCGGATAATGGGAGGGGCGTGTTGATATCCTATATCTGCAATGCCTGCCATGTGGTTTGCAATCGCACGGGCCTGTTTGGCAATGGGTTCAATAAAGCGGCACGCCTGTCCGTCCAGGCTGATGCAATCTCCGAGTGCGTAAATATCTGGGTCGCTGGTCTGCAACGAGCTTGCATCCACGGCAATGCCATTATGAAAATCCAGGCCGGCAAGTTTGGCAATTCTGCCGTCGGTAGAAAGACCGGTCGTGGCAATAACCACATCCGATGTCACCGTTTTTCCGGATGTAGTCGTAATCAGCTTGCGCTGATCGGCCAGCGGAACGATGCTCTGCACCCTTTCATTTCCAATATACTCAATGCCCATGCCTCGCTGGCTTTCATGCAGCATGCGGGATGCGGCCTCGGGCAACAGGCCGATAAGTGGTAAAGGCAAATAATCAATAAGCGTGACGCTATGCCCTGCACGCAGCAGATCCTCGGCCAGTTCACAGCCAATCATGCCGGCGCCAATGATAGCGATCGCTTTTTTCGCATGCCCCAGCGCCGAACGCATCCCGGACCATCCCGCCAGATCATTGATGCGCCAGCATAAAGACGCGGGCAACGCGGCCGGCAACGAGGGTTTTGCTCCAACAGCGAGCACCAGTTTTTTGTACTGAAATGAGCCACGGGTGGTTCGCAGTTGCCTGAGCGCCGGGCTAATGCCGGTAACGAACGTATCGGCTATCACATCAACAGCAAGACGCTGCGCGGCATCGGCTGCGCTCTCTTTTACCAGGGTATCTGTCGTCATACCCCGACTCACCGCTACCGACAGTTCGGGTTTGTGATAGCGATTGGCATTGCAGGCACTAATCATGGTTATCGGTATGTAAGGATC
>Ga0308157_10006793_pt1 | contig 13532 bp, 23 predicted proteins | sample PhyBR1_FD_201035 | JGI IMG/M metagenome (GOLD analysis project Ga0308157, IMG submission 201035) | Phyllosphere microbial communities from UC Gill Tract Community Farm, Albany, California, United States - DLSLB.R1 | ecosystem: Host-associated > Plants > Phyllosphere > Unclassified | place: USA...
GATCGGACTGATATCGACATTGGATGAACACCGTCGCTTAAACCACGCTGCATGAACCGCCGTATACGGAACCGTACGTACGGTGGTGTAGGAGGAGGGGTGCCGTGAGGGTCCCTCCTACCTGATTGCCCCAATCCATGCCGCCAAAAAAGGTGCATAGAATTGAGCGCTTACGATGAATTGAAAGCACGTGCGGTGGCAGTGGCGTTGCTTCTGGGGATCAACCCCGACGCGATCCACTGGATACCCCAGGAAAAGCCGTTGTAGAAGGTGCTTATTCCAGCGGATGTTTTGCCATCTCCCGGCAGGATGCGGCGCAGCGTTCGCAAGCAGCCATACATTCTTCCATTCCATCCAGTACGCGGCAGCTTTCCGCGCAGTCGTCGCATATCCGCGCGCAGAACTTACATAGTTCGTTGTGATGCGGATTCTTCAGCATCATCGCATGCGCCGCAGTACGACAAAATTCGGCGCAGGCCAGCATGGTTCTGAAATGCTTTGGTTCGACATGTGCGCCTCCACGTTCCAGACAATGGTTGGACGCCATTTCGGTACAAGTGCGATAGCAGTCGAGACAGGCGGTGATGCATTCAGTCTGCTTTGCGTTGTGCATTTTCCGGTTTCTCCTTTGGACATGTTCGAACCCCAAACCATGAAATGGCGTTATTGTTTCAATGGAACAGAAGCGTATTTTTGCGGTTATGCATCGAGATGCTTCAGGAGGAGAGCCGATGGCCAGTGGAAAATGGAAAAAGCGAATCCGTCGCGCCAAGGCTGGCCACGAGTTGGAGCAGGCTGCAGCACTCCCCTATCGGTTTGAAAATGGACACCTCAAGATCATGCTGGTCACGTCGCGCAGCACGCATCGGTTTACCTTGCCGAAAGGCTGGCCGATGAAAAAGCGCAGTCTCGCCTACGCTGCACGTATTGAAGCCTTTGAAGAAGCTGGGATTGAAGGAAAAGTCAGCCGTTCAACGATCGGCCACTATCTGTATTGGAAGCGGCTGAAAAGAGTTTTCATCCCGGTCAAGGTCAGAGTCTATCCGTTGCATGTTCAATGCGAAAACGCCCGTTGGCCAGAACACAAGCAGCGCCAGCGCAAATGGCTTTCGCCGGATGAGGCGGGTTTGCTGGTGGACGAGCCGCAATTGATGAGCCTCATTGCCTCCCTCGACACCGATCATCGCGCCTAGTATTTGGGGAACATAAACTGCGCATGTCGGTTACGTGCCGGTCTGAGCCCAGAAAACTGGCACTAGGGAAAATGAGATTGACGACCATCATATCACCAAGCAACTCCGACAAGAGCATAAAAGACATCAACAATGCCTGATAAGAATTCTGAAAAGACGAAGGACTACGCTGAGCGCGTGCCGGTCAAATGAGAACGCTCCTTATATTGGCCATCGGTGTGGTGTTGCTTCTGGTGGTCGGGTCTCTCTTTTATCCTTCCGCCGATGACGATGCTGGTACACGGCCTTCGTCCCATTCATTACAGACCAATCCTCCCGATTAAAGCGCCCGCTTAACGCGGGCGCTTTCTTTTATAGAATGGGCTTTCCGCCGGTGACGGCAACGGTCGCACCCGAGGTGTAACTCGATAGCGGATCTGCCAGCATGACATAGGCGGAGGCCAGTTCCGCTGGCTGAGCGGGTCGTTTCATCGGCGACTGCTTGCCGAACGACGAAACAGCCTCTTCTGGTAGTGTGGAAGGGATCAGGGGTGTCCAGACAGGACCCGGCGCCACCGCATTGGCGCGAATACCTTTTTCAGCCAGCAATTGCGCAAGGCCCGCAGTGAAATTCTGGATAGCGCCCTTGGTGGTTGCATAGGCCAGCAAGCTGGGGTTGGGCATATCTGAATTGATTGAAGCCGTGTTGATGATCGCCGATCCGGGTTTCATATGAGGCAGGGGGCCTTTGTCAGATAGAACATTGCATGGATGTTCACACGAAATGTCAGATCCCATTCCTCGTCGCTGATGTCTCCCAGCGAGGTAAAAGCTGCCTGGAGTGCCGCGTTATTGACCAGAATATCGATCTGGCCAAATTCTTTAGCGGCCCGCTTTGCAATCTCCCGGCACGTTTCTGCGCGTTGAATGTCACATTTCGTCAAGATGGCCTTGCGACCCTCAGCCTCGATCAGGGCTCCGGTTTCAAGCGCGTCAGCCTCTTCCCGAAGATAGGCGATAAGGACATCTGCACCTTCGCGCGCGAACGCAATTGCAACGGCCCGACCAATACCGCTATCGCGGCCTGTTATAATGGCTTTGCGGCCTTCAAGCTTGCCGGATCCTTTGTAGGATTTCTCGCCATGGTCAGGTTTTGGATTCATTCCCTACGTCAAGCCCGGCATGGATTGATGGGGCGTATTGAAGGGTGGGGTGGGATATCGCTCGTTCATGACGAATTGTCCTTCTTCAGCACGATTGTTCCTTTGGACCTAACTACTGGAGTTCAGCGCTGCCCATTCTAATATGCTCTCCATTGAACAAAATTACCTCGGTTTGGATATTCCGCATTGGGTAACAAACCAGTCTCACATTTGTTTCGGAAACATTTGCAGGGCCGGCAGCCACCTTAGTGCGAATCCCCGGTTTCGGAATGCGGAAGCGGGGCTTCCATTATCGTCCGATTGCGTCTCGTTAATCCCAAACGTTCCGCCCGTCGCGTCCCGGGCAACTGACCGACAATTGCCGAAACCCTGAGCCAGCATTTTCTGTTGGCGCGACGGTCGCTCAGGAGCGCGATCCAAACTCCAGAACAGGACGGATGTTCCAGGATTATCGTCTGACAGAGCTTTGGCTGCTTGCTACGTTGAATGGAGAGGTATTGTTGCGAGGGATTTAGGCCAGATGCTGGACGAAAACTAATTCAGTTTGCCGAATATCATACCGGCTTCCCGTGCTGCCTTAACAAATTCGCTTCGCCTGACTCGGCTTGGCGTCCAGATCGTTTGAGACAGGCAAATGGGGCAAGGGAGTGGAGTAGTTGTCCCTCATGGCTTAGTGCTTGCAGCCCCTTCAGTTTTCCCGAGCCCTTATAGGTGCTTCTTCGTGATCCGGCTTTGGGCTCATTTTCTCCGTTATACCTGGCATCGACTGGTGCTGGGTTTCGAACGGCGGCTTGGAGTATTGTTTTTCCATCGTAGCTTCTCCTTCATTGGCCTTCCAGCCCTAACTGCGAAACAGGCCCTATGTTCCCGGCGTTCCGTCTGGAGAAGGAACCAAGGTCAGTCGATGCGATGAAGGGACTACTGTTCCACGTTGCGTCGTAGAAATAGTGCTTCCGCTATCGTGGAGAGGTCATTGCTACGAGCGCTGAGCACAAATCCTGCGAAGCGGTGACCATCCAGCCTGGGATTATCCGGCAGGGCGAATATAAAGGGTACGGCGCCTCGTTCCAGTTCGGAGATGAGTGGAAGTACTGCTTCCGGCTCCAGAGCCACATCCATAACGACGGCGTCAATGGCTTCGCATTCCAGAAAGTCTAGCGCCTGACTGACCATTGTGACGGGGCCGAGTATTATGGCACCAGCATTCGTCAATCTGGATTTCACTTCTTCCGAAAGCAGAAATTCATCTTCGAAAACCAAAATGCGCTTTCCTGCGAAAAGAGGCATAACATCATCATTAAGACTAATCATCACAAGCAGTTGGCCATGTCTAAGTCCGCTTGACAAGATGTCCGGCGCTGATTTCATTTGCTACCACACGATTTCGTGAACCAAAGCACGGATAGCCGGTTGATCCCGTCTAGCTTCCATCTATCATATCGTGAAGTTTTTGACGAGCGCGGTGCAGACGGCTTTTTACCGTTCCAATCGAACACTCGCAGAGCTCGGCTGTGCGTTCATAGCTCTCGCCTTCCAACACTACGAGCTTCAACACGTGACGGTACTGGTAGTGAAGAGTTTCCATTGCTGTTTGCACATCGCGTGCTTCGAGCGCCAATTCTTGAGAGGCTTCGACCGCGGTTACGGGCGAAACACATTCAGTTGCGCCCGGAGCCTCGCGTTTTTGAACGCGAATACGGGTACAAAATGTATTGCGCATAATTGTAAATAGCCAGGATTTCAGCGGAGAATACGGAATGTATTTTTCTCGATTAGCTAGCGCCTTCATCAAGGTTTCTTGAACGAGATCCTCTACATCTTCTTTTTGGCTATAGAATGTGCGTGCAAAAGCTCGCAGAGCAGGGATGGCCTCGATAAGATGGTCAGGTTCCAGCGAATAGTCGGGTATTGGCTTTGATGACATTGTCTTAGCCTTTTTATTTCGCAATTGAGTTAAGAGAGGGCAGCACTAGGCTGCCCCCTTTCATTCAGGAATTCTTATGACTCTGCTGACCGGCCTTTACATGTTGCTCGTGACTTCCACCACGGCTGGAAGGCTGCTGCTGTTTATCGCTGCCTCCACTGCTAGCATGCTTGCCGTCATTCTTATGGCTTTGCTGGCCGGCTTTCACGTGTTGTTCGTGGGTGCCACCTTGCGTTTGATTGTGTGCCATTCTCTTTCCTTTCATTGGTTTTCACCATTGATTGTGGGGAGTGGTGTTTGTCGCGCGTGACAAAAAACTAACCATGCAGGTTAAATGATGTTCCGCAAAAAAGCTGTAATAAACTTCACGTTTCGGCTGTTCGCTCGAACTCAGCAACTTTGGCGAGTTCGTCAAGAAACATTGTGCGTTCCCGATCAAAGCCGCTTCTCGCGCGCAAGTGCAGGAGATAGGATGGATGGATCGTCACGAAGATATTCAGCTCTTCATGCCGCAAGGTTTGACCGCGTGCCGCGGCGATTTTCACGGGCTTACCGAAAAGGGAGCGCGCCGCAACGGCACCCAGTGCAACGATTACCCGTGGTTCGACAAGTTCGAGTTCGCGCTGAAGCCACCAGTGACAGGCCTCGATATGACTGGTTGAAGGACGTTGGTGAAGCCGTCTTTTGCCACGCTGGGTGTGTCGAAAATGTTTTACTGCATTGGTGATGTAGCATCGCTCACGTTTGATGCCGACTTCGTTTAGGCATGCATCGAAAAGCCGACCTGCAGGGCCAATTAATGGGTATCCACCTATGTCTTCGTTGTCGCCGGGTTGTTCGGCAACAAAGAAAATTCTGGCGTCAGCGGGCCCTTCGCCGAAAACTGTCTGGGTTGCATTTTGATAGAGTTCGCAACGTCGACAAGTCCGCGCTTCCGCGCAGACTTGCTCAAGGATATGTCGGCGACGCGTGATTGCTGGCGATGTCATTGCTGACCCGTGGCCGAAGGCGGCGTCTGTGTTTCAGTGGATGCAGGCGGCTTGTTATTGTCATCCATGAAACCACGACCGGGTCGCATTTTTCCGTAAAACTCGACTGCTCCCCAAACAATCATTGCCAGTATCAGGCTGGAAATGAGTATTGTGAGAATACGCCGTCCATCCAAACCCTGACGGGCCTTGCGCGGATCTACTTCTTTCATAGTCAATCCGCCTAGCCCCAGCGCTGACGTTCGCGTTCAATTTCGTCTGCCGTATAGGGTGTACCTGACGCATTGAAGCTCTCCCAACCTTCTTCCAGATAAGCGTCGCGTCTCTGGCCGATATTGACCCGGCCCCAATCCTCCAGAATAGCTTCGACCTTCTCTTGCTCCGTCTCATCGCAACGAACGGCGACCAGAGTGCTGCCACGGCGAATGGCTTCGCTATAGGCCTGAGCTTCATCTTCCGACAAGCCAGTTTCGACCAGAGTGCCTACAATTCCTCCTGCGACGCCGCCTGCTGCTGCGCCGCCAACCAGCCCAACTAGCGTTGCCGTCAGCCAGCCTCCTGCCGCAACAGGACCAATGCCGGGAATGGAGAGCAAACCCAAGCCAGCAAGAAGTCCAGCACCACCGCCTGCTACCGCGCCTAGACCGGCTCCAGTTTGTGCGCCCGCAACGGTGCTCTGGTCTTCTTTGAGGACTTCTGTTGCATATCGTCCGTCGGAGTTGTTTGAAATCACGCTTATGTTTTCAGCCGGAATACCTGCTTCTTCGAGCGCTCCCACAGCATTGGCCGCCTCGTCATGGTTGTCAAAAAGACCATTGATATAAACCATTTTCATCTCCGCTATCTGAGTAAATCGTGGATCACTCCGTGGTAATATTTCCTTGAAAATCGAGGAGAACCTTGAGGGGCTGACCATTGCGGGCCGCATCTGCGCGCCAGACACGGTCCTCCCCCAGCTGAAGATTCATGACGTTGACAAAGCCCTCTTCGGCCAGGCGTTGCTTTGCCTGTTCTTCTGTAAAGCTATTCTGTCCCGGCACTGGTGCCTTCGGATTATTTTTTTCGTCCGGGGCGGTGGGTGCGGGAGTCTGTGATCCTTCGGCAGGCGGCTGGGAAAACGCCGGCGCCGCGAGCAGCAGAAAGACAGAACCTGTAAGATATTGAATAAAGCGTTTCATTGTTGGCTCCCTGTATTGTGGGCGCCAAACCAACGAATTGCTTCAATGTTCCCTGATGCGCTAACGCGCGCCGAAAATCATTTCCCTGATCCAGCGGGTCAAAAGCTGATTGTATGTTTTCTGGTGAATGTCCTCACTCAATGCGTGATCTGCTCCCCCCAACGTTCTAACAGTTAACGAGCGGCAATTGATGAAAGCTGTTTGATAACTTGCAACAGCTGGGTGTGGGACTATGACGTCATGTTCCGATTCCACCAGCAAAACATCGCCCCTAAATTTCTGCGCTTGTCGCAGCGCGCGATTGTCGTTAAAGCCCAAAACTGACGAGCGGTAAAACATCAGATCTTCCCGATCAAGCTGTGCTTTGGGGGCCTCCCAAAGATGGTCGCGGTAAAGAGCAGGGGACCGCAGGGCTAGCCAGCGGATAGGACGAAATTCGCTGAGCAGTGTAGCGAGATAACCTCCATAGCTGCTCCCCACGACTGCGATTGAGCCCTCTTCGACGATTTCCAAGCTTTCCAATCTGTCATAGGCCGCAATCGCATCATCGAGATTTTCGGCACGCGTGACGGTCTTGTTGCTTGTAAGGAATTCTCCATGGCCACGCATGTCAAAGGTGAGACAAACACAGCCGAGCGAGGATATCGCATTTGCTCTTTCGATATCGCGTTCCTGGCTACCAGCCCAACCGTGCAGAAATAGAACACCTGGAATGGTGGTGTCTGGAGAGATCACAGTCGCGGCAAGTTCGTACCCGTCGACGCTGACGGCGGTAACGTTACGGATCATGATAGATTTTCTCAATTCGCGCATATTTGTGGAGAGGTCGCCCGAAATCATCGTCACCCGCATAGACGATGAAATCTTTTTCCTTGAATGCGGGCTTTTGATCTTGGGTCTCGCGCACCATTGCCTGTACGGCGATAACGGTTTCGTCCTGTGTCAGTTTTTCTATCGCAAGGACTTCTGCGGGGGAGGCGCCGCCCACGCGCCATGACTGTTCCAACACGCCACAGCGGACGCCATTTTCCGTTATGGGTCCGACGAGAACATCGTAATTTCTACGCGACGCAACCAGCCCAAGATGTTGTCGCGCGGCTTCATCGTAGCGTCTGGCGTTCTCAACGATCCTGTGCGCAACAGGCGATTGGAGCTGGTTAAGCAGAGTGTCCCAGCCGCCACGCACCATATGCAAACGGCTACCCGCATAAGCCACACTCCCGTCCTTGTCATGCGAAGTATACTGACGGCCAAGATAGCTTCCGATGTGGTTTTCAATCTGGACCTGTCCGACGGAATAGGTGCTGGAGTTTTCGACATCCTCTTCAACGACGAGCCCGTTTGCAATATCGCTATCAGAAACAGTTTCCAGAAATCCGTCGAGGGAGCGAACAGTTTCGATGACAGTCTGATCTTTGCCTCCGGACGCATAGGGATTTTTGAACCGAATCTTGTGTTTTTTCAGCAAGGCACCAGCTGCTTCCAATGCATGGCGGTGTGAAAAGACCGAGAAGCCGGACAGGACACAATCCTGCAAACAAGCTGCGAAGCTCCTCGCCCAACCTTCTGGCAAATTATCGTCGTCATGCCAGTGGGGATGGGTAACGAGTTTTGTCGTCATAAAGCCGTGGTGAACAATGCCACCGTAGAAGTTTTGGATGCTAATTTCTGGGTGCCCGTTCTGCCGCACCAGAGCAAAGGTCGGTACGAAAAACGTTTCGTTGTTCTCGTCAAAACTTTGCAGGGTGGGCAGTAATTGCCTGCCGGTCAGCGAACATAGGCGTGCAGCCAACGCTTCCACGCTGGCTACATTGTGATGACTGTCGGAAGGCTGGCAAACGACACGAATTTTTCGCGCAGGGTCATCCCGCAATAGAGCGTTTTCCATGTCATCACCTCGCTACCGGTCTTGAAAAACCTGAGATCAGGCGGCTTCCGCACGGAAATTGGCAGAGGACTCGGCGAGTTTCGTCAGGTCCTTATCGGTCTGACCTTTTTCCTGCAAGGTCTGTTCGAGGAGTTTCGCCACATCCTGGTGACCTAGGGTTTCAGCCCAGTGTTTTAATGTGCCATAGCGCGTAATTTCGCAATGTTCGACCGCAGAGGATATCAAACCGGCGTCGAGGGCGGGACTATCCGAAAACTCTTCGATGATTCCCTCACCTTCAGCAATAATGCCTTCAAGGGCATCACAGGTCTTGCCTCGCCCACGCTTACTGAGAATCTCGAAGCATTGTTGCAGTCGTTCCACGTGTTCTTCGGTCTGTTCCCGGTGTTTTTCGAACGCGCTGTTCAGCTTTTCATCAGTGGCTGCAAGGGACATTTTGGGCAGCGTTTTGAGAAACTTGCGTTCCGGATAATAAATGTCCTTCAGCGTGTCATAGAAAAGATCGTCGAGATTACGTTGCTTGGTACTGGCCATTTCCGGCTTCTCCTAATAGTGCTGAACTTTTCTTGTCATGCCACTAAAATTGCGACAACGGTGCACCCAACCCGCTAGCAATAATTTTGTTTCGCACTGTCGCAAAAAAAAGAGACGCTCAGTTTGGTCCGGTCAATGTTGCGCCATGGAGCTGTGAAGAACAGGGTTCCCGACCCGACCCGACCCGAGCAATGCGATAGAGAACATGATGACGGCAAGCCACTTCAGGATAATCATCGTTCCATTAGGGCTTCGATTTATGCTCTGGTTTTCCCTTCTGTTTGGTAGAGGCCATTTTCTCGAGTTCTTTCTCGCTCATGGACTTGGCCATTTCCTTGGATGCTCCACGGAGTTCACTTCTTGATTTGTTCCCGCGCTTTGCAGCTAAAGCCGCGCCGGCAGCCTGTTGCTGTGCTTTGGATTTTGCAGGCATCTTCATCTCCTATCGTGTCTTGGCCAGTCTCGACCATGGCTTTCATGTCTCATTTCACGCGGACTGGGATTGGCAAGGTCATTCGGGCGCGGGCCATTGGGGTCGTTAAAATCGAAGTCCTTTTGCGGATCGTCCGGTTGAGGCTGATGTGGATTGCCGGACGCGTTGGACTGTTCGTGCGTCGGACGTGCTTGATGGTCACGTGGTTCGTGCTGGGATGGTTCTCCCGCTCCGACGCGTTCCTTCTCGAAGAAGAGCAAGCGGATGTTTGAGGGGACCGTGTTGAACATTATGCTTTCTCCGAAGACCCGGTGGTTAACAGCGCCCCGAACAAACTTGCGGGCGCTTTGTTCCACCGAGAGCAGCGAAATTCTACGGCGCTGGGTGATGTTGGGTTACGGCTGCAGGCAAGTGAAAGGGAACATGAGCTGCCCATCGTAGTTATTGAAACTCGCAATAAAGGAGTTTTGATATGGTCCAGCCAAAGAAATGGTCAGCCGATGTGACCGAACACAGCGAGGCGCTCGGCCGTCTGTTGATCTTCTATAACAACCGCGCTGGCAAGAGTTTGCGGAAACGCGCAAGCAAGCGCTGGAAGTTGCCAAAGAGGAATTGCGCAAGGCTTACGGGAAGCCTGATCGCGCTTAACCTTCTTGGAATCAGGAGAGCCCAATGAAAAGCTATATCGCTGAATGGTGGACGATCGCTCTATATGCGAGTTTCGCGACACCTTCCGACCCGCCAGAAATACCCGAAAATGAACCTGAAGGCATTCCGGTCAACCCGCCGGAGACCATTCCGCAGCCGGACAAGGGGCCGTTCAGCCCCGACGAGCCAGAACAGGTGCCGCCCCTTCCTTTACCCGAACATCCTTCGCCCGGTCCGGTCAGTCCGGACCAGCCGACAATGTGTTGCTCAACCGTCGTGTCAGCGTGAACCGGGATAAGGTGTAGTCTTCAACAATCGCGCCAAATGCACGCAGTTGGCGGCCAGCATTCTGGTGGCAGAAACGACAGTTTCAGGTATTTCTTTTATGTCGACGAAGTTGGTGGATTGCATCGCCTCTCCCGCCCAATAGGTTACGCCGTTGGCGATGATAGTGAAGCCCACATCGTTCAGCGCCTGGTAGAGCTGCGATGACACAAAATGCGCCCCGTCCTCGTTTCCAACCACTGCCGCGACGGCGACACGACCGTAGGATGGCATGCGGTTGTCGCCATCACTCTCCGAAAGAAAGGCATCCATTCGTTCCAGACACGCTTGCAGATACTTGATGGTTGTCCGAGCCAGATTGGCGTGCCGAAAATAAGAATATCAGCATCGAGGATTTTGGTTCTGAGTGTCGGCCACTCGTCTTCCTCGCTTTCGCTCGATGTGACGCCCGGTTCAATGTTGAATTCACTCAGCCGCACATGCTCCGTCTGTACGCCATAAGAAGCAAGATGAGTATCGAGATAATGTAACATCCTGTCGGTCGAGGACGGATTCTGGTCGGCCCTTCGCGATGGCTTTGAGCGGAGGAAGGGAAGGCACAGTCATTGTCCACCTGCCTTTCTCCTGGCGTGCTCAGGTTCACAAAGTGTGTCGGAAAGGTTCTTGCGATCAGGATCGGCAAGATTGTGTCCGGCGGCATCGCGTTTCTTTGCAGGATCGTCCTCGGCTGGTTCGTAACCGCGGGGCCGGTTTTCCGGCGGGCCTTCCCATTTCGGCTTCTGGTCCGTGGTGCCGGTTTTCGGATCGTGTTTCATGGAAACCTCCGTTTATTGAGACGGCGGCCCAACCTTTCAAACCTCGGTTTGTTTCATTTAATGAAAAAGAACGCTGAGTGCCGGAGTGGGAAAGGGCAAGGTTGTAGCAGTGAAATTCTCCGGAACAATTGGGCTGTCTCATGGTTGGAACCCGGAGGTTCAATATGATGAAAACAGTTTCACCGCAGAGAAGCTCTGGTGCTCGCGCAAGAGGCGCAATCCAACGAGGAGAGACCGGCGACAAGGTTCCTGGTTTTGATCCTGCGGTAGCTCCCATGGAAACCGATGCGGAGGCTGGCGGCAGTTCTCATCCTGCTGTTGATCGGGGACCACGACCGGAAATCGCGGTAAGAACCACTGACAGCAACGCGTCCAGCCATGCATCCGGCTTGCGTGAGTGGGAAACCGAAGAGGAAGCCCATCTTGGGAAGGAGGCTCCGCAGATGCGTGAAGGTCCAGCCTACATGGTCTGGTGGCTCATCATTGCCGTGGTTGTCATCGGATATTTTGTGGCCTCGTGGGTGTGGCAATGAACTCGCAACCCGAACGAGAACATGAAGATCGGCGTAAGACTTCGCTACGAGCACTCAGATATTTCACCGCTTCAGGTCCGCCAGGGCTTTGCTCTTGACTGGCAATCATAATAAGTGGCTTGCGTACAACGCAGCGGCAGGAGTGGATAATAAATTGACAAACTTTGCCAATCTGTGATTATGGATTGCACAGATAGGAGAATTAGATGGCTACGATGAATGTATCGCTCCCTCATCCCATGAAAGAATGGGTTGAGGCGCAGGCCAAAACAGGGCGCTATTCGAACGTAAGTGATTATGTGCGCGACTTGATCCGTAAGGATCAGATGCGTGGCGATAAGATCGCAGCAATGCAGCGATTTGTCGACGATGGCCTACAAAGTGGCAAGGGAACTCGTTCGCGTGATGATCTCTTCGCTATTGCAATTGCTAACGCGGAAAAATCTCTGAAACGCAACTAATGATATTCAGTCTCTCAGTTCAGGCGGAAGAAGATATAATTGCTATTGCAGAGCACGGCATAGCAATATTCGGACCTATACAGGCCAAACGATATCATTCGGACCTGTTTAACACGTTGGATCTGATTGCCAAAAATCCACAAATGGCACGCGAACGGGAAGAAATCTCTACACCTGTTCGTATTCATCCGTTTAAAGCTCATCTAATTGTTTATCAAATCGAACAAAACGGATCCGTATTTGTACTTAGGATACGGAATGCATTTGAAGACTGGATTAGCGACCCTCTCTAACGCTTATTCTGATCACAGAGATATTGGGAAGAGCAGAAGCTGCCGCTAATTAATCTTCCTTAGATTGTGGGCATGTTCTTGACTCTAACTCAAAATCAGAAACAGGCCAACCAATTCGCACCGTTTAATCGGGCGAACCCAGCCGTATCGTTGGTAAAGCCCAATCAGGACTGCAGCAATTCAGTGTAGATGAGCTCGATATGCGCAGCCTCCTCTTCAGCTAGGCCGGCAAACTCCCTTTCGCGAGCACGCTTCGACAGCTTACCGCCATTCTGGCTTAGAAAGCGGAACAGGAGATCGAGCAGCCTGTCCGGCATGTCAATCATGCGCGAGACCTCATTCTTGAAACTATCATAGGTTTTCAGGAAGGCGGTCTCTGCTGGCAGGTCAATATCAATGGTACGCGCCACGCATTCGAACAGGAATTCCGCATGGGGCGTTGCGTCGAAATATCGATAAAAATCGACCGTCTCGTTCAGCACCTCGACATTGCCTCGCTCGGTCGGTCGCCAGCGGACAAAAGGCAACAGGCGACGGGAATAGGTCTCCAACACGTGCCGGTACTCATCAATGCGGTCGAGAATGACTGCCGAGACAGGAAACACCAACCCAGGCGGATTGAAACCGCGTTCCGCCAAAACATGATGGATGACGTAACGATGCAGGCGTCCATTTCCGTCCTCAAACGGATGGATATAGACGAAGCCGAAAGCAAGGGTGGCCCCGGCTAATACCGGGTCCAGTTGCCGTGCTGCACCGCGGTCGAATGCGGTCAATCCTTCGATCAGAGTTGGCAGATCGTCATGCCGGGCGCTGACATGATCCGGAATGGGCGCGCCGCTCAGGCGATCATGCTCTCCGACAAAGCCGCTATCAGCGCGCAGGCCAAGGTGCACGAAACGCGCATCGCCAATAACGATGCGCTGCAATCGTTCCAGTTCGGCACGGTCGATTGGATGGCGACCGGCCTCCGCGATAACCTGTCCCCAGCGTTGAATGCGGTCCCGGGGAGGGTCTTCGCCTTCAATCTGGAAACTCGACCGTGAATCCTTAAGGAGCAGGAAGGCCGCAGTACGGGCAAGCAAATCCGCCGGCACCTCAGCGATCAGGCGCCGAGCCTCCTCGCCGAGATCTCGGGCGATAAAAGCATCCAGCTTGGGTGTGCGGAAGATCATCGGGCAGAAGGCGGGTGTGCCCGGCAGATTATTCTTCACCC
>Ga0308157_10006794_pt1 | contig 13531 bp, 8 predicted proteins | sample PhyBR1_FD_201035 | JGI IMG/M metagenome (GOLD analysis project Ga0308157, IMG submission 201035) | Phyllosphere microbial communities from UC Gill Tract Community Farm, Albany, California, United States - DLSLB.R1 | ecosystem: Host-associated > Plants > Phyllosphere > Unclassified | place: USA...
ACGCCAACGACGATCTGCTGCTGCGCGTGCAGAAGCTGTATGAAGGCGATGCCCAGCTGAGCGGCCTCTGGTCGACGGCGCTCAAGGCGCAGGGCATGGCTGGTACGACCGAGGGCAGCAAGGGCCAACAGTCGCCGGTCGAACTGGGCAAGACCGCTGCCGGCTTTCTGGCGCGCGCGGACGGCCCCCGCATCGCCATGATCGAAACCAACGGCTGGGATACGCACAGTGCGCAAAAAGGGCGCATGGCCACGCAGCTCAACAATTTGGATGACTTGATCAGCGGACTGCAGCAGGGCCTTGGCGATGCATGGCGTCACACGACGATTCTCGTTGCCACCGAGTTCGGGCGCACCGTCGCAGCAAATGGTACGGGCGGGACCGACCATGGCACGGCATCGGCTGCCATGCTGATTGGCGGTGCGGTCAAGGGCGGGAAGATCGTCGCAGACTGGCCTGGACTTGCGCCTGCGGACCTGCTCGACAATCGTGACTTGCGACCAACCCTAGCCCTTGACGCGCTGGTGGCGCAGGCCTGCGCCGACGCGTTTATGCTTGATCCGCAACGCACAGCGCAGGTGTTGTTCCCTGACTCGCGGCCGGACAAGGCGTCATCACGTTTATTGCGCGGCTGAGCGGAGTAGCGCCCGTGGTATCGACGCCTGGGCGCTAGTACGTTAATGTTCAGGGACGCAGCCGGCGCTTTTCAGCTTTCCCGTGCTGCAAGTAGTGCTGCTCTGGATCGACGCCCGCTGCCGCAACATCCGGATTGGCCAGCAGGTAGAGCTGGGGATCAAAGACGGGCGCCTCAAGCCACCTTGTTTGCCCTGGCGCTGTCGCTTCAATAAAACTCTCGGGTATCTCGTAACCGGCAACCCGATTGGGGACAGGCTCGCCAGTCACGATGTTGGTGAGCGTACGGAACGCGATGCTGCCATAAAAGGGGTCGGACATCATCGGCGTGTAGTACGCACAGTCGTCGAAGAAGTAATGGGTGACTTGAGACCAGCGGGTGCGGCTTGGGTCGAGTTGCTTCGTACCGCCATGCATCAGGTTAGCCGCCCAGATCAGCGCCTGCCCCTTCTTCGCATGGAAATAATCCGGCTGCGCATCATGTGCTTCTACCAGGTCGCGCCACATGGACTCGTAGATGGCCTGCGACTTCGTGCCCTCCAGCTCCGCAATACACTTGCCGATGTGTTCGTTCGTGTAGATCGGCCAGCGGTGGCTGCCGGGGAAGTACATCAGCGGCCCATTGGACGCATCGATATCTTCCATGGCAACCCATACACCGCACATAAAGCGTTCAGGGCTGGAGCTGAAGTGGATCGAGTCGGTGTGAAAATGCTGCTGGGTACCTACCGGGAAGTTCAGCGTCTGGAATGGCCAGGCCTGGCGGCCGTACAGCTGCGACAGCAGGGCCAGCACCTTCTCATTGCAGGCGATGCGCTTGACGTTGTCGTCGAACTCCCAGGCGTTTTGCACACGCAGGCTGATGCCGGCTTTGTGGCCGTGGTCACGCCAGCCCTCGAAATCGTAGTGAGGGTGAAGCTTCTGCTTGATGGACTCGGCCATCGAATCGAAATCTTGATCGGGGAAGTCCAGTACTGCATAGCCTTTGGTTGCCAGTTCAAAGGCTATGCGACGGGTTTCTGGATCGATGGATTCGTCGAAGATGCGGGCGAATAGAGGGTGTTCGATGCTGGGAACACCGGGGAGCGAGTTATTAAAAGGCATCATAGAAATCTAACTTTTATAATATTTACATCATATGCCAATTGTTATGGCCAGCCTGTGATTTTCTGATAAGAGTGCTCAAGTTGCGCGTTTTTGTGAGAATTCACTTGTCAGCTGCACATATCAATAGACGGGAAGTAAGCGATGCAGTAGTGGTGGCGAATGAGAACGCTATCGGTTCAGTACCATTCGTGTCATGGAATATATCCATAAGAATAAGCGTTTAAAGGGCAAAGGTTCTTTAGGAAAGAACCTTACCATTGTTATTAGTATCATGCTATTTGCGTAATTCGGAAGGTTGGCATAAGAGCACTAAAAAGACCGCGACAGTGCGAAGTCTTCGGCCAGCGCGCTTAGCTAGACTGATTGAGAAGTCCCGACGAATTTAGGTAGAAATTCCGTCAGGGCTGTCATTCATTTCAAGCAATTTGTACTTGACCTTGTTGTTGCTGCAGTACGTCGGTTCATCAAAGAATAAACCTATGATCAGATTCCCAATGTATAAGCAGCAACAAACACACAGGAGCTATTGTGCTTCGTTAATAAGGTTGGCAATTCTATTTGCAATTACTCGTAGATCTGGCACGGCAGTTGCCTCCCAGTAGTCTGCTTTTAGCCACGGGCCTATGTAAAATAGATTCTGTGACTCTTTACCATCACGGTCTATGACTGCGTAGTTTGATGAAACATCAATTCCAAGTCCTAATTGATTAGATCTGATCATTCCAACTGACAGCAGCTGCTTTACTAAATCGTTCTTAGCAAGTTGAGGATTGGCGCAAGGGCCAGTGCAATTTATAATGTAATGGACAAAAAGAGATCGCGGATTTTGCAATCCTCGAGGTTTTATATTAATCTTTACCTGATTATCTTGAGAACTTTGATCGGTAATGTCGAAATCTAGAATCCGTCCCGCCAAAGTTTTGACTGAACCATCACTTAATGCAGTAAAAAACTGTTCGGCAATTGAGGGTGCCAACCGATGACGATGCGTATCCCAATAGGGCTGCACATGTCTCAAAAATCGGCGACGTTCTTTTTCAGAGTAGCTTTGCCAAATTTTAGCTGTCACTGGACGTAAAAGAGCAAATCCCTCTCTCCAATCACGTCCATTTTCTTTAAGAGTACTGCAATACTGACGAAATGCTTTGAGCTGCGCCCGCACTGTTTCTGCCGCTCCCCAAATCGTTTCTGAACCGGAACCTTCAGGTTTCCCTGCAGAGTGTCGATGAGATTGAGGTATTAATCCTCGCCGTGAAATCGCGGTTATAGTTCTGTTGGGATTGCGGCTTAACAAGGTCATCGCGGTATCGACTGCGGTAAGCCCGGTGCCTAGTAATAAGACAGATGCCCGCGAAGGAATCATGTCTATTCGAGCATGATCCCACGGATCGCTGATAAAACGCGGATCTTCGGCAAACTGATCCATAGTGATAGGCAGTCGACTTGAATTGAAATGCCCAAGTGCAAGAACTACATGATCTGCTAAAATTTTTTCACCGTTGCTCAAAGTTGCAATTGCGCTTCCACCGTCACTTACGTATTGAATGCCGTTGACATTTTGGTATATGCGTACGAGTTTACAATACCCCGACATGTTACGTTCCGCCTCTGACAACGTCCATTCTAAATAGTCGCCATAAATTCTCCGCGAAACAAAAGAGCTAGGAGTGATCATGGAATCAATTTCTTGGGCGTATCGTAAGAAATGCTCCTGATCATCTTCGAATGCGCTCATATTTCCTACTGGGACGTTAAGAACGTGATTCTGACTTTGTGTGCCATATGCCATCCCGCGCGCAATTCTACCGCCGCCATTTATAAGATAAATATGAGTCTGTACATTTTTGACAAGACGAATCAATCGCGCAGCAATAACCGAGCCACTGAATCCGGCACCAACGATTAGTATTTTTTTCATAAGTCAATTATCGCATATACTAGTTCGAAGAACGAATATTAAGACTGATTTTGTTGATTATTTGCAACTAGTAAGGTATCGTAGCGATACTGAAGCTTACATTAATATCGGACTCAACTTAGGGATGTATTTACGATACATTATTTTGTCAATTTTTGCTTTTAAAATTGCTTACATGCAAAAGAAATCTAGCAATACCTCATGGCATAACAGTGTCATTACACGTTCCCGTCGAGAAGAACTGAACAATCACAAAGGGGTGGTCATATGGTTCACTGGTCTTTCTGGCTCAGGAAAGTCAACGCTCGCGCATGCGTTAGAGGAACGCTTGTACAGTATGGGCTGCCGCACATTCGTCTTGGACGGCGATAATGTTAGACACGGTTTATGTAGTGATCTTGGATTTTCAAATTTAGATAGAGCAGAAAATATCCGGCGCGTTGGAGAAATTGCAAAGTTATTTCTTGAGGCTGGGTCTGTTGTCTTAACAGCGTTCATCTCGCCATTCGAGCACGATCGTGAAAGAGTAAAGAATTTGGTTCCACCCGGAGATTTGATCGAAATTTATTGTCATTGCTCTCTACAAACTTGCGAAGATAGAGATGTGAAAGGTTTATACAAGCGTGCGCGTTTGGGTGAAATAGCAGAATTCACAGGGATATCATCGCCATATGAAGTGCCAGAATCGCCATCTTTGGTCGTAGACACTGAACTGTTAACATTGGAAAATTCAGTAGAAATGATCTTAGAATTTTTACGGCGTAGTAAAATTGTCAAATCTGTTACATAGAGGATAAGCAATGAAACTAAGGTCAGCAGATCTTGCGTTAATGTGTGGCATTGCTAGACAAGCTGGTGATGCAATTATGAAAATATATGAAGGCGACTATGAGGTCGGCATCAAGGATGATAAATCACCAGTTACGATTGCTGATATTATTGCTGATCAGATTATAAGAAAAGGTTTGGAAAAAAATTTCCTTGGGATACCGATTATTTCAGAAGAGTCGAGCGAGATTAATCAGGTTGCAGCAGAAACACGTACTTTTTTTCTTGTAGACCCATTGGATGGTACTAAGGAATTTATAAGAAGAAGCAGTGAGTTTACAGTAAATATTGCATTGATCCATGACTCTCAATCAATCGCCGGCGTGGTTTTAGCACCTGCTTTAAATGCCATGTACTTTGCTAGCAATGCCCATGGAGCTTGGTCCGGTTCTTCGTTCCAAGACGGTGTAAAAATGGGTAAGTTAAGTCCAAGCAATTCAAATCTCAAAGTTATCGGAAGTCGTTCTCATGGCGGTCAGGAAATGCAACATTGGTTAGATAATCTAAAATGCGAATATTCTCTATTAACCGCAGGAAGTTCTCTAAAATTTTGTCGAGTAGCTGAAGGCGCAGCGGACGTGTATCCGCGACTTGCGCCTACATCTCAATGGGATACTGCCGCTGCTCATTGCATACTTGAAGCAACTGGAGGAAAGGTCCATGATATTAATGGAGACCCTTTAAAATATGGACTAGATAGACCAATTCTCAATCCTAGTTTTTTTGCACTAGGCAGGGGCGTTACGATCTAGTTGAGAAATAAGATCATCATTACTCATATAACTGCCCAGGGTTGCAAATAAAGTATCCAACGATTCTCTAGAAGGGGATTTGCAAATGCTTTCGTTGAAACTCGCGCCGAGTACACTTGCTGGGATTTCCGAAATTCTACCCTCCTGATAAGGCGAGACGTCAGGCATGAAGTTATTAAATTGCTCTTCGTCGTAAGCGAATATTTCTGCGATAGCAGAAATCTCTTCCTTCGACAATGTGGGTTTTCTCTTTCCAATGTTCTCAATATTTAATATCGACCACCTTAAAGCCTCAGCAATCTTTGCATGACCTAGCGGAGTAGGGTAGCTAAAAAAATAATTAAAATAATTCATAAGTTGGAGGGCATCAGCGCCAAGAGATTTGTTAATCCATGCGCTCCCTTCAGAATTTACAGAAGTTTTTAAAACTTCAGTATAAAAATCAGAGACAACCGACCAGGAACGGTCTTCATCAAATAGATAGTCACGTACAATAATATTTTCATGACCGAAAGCGTCGCTATATGCTTTCATCATGTTGAAATAAGTAAACGGGCGATATGCATAAAAATTATTAATGTGCTTACCGTTCTGAATTTGCTGCTGCAACGTACTCACTGCAAGCTTATATAAATTTCTTTTATAAATTACTATTTTTACTTTTATTTTATTCGAAATAAATAGATTGTTTATAAGAGAAGTTTCTTTTGAAGAAAGATTTGTTAAGAAATCGGAAGAGATTACAATTTTCTTAGCACCTGAATTTTCAGCTTCTTGAGAAATTGATTCAACTGCCGCCTGCAATAGATCTGAGGATTTTTTATTCTCGGATGAGGCCGATTTAATAAGTTCTGAGAACTGATGAAAATCGCCAGAGACGGACCGATAAGTCTTTGGAATAAGTATTCCATCTTCTAACAATCCTGATTCTTGGTGCATCATTGCGTTCTGGATACTTGAGCTTCCGGTTTTCCCGGGCCCTGGATGTAAAAAAAGCTCTAGCAAAATAATCTCCTCATGCGAGATATGAAATCCCGCGTTTCATTATGTGCCTTGAATTAGGAAGGGGGCAAGTGCACCAAGAGTATCTTCGTTCCATTGTTGTAAGGAACTTGATGCGCGTAAGACATCATTCGGATTTACGCTATCATAATGCGAGTGCCACCCTTTTGCTCTTTCCTCGGGGGAAAACCGCGCAATCCTATCAAAATTTATCTTTTTAGATGCGTGTTGAACTGATCTGAGAGGATAATGTTTGCAAATAAATTTATAAGGGAAGACCTTCATGTCTTCAAATTGTACAAAATGGCCCCCTCTGCTTACAAGATCAACTCTATGATCTCCTTGCTTCCAAGTTTTGATCTGATAACGAAGATCATTGCTAGATGCGATTTCATAGTAGCGGAAATATTCTTGTGGATCGACCCCAGCCACGAAGCCATCATCGATAGGTCGGTAATTCAAAATCAGATAATCGATCGCATTACTCCCGTAACGCTCGGCAACGGCGAATGCATTAGCTAAATTAACACCGTTCCACGGTGATATTCTTATTTCATCTGCATCGCCATGTACGATCCAGTATCCTGGATACATCAACGCTACCTCTTCTTTTCTTGAAAGGAGTCCAGTCCAGTCGTATACCGCTGCTGGACCGTCGGCAGGAAAACGCTCAAGTTTGAAGTTCAGTTCGGACTGTAATATTTCCAAAAGTTCGAATGTTCCATCGTTAGACCAATTGTCAATCAGATAAACTTCCAAGCCTTGTGCGATCATTGATCGAATGGCCGCCTCAATGATATCTATTTCGTTGTAGCAAGCTATTATGCCAAGCGCTTTCACCGAATTTTCGTTAACGTTACGAATATTTTTATCAAATACTCGTATATCTCCGTCAATTACTGAAAAAGCGGATTTCGATGGCATCTGACCCCCGGTATAAAATGAAACGGAGCTTTCTCCCACTGACTGAGCGACAAGTACATTTGTTGCTGTCGCGCGTTCTAGCGCAAATGAAATCTTCCCCAAATCTAGGTGTGGAATGCTCGGACTGATACAATTATTTGCCTGATGCAAAGCAGACACTAAATTTTCTGCATTCCCTGCCGGGCCAGCTTTTTCAAAGTAAACTTGTGCCAAGATGAAATCGCCAAATCGTCTTAAGCGGTCACCGATAAGATGATAGTGGTCACTTTTTAAGTTATGAAAAGATTTAGCGCGAGCATATTGAAGGGCAGAGCAATCCGTCTGCTCTATTTTCCAATAAATTTCGGCGGCCAAGTGCAGCCTGAGTTCCTCGTTTAAATTCGTTGAATTATTTAGGAGTCTAGCCGCGTCGTGCCAATTGATCTTAGGTACTTTTATTTTGTTAAGAAGTTCAATAGCAAAATCGAAATGCGAAGTTTCATCTGGAAAATGTTTTAAGAAAAGATATAGCTCATTTTTTTGTGAAAGGTATTGTAGTATTAATTTTTGAGTGTACTCAGCAACTTTCTCTTCTTTTACATTTAATGCTGTTAAGTAATTTAAAACCACATGCTGAATCTGAGCTCTTATTTCGTCTGGCAACCACCGGTTGATGACCAATTCCAAATAAATTGTGACGAGATAAGTAGAGTTCGTATCTTCGAATTTAAGCGAGTCAACTACATCATGGATCCTATCATGCATTCCAAGAATATAGTCTACCGCTGGAACTATAGATGAAAGATGGTTTGTCGATGTCGAAAGAATCTTTTTTCGCGCTGAAAGATAAAGGCCTCTAGAAATAAGCTCTTCCCCTTTTATTTCAGTATCAAGTTTCTGTTCAGCTTGATTTGCGCGAATTATTTTTTCGAAATTTTTATCTACATGAGTATCGAAAGTGTGTGAAAAGTATGCAGATACCTTCGTAGCCGCATTTTTCACTGAAATCGAATTTTCTCTTAGATCGGTTTTTACACAATCTTTTAAATTATCGAAATCGACGATTTTGATCCATTGTTTAAAGAAAGCATCTTCATGCGAGTCGCTCGAAGACTCGCTTATACAGTTGACACCCGAACTCAGCAGCGAAACAAGACGTGTGCTTTCTAGAAGGCCAGTCTTACTTGCCCTCACATTTACAACTACTTTAGATCTAGCTAGAAGCGCACGGCGGTTATCATCCCAACAATCAGTTGCATATGCTACAGTGAGACCTTCTCGCTGAAGTTCTTTCACTAAATACTCGCGCCTTGGCGTCAATGCCCCTATCACAGTGACATCTATGTCTTTATGCTTTCTTGGCGGAATTCGGCCATTAAATGCAGATGAGTGACGGATAGGAAGAAATAAAACTTCAGTTGTTTTGCCACATTTCTTTAGATATTCGATGTTTGATTTTGAATAATCTATTGTTGGGTAGCATAGAAGATAGTCGATATAAAAAGTACTATCCCACAACGAGTTGTGTCCAAGTTGCTCTAGATTGTAGATGATCGTATTGGGAGGAAATACAATTCGTCTTCCTTGCATTGCGAGGATGTTTGCTCCGAGTACGAAGTTTATTCCGATACTTCGCGGTTCTGTAGCTATTCCGACGTCGCAATGACCAGACAATGCAGCGGATAGCGCTTGGATGATCTCATCAAAATGACTACCTGTCGAATAATTTATTATGTTAATTTTCATTCGCTTAGTCCAATTTAGTTAAAATTATAGTTGGGCTTATATTTGAAACTGCTTCTGCAAGCTGAATTCGGTATTCGTCGCTGTCGATCAGTTGCAAAAAAATTGGAGATTCTATAAGGCTGTAGAAGCCTAGTCGCGATTGGTGTGAAGAAAATCCTGAGTCGAATTTTTTAATGTCAACATATCTTCTATTAAGTCTTCGTTCTTTTTTGCCGAAATTAATGTAGTGCCAATACGCACTTTGAATTTTTTTAGTCCTAATTGCTTCCGCAACGTCTGAATTATGGGTTAAATAGAATTCAACGTCGAAATCTTCTTCGGCCAACATTTTAATATCTTTCTATTAATATATAGCGAAATAATTTTTAGCTATTATATATATGATCGTCGAAAGTTTCTCGACCGAGGAGGGGAAGCTAACCCCCCGAATGAGTGGCTTTGAGGATCGAGACTTAGGTTAGGGTTATAAGATGAATCAAGTAGTAGCAGATAACCCCATTTTTGCTGCAATCTAAGAATCTCACGTTTGGAGCGTGATTTTTTTTGTGGTGTATCTTCATGCCCCCTACTCGCTGATTCTGCATGTAACAATTTTGCGTAGGGCGTCCATACAATTGCTTTGCCTGAGGTAACCACTTTTAAGCACAAATCAACATCGTTGAATGCTACTGGAAATGAATCTACATCCATTCCGCCGAGACTAGTAAAATCTTGCTGGCGTAAAAACAAGCATGCGGCTGTACATCCGCTTACCTGTTGTACCAATTGGTTGCGCCCATGATTGCCCCAGTCGGCATCAGCTAGCAGATTACCAAAATGCCCAGCCACGTTTCCCACACCCAGCAACACCCCGCCATGCTGCACCATCCCATTCGGCCAAAGTAACTTCGCACCAACCGCACCAACACCTGGCCGCAGCAGCTGCGAAACAATCTCATCAAGCCACCCACCATGCAGCGCCTCGATGTCGTTGTTCACGAGGCCAATGATCTCGCCACTAGCCTGTGCAATCGCCCGATTGTTCAAATCCGCATAGTTAAATGGCCCCGGCATCGGCAGCACCCGCACACCCTGCTGGGCAACTTCCGCAAAGTAAGCATGCGTCTCCTCGTCGGTGGAACCGTTGTCGATGATGATGATTTCGAGCTTTGGCCAGTCGGTGAAGCGTTGGATCGAACTGATGCAGCGCTGCAGAAGATCGACACGGTCGCGCGTCGGGATAACCAGGCTGATGATCATGTCCCGTGCGCCTTCCGGCAGCGGATAACGCGCACGCCGCGCCGCCCAGGCAACGCCTTGCGGCGCATTCGGCAATTCCTCAAGCACTGCCTGCGGCTGCACTGCCAGCGATGCACGCGTGGCAGCTGCAAAACGCGCACTGCGTTCTTCTGGCGTCAATGGCGACAACACGCGCAGCAGTACGCGCGGTACGTGTACGACGCTGGTCGCGCCGTCGTTCCATACCGCGGCCAGTGCATCCCATGCGAAGCCGGCGGCATGCTCGATGCCTGCCAAACCCCGCGCGATATCGCTGCGCACCAGCAGGAAGTCGAGCGGATAGTCGCTCGCGAACGCGTAATCGGGATTCCATGCCGGCTTGAACCATGGCCGGCCTTCAAATTCGCTGTCGGTGTACACGACCTTCGCATCCGGCAGGGAAAAGCCTTCCAGCGCGTACGCCAGGGCGTGCGGCGCCAGGGTGTCGCCAGCGCGTACGCAACCAATGACATCGCTACCGGACGCCAGTGCCTGCGCCAGCAGCGCCGGGAATGGTTGGCCGGAGAAGGTCTGCGCCGTCATGCCGTGCTGCGCTTGGATGCTGGCGAGCGTGCGTTCCAGCTGCGCCGCATCGGCGTCGCCCGTGACGATGATGGCGGTGCTCAGGGTCGGCAGCGTCGCCGGTCCCTCGCGGTCGAAGCGGGCCGACCATTCCGGCCAGGCCGACATGGGCAGGCTGCGCGGCAGGTGCCGCTGGTAGATGTCGGCAACGTTCACCAGCAATTCGTCGGCGTCGGGCGGCAGCAGGCCGGCCAGGCCGTCGAGGGCGCAGCAGATCGTCAGCGGGCTGCCATTCAGTGGGCGGCCCTCGTCGTCCACGACGCGCACGCTGTGCATGGCGCCGTCGGCCAGCGAGGCGGGCAGGGCGAGGTCGAAGCCATGGGCGCCGTCGATATGGCCGCGCATCGATGGGAAGATGATATTGGCGGTCGCTTGCGCCACCATGTCGTTGCCGACAAAGGCGCGCACCGTCAGCGTCCGGTTCGGATCGGCCGGGTCGAGCGCCCAGCCGTGCAGGCGCAGGCCGCCGTCGCCGACCACGCTATTGACGGCTGCAGCCGGTGGCAGGGTCGGCTGACGCAGGCGGACGTGGCCGGTCAATGGTGCGCTGGTGTTGGCGATACGCGCCGAAATGACGCCGGCCGACTGTGCTGGCAGCGCGCCAAGATCGGCCACGAAACCGTGGCAGACGTCGGCAGCGCCGAGTGCTGTCAGACCTTCGAGCAGGTCGGATCGGGCGATGTCGGCAATGATGCAGGCGATGGGTTCGTCATCGAGGCACACTTCGACCACGACGCGACTATTCGGTCGTTCCGCATCGATGGCCCAGCCATACACCAGTTTGTCGTGAAGTCCGTCTACTTCGCCATGCCATCGCTCCGCGATTGCGGTTGCGCCATCAGGTAATACAGATTCGGTGTTCATTACGAAGAAGGAAAGTCAGGCAGCCTTGGCACCTGGGTTGCGGGACATCCAGTCGTTCAGCCACGCGGCAGCATCGAAGCTGTCGTCGAGAAGTACGGGGCGTACCCGTGAGGGCAGGCCCGCTGGGGAAGCGGTCAGCACGGCGCGGCAGCCGGCGACCTGGAGCAGGCGCAGATCGTCCAGCAGCGGCAGGGCTTCGCCAAGCAGCGCCGGAACCTGGTCGACCACGCCGGTATGCAGCAGGGCGTCACTGGCGTCGCCAAGCACGAGCAGGCGCAGCCGCAGTTGCGGCCGGCTGGCAATGGTGCGCGCCAGCGCCAGTACCTGCCGCGCCATCGGCGCGTGCCGATCGTGGCGCCAGACGGCGATGCGGTCGTGTGACGAGGCCAGTGCCGGCAAATTCGCCGGGATCGGTTTTTTTGCGACGGTGTTGGGCAATGCGGCCGTGTATTCGGCCGTCTCGGCCTTGCGCAGCCACGCGGCCGCGCGCAATTGGGCGAGTGCGCTGCGCAGCAGGTCGCGCGCGGCAAAGAGCGGGTCGTTGCGCTGGAACGCGGCAAACTCGCCGTAGTAGTCGGGATAGCGCGCCACGACCACACCGCGGTTCTGCGCCACGCGCAGGGTCTTCTCGGCGCGGAACGAGACTGTGCCTTCGTGGGCCACGAACACGCCGGTGGCTTGCAGATGGCGCCAGCCGGCGGCGCGCGCGCGCATGCACCAGTCGACTTCTTCGCCGTAGCCGCGATTGAGTGCGGTGCCGTCGAGCATGCCGACAGCGTCGAGCACCGTGCGGCGGATCAGCATCGTGAAGCCGCAGCAGGACGGCAGTTCGATGTCGGCGCCGCCCGGCGCGGCACGCACGGCGGCCGCGGTCTGGTCGATCAGCGCGAGCTCGCGCGTGTCGGGCGCCGGTGCGGCCTGGCTGATCACCGGAAAACTGCTGATCTCGCCATTATTGGTCCATGGCGTGACCGATGCCACGTCCGGCGTGGCATACAGGGCGGTAGCCAGGCGGTCAATCCAGTCGCCGTGCACCTGGGTGTCGGCGTTCAGCAGCATCACGTCATGGTCACCGAACATGCGCATGCCGCGGTTCACCGTTTCGATAAAACCGAGGTTGCACGGATTACGCAGCAGCGTGAGCGCGCCGCTGGCAGCTTGCTTGTCGAGCCAGGCCGAGACGGCCGGTTCGGGGCTGGCGTCGTCGACCACGATGATGCGGGCCGGCGTGTGGTTGAGCGGGAGGCTTGTCCGCACACTGTCGATGCAGGCGCGCACCAGGGCCAGGTCACGGTACACCGGCACCACGATCGACACCGGGCGCGGGGTAGCCGTCACGGCGGCGTCGGGCGCAGCGTCGGTGCGGATCGATGGTGCGGGGTAGAACGCCAGGGGCGAGCCGGGCAGCAATTGGCGGCGGCCGTCGGGTTGGAGCAGGGTGAGCGACCAGACCGCGCCGGGGCGCGGCGGGCTCAAACGTACCCGCGTGCCGTCGCCGGGCAGGTCAAACTGGTATTGCGTGGTTTCGTCGGACAGCAGCAGGGTCGCGCGCGGCGCGGTCGCACTGCTGGTGCCAATGAAGACCATTGCTTCGATGGCGTCGCCTGCGGTCCAGCAGGCGCCGGTATGGGCGACGCCGGCGGTGCGCAATATCGGCAGCAGGCTGGCGTGCTGGCCTGCGCGACAGCGTGCAGGCAAAAAAGCAGGGCCCAGGCTGGCGACGTCGGCACGGCCACCGTCCTTGAGCCAGCTCTGCAGCATGATGTCTTGTAATAACGGGTTTTCAGCTTCGGTCATCCATGCGGCATGCCACGCGCGGGCGGCTAACGATGGATAGCCCGTCTGCAGGATCTTGGCGCGCAAGATGGCTGGAATGCGTTTCATGGGGAAGCGGCGGCAGACGTACTCGGCAGCCAGCAGCGCATCGGCGTGGAGGCCC
>Ga0308157_10006795_pt1 | contig 13530 bp, 7 predicted proteins | sample PhyBR1_FD_201035 | JGI IMG/M metagenome (GOLD analysis project Ga0308157, IMG submission 201035) | Phyllosphere microbial communities from UC Gill Tract Community Farm, Albany, California, United States - DLSLB.R1 | ecosystem: Host-associated > Plants > Phyllosphere > Unclassified | place: USA...
GGTTGAACTCGCGGTCCACCAGGCGCTTGGCGCGGTCTTCGGTGTAATCGGCCGGGCCCACTTCGCGCCCGTTGATCGCCACCAGCCGGCCACGGATCATGGGGTACCAGTCGTATTGCGACACGCCGCCGTCGCGCAGCGCTTTCTGAAAAGCCTCCGACTGATCGGGCATGACGTTGATCACGAAACGGTTGGGCGCATCGGCCGGCGTGGAGCGCTGCCAGCTGCTGATGAGGTCGGTGCGCAGCAGCACCAGCAGCACCAGCGCGAGCAGCCCCACGGCCAGGCTGCTGACCTGCACCACCGCATACACCGGCCGTGCAGAAATCTGCCGTGTGGCCAGCACCAGCCAGCGTGGGGCCGTGGCCTCGTTCACGCTGCGACGCAGCAGCTTCACCGCGCCCCAGGCCAGCCCGGCGAACAGCGCCACCGCACCCGCGAAACCGCCCACGGCGATCAGACCCAGCTTGAGGTCGCTGCTGACCGCCAGCAGCAGCGCGGCAAAGCCCGCCACGCCCACGCCCAGCACCGCGAGCGACGCCGGCTTCAGGCCGCCCAGGTCGCGGCGGATCACCCGCAGCGGCGGCACCTGCGACAGCTGCAGCACCGGCGGCAGCCCGAAGGCGAACATCAGCGTGAGGCCCATGCCGAGGCCGAACGCCACCGGCCACAGGCTGGGCGCCGGCAACGCCGTCTCCACCAAGCCGGCCAGCAGCAGCACGAACACGTGGTGCACGGCATACCCCAGCAGCACGCCCAGCGCGCTGGCGAACAGGCCGATCATCGCGAACTCGACCACGTAGCCGCCAGCAATGGTGCGCTGGCTCTGGCCCAGCACGCGCAGCAGCGCCGCCGCATCCAGGTGCTCGTTGGCGAACCCGCGCGCGGCCAGCGCCACGGCCACGGCCGACAGCAGCGCCGCGAGCAGCGCCACCAGGTTGAGGAATTTCTGCGCCCGGTCCAGCGTCTGGCGCATCTCGGGGCGGCCGCTGTCCAGCGACTCCACGCGCACGCCGTGCACCTCGGGCGCCTTCACTGCCTCGGCGGCCCAATCGCCGAACTGCTTGACCGCACCCGCCTCGCCCGCCACCGCAAACCGGTAGGTGAGCCGGCTCGCGGGCTGCACCAGGCCGGTGGCCGGCAGATCGAGCGCATTGACCATCACGCGCGGCGCAAAGCTCATGAAGCCCGCGCCCCGGTCCGGCTCGATGGCGATGATGCGGGCGATGCGCAACTGGGCATCGCCCAGCAGCAGCGAGTCCCCCATCTGCAGGCCGAGCGAGGCGAGCACCGGTGCATCCACCCACACCTCGCCCTGCGCCGGAATGTCGCGCGTGGCCCGCGCGGGCGCGCCCGGCGCATCGGCCACCTGCAGGCTGCCACGCAACGGATAGCCCGGCTCCACGCTTTTGAGCGCCACCAGCCGGCTCGCACCGCCCTGTGCGTCGCTCGCACGGCCCATGGTGGGAAAACCCAGCGTGGTCACCGCGGACAGGCCCGAAGCCTTGGCCCGCTCGACGAACGCCGCCGGCGTGGGGTTGTCGCTCGCCACCACCACGTCGCCGCCCAGCAGCTGCAACGCATCGCGCTGCAGCCCGCCCTGCAGCCGGTCGGCAAAAAACCCCACCGAAGTGAGAGCCGCCACGGCCAGCGTGACCGCCACGATCAAAAGACGCAGCTCGCCAGCCCGCAGATCACGCCACAGCGTGCGCCAGCCGATTCGGAAGAAGGACAGGTTCATGGGGGGCGACGTTATCGCAAATGGGTTGGGCTTCGGGTGGGAAGGGGCTCAGGGTGTGAACACGCCTTATGATCCGCGCCACCGAAACGTGACTAATCCGCAAATTTCGCGAAATCATCAAAATCAAAGGGCGTTTTATGGCTTGGAACGAAACTGCCTTGGGCTTCAGCCGTGCCGTTGGTGATCGACGTGCAGGCGATTTCCTGATTTTCTCTAACGTTCATTGGGAAAAGTTGGGCGCCCCCATCACTTGGTTTTTCAAAGTTCACTGAGATGAAAGACCTCACTTCTATCGACGGACCTCTCGGTCAGCAGCCTCGGCGCTGGCGCCAACGCGCTTCTCGACTCGGTGTTTTCTTCGGTGTCTTCGCGGCTGTCGTGGCGGCAATACTTTTCTTGTTCACCAGAACCTTCGACAGTGCAAGGCTGGTGTACACCGATGTTTGCGGCAATGGAATCTATCGACTCAGTGTCTACAAATACAGCGGTGGCGCGGGGTATGTCGAATTGACGGACAGAAACGGCAAAGTGTTCGGTCAATCCGATTTCCCGGAGGGTGCTTATCTCGATCCGGAGTGGTCGGACGATTGCCTTGCGGTCACTGTGGGAACCGACACGGATCGCGTGAAACTCGGGGCAGCGCGTCAAGGGCGATAAATCAAGTCGTGTAGGCGCGGTTTTCATTTATCTATTCATAAAATCATTCAAACCGGATACGCTGAGAGATATGCAATCCGCAGCCGAGCGCCACTCCGCACAAATTCAGAAGAGGCTTCTTCAGGGCCCGAAAACAGCCAATTTCCTTATGGAATCCCTGGTTGCCAGCCAGCCCACGGTATCGCGCGCCCTCAAGTTGCTGGGTGATGAGGTGGTGCAGATCGGGGCTGCAAGATCTATTCAATATGCACTCCGGGATGCGGCCCGGGCGCAACTGCAGGCCCCTGTGTACCGCGTCTCTGCCGAGGGGCAGCTGCAAGCGCTGGGCACATTGATTCCGGTGGCCCCCGAGGGCTTCGTGATGGTGCAAGCCGATGGCAAGCGCGTCCACAGCGATGGATTGCCCTGGTGGATCTTCGACATGCGCCCCCAGGGTTATCTGGGGCGCGCCTACAACCAGCGCCACGGGGCACGTCTCGGGCTCCCTGAACGGTTGAGCGATTGGGGAGACACCCATGTGCTGCGCGCCCTGCTGCTTCAGGGAGACGACCTGCCGGGCAACCTTCTTTTGGGTGTGGCGGCGCGCGAGCACTTCGTGAATGCGCCAGCCCCGGTGCCCATCCCGACGGCTCAGAGACCCCAGGCCTACGTGGAACTGGCGGCAGCCGCAACGCGCGGCGAACTGCAGGGATCGTCCGCCGCGGGTGAACAACCGAAATTCACCGCCTATGTGCAACCGGAAACCGGGCCGCCCGTGCACACCATCGTCAAGTTCTCCGCCTCGCTGCCGACCTTGGTGAGCGAGCGCTGGCGCGATCTACTGCTGGCGGAGCACATCGCGCTGCAGGTGCTGGGAGATGCGGGAATCCCTGCATCGCACACCCGTGTCATCGACCATGGCACGCAGCGGTTCCTCGAAGTGCAGCGTTTCGATCGGGTGGGGGCCCTGGGTCGCCGCGCGCTGCACTCTCTGGCGGCGCTGGACGCGGAATTCGTGGGCCACGGTGGCCGATGGCCCGACATCGCGCAGGCATTGGCGCGCGAGCGGATCATCGTGCCCGAAGCCTTGGAGGGGGCCTGCCTGCTCTGGGCTTTCGGCATCCTGATCGGCAATACCGACATGCACAGCGGAAATCTTTCGTTCATGTCGGAGCAGGGCCGCCCCTACTCACTCGCACCCGCTTACGACATGACGCCCATGGCCTTCGCACCGACGGCCGGCGGGGATCTTCCGCAGCGCACGCTGGAGCTGAGCGTGGGCCAGCAAGTGCCTGCGCGGGCCTGGCTCCGCGCCCTGCCCCTGGCCCAGGATTTCGTGCAGCATCTGGAGAAGGCCGAAGGCCTCAGCGGTGGATTCGGACCTTGCCTTGCCGCTCTGCAGTCACATGTCGCCCTGGCGGCTGATCGGATCGGTCGGCTGGCCCCGTGACCCTTTTTCGCCCTACCCTTGCGCGCCTCCATACCGCACCGCTCGCGGCGGGCGGCACAGCCCCCACAGCGTGATGCCGGCCTGCTGCGCCAGGTCGATGGCCAGCGAGGTCGGGGCCGATACGGCGGCCAGCAGGGGAATGTCGAGCCGGGCGCACTTGCGCACCAGTTCATAGCTGGCGCGGCTGGACATGACGACGAAGCCGTCCTCCCCCAGCCTGCCTTGCGCCGCAAGCTGGCCTATGAGCTTGTCGAGGGCGTTGTGGCGGCCGACGTCTTCGAGGAGGTCGGTGAGTTCGCCATCCGGCGTGGCCCAGCCGGCGGCGTGCACGGCGCCGGCGGCGGCATTGAGCGATTGCAGCGCGGGCATCGCGGCCACCGCTCGCAGGACGGCTTCGGCCGGCAGTTCGGTGGCCCAGGCGCGCGGCGTGACGCGTTCGGGCACCAGGTCCAGCGCCTGCAGGCTGTCGATGCCGCACACGCCGCAGCCGGTGCGGCCCGCGAGCGAGCGGCGCTTGTCCTTCAGGCGCGCGAAGCAGCGGGCGGCGATGTCCATCTGCACTTCGCAGGCGGCCGCTGCGGCGCCGGCCGGGCTGCTGGTGGGCGCGTCCAGCGTGCGCACCTCGATGCCGTGGCAATCGGCCGGGTGGTCGATGAGCCCTTCGCTCAAGGCGAAACCCAGGGCGAAGGCGTGCAGGTCGGCGGGTGTGGCCATCATCACGGCGTGCGAGAGGCCGTTGAAGACCAGCGCGACCGGCACCTCGGCAGCCACTGCATCGTCTTCCCACGCGCCTGCGGTTGATCCGGGCGCGGGAGGATGGCGTTGCACGCGGCGGGCGGCCAACGGTGGGGGCAGCGGGTCGCCTTCATCATCCAGGCCGCCGGTGGCATCCACTGGCGGCACGCCGGGGGCGCTTTGCGGGTAGCGTCGCCCGGCATCGGTCAGCCATGCCAGCCAACGGGTGACATCCTTCTCGTCCTGCGCCACACGCACCCAGCCGGGGCTCGGTTGCCCACCCAGCGCCGCGCCGCTCAGAAGGTGCAGGCCGCGCAACACGGTGCTACCAGGCAGGCCGAGGTGCTTGGCCAGGCGCGGAAGAGAAACACCGCTCGGGTGGTCCAGCGCTGCCAGGGCGCTGAGCAGCGCGGGTGCCAGCCCGCCCCTGTCGGTTGCCCTCGTCATCGCGTGCGCTGCGTCAAATGGCCGCCACGGGAGGGGTTTCGGGCTCGGCTGCCGAATCGGCAGCGCCCGGCGCTCCGGCGCCGGCCGCATGCGGCACCAGCACCACCGGGATCGACTTGGACGTGGGCGTGCCCGCATTCAGCGCGACCGATGCCAGCGGCACGAGCGGATTGGTTTCGGGGTAGTAGGCGGCCAGGTCGCCGCGGGGAATGTCGTAGCCGACGAGCTTGAATCGGTCGGCACGGCGCTCCTGGCCGTCGCTCCACACGGTGTGGATGTTCACCCAATCGCCCTTCTTCATGCCCAGCGCGCGGATGTCTTCGGGGTGGATGAAGACCACGCGGCGCTGGCCGAACACGCCGCGGTAGCGGTCGTCATGGCCGTAGATGGTGGTGTTGTACTGGTCGTGCGAACGGGTGGTGAGCAGCGTGAACACGACGGTGTCGCGCCGTTTGGCACGGGCCTGGTGCGAGGGCGTGTCCACCGGCACGGGGTGGGCGACGAAGTGGGCTTTGCCATCGTCGGTGGTCCACACCCTTTCGCTGGCCGTGTTGCGCAGGCGAAAGCCGCCGGGCACGGCCACGCGCTGGTTGAAGTCCTTGAAGTCGGCGAACACGGCTTCGATCCGGTCGCGGATGCGCGCATAGTCTTCGATGAGCCACAGCCACCGCGTGCGGCTGCGCTCCCCGATGGTGGCGGCGGCCAGCCGCGCAATGATGGCGGGCTCGGACAGCAGCTGGTCCGAGGCCGGCGGGTTGATGCCCATCGACAGGTGCACCATGCTCATCGAGTCTTCCACGGTCACGCCCTGCGGGCCACCGGCCTGCACGTCGATCTCGGTGCGGCCCAGGCAGGGAAGGATGAGCGCCTCGCGCCCGTGCACGACGTGGCTGCGGTTGAGCTTGGTGGTGACGTGCACCGTCAGGTCGCAGCGGCGCAGCGCCTTCCAGGTCTCGTACGTGTCGGGCGTGGCGGCGGCGAAGTTGCCGCCCAGCGCGAAGAAGACGCGGCCCTTGCCGTCCAGCATGGCCTGGATCGCCTCCACGGTGTCGACGCCGTGCGCCCGCGGGGGCTCGAAGCCGAACACTTCCTGCAGCTTGTCCAGCAGCGCGATGGAGGGCTTTTCCCAGATGCCCATGGTGCGGTCGCCCTGCACGTTGCTGTGGCCGCGCACGGGGCACGGGCCCGCGCCGGGCCGGCCGATGTTGCCGCGCAGCAGCAGCCAGTTGACGATCATCTGGATGGTGGCCACCGAATGCCGGTGCTGGGTGATGCCCATGCCCCAGCAGGCGATCACTCGCCGGGCGTTGCGGTACACCTCGGCCGCGGCGCGGATCTGCGCCTCGGAAAGGCCCGATTCTTCTTCCAGCAGCGGCCACGACTCCGCGCGCAGATCGGCCAGCAGGGCTTCGATGCCGGTGGTGTGCTCGGCGATGAAGGCGTGGTCGAGCACGCCGCCATCGCGGTCCTCCGCCTCGATCAGGTGCTTCATCATTCCTTTGACGAGCGCGAGGTCGCCGCCCACGCGCAACTGGAAGTAATGCGTGCTGATGGGCGTGGAGCCGAGCGTGGCCATTTCCATCTTGTTCTGCGGGTCTTGAAAGCGCTCCAGGCCGCGCTCGCGCAGCGGATTGAAGCTGACGATCTGCGCGCCGCGCTTGTGGGCCGCGCGCAGCTCGCCCAGCATGCGCGGGTGGTTGGTGCCGGGGTTCTGCCCGAAGATGAAGATGGCGTCGGCCTCTTCGAAGTCCTGCAGCGTGACCGTGCCCTTGCCCACGCCGATCTGCGGATTCATGGCACTGCCGCTGGGCTCGTGGCACATGTTGGAGCAGTCGGGGAAATTGTTGGTGCCGTATTCGCGCACGAACAACTGGTACAGGAACGCGGCTTCGTTGCTGGCGCGGCCCGAGGTGTAGAAGATGGCCTGGTTCGGGTCGGGCAGCGCGTTCAAGTGCCGCGCAATGAGCGCGAAGGCGTCGTCCCAGGCGATGGGCACATAGTGGTCGCTGGTCGCGTCGTACACCATGGGGTGGGTGAGCCGGCCCTGGTCTTCAAGCCAGAAGTCGCTCTGCTCGGCCAGGTCAGCCACCGAGTGCTGCGCGAAGAGCTCCGGCCCCGCACGCCGGCCCGTGGCCTCGGCGGCGACGGCCTTGGCGCCGTTCTCGCAGAACTCGAAGGTGGAGGCATGGTTGCGGTCGGGCCAGGCGCAGCCGGGGCAGTCGAACCCGTCGGGCTGGTTGGCCGACAGCAGGGTCTTGGCCCCTTTGAGGGGAATGTCCTGGTACTGAAGGGCCTTGCCCACGGAGCGCAGCGCGCCCCAGCCGCCGGCCGGGCCTTTGTAGAACTCGATTTTCTGGTCGGACATCGTGTCTCCTGAACGGGTGCGGCCGGGTTGGACGCCGCCACGCCTTCGGCGTTCCCCGGCGGCCATGCTAAGGCGTTTTGCACGGGCTACCGTGTGGTCCCGCGCCGCGGCGTGCGCCGTCTTCGCTGTGCCCTGTCTCTACCCAAGGCACTCGCCTTGGGCCCTCTGGGGCCTGCCGGCGACTCCCGTGCCCGACGCTCAGGTGGTCTTGCTGATAGAGATGGTGGGGAATTTGGACGAGAAGTCCTTGGCCTGCTGCGCCACCTTCACCGCGATGTCGCGCGCCATCTTCTTATAGAGGCGGGCCACCTCTCCATCGGGGTCGGCGACCACGGTGGGGGCGCCGTTATCGGCCTGCAGGCGGATCTGCATGTCCAGCGGCAGCGCGCCCAGGTAGTCCATACCGTATTCGGCCGCCATGCGCTGGCCGCCGCCCTCGCCGAAGATGTGCTCGGCGTGGCCGCACTGGCTGCACACGTGCACCGCCATGTTCTCGACGATGCCCAGGATGGGCACGCCCACCTTCTCGAACATCTTGATGCCCTTCTTGGCATCGAGCAGGGCGATGTCCTGCGGCGTGGTGACGATCACCGCGCCCGTCATCGGCACGCGCTGGCTCAGGGTCAGCTGGATGTCGCCGGTGCCGGGCGGCATGTCCACGATGAGGTAATCGAGGTCCTGCCAGTTCGTCTGGCGCAGCAGTTGCTCCAGCGCCTGCGTGGCCATGGGGCCGCGCCAGATCATGGCTTGGTCGGCATCGACCAGAAAGCCGATCGACATCACCTGCACGCCATGGTTGCGCAGGGGCTCCATGGTCTTGCCGTCGGCGCTTTCGGGTTTGCCGGCGATGCCCAGCATCATGGGCTGGCTGGGTCCGTAGATGTCGGCGTCCAGCACGCCCACGCTGGCACCTTCGGCGGCGAGGGCCAGGGCTAGGTTGGCGGCCGTGGTGCTCTTGCCCACGCCGCCCTTGCCCGACGCCACGGCGATGATGTTCTTGACCTGGGGCAGCAGCTGCACGCCGCGCTGCACCGCATGGGCCACCACCTGGCTGGTGATGCGCACGGTGACCTGCTCCACCCCGGGCACGGCCTTGGCCGCCGCGATGCACTGGCGCTCCAGCTCGGGCACCAGGCTCTTGGCGGGGTAGCCCAGTTCCACGTCGAACGCCACATCGCCGCCCGTGATGCGCACATTGCGCACCGCGCGCGCGCTGACGAAATCCTTGCCCATGTGCGGATCGCTTACGCTTGCGAGCGCCGCCAAAAGCGCCTGTTCTGTGACTGCCATGCCAATAACTCCTAAGGGGGCCGGTAGTCTATTCCCTGATCCGGCAACCCCGCAGGGGCGGGGACAATGCGCCGTCCCGCGACGCTCGACCGTACGCACGCAATCAACCGCTTCAGCACAAGGATTCCCGTGAAATTCAAGATGGCCCCCAACTCCCTGTTCGCGATCCTGCTGCGCTCGCCGTGGTGGGTCAGCTGGTCGGTGGCCGGGTTGATCGCGCTGGTGTGCGGGGCCTTGCTGCCCTCGCACATCGCTCCGTACGCCGCGGTGGGCGCGATGCCGATCTTCGGCGTGGGCTGCCTGGCCGCATGGCGCCAGTGGCGCGCCCCCAGCAGCGCCAAGGTGCAGGCTGTGCTTGCGCAGGCGGCCGACATGCCCTGGCGCACCTTCGCCAATGCGCTGGAACGCGCCTGGCAGGCCGAGGGCTACGCCGTGCGCCGCCTGACCGGCCTGCAGGCGGACCTCTGCCTGGAAAAGTCCGGGCAGGTGACGCTGGTCAGCGCCCGCCGCTGGAAGGCCGCCACCCATGGCGTCGAACCCCTGCGCGACCTGCACGCCGCCGCCCAGGCGCAGGACGCCCAGGGCAGCGCCTACATCGCGCTGCAGGGCACGGTGAGCGACAACGCCCGCAGCTACGCCCGCGAGCACGGCATCGCCTTGATCGAAGCGGACGCCCTGGCCGCCCTGCTCTTGAAGGCGCCGCCACCCGCCGCCTGAGCCCTCTTACCGACAAGGCCCGCCATGCCCTTTTCTGCCGCACCACCCTCCGCCCCGGCGCCCTCCCGCCCCATCGGCCTGGTGCTCACCGGCGGCGGGGCCCGCGCGGCCTACCAGGTCGGCGTGCTGGAGGCGATCTCCGACCTGCGCATGGCCTGCGGCGCAGGCCGGGAGCCCAACCCGTTTCCGATCATCACGGGCACCTCGGCCGGGGCGATCAACGCGGCGGCCCTGGCATGCGGCGCGGACCATTTCGACCGGGCCGTGCGACGCATCGCCCGTGTGTGGCGCCACTTCCACGCGCACCAGGTCTACCGCGCCGACTCGCTGAGCGTGATGCGCAGCGGCGCGGGCTGGCTCACGCTGATGTCGCTGGGCTGGCTGCTCGCGCGCTGGCGGCGCATGCGGCCGCGCTCGCTGCTGGACAACAGCCCCCTCACCGGCCTGCTGACGCAACTGGTGCCGCTGGTACGCCTGCCCAAGCTGATCCGCCAGGGGCATCTGCAGGCCCTGGCCATCACCGCGTCGAGCTACAGCTCGGGCGAGCACGTGACCTTTTTCGAAGCGGCGCAGGCCCAGCAGCCGTGGGTGCGCTCGCAGCGCAAGGCCACGCGCGACCGCATCACGCACGAACACCTGCTGGCTTCGTCGGCCATTCCGTTCGTGTTTCCGGCCACCGCCCTGGGCATCGACGGCCATACCGAATATTTCGGTGACGGCTCGATGCGGCAGTCCGCCCCCATCGCACCGGCCATCCACCTGGGGGCCGAACGCATCCTGGTGGTGGGCGCGGGCCGCATGCACGAGCCGGCCGGCGAGGCGCAGCACAGCGATTCGCCGGCCTACCCTTCGCTTGCGCAGATCGCCGGCCACACGCTGTCCAACATCTTTCTGGATGCGCTGTCGGTCGATGTGGAGCGGGCCCAGCGCATCAACCAGACGCTCGCACTGATCCCGCCCGAGGTGCGCGCCCACAGCACGCTGCGCCCGCTGGAGCTGCTGGTGATCGCGCCATCGCAGCGGCTGGATGCCGTGGCCGCCCGCTACGTGGGCGAGCTGCCCCGGCCCATCCGCACCTTGCTGGGCGGGCTGGGCGTGACCTCCAACATGCAGGACGTGCGCGGGGCGGCGCTGGCCAGCTACCTGCTTTTCGAGGCCGGCTACACCCGCGAACTCATGGCCCTCGGCCGCGCGGACACGCTGGCGCGCCGGGCCGAGATCTGCCGGTTCTTCGGCTGGTCCGACGCGGGCAATGCCCTGCGGGCGCCCGCCGAATAAGTCGTAGGGTTGGGCCCACTGGGTGTGGCCCTGACCGCAGCACGGCAGAGGGCGAGCAGCACCGGCCGGGAGGCAGGGCATGGGGCAAGCGCCTAAAATCCGCGGCTTGGCCGCCTTCCGCGGCCCCTTTCGAACGCCCGCACCCGATGACCGCACGCAAGATCTTCGTCACCACCGCCCTGCCGTATGCCAACGGCAACTTTCACATCGGCCACATCATGGAATACATCCAGGCCGACATCTGGGTGCGCTTTCAGCGCATGCAGGGTGCCCAGGTGAACTTCGTGGGCGCGGACGACGCCCACGGCGCGCCGATCATGATCGCGGCCGAAAAGGCCGGCAAGACGCCGCAGCAGTTCGTGGCCGACATCGCCGCGGGCCGCAAACCCTACCTGGACGGCTTTCACATCGCGTTCGACAACTGGCACAACACCGACGCCCCTGAAAACCACGCGCTCGCCCAGCAGATCTACCGCGACCTCAAGGCCAACGGCCTGATCGAAACCCGCACCATCGAGCAGTTCTTCGACCCCGAGAAGAACATGTTCCTGCCCGACCGCTTCATCAAGGGCGAATGCCCCCGCTGCCACGCCAAGGACCAGTACGGCGACAACTGCGAGAACTGCGGCGCCGTGTACGCGCCCACCGACCTCATCAACCCCTTCTCGGCACTGTCGGGCGCCAAGCCGGTGCTGAAAAGCTCGGAGCATTTCTTCTTCAAGCTCTCCGACCCGCGGTGCGTCGAGTTTTTGCAGGAATGGACGCAAAACGGCGTGCACGTGCAGCCCGAGGTGGCAAACAAGGTCAAGGAATGGTTCACCGTGCGTACCAACGCGGACGGCAGCACCAGCGAAGGCCTGGGCGACTGGGACATCAGCCGCGACGCGCCTTACTTCGGCATCGAGATTCCCGATGCGCCCGGCAAATACTTCTACGTGTGGCTCGATGCGCCAGTGGGCTACCTCGCCTCGCTCAAGAACCTGCTGGAAAAGCGCGGCGAAGACTACGAGGCCTACATGGCCGATCCGCTGCTTGAGCAGTACCACTTCATCGGCAAGGACATCGTCACCTTCCACACGCTGTTCTGGCCCGCCATGCTGAAGTTCAGCGGCCGCAAGACGCCCGACAAGATCTGCGTGCACGGCTTTCTCACCGTGAACAACGGCGAGAAGATGAGCAAGAGCCGCGGCACCGGCCTCGACCCGCTCAAGTACCTGGGCCTGTCGATGAACCCCGAGTGGCTGCGCTACTACATCGCCGCCAAGCTCAACGGCCGCAACGAAGACATCGACTTCAACCCCGAAGACTTCATGGCCCGGGTCAACAGCGACCTGATCGGCAAGTTCGTCAACATCGCATCGCGCGCGGCCGGCTTCATCGCCAAGCGCTTCGGCGGACAGCTGGGCACCATGAGCGGCGACGGCCAGGCGCTGCTGGCCACGCTGTCGGGCCAGGCCGGCACCATCGCCGAAGCCCTGGAAAAGCGCGACACCGCTCGCGCCCTGCGCGAAGTCATGCTGCTGGCCGACCGCGTGAACGAATACGTGGACGCCAACAAGCCCTGGGAACTGGCCAAGCAGGAAGGCATGGACGCGCGCCTGCAAGACGTGTGCACGACCTGCATCGAAGCCTTCCGTTTGCTCACCGTCTACCTCAAGCCCGTGCTGCCGGCGCTGGCCGCCCAGGTCGAAGCCTTCCTGAACGTGGCGCCGCTCACCTCGGCCGATGCGCAGACCCTGCTGGGCGCCGGCCACGCCATCGGCGCCTACCAGCACCTGATGCAGCGCGTGGACGTCAAGCAGCTCGACGCCCTGTTCGAGCCACCCGCCGCCCCCGAGCCCGAAAAGACCGTGCCCGGCGGCGAAGATATCGCCCCCACCATCACCATCGACGACTTCGCCAAGATCGACCTGCGCATCGCGCAGATCGTGAACTGCGAGCCGGTCGAAGGCTCGACCAAGCTGCTGCGCCTCACGCTCGACGTGGGCGAAGGCCACCACCGCAACGTCTTCAGCGGCATCGCCAGCGCCTACCAGCCCGCCGACCTGATCGGCAAGCTCACCGTGATGGTGGCCAACCTCGCCCCGCGCAAGATGAAGTTCGGCATCAGCGAAGGCATGGTGCTGGCCGCGAGCCACGGCGATGAAAAAGCCCACCCCGGCATCCACGTGCTGGAACCGTGGCCAGGCGCGACGCCCGGCATGCGCGTGCGCTGAGCGGGTTTTAGCCACTCGCTGTTTGTGAGGTGCTCACCGCGGACTTCGCGGATGGGCACGTGTGGCTTTGAACGCCCACGTCTTTAACAATCGGTTAATAAATAAATGGCTCGATAGTTAAATTCAAGCCCATCCGCGTTTAGCATTCGCCCCCAACAAAAACACAATCTCGAGGGGGATTGAATGAGCGCGAATTGGCGGCGCTCTGATTGCGTATTCAATGGCTGCGGGCGTCGCCGGATCGGCTACGACAGTGGCGGTGCTTCCACTGGTCGTGATGGCCGTCTTTGCTGTTGGCATGGGCATCGGGTTGAATGTTGTCGATCGACACTACGGTGTGAAGGACAAGGTGATCGCTGCCCTCAAAATGCTTCCTGAACACACCGCTCAAGGCATGTACTACATCGATACCAAATCCCGGTCATGGCAAAGCGAGCTCAGCGATGCAATCACTCAGAAAAAGACGCAAATGGGCCGTGCCATTGACCAAGGGGTAAGGGACTGGCTCTGTCGAATTTCTTGCGTTCGATATTGAGCAATACCCTCTTCATCCATGTTCGACGTTAAAAAAGTCCGGGCCACTTTGCTGTGGGCAATTCCTCTTTACCTTGGACTCATGGCAGGCTCATGCCTACTGATCCGCTACGAGATCATC
>Ga0308157_10006798_pt1 | contig 13525 bp, 16 predicted proteins | sample PhyBR1_FD_201035 | JGI IMG/M metagenome (GOLD analysis project Ga0308157, IMG submission 201035) | Phyllosphere microbial communities from UC Gill Tract Community Farm, Albany, California, United States - DLSLB.R1 | ecosystem: Host-associated > Plants > Phyllosphere > Unclassified | place: USA...
CTGGCTGGTCGCGGCCGGCGGTGGGCCGACCGAGCGGCGCGCCGTGGAAAGCCGGGCCGTCGTCGGCCATGGAGAGGCGCAACTCGACGCCGTCGTCGCCGGGCTCGGCGTGGCGCAGATGGCGACGTGGCTGGTCGGCGATGCGTTGCGCGCGGGCCAGCTGGTGCCCCTGCTGCCCGGCCAGGACATCGACGGCCTGCCGCTGCACCTGGTCTGGCCGCGCAGCAAGCAGTTGCTCTCCAAGGTGGACGGCCTGGTGAAGCATCTGGCAAGACACCTGCAGATCCGGTGAGTCCGCCACCGTGCTCGGCGTCCCCGACGGCCTTGCAGGCAACCCGGATCGGAAGACTCGGCGTGCCGCTGTCGCTGCCGCTGCCGCTATGCTTGCGCAGGTCGGCCGCAGGCTGTCCTGCAGCGCCTTCCCGCCCTTCTGATGGGCTTAGCACCGGAACTCGATTCCATGAACGCCACCCGCATCCTCGCCATCGTCCTCATCGCTGCCGGCGCCCTGGGCCTGGTCTACCGCAGCTTCAGCTACACCAAGGACACCACGGTGGTGAAGATCGGCCCGCTGGAGCTGCAGGCCGAGGAAAAGCAAACTGTGAATATCCCGCTCTGGGCCGGCATCGGCGCCATCGTGGTCGGCGGGCTGCGGCGGGTGGTCGGTGGGCGCAAGTGAGCGGCATGATTCTCGAAGCCGCCCCGCTGCACGTGCGCCCCGGCCAGGGCGCGGCGTTCGAGACCGCCTTCCTCCAGGCCCAGCGCATCATCGCGTCCATGCCGGGCTATCGCTCCCACCGGCTGGAGCGCTGCATCGAGCGGCCGGACGAATACCTGCTGCTGGTGGAGTGGGACACGCTGGAGGCGCACGAACAGGGCTTTCGCGGATCGGCCGGCTACCAGGAGTGGAAGCGCCTGCTGCACCATTTCTACGATCCGTTCCCCGTCGTGTCGCACTACGCGGCGGTGGGCGGCGCCTCGTCTTCCGCGTCCTGAACGTTTGGGCCGTTGCCGTGCAACGGCAGCTGGATGCCCGATGCCGCGAACACCTCGCGCACCACGCCCAGCCCGTTGAGCGCGGCCGGAAAGCCGGAGTACACGGCCATCTGCATCACCACCTCGACGATCTCGGCCGGCGTACAGCCCACGTGCAGCGCGGCATGCACATGCACGCGCAGCTGCGGCAATGCATGGCCCATGGCGCAGAGGGCCGCCACGGTGGCCAGCTCGCGTTCGCGCAGGCCGAGCGCGGGCCGGGCGTAGATGTCGCCAAACGGGAATTCCACCAGCAGGCGGGCGAAGTCGGGGAAGGACTGCGCGAGCTGCTCCACCACGGCGAGGCCGGCGGGGCCGTCCACCTGGGACAGCATGCGGGCGCCGAGTTCGTAGCGCGCGCCGCCGGTGCCGGCAGGTAGCGCCTGGGTGGGTGTCGATGGGGTTGTGTGGGGCATGCGGGGCTCCTTGAGGCTTTCGGGTGAGTGAGCCGCGAATGTAGGAAGCCTGCGATGCCCCGGGAATGACCGTTTCGGTGATACCTTTTCGGTATGTCTTCCAGGCTCGATTCCCGATCCCTCGCCCTCTTCCTGGCTGTGGCCGATGCCTTGAGCTTCCGGCAGGCGGCCGAGGCACTGCACCTGTCGCAGCCACCCCTGAGCCGCGCGATCCGCGAACTGGAGGCGCGGCTGGGCGCACCGCTCTTCGACCGCAACGCCCGTGGCGTGAACCTCACGGCTGCCGGGCACAAGCTGCTGCCCTATGCGCGCGGCGTGGCCGATCTGCTGCGGCAGGCCGAGACCGCCTTCCAGGGCACGGCCGTGCCGCCCACGCTGCGGCTGGGGTTGACCAGCGCGGCCGAGCCGGCCTGGTTCCGCGGGCTCGCGGATCGTGCGCAGGCGCTGCAGCCTGGAACGCGGGTGGAGGTGGCTTCGGACACCTCGCCGCGCCTGGTGCGGCAACTGCGCAAGGGTCAGCTCCATGCCGCCTTCATCGCGCTGCCCACCGATGTGCGCGGGCTCGATGTGCTGGAGATCGACCGCCTGCCGATGGTGGTGGCGCTGCCCTCCGCGCACCCGCTGGCCCGCCGCCGGCTGCTGCGGCTGGCCGACCTGGCGGATGAACCCATCTTCTGGTTCGAGCGCGCCCGGCAGCCTGCGTTCTACGACCACTGCGAACAGGTCTTCGCGCGGCACCGCTTTGCGCCGCACCGGCTGCGCGAGCCGGCGGACCACCACGTGCTGCTGGCAGAGGTGGCGGCCGGGCGCGGCATGGCGCTGCTGGCGGCCACCTTCGCCGGACTGCGGCGCGCGGGCGTGGCCTACCGCCGGCTGGCCGAGGGCGATGCCCTGGCGCTGGGCATCGGGCTGGCCGTGCCGCCGGGCCGGCCGGCTCTGCAGGCGCTGTGGGTCCAGGCCCGCAGCGTGCCGCCGCGGCAGCGGGCCTCGGCGCAGCGTTGAGTTCGCGGCGATGCATCGCGGCTTGACAGATCGTTGTACGATGCAACCAAAAGGAAGGACCGCGACATGCAGCCCCAGGCAGATTTCATCGAAGACGTTCGCTCGGCCTCGCGTTCCATGGTGCGGGCACTGGGCTTCATGGGCGGCGATTTCGCCGGCACCGATCTGTCGCCTTCCGCCGTGCATGCGCTGATCGAGATCGAGCAGGGCGGCGGCCGGTTGTCGGCGCGCGAGCTGGGCGAGCGGCTGCGGCTGGAAAAATCCAGCGTGAGCCGGATGCTGCGCAAGCTGGTCGGCGCAGGCCACGTGCGGGAAGGTGCCGCAGCGGACGACGCGCGGGTGAAATGGCTGGCGCTCACTGCCCTGGGGCAGCGCTGCGTGGCGTCCATCCATGCGTTCGCACGTGCGCAGGTGACCGGCGCAATGGCGCGGCTGCCGCCGCGGCAGTACCGCACGGTGCTGGAGGGCGTGCGCCTCTATGCCGACGCGCTGGAGCGTGCCGGCGATGCGGGCGCCGGGCCTGCGGTATCGCCATCCGCTGCGCCGGTCACTTTGCATTCCGGCTATCGCGCCGGCCTGATCGGCCGCATCACCGGGATGCACGCGCTCTACTACGCTCGCGAGGCTGGCTTCGGCCTGCGCTTCGAGGCCGTGGTGGCCTGCGGGCTGGCGGATTTCTGCGGCCGGCTGCACGCGCACGGCGATGCACCGCATGCGTTGCACGGCCTCTGGTGGGCCGAGGTGCAGGGACGTATCGTGGGTTCGGTCGCCATCGACGGCGAGGACCTGGGGCCGGGCATCGCCCATCTGCGCTGGTTCATCGTGGACGACGGCGTGCGCGGAGCCGGCGTGGGGCGCCGGCTGCTGCAGGCGGCGCTGGATTTCGTGGACCGGCGCGATGCCTTCCGGGAGACGCAGCTATGGACGTTCAGCGGCCTGCATGCCGCGCGCCGCCTGTACGAAGCCCACGGCTTCGCCTGCGTGGAAGAGCGCCCTGGCGACCAGTGGGGTCGGCGGGTGCTGGAGCAGCGCTTCGTGAGGCCGAGGCCCTGAAGGCGCAGGCTCGTGCTCAGCTCCCCGACGGCCCCTGGTGGAACACCAGCTCCTGCACCGGCTGCCCGCCCACCAGGTGCTGCTCGATGATGCGGTCCATGTTGGCGGGCGTGACGTCGTAGTACCAGGTGCCGTCGGGCTGCACGCACATCACCGGGCCGCCCTTGCAGGCGGCGAAGCAGCTCACGCGGCTGCGCTTGACGCGCAGGTCGCCGTCGTTCAGGCCCGCGGCCTTGAACTTCTCGCCCAGGCTGTCGAACAGGGCCTGGGCCTGCCCGTCTTCCGCGCAGCGCGGGCCGGTGCAGATGAGGATGTGGCGGCGGTAGCTGCCGATCTTGGGCTTGACGGCCACGCGCACGCCTTCGGGGGCGGTCGCTGCGGCGGCGGCGGTGGTGTTCTCGGGCGTGTCGGTGCTCATGCCTCTTCCTCGGTGGTGGCGGCCTCGGCGATGACCAGCGGTTGCGCCAGGGTGTCGCGGATGTAGTCGGCCGGCAAGCGGTGGCGCAGCGCCAGCGCTTCGATGCTTTCGCCGGCGGCGTGGTCGATCTGCAGGTTCTCCAGCCAGCCGTTGAGGCCCGTGGAGAGGGAGCGGCCGGGGCGTTCGCCCTCGCGCGTGGCGCCGCCGCCTTCCACGTCGTATTTGTTGGCGTAGCCGCGCGGCGTGACCATCAGGCCGTGCTGCACGATGGTGTTGCTGTTGCCGATGAGGACCGTGCTCAGCATGCCGATGTCGGCATCGCACATGGTGGCCAGCGTGGCGAACTCGATGCGCTCGCGGCGGCGGTAGGCGCTCTTGACGATGGCCACGGGCGTGTCGGGGCTGCGGTGGCGCAGGAAGAGGCGCTGCGCTTCCTCGATCTGGCGCGTGCGGCGGCCGCTCTTGGGGTTGTAGAGCGCGACGACGAAGTCGGCCATGGCGGCGGCGTCGAGCCGGCGCGCGATGGTGGGCCAGGGCGTGAGCAGGTCCGAGAGCGAGATGGCGCAGAAGTCGTGCGTGAGCGGCGCGCCCACGCGGGCCGCGCAGCTGTTGAGCGCGGAGGCGCCGGGCACGATCTCGACCTCGATGCCGCCGGGCTCGACCACGCCGTTCTCGTCGAAGGCGGGCGGCGTCCAGCCGGCCTGGAACAGCACCTCGAACGTGGGGCCGGCCATGCCGTAGACGCCCGCATCGCCCGAGGAGATGAGCGCGACCTTCTTGCCCTCGCGGGCGCGGGCCAGCGATTCGATGGCGCGGTCCAGCTCCTCGGTCATCGACTTGCGGATGATCTCCTTGCCTTCGATGAGATCGGCCACGAGCTTGATGTAGGTGACGTAGCCGATGATGGTATCGGCCTCGGCGATGGCCGCGCGGGCGCGCGCGGTCATGTGGTCGGTGCTGCCGGGGCCGATGCCCACGAGCATGATCTTTCCTGCGGACATGTGCGTGCGTTCCTTCAGGCGGCGGCAGCCGTGGATGCGGGCGTGGCGATGCGCTGCAGCGTGCGCTCGTCGATGCAGGCGGCGAGCCAGCGGCGGCCACGCAGGCGGGCGGCGGCGACGGTGATGCCGATGGTGAGCAGCGGCTCCACGGCCACGAGGCTCAGGTACGACGCGGCGAACAGCGCCCAGTCGGCCACCGGGGCCGCGTCGCTGCTGATGGAAAGCCAGAAGCCCACCATGAGGGTGACGCCCGCGTAGTACACGGCATCGAGCTTGAGCACGTTGGCCACGCTGATGCGCTGCATGCGCTTGCCCAGGCCGTGGTGCACGGCCACTAGCGGCACGGCCAGGCTCAGGAAGTTGATGGCGAAATGCGCCAGGTCCTGCGGCTCGAAAACGAGCGCCTGCACCAGCAGCCCCAGCCCGAAGCCGAACAGCGTGGGGATGAAGCCGAACAGCAGGTAGATGGGCATGGCGCCGACGAAATGCAGCTCCGACGGGCCGATGGGCATGTGCCAGACCTGCATCAGCACGCTGAAGAAGAAGGCGGCCAGCAGCGTGCGCAGCCAGGCCGTGGGGCTCTTGAGCAGGGGCAGCGCGTGCGCGCCCAGCAGCGCCGTGGCGGCGACGGAGGCGTAGGCGATCTTGTCCTGGGAGAGGATGCCGATTTCGATGTGCATGGGGGACCTTTCAGGGGTTGGAGATGAGGAATGGCCGGGGCGAACGCGATGCAGACATGCGTTGCGCTGCCTCAGCCGCCGGAATCGGATGTGCCTTGCGGGGCCTGCGGAATGCGGGCGATGGACACGGTGGCGTGGCGCCCGTCCGCCCCGCGCAGGCGGTGTTTTTCGACCAGCAGGGCCGACGCATCGGCCGCGCCCGCCGCCAGCAGCGCGGCGGCTTCGCTGACCGAAGGCGTGCCCATGTAGCGCAGCACGGTCTCGGATGGGTTGGGCACGCGCACGGCCGCGAGCTGCGCGGCGGCGTACCAGCGCAGCGGCCAGCCGTGGCGCGCTGCCAGGGAGAGGAAGGCGGCTTCGTCGTGCTTGGCTTCGATGCTGGCGGCCACGGCCACCTGGGCGATCTGCGCGCCGGCCTGGGCCAGCGCCTCGCGCAGGCAGGCCTCGACCGTGGTCTCGGGCGTGCCACGGTCGCAGCCCAGGCCGATGGCCAGGCGGGCACTGGCGACGGGCGCACTAGCAGCACCAGCGGCAGCCGTTCGGGCTGCGCCTGCCGAAGCCGCATCGCCTGCTTGCGTCATGCCGCAGCGCCTTCCACCGGCGGGCGATACACCACCAGCCGCTCGTGCCATTCGGCCCAGCGCTCGGGCGCGACCTCGTCGTACGTGATCCACAGCACGGCCTTGAAGCGCTCGGCATCGACGCCGCTCCAGTCGGGCAGGCAGGTGATGTTGGCGGGCAGCGGCGTGGGCCGGTTCCACCAGTTCGGGCTGCCGGCTTCCTGCACCACGGCGATGGGCTCGCCGTTGACCACATGGGCCGAGACGCGCGTGATGTTGATCTTGGGCGCCTCCACGCGCCAGCCCAGGTGGCGGCCGAGGATGTCGACGGGAATGGTCTTGCCCACGTCGGACGCGGTGGTGAGCACCGGCGTGGCGCCGATCAGCGCGGCGATGCGCTCGCTCCATTCGTTGGCGCCGCCCACGTGGCCCGAGAGCACGGGGATGACGAACTGGCCGGCATCGTCCACCACCGTCACGCCGGGGTCTTCGTCCTTGGACTTGAGCACCGGCGCGATCAGGCGCACCACGGCGCCCAGCGAGACGAAGAAGACCAGCTGGTCGTACTGCGCGAAGAGCGGCGCGATCTCGTCGCGCAGGGCGCCTTCGTAGGCCCGCACGGTGTTGGGCAGGCCCTCGAAGGCGGCAGCGAACTTGGCGGCGGTGCAGACATGGGCCTGGGGCACGTCGCGCGCCAGCTGCGCGGCCTGGGCGGCGCCGTGGCGGGTGATGGCGACGAGGCACACGCGCACCTCGCTGGCGGGTTGCGCGGGGGCGGAGAGCACCACGGCGGGCGCGGCAGGGGTGGTGGTGGTCGTCGGATTCGTCATTCGGCAAGCTCCGGTTCGTCGGATAGGGGTTGGCCGGCAGCCGAAGCTGCTGCGGGCGAGGATTTCTTCAGGCAGCCCTTGATGCGCTCGCCGCGGATGCGGTGCGGGTTCTTCACGACCATGAGCGAGAGGTAGCTGACCTTGGTGCCGCGCAGCGCGGGCAGATCCACCCCGGCCACGCAGCGCTCGTCGGGTGCGCCCACGCGCTCGATGAACTGGGTGTGGGGCAGCAGCTCGCGCCGCTCCAGCCAGCCGATCAGGTCGTCCATGAGCGGCTTCACCTTCATGAGCACCAGGGTGTCGAAGTCGGGCAGCAGGCGGTCCACCGCGCTCACGCCATAGGCGGCGGGCACGATGGCGATGGTGTCGTCCTGCTCGGCCAGCGGCATGCCGCGCGTGGCGCAGGCCGCCGTGAAGGCGTTCACGCCAGCGATCACGGGCACCTCGATGCGCGCGTCCAGCGCCCGCACGGTGCGCGCCAGGTGGCCGAAGGTGGCGTAGGTGCTGGCGTCGCCTTCCACGAGGAACAGCACGTCTTGCCCGGCCTGCAGCCAGGGCAGCACGGTGTCTGCCGCGCGCATCCAGGCACGGGCGAGCTTGTCGCCGTCGTGCGTCATCGGGAACAGCAGCGTCTGGTGCGTGGCGGGCGGCGTCAATCCCGCGCGCTGCACGATGTCGAACGCGTAGCTGGGCGTCTTGGTGCTGCGGGCCGGGTAGGTCCACACGGCATCGCTGCGCTGCAGCTGCGCCCAGGCGGCGCGGGTGATGAGGCCGGGGTCGCCGGGGCCGAGCGAGACGCCGACGAGGCGGCCCAGGGGGCCTTGCGTTGACGGTGTGTGCATATCCTGCGGCTGCGGAACGCTTGTGATGGGGGTGTGTCCGGCGGTCATGCGCCCTCCTCGACGGCGGCGGCCGGAGCCGTGGCGCTGGCGCTGGCTGCCTGCGCGCAGACGATCCACACCGGGTTCTCTGCCGCCATGCGGTGCATGTGCAGGATGGGCTTGCTGCGCGCGGCCTGCAGCTGCAGCACGTCCCACGCGGCGCCGGCCGCCTGCAGCGCCTGGGTGGCGGCGGCGAGGTTCTCCAGCGTGACGAAGTTCATCACCAGCCAGCCGCCGGGGCGCAGGCGCCTGAGGCACAGCGCGATCAGCTCGGCCAGCTCGCCGCCCGATCCGCCGATGAAGACGGCGTCCGGATCGGGCCAGGCATCCAGCCCCTCGGGCGCCTTGCCGTGCACCAGCGTGTGGTTGGAGACGCCGAAGTCGCGCACGTTGCGGCGCGCGATCTCCACGTCGCCCTCGTTCTTCTCCATCGCCCAGACGTGGCCCTGCGGGCACAGGCGCGCGGCCTCCAGCCCCACGGAGCCGCTGCCCGCGCCGATGTCCCACACGCGGCTGGCGGCGCGCAGCTGCATGCGGGCGAGCGAGACGGCGCGCACTTCCTGCTTGGTGATGAGGCCCTTGTCGGGCTGGCGCTGGTGGTAGGCCGCATCGGGCAGGCCGAAGCGCACCGCGTCGGGCCGCTGGCGCGTGCGCACCAGCAGCACCACGTTGGGGTCGGCGAACTGCTGCGCGGCGGCAGCGGCCGGCGCCATGTCGGCCCACACGCGCTCGTCGGGCGTACACAGGCGCTCGGCCACGCTGATCTGGAAGTCATCGCCCAGGCCCTCGGCCACCAGCAGGCGGGCGATGCGGGCGGGCGTGTTGTCGGGGCTGGTGAGCACGGCCAGGCGGTCGTGCTGGCGCACGGCCTGGGCCAGCGCGTAGAGGCCGTGCGCGGGCGCGGCGCCCACGGACCATTCGCCGGCATCCTTGGCGTGGACGGAGACGATGCGCGCGTCCTGCCAGGCCAGGCCCAGGCGGGCGCAGGCCAGCTGCAGGGTGGAAACGTTGGGCATCACCTCCAGCGCCTGGATGCACAAGCGCGAGGCCAGGTAGCTGGCGATGCCGTGGCAGAGCGGGTCGCCCGTGGCCAGCACCACGCAGGCCTGCTGGGCGGCGCGGGCCTCGGCGATCCAGCCGGGCACGGACGAGAGGCAGCCGGTCAGGTCGCGCCGCACGGCCTGCGGGGCGATGTCGTCTTCCAGCAGCGCCAGGGTGCGCGTGCCGCCGATCACCAGGTCGGCGCGGCGCAGCAGCGCGAGCGCGGTGGCACTCAGGCTGGCGGCGCCGTCGTCCAGCACGCCGATCACGCGGCAGGGCTGGGGGTCTTTTTCGAGCAGGTTCGTGGTCGTCATCGTGGGGTACCGTCAGGCGTTGGCGGCCGGCCCGGAGGCGGCCTCGGTGATCTTGCTGCCGTCGAAATCGCAGACCAGCACGGTCAGGTGGAAGCGGTCGCCGTAGCGGTCGGGCGCCGTGAGCGTCTGCACCACGGCCTGCGCGAGGGCCTGGTGGAAGGGCTCGCCCAGGCCCAGCGCCTGCATGCGCTCGGCACCGAAGCGCGCGGTCTCGGCGGCGGCGATCTCGGCGCACACGTCGGGCGGCGCGCCCACGCGGGCGGCGAGTTCGGCCAGCAAGTCGGTATCGACCTCGGCGCGGTTGGCGTGAGTGATGGTCTCGCCCTGGGCGATCTTCGTGAGCTTGCCCACCATGCCGCCGATGACCACCTCGCGCAGGCCCTGCGCCACGGCTTCGTCCAGCGCATAGCGCAGGAAGTCGCCCATCTGCACGAAGCAGGCGGCGGGCAGCCCGGGCCGCTCCTTCATGGCGAACTGTTCGGTGCGCCCGCCGGTGGTGAGCACCACCACGCCGTGGCCCAGCGTGGCGGCCACCTGCACGCCCTGCACCACGCTGGCGCGGTAGGCGGAGGTGGAATACGGCTTGACGATGCCGGTGGTGCCCAGGATGGAGATGCCGCCCAGGATGCCGAGGCGCGCATTCAGCGTCTTCTTGGCCATCTCCACGCCCTGGGGCACGGAGATGGTCACTTCCAGCCCGGCATGCTCCAGCAGCGGGCCGCCCACGGCGCGCACGTTGTCTTCGATGTTGCGGCGGGGCACGGGGTTGATGGCCGGGCCGCCCACTTCCAGGCCCAGGCCGGCCATGGTGACGGTGCCCACGCCGAAGCCGCCGCACAGCACCACTTCGCCCGGGCGGCCGGGCAGCACGCGCACGTCGGCGGTGAGGTGGGCCTTGTCGGTGCAGTCGGGGTCGTCGCCCGCGTCCTTGATGACCATGGCGTGAGCGGCCTGGCCGCCTTCGCCGGAACCCTCGCAGCGGCCGTCGTTCACGGCGAAGCGCACCACGTCGCCGTTGGGCAGCAGGCAGTCCACCGCCTCGGGCACGGCGCCACCCACCAGGCCCAGCACGGCGGCGCGCGCGGCGGCGGCGGAGCAGGCCCCGGTGGTGAAGCCGGTGCGCGTGCCGCGGCGGACGGTTTTCTCCATCATGGCGGGGTCAGCCTCCGGCGGCGCTCGCTGTGGACGGTTGTTGTTGCTGTTGCTGTTGCTTCTGCCGCGCCTCGGCCAGCGCCAGCAGCGCGTGCAGCGCGGCCACCACCAGGGTGGAGCCGCCCTTGCGGCCGCGGATCACGATCCAGGGCACCTCGGCCACGTCGGCCATCAGGTCCTTCGACTCGGCGGCGGAGACGAAGCCCACCGGCATGCCGACCACGAGGGCCGGGCGCACGCCCTCTTCGCGGATCAGGCGCACCAGTTCGATGAGCGCCGTGGGCGCATTGCCGATGCCCACGACGGCGCCCTGCAGCAGCCCCTGCCGGTGCGCCTTGCGCATCGCCTGCACGGCGCGCGTGGTGTCCTCGGCCTGGGCCTGGGCGATCACGTCGGCGTCGCTGATGAACTGGTGCGTGCGCATGCCGAAGTGCGCCAGGCGCGGCTGCGACAGGCCCGAGCAGATCATCTCCACGTCGGCCACCACGGGCGCGCCGCCGCGCAGCATGGCGGCGATGCCGGCCTCCACCGCATCGGGGTGGAAGTCGGTCAGGCCGTTGAATTCGAAGTCGGCGTTGGCGTGGATCATGCGGCGCACGATGGGCCACTGCTGCGCGGTGTAGGCGTGCGGGCCGGCCTCGGCGTCGATGATGGAAAAGCTGTCGTGCTCGATGGCCTGGCCGGCGCGCGTGAGCTGTTCGGTGACGGTGTTGACGGTGCTCATGCGCCGGCTCCGGCCGGCTGGGGGGCGGCGTGGCCGGGGTGGGCGTGATCGTGGTCATGGGCATGCGGATGCCCGTGGTCGTGGCCATGTGCGTGGTCGTGCGCGTGATCTGCGCCTGCCGCCGCGATGGCCACAGGCGCATGGGCATGGGTGTGCTCGTGGCTGTGGCCGTGGCCCAGGTCGTGCGCGATCTCGCGGTACTTGCAGCCATCGCACGGCAGGCGGCTGTCGGGCAGGCCGGCCTGCAGGTCGGCCACGCGCTGCTCCAGCAATTCGAAGATCTCCGTCTCCATGCCGAAGTGGCCCGACTGCGCGAAGCGCACCTGCGGGTACTGCACGCGCAGGTGCTCCACCTGCCGGCCGATGCGCTGCATCAGCGTGCCGGTGTAGAGGTAGTACGGCAGCACCACGATCTGCTTCATGCCCAGCAGCACGTGGCGCTGCACCACGCGCTCCAGGCGCGGCCAGGTGATGCCGGTGAAGGCGATCTCGACCAGTTCGTGGTGGCTGTCTTCCTGCAGCCAGCGCGCCATCTTGGCGACGTCGCCGTTGGCCTGCCGGTCGGACGAGCCCCGGCCCAGCAGCACCACGCCGGTGGTGGTGGGGTCGGGCATGTCCAGCTTCTGCATGCAGCGGCGCAGCTGGCGCTGCAGGATGGCGAGGATGGGCTCGCAGGCCGTGAGGTGCGGGCCGTAGAGGAATTCCACGCCCGGGCAGTGTTCGCGCGCATGCTCGATGGCTTCGGGGATTTCCATCTTCACGTGGCCAGCCGCGTTCAGGATGAGCGGCAGCACCAGCACGCGGGAGCTGCCCTTGGCGGCCATCAGCAGGCCGTCGTGCAGGCCGGGCGGCGCGAATTCGATGAAGCAGACCTCGATGCGCCAGCCGGGCTGGCGCTTGCGCCACTGGCGCACGAAGGCGTGGATTTCGTCGTTGCCTTCGGGCTCGCGCGAGCCGTGGCCGATCAGGAGGATGGTGGTGGTCATGGTGCGGTCGGTTCGTGGGGTTCTTGGGGCGCGGCGGCCGGCTGGCTGGCGCGGCGGAAGCGGTGGGTGAAGCTCGCGTCGTAGAGCTTGGACTTGGCCAGCTCCTGCCACTGGCGCGAGCCCAGCGTGGGGCTGGCGATCACCATGGCCTGGCTGACGATGCCGGCGGCACGGCAGCGCTCGCGGATGTCGGCCAGGGTGCCGCGCACGATGAGCTCCTCGCCCGGCCAGCTGGCCTTGTGGACGACCAGCATGGGCGCATCGTCCGCCCAGCCCGCTTCGCGCAGGCCGGCCTGCACCTTGTGCAGCAGCGTGATCGACAGAAAGATGCAGAGCGTGCAGTGGTGGCGGCCCAGCTCGGCCAGCGATTCGCCGGGCGGCATGGGCGTGCGGCCTTCCACGCGGGTGAAGATCACGCTCTGGGTGACTTCGGGCAGGGTGAAGCTCTCCACGGCGGCGGCGGCCGAGGCCATGGCGGACGAGACGCCCGGCACCACGCGCACCGGCACGCCGGCGGCGTCCAGCGGCTGCACCACCTCGATCAGCGCGCCGTAGAGGGCCGGGTCGCCGGTCTGCAGGCGGATCACGGTCTCGTGCCTCTGCGCCTGCACGATGAGCCAGGCGGCCATCTGCTCCAGCGTCATGTCCTTGCTGTCGGCGATGGTGCAGCCCGGCGGTGCCCAGAGGGTGGCCGCCTCGTTCACCAGCGAGCCGGCGAACAGGATGGCGCCGGCGCGCTCGATGAGGGCGCGGCCCTTGACGGTGAGGAGCTCGGGGTCGCCCGGCCCGGCGCCGACGAACCAGACGGTGCCGGGGGCGGTCATGGACGGCATGGCGCGAAAGCCGGCCCGGAAACGGGCGCGCGTGCAATGGAAACTGGCATGGGAACGGAACCGACAGGAATGCGTGTGCCCGGACTCCTGCCTCCCCGCAGGTTCCGTGAAATGGGCGGCACCGCCCCGGCGCTCTTTCGCCCGGTGAAGGACGAAAAAAGCCGGTGGCTGCGACGCCCCCTGTCGGCCGGTATCCGGGCTGGCGACGCTGCGATGGGCCCTTCCCAAAAGGCGCGGGGCTTTTCAGTGGGCGTGTGTTCCATGCAGGGATGAAGCCGGCGGTGCCGTCTTCGTCGCTGAACCGTTGCGGGGGCAGCCCAGGCTGGGGAGCGTTCCTGGGCGGACGCTCCCTTCCTGGTTCCCGTTTAACTGCTCGGCCGCAATGGCCTCGCGAGCACCAACGGGCGTGAGTATAGGCCGGTGGGTGCCCGTGCCTGCAAGTTACAAGCTGTTTGGGGCTCCAGCGCCCGATACATCAGAGTTTCTAGCTATTGAAGTAATAGCGCAAGATGGGCCACCAACGAAAAGACCCGGCCAGGGCCGGGTCCGCTCGGTGCAGCCGGCGCGCAAGCGATGGCTGCGCGCCGGAGGGTCGGTCA